>WBZR01000086.1_pt1 | contig 160856 bp, 149 predicted proteins | sample 5204231 | NCBI WGS metagenome assembly WBZR01 (sample SAMN12412403, study PRJNA552823) | activated sludge metagenome | isolation source: activated sludge from anammox sidestream of wastewater treatment plant... | place: USA: Virginia | collected 2017-08
GCCTCTCCAGGGTATGTGTCTTATAGGCAGTTATGGTTTCCGGTCGTCTTCGGGAAACCCCCTTATGTCCTGGTTTTCTGCCACAAGGTCGTTTTCTCTTTTTACGGGTAGGCTTGAGATAAGGTGGTGTCATGCCCGAAGGGGTAGTTGGGCTTGGTTTATCGCAGAGTCGGTCATACTTCTCTGCCTGACGTGTTCTCCAACAAGCCGGGGACATCCGAGGTAGTGGTAGTGATAGAGGAGATAACCCCAGAGGTAACTCTCTTGAGGGTCTTTTACCACCTGGATCGTCGGGATTTCATACCCGGTGATAGTGCCTCCCAGTGTGCTTTTGACAAAAAGGGGTATCTGATCAAATATCTTAGGTTTCAGATTGTTTTTTGGTCGTATGCGGCCTGGAAGCGCTACCAGGCCCTGTTCTTCCAATCGCAGAAGGAGGTCTCGTGCCGCGTATTCTTTCAGCTTGCCATTGGGCTGCACCCAGTTCCAACTTTTGCAAAGTTCACGGGAAATATAACTCCGCCCTTTGAGAAAATAACTATCAATGAGCGCCTTGATAAAGGCTATATCGTCTGTATGCAGTTTCCGTGAACGGTATTGGAATAGTATAGGCTTCATAAGCAGGTTCCTTTTCTCTGAAGCCTTTTATACCACAAAGGGAAAACTGACGTCAGCTTTTTTTGCATCTTAACGCCCTGATGGTTAAAACGCCTTCTGGGTTTGCTTATAAAATCGCTTGTTAATTTTTCAAAGAACTAAAGTGTTACAAAAATTTATTCTTTGAACAAGTAAGGGGATTAACTATGAAAACTAAAACTATCTATGAAAAAGAAATTTTAAAAGACATACAAGATTTGCCTGAGCCTATGCAAGAGAAACTCGCTAAAATTATTCGTCTTCTCAAAAAAGAGTTTGTTCTGCCTGAACTCAAAAAAAAATCTGCAACAGAAGAATTCCTTTCTGTATGTGGAACATGGGAAGACGACAGAAGCATTGAGGAACAAATAAAGGTTATCTATTCGAGTAGAAAATCATCTACAAAAATGGAGAAGGTATTTTGAAATATCTTCTCGATACAAATACGTGTGTTTACTTGCTCAATGGTAATGAGATTCTCAAAAGGAAGGTTGCGTAAATCGGTGTTCATTCTTTATCGATATCTAATTGCGTACTGGCTGAATTATACTTTGGGGCTTATAATTCAAAGAGAGTTGAGGAAAATTTAGGGAGGATAGATTTATTTAAAAAGAATCTTTCTGTTTTGTTTGATAGCGAGGAATCCGCCAGACTCTTTGGAAAGATCAAAGCGGATTTAAGAACCAAAGGCACAATTATCGACGACTTTGACATTTTAATTGCCAGTATAGCTACTGCCAACAACCATATTTTAGTAACGAATAACACAGGCCATTTTGAAAGGATAGAAGGTTTAACGATACAGGATTGGTTAAGGAAGAATCCTTATTGACATCATCAATAGCTTTTTACTTTAATTGACCGTGACCAAAACGTGACCGACTTCATGAAAAAAGGCAGGACTCCACAGGAATCAGCAGGAAATGAAATTGTATCATAAGTTATTTTGTTGAAAAATATTACAGTTGTAAGAGACGCACTCCCAGCCACTTATAAAGAATAACAAAAAATGCAAATTTTTGCTTCACACGCAAGGGATCGGTGGTTCGAATTCACTATTGTCTAATTGCATAAGTTTCTTATAGTATTTCTTAGTTGCGAACCCCGAACTTCCCTTTTACGCCATACGAAAGGTTTGGCATTAGGCTGATAAGCTTCAATGAATTCCGCTATTGCAGTTCTCAGGTGCTCTATACTCTTGAAGCTGGCGTTCTTCAAGGCTTTTCTGGAGAGAATGCCAAACCATATCTCTACCTGATTGAGCCAGCTTGCAGAAGTCGGAGTAAAATGGAACTTAACATTCGGATGTGCTGCCAGCCACCCCTCATTTCGTTTGTGAATGCAGTAGTTGTCAAGGATGACATGGACTTCTTTCTTGTCGCTCTCCGGCAAATCCAAAAGGAGTTGATCCATAAATGCCAGGAATTCTACGCGTCTTTTTAATTCTGTTGTTTGTGTATGAATAGCCCCCGTTGCTACATTGAGCGCTGCAAACAGGTTCAGTGTTCCGTGACGTTTATAGGTGCTTTTAAGTCCACGCACAATTTTTTTGTTACTGGTACATACAGAACCTGTTGTCCGCTCCAAGGCCTGAATGCTTGGCTTTTCGTCAACGGAAATCACCAAGGCGTTTTCTGCAGGAGCAAGGTATAAGCCACCTATATCAGCCGCTTTTGGCCCAAACTCCGGGTCGGTGCTGACACACCAGCTTCTTTGCCGGGCAAGACAAATGCCTTCTTTGCGAAGAACACGCCAGACAGCGTCGTCTGATGCTCCCAAGTAGCGTGAAAGAGAGGGGCCATCCCACTTTGATTGTCCTTTTGGCGACGGTAGCTCTACTGTTTTCAATACCCGCGTACGGAACTCCTTATCATATTTCGGAGGTTTGCCAGTGCGAGGCAGATCGTACAAGCCTTTTATCCCGCTTGTTATAAAACGTTTCCTCCATTCTATAACAGTATTTTGTGATGTCCCTATATCTCTGGCCACCTTTTGCACCTGTTCCCCCGCAAGTAACTTTTTAATGATTCTGGCGCGCTCAACAAGCCGACACTCCATGCTCCGACTATTGACCCACTCATATAGAGTCTGCCAATCACTCTCGGAACAATAAGGTATTGGTGCTTTTCTTGCCATTGTAGTCCCCCTTTGTTAAGGGGGAATTGGTTGTGGCTGTGCTGCGTTATGAAATGATGAATGATCCTACCGAAACGAAAATACCAATGCAAGACATTTTTCATAACAGTTTATTGGTGGAATTGGTGCACTCTGTGGCTTTCGCAATTTATTACAAAACTATGATTGTGTGTGCAATGGTTACAGAATGGTTATGTTACAAAAAGTAGCGGCTCTGTTTTGGTCTTTATTGCAGGGAATTGAGCAACTTTATCTGGGACATCCTCAGGAAATGTTACCATTGGTTATGTTGCTCTTTATAGAGATGTCCGCTAATCATACTTTTTTTAACGATCACAACATTAATCTGTGTATAGCGTTATAACTCCAAGACAAAATGGGATGCTTTTTTATGGTTCGTGGCATACTATCTGCTCTTTGCTTAAGGGCAGTGGCAAAGCATTCAAGGCATCGTATTTTATTTATCTACGGGTCACTTTTTATTGTGTTTTTGCTGGTGATCCACTCATTGAAAGAGAATCTGGACGTATATTTTTCTTGATATGATAAAGAAGAAGGAGGAAAAATAGAGAATGGAATTCGCACTCCGGGTGTACCTAAAAGATCTAAAAAAAATATCTCCGCTTACTATGGAAGAAGAACGAATGTTATTTGAAAAGATTAACGGTGGTGATTTACAAGCACGGGAGTCTATTGTAACGGCATATCTTCCCCTGGTGATAAAGATTGCCAGTAGATTTGTTTACTATGGAACCTCCCTCTTGGATTTGATTGGCGAAGGGAATATTGGACTTATCCGGGCAATGGAAAGGTTTGACTATACACTCGGTCAACGATTTGGCACGTATGCTTCGTGGTGGATTAAATGGACTATCCAGCGCGCCTTGATTAATAATTCCAAGACTGTACACATTCCCATTTATATGGCGGATCGGGTCTCTAAGTGGAAAAAGACATCATCAAGGTTAACAAATACTCTTCGTAGATTACCGGATCGGAATGAAATTGCACAAGCGTTGAATCTTAATGAAAAACAGGCTCAATGGGTTGAACGGGCGGTGATGCATACCTATACTCTGGCTGAAACGAGTTTGAAACCAGATGATTCGTCAGAACTAAGTGAGCAATTTTTTGATAAGAACACAAAAATGCCTGATGAGGAGTTGATTGAAACTCATGATAGGAAAAAATTGATAAGACTGCTTGAGACAATTGATTGTCAGGAAGCAAAGGTGTTAAAAATGCGATACGGATTTGATAATGCCGAACCCATGACCCTTCGTGAAATAAGCAAAAAGCTTAATATTAGCCGCGAGTGGGTAAGGAAGATTGAAAAGAAAGCCTTGTCAAGGTTAGGTCAGCTTATGAACTGTCGCGAGCAGAGTATCAATAAGAAAAGCATGCTCAAAAATGCATGCTGAGAAGTGAGCCAGGTTGAGAGCGTTCTCTATGGTTCAGGGTAGGTTTGTAAAATAGGAGGAGATGAATTATGAAGGGATTTTGTTATAGTTTTGCGGTAGTGAGTGCATTGATGTTTGGCGCCGGCGTTGTGAATGCTGCTTTTGTTGGTTCCGCCATGGCAGAGGAAAAGAATTGCGATAAATGCGGACATGTCCCGGCAAAGGCAGAAAATGATTGCAAGTGTGATTGTCATAATGCAAAGCACTAAATAAAATGCGAAGGTTTCTCTGTAGATATGTTGAAGGTGAAACAAAGAGCCAACTCACATGAGCTGGCTCTTTGTTTGTAAACAGTGTTATCCACTGCGTCGTTGAGAAAGGTAAATCATACCCCACTTTGGGAACATCATCAGTTCTTATACCGTCAGCGTTAGGTGAGAACATGATATGCCTGGCCAAAGATTTTGTTTTTATTTGCAACCTTTCAATAGTTCTCCATGAATTGATAAACGAAACGTCAGATTAGGAAGAAGTAGAATCCTTTCAAAAAAGGGTCAGGACAGTTCGTACAGAGATCCCTCCCTAAGTCAATGCCGCCTACCTATAAAGATGTCCAGTATGGTAATACCCATGAGACCAACGCTGATAATTCCATTCACAGTAAAAAAGGCGGTATTGATTTTGGACAGGTCGTTTGGTTTTACAAGGGAATGTTCGTAGATAAGCAAGCCGGTAACAATGCATACGCCAACGATATATATGATACCTAAGCCTGTGTACCGGGATACCGCCAGCAGCACCCACACCATAAAAAGATGCAATACGGCAGAGAGGATTAATGCCCGTTTGATGCCTAATCTCTTGGGAATGGAATACAATCCCGATTTTATGTCATGTTCCAGGTCCTGACACGCATAGATAATATCGAATCCCGCCGTCCACAGGACTACGGCAAAGGCTAGCAAAAAGGGCACCGCTGTCAGTGTTCCTTGAATTCCTACCCATGCTCCGACGGGTGACAGCCCTAATGCAAGGCCAAGGACAAAATGGGAGAAGTGGGTAAACCGTTTTGTGTACGAATATCCAAAGATGATAAGGATGGCCAATGGGGCCATAAAGAAGGCCAATTGATTGAGCATCCATGCGCAGGTAAAGAAGAATATGACGCACAGGATAGTAAATACCCACACAGAGCTTCTTCCGATGTTCCTTTGTAGTACAACCCGGTAAGCGGTGCGCGGGTTGTGGATATCGTACGCAGTATCGACCAACCGGTTAAACGACATGGCGGCGCTGCGTGCCGTTACCAGTGCCGCGAGGATTAACAATAATTGTTTCAGTCCGGGTATGCCGTCCGCAGCAAGAAATGCGCTCATTACGGCAAACGGGAATGAAAAGAGGGTGTGGCTGAATTTGATTAAATCAAGTATCGAGATAAGTCTTCTCAGCAGGGTAGAAAGAATCATCATAGTTTTTCGGGAATTTATTCGCCGTGTGGCTAAAACTTTGCGTTGATTATTTAAAATTATGGGAGAAATTATAGTGTCAGGCCGTGTATTAATCAAGAACGGAGTCGGAACCGTATACGGCAGATATACCTGCCAGAGTGACAGTAACAAAAACTTGCGTGCCTTTAAAGTGTCAAAATGACAACAGCAAAATCGCGTTGATTAATAAAATAAAAATTTGTAGAACGAATTGCAAGCGGATTTCTACAAAATGTTAAGTCATTGTATTGTAAAGCACTATGCAATATCATATGCCAGGTTAAGTTGGTCCACTGTCCGGCGGTCGATCCGCCGGGTATTATGAGAGGAGGCATAAAGAATATGTTGGTATATTATTTGCTTAATTTGCACATAACGTTTTTTTAAGATTGAAGTGAGGATTTGATTATGATGGCATTATTGGATCCGCGTGCAGGGCATTATTCCCTTCTGATAACAGACGATGACGAGTCATGCCGTGACAGCATAAAAGACATTTTCGAACCGAAGGGTTATACCACTTATCTTGCCAGTTGCGGGAGGGAGGCTATAAAGATAGCCAGAAGTGAAGAGGTGCATCTTCTGATTTTAGATGCGCACCTTCCTGATTATAGTGGTTTGGAGACATTTAAAATTATTAAAAAGGAAATCAGTCTTGTCATTCCCTGCATCTTTATGTCTGGCGCAATAACAAAGGAGCTTCAAATAGATCTTATTAGCGCAAATGCCTATACGTTGATACCCAAGCCAATAAACATTAATATATTACGGGATTCTGTTGATCAGGTCATCGCAAAGTATTACGGAAGGTAACTGGTCAGACCCGTGCTTTTTAGCAGAAGATAAGCACATGTGGTAAAAGGTTTTGTGGATAATATAAAGAAAGGAGTGATGTGAGATATGAATGTAATGCCATTAGGTGAGAAGTTATTAATAAAAAGGATTGAGGCAGAAGGAAAGACCGCGGGCGGTATCGTGCTGCCTGATTCGGCCAAGGAAAAACCCCGGGAAGGGAAGATTATCGCCGTCGGGAGCGGAAAGTTACTGAAGAGTGGCGAACGGGCGAAGTTTCAGGTTAAAAAAGGAGAAAGAGTCCTTTTTAGTTCATACGGCGGCACGGAAGTGAAGATCGATGGCGAAGAGTATCTGCTGATGTCTGAAGATGATATTTTGGCTGTAATTGAATAATATTTGAGGAGGTAGTGATGGCTGCAAAAAAGATTATCTATGGGCATGACGCCAGCGAGTCTATAAAAAGAGGGATCAAGAAATTGGCACAAGCCGTCAAGGTCACTTTAGGGCCAAAAGGACGCAATGTTATTATCGAAAAGAGTTTTGGCTCGCCTACCGTGGTAAACGATGGCGTTACGGTTGCAAAGGAAATAGAGCTCGAAGACCCGTACGAAGATATGGGTGCGAAGATGGTGAAGGAGGCTGCATCCAAAACAAATGATATGGTGGGCGATGGTACTTCTACGGCAACCCTCCTGGCAGAGGCAATCTTTGAGGAAGGTCTCAAGAATATTACCGCCGGGGCGAATCCGGTGGATATTAAACATGGCATCGAAAAGGCCGTGGATGCCCTGACCAAAGAGTTAACCAGGATGAGCATAAAAATATCCGGCAAAAAAGAGATTGCGCAGATTGCCGCGATAGCCGGCAACAATGATGCAGAAATTGGCCGCCAGATAGCAGATGCCATGGACAAGGTGGGCAAGGACGGGGTGATTACCGTGGAAGAAGGAAAAAGCCTTCAAACCACCGTAGACGTTGTGGAGGGGATGCAATTCGACAAAGGGTATCTGTCTCCCTATTTTGTGACCTCGCCAGAAACGATGGAAACCGTATTTGAGAATCCCTATATCCTGATACACGAAAAGAAATTGTCTGCCATTAAAGAGCTTGTTCCCTTATTGGAAAAGATTGCCAAATCTGGCAGGGCATTAATCCTTATTGCTGAGGATGTGGAAGGCGAGGCGCTTAGTACGCTCGTTGTGAACAAACTCCGCGGAACCCTGCAATGTGCGGCAATAAAGGCGCCGGGTTTTGGCGATAGACGGAAGGCGATGCTGGGCGACATTGCTGCCTTAACAGGCGCTAAGGCACTGTTTGAAGATTTGGGCATCCAGCTCTCTGGCGTGCAACTTGCGGATCTCGGCAAGGCAAAAAAGGTCGTTATCGATAAGGATACAACAACAATCATAGAGGGCATCGGCGACCAGAATGAAGTGCAGGGACGGATTGCGCAGATTAAGGCAGAAATAAGCTCAACGACCTCAGACTATGATCGTGAAAAATTGCAGGAGCGTCTCGCAAAGCTTTCGGGAGGAATCGCGCGCATTAATGTTGGGGCGGCTACGGAGGCAGAAATGAAGGAAAAGAAATACCGTGTTGAGGATGCCGTGCAAGCCACACGGGCAGCAGTCGATGAGGGTATCCTGCCGGGCGGGGGAGTTGCCCTGCTCCGGGCATCGAAGGCATTAGACGCGGTGTCAGTAAAGGGTGATGAGAAAATTGGTGTAAACATTGTCAGGGTAGCCACCGAAAAACCGATTCAACTGATTGCGGAGAATGCCGGCCTGGAAGGCGCTGTTATCTTGCAAAAAGTAAAGGATGCGTCGGGTAATTATGGATATGATGCGTTTGGTGAAAAGTATACCGATATGGTAGAATCTGGCATTATTGATGCGGCAAAGGTTGTAAAAGTAGCGCTGCAAAATGGGGCGAGTATTGCCACCCTGCTGCTAACGACCAATGCGGTTATCGGTGAAATACCTGAAGGGAAAGAAGCCGCGGCTTCTGCCCCGTGCGGTCACAGGCATTGATTTCGTACGAAGATATAGCTTCATCATAGACCGTTGCCGCAGCGAGTGTGATGGAGCAGATGGATGACATCCGTGAGGCAAAAAAACGTAGGAAAAAGAAGTTTTTCAGGAAAACCTGAATAAAAAACCGTGATGATCTGATAGTTTCTTTGATCCAGGAAAGAAATGGGTGAAAGAGGCGTTGTGCTGAGACAGCCAACGCCTCTTTTCATTTCAATTGATTTTTGTCCGTTTCTTATTACAATACCCTTCGGCTATTGAGTTTCAACGTATTAAGAATAATAACAGAGATAGTGACTAACAGCGTAATTGAGTAAGTTTATGCCATCCACCACCCCATACACTACCTATCAATCCCCCCTTTCTGAGCGATACGCCAGCAAAGAAATGTGTTCTCTCTTTTCTGATCAATACAAATTTAGCACGTGGAGACGACTTTGGATTGCACTTGCAGAGGCGCAGCAGGAGTTGGGGTTGCAGGCGATTACTCAGGAACAGATTGGGGAGATGCGCCATTTTCAGGACTCAATCAACTTTGATGCGGCCAGGGCATATGAGAAAAAACTCAGACATGATGTCATGTCACATATTCATGCCTATGGTGATCAGTGTCCGAAGGCAAAGCCGATTATTCATCTTGGCGCAACCAGCGCCTACGTGCAGGACAATACCGAACTCATCCAGATGAGGGAAGGACTGCGCATTATCTTTGCAAAGCTGGTCAATATTGTCGGTGCGCTTTCAAGCCAGGCAATGAAATATAAAGACCTTGCAACCTTAAGTTTCACACACTTTCAGCCGGCCCAACCAACCACCCTGGGGAAACGGATCTGTCTGTGGATTCAGGATTATCTTCTGGATATTGAAGAAGTGGACCTGCGAATCGCAGGACTTCGGTTCCATGGCGTAAAGGGCACCACCGGTACACAGGCGAGTTTCCTGTCGCTCTTTCATAATGACGCCGAAAAGGTGAAGCAGCTCGACGAACTGGTTACCAAAAAGATGGGCTTTGATAAGTATTATCCCGTAACGGGGCAGACCTACAGCAGAAAAGTCGACAGCCAGATCGTATTTAGCCTGGCAGGGATTGCGCAATCCTCCCAAAAATTTTCCAACGATATGCGGTTGCTCCAACATCTGAAAGAGGTGGAAGAGCCCTTTGAAGAAGAACAGATCGGTTCCTCGGCCATGGCCTACAAGAGAAACCCCATGCGTTCTGAACGTGTTGCAGCTCTTGCGCGATACGTGCTGTGTAATTGTCTCAATCCCGCATTTACCGCTGCGTCACAGTGGTTTGAACGGACATTAGATGATTCTGCCAACAAGAGGATTGCCGTCCCTGAGACATTTCTTGCCATTGACGGCATAGTAAATATTGTGTTCAATGTTGTCTCCGGTTTCAGCGTTTATCCCCAGGTTATCAGCCGCCACCTCGCCGATGAGTTGTCCTTCATGATAACGGAAAATATCCTTATGGAGGCCGTGAATGCGGGTGGAGACCGGCAGGCGCTGCACGAAGGAATTCGCAGGCACGCGATGGAGGCTGCCCGCGCAATGAAGGAAGAAGGAAAAAACAATGATCTTTTGGAGCGAATCGAACGGGACCCTTCTTTTTCGCGGATAAAATCGAGGTTGAAAATAATTGCCGAACCGAAGAGCCTTGTTGGCAGGGCGCCGCAGCAGGTGGAAGAATTTATGCAGCAGTCAATAAACCCTCTCTTGAAAAGATTTGGCCATCTCCTTGACAAAAAATGCATTCCCGCCCTGCACGTATAACCCGCAGAATTCGATAGGAGACGCATTGCTGCAGTTTCGATGAACAGGCAACAGATCAACAATCTTTCCCTGGTTCTGATTACAGACAGGAATCTCTGCAAGCAATCATTCCTCCAGACCATAAGACTTGCGCTAAAGGGCGGCGTCAAAACGGTGCAATTACGGGAAAAGGGGGTTGCCGCCCATGAGTTGTATTGTTTGGCGCGTGAACTGCGCAGGGCAACTCTCGATTTTTGTGCAACCTTCATTGTGAACGAGAGGGTTGACATTGCCCTTGCCGTGGAGGCGGATGGTGTCCATTTGGGCTGGCAATCGATTCCCGTTGCCGCAGCAAGGAGATTGCTTGGCTCTGAAAAACTTATCGGGGTATCTACCCACAGTCGCCAGGAGGCATTGCAAGCCAGGGATGCCGGGGCCAATTACATTACCTTTGGTCCGATATTCAACACGCCTTCAAAGGAAGGACTCGTTTTGCCCACGGGCGCCGAAGCAATCCGGAGTCTCAAAAATGAGGTTGGCAGGCCCGTTATTGCACTGGGAGGAATTCATCAGGACAACGTGGAAAATGTTTTGCATGGCGGAGCGGACGGCATCGCGGTTATTTCAAGCATCATGGCTGCCGACAATCCCGAAGAGGCAGCCAGATCTTTGGCTGAGAAGATTACAACATTTTGGTCTGGAACATCCCGATTGACAGACGGGTAAACAGAGAGATCCCATGTTTTTCTGCCTTACATTTACGATGCTTCCAGGATTTATTTGAAACCAACCATGTGAAAGGAGATGTGGTATGCAACTTTTAGAAAAATTACATTTCAATGAAAAGGGGCTTATTCCGTCAGTGATTGTTGATGTTTGCGACGGGAAGGTACTTACCCTCTGTTATATGAACAAAGACGCCGTCGAAAAGACCATTGAAACGGGCAAGGTACATGTGTTCCGGCGATCTCAGAACCGGTTAATGATCAAGGGTGAAACCTCAGGGCATATACAGGTGGTAAAAAAGGTTTTTTTTGATTGTGAAGGGAACTCCCTTGTTTTTGCCGTAGAACAGCATGTTGCAGCGTGTCATGCGGGGTATAAAACATGCTTTTATCGGGAATATATCCCAGGAACGGATAGCATTCAGATTGCCGAGAAGAAGCTCTTTGACCCTGATAGGGTTTACCGGTAATCGAGACGTACGAGAGGATCAATGAAAATGAAAGTCACTGAAAAAACGCTTGAAAACAAGCATGCCAGATGTTATATTTTAATTATATTGTTGAATTTTTTGGCCGTCTTGACGGTAGAGAACTTTATTCTGTTTTACCCGCTGGAGGAAAAAAATGTTGAAAAATGGGAAGTACATTAAGCTTTTCCTTTTGATAGTTTTTGCAGGAATGTCGGGTTGTGCTGAGATGAATGAGCTGAGAAATTTAAACAGAAGACAGGCAATTACCATACGAGATCAATCGGAAGAAATTGCAAGGCTGAAGGGGCAGCTTTCTTCAACATCAGATAAATTAAAGGCAAATGAAGCTGAGATGGAAAAACTCAGAAAGCTTGCACGGTCGATTGGTGAAGGCGCCACGGTCCGGGATACGGTAGAAGGGCCGGTGCTTCTCTTCCCTGAAAGAATACTCTATGACTCCGGTATGGCCACGATAAAGCCCCAGGGTGAGATTGCCTTAAAGAAGGTCGCGGTCTTTCTTAATGAAAATCCTCAGATCTCCATCAGGATTGACGGTCATACCGACACCGACCCCATTAGGAGGACAAAGCATCTGTGGGATTCCAATCATCATCTGTCCGCAGCGCGTTCATTGAGCGTATTTCATTTTTTGACAAAGAGTGAAGGTATCAGGGAAGGAAGGATTTATGTTGCCGGTTTTGGCCCAAATCGTCCTATCGCATCCAATAGCACGACTGCCGGAAAGAAAGAAAACAGACGTGTCGAATTCCTGATATTAACAGCAGTTGCCTCACTACCACCAAAGGAATCTTCAATACTCACTGAGCGAATACCTGAATCTGCTGGACGACCGGAAGCAATACCGACAGAGACAGGAACTACTGAGGCAGAAGTATCCGAAGAAATAGAAGAGGGTGAAGGAAAGTAAGTTGTTTGTGGAAAGAGTTTCTTCCGGGAGTTTTGTGTTGCCGGAAGAGCTATTGGTTGGGAAATTGTAGTCATTCAAAATAACCAGAATCATCAAGCCTGCGTTATCCACAATTCACAGACCAAGTTTCGAAACAACCCCGGTTAGAGAAGCTCTATCACATCAAGGATTGGAAAGCTGAATCGACGCACGTAATATCTACGAAATCTGCAAGAATGCAGGGAGGGAATTTTTTAGTCATTTTCTGTAGCAAAAATTATGAACAATGGACGACAAAATCAATCGCATATGATAACAGAAACGAAAGAGAACAAAAAGAAGCCGGATCAGATTTCTATACATCAAACAGAACAAAGGAATTCGAATAAAGTCTGGGAATTCTTCTGTTCAGTCAAGCTAGCCGTAGTAATTATTCTGGTCATGGTTGTGGCGTGCATCTTGGGAACAGTGATCCTGCAAGGAAAAACCCTGGATGAATATACCGCAAAATATGGATACGCACTCGCTACTTTTTTCAGAATAACGGAATTAAACAACGTTTTTTACTCGTACTGGTTTGCATTCCTTTTGGTATTGCTGTGCGCGAATCTCATCTGCTGTACGATCAAAAGGTGGAGAAATACCTTCATGCAAACAGGCTTTATCCTTACTCATCTCAGCCTTGTTTTGATATTAATCGGCGGCGTGGTAAAGTTTCAGCTTGGTGTAAAGGGCGGGGTAAACGTTTACGAGGGAAAAACGGTAAATTATTTTCTGACGCAACTGATCACCCGGCAGGGAAAATTAGATTATGTCAAGAAGGACTTGCCATTCTCTATTGCTCTGGAGGATTTCATACTAGAGAAAAATGAACCAAAATTTCAACTGGTGTCCTATGTAAAAAATAAAGACCGGCAGAAAATTTTAGAGGTAAAGGTGGGAAAACGTCAGCGTGTCCCCGGATCAGACTACAAAGTAACGATCAAGGACTATGTTCCCGATGCGGAACTACATCAGGAACCGGTAAATACATCGGATACGCCCGACAATCCTGCCATTTATGTGAAACTGCTTGGTTCCGATAAGGTTGCTGCCGAGGGGTGGTTGCTCGCGCATGACCGTAACTATTATGAGGATAAAAAGCAAAATCTGCGCGTCGAGTATATCTGGTTGTCTTCTCAGGAAGAATTGGAAAAGACGATTAGCTCTATCGAAACCGCACATCCTAAAGTATCGGTTATGATATCCGAACAGGGGATATCGTACGACTATCCCATGGAATTAAATAAGAACTTCAAACTTGAGGGAACTAATTATTCCCTGCGGATGTTACAATACGTGCTTAACTATGGTGACCGGCGGCCGCTGGGTGAACAACCAACGGATAATCCTGCCGTACAGGTGGAAATCAACGGTCCGGAGGGTTCTGAAACCCGGTGGGTATTTGAAAAATTCCCCGACTGGGATAAAATGCATCCGGCGAAGTATAAAAATATGAAAATCACGTGTAGTGGGATCGCCAGCGGGCATATGGCCAAAAATACGATACGATTGTTTCAGTCGCCGGAAGGAAAGCAGGTGATGGTTTCTATCAAGGACAACCGCATTATCAGCACCATTCCCTGGGAATTGGAAAAAAAATATCCCATTGCCGACTTAAATCATCAACTCATGGTATCAAATTATTTCCCTTCCTTTGATTTCAAGAGAGAGGTGATTAAGAAATCGGATGAGGTTGGGATGCCTGCGATTTTTGTTGAAGTAGAGGGGCCAAGCGGTACGGTTGATGACTGGCTGTTTTCCAATAATCAATACGCCACCTGGTATACCGACAATAATTTAGCGCTTGTCTATGAATCTACGGGTGATTCGATCAAACACTTTACCAGTAAGCTAAGAATTGAAGAAAACGGTCAAACTGTTGCGGAAAAGACGATCAGGGTAAACGATCCTTTAACCTACAAAGGGTATGTTATTTATCAATCAAGTTACGATCCTGAGGCGGGAACTTTTTCCGGATTGCAGATTGTGAAAGACCCTGGTATCCCCATCGTATATGCTGGTTTTGGGGCATTATGTTTTGGGGTAGTATTCATATTTTACATTAAACCGTTCCTGCGAAAAAAACAAAAACAAGAGGTGGAGGGCTAATAAAATGAGCATAATCAATATCACGTTAATTGTGTATATTATCGCGTCGGTTGCTTACATAGCGAGGGAAATCTGGAGATCTACTTCTATAAAATGGGTATCTCTTGGGCTGTTGATCCTGGCATTTTGTTTAAATCTGACCATGGTAATTAAGCGTTCCGTAGAAGCAGGACATCCACCCTTTTCTAATTTGTATGAATCTTTAGTCTTTTATGCATGCTGCACGGCGTTTGTATACATTATCTTTGAGTTTGTTTATAATTTCAGAGTCGTCGGCGCCCTTGCATCAGTGCTTGCAATGTTAATATTACTCTATGCAACGCTTCAGGATGATTCCATACGGCCTATTATGCCGGCGTTAAAGAGTAACTGGATGCTGGTACACGTGATTACCTATATGATTGGTTATGCCGCCTTTGGCATTTCGTTTGTTACCAGCATTATTTTTCTCGTTGTTAAACCTTTTGCTAAAAAAGAAATTAAAGAGGCGCGGGACGAAAGAGAGATATTGCCAAGGAATTTTGACAAATTGAGTTATAAAATCGTTGCCTTCGGGTTTCCCTTTCTTACCCTTGGCCTGGTTACCGGCGCAGTGTGGGCAAAGAAGGCGTGGGGCGATTATTGGTCATGGGATCCCAAAGAAACATGGTCTTTGATCACATGGTTTGCATATTTAGTGTATCTCCATACTCCTCTTATTTTACCCAAGATGAACGTTAATAAGTCCAAGGCCTCCGTTATCCTGGCCTGCTGGTTGCTCTTTTCTTTTGGGATTGTGAACTTTACCTTTGTGGGTTTAAACTATTTGCCATCTGCATCTGATAGCGAGCACATTTACGGTTCCCAATAGATCAGGAAAAACGAGCATATGCCTATGACAAGGGCACATGTTTATGTTCGTGGCAGAGTTCAGGGTGTGTTTTTTCGGGCTTCAACCAAAGATAGAGCGCTGACCCTTGGTGTTACCGGATGGGTTAAGAATTGTTTGGATGGCAGTGTTGAAGCCGTCTTTGAAGGTAAAAAAGACCTTGTTGATAAAATAGTAAATTGGTGCAGAAAAGGGCCGTCCGGCGCCCGTGTTGAACAGATCGATGTATCCTGGGAAGATTTTACCGGTGAATTTGACGCATTCTCCGTAGTTTATGAATAACTGCACAATATCAGGCAGGGGTTATAAGCGCCCGATATTGTGCATATGCATTTGTTATGCTTGACATTGCCACGACAAACTCAGGCGTTATTCTATCCATCCGAACCCTACCGGGTTCAAGTAAAAATCGTATTGTCGGAGAATATGGAGGGCGTTTAAAATTGGCCGTTACAGCAGCCCCGGAGAAGGGTAAGGCTAACAAAGCCGTCATTGAACTGCTGGCGGACATACTCCGCATTAATGAATCCTCTATCCATATCATTTCAGGCGAATCCTCACGAGACAAGAGATTAATGATTGAAGGATTAACCCCCGAATACGTAAAACCTTTGCTAAACCCTTCATCGTAACAAAATTATCTATCATTATGGACTATAAAAATACCCTCAATCTGCCTACGACCAAGTTTCCCATGAAGGCGGATTTACTGAGAAAAGAACCGGAAATCCAGAAAAAATGGGAAATGGAGCATCTCTACGAGCAAATCCGAAAGGCACATGCAGGCAGGGAAAAATATGTCCTGCACGACGGCCCTCCTTACCCGACAGGAGAACTTCATATTGGTACCGGCTTAAACAAAATACTCAAAGATTTTATTGTGCGATTTCACACCATGAAGGGTTACGATGCGCCGTATGTCCCTGGCTGGGATTGTCACGGCCTGCCGATCGAACACCGCGTTATGCAGGAGGTTGGTGAGGAAAGAAAAAATTTAACCAAACCAGAAATCCGGAAAAAATGCAAAAAATATGCAGAAAAATTTGTAAAACTTCAAAAGGCACAGTTTCAAGCCCTTGGGGTCATGGGGGATTGGGAACGCCCATACCTCACCTTTAACCCTCAGTATGAAGCGGGCATTATTGAGGTGTTTGGGAAGCTGGTCGAAAAGGGATACGTCTACCGGAGCAAGAAGCCCGTTCACTGGTGCCCAAATGAACTCGGGCAAACGACTCTCGCAGAGGCAGAACTTGATTACCGGGAAGAAACAAAGAGCCCTTCCATTTATGTGAATTTTAAACTCACGGACACGATCTGCGATCTCTTCAAGGACGCAGGGGGCAATGGTTCTTATATGATGATATGGACAACGACTCCCTGGACACTTCCGGCGAACGTTGCCATTGCCGTTCACCCAGAACATGAATATGCCGCCATTCGTTACGACAATCCAAAAACGCACAAAGAAGAAGTTTCCATCATTGCTGATAAGAGAGCGGAGGCAGTTATGTCATCGTTAGGAATCAGGAATTACCGCTGTCTCGGCAAGATACCGGGGCGTTTCCTGGAAGGGAAAAAATACCGGCATCCGTTTATGGACAGGACGGGCTCCGTTGTGCTTGCGGACTATGTAACCTTATCGGACGGGACTGGTTGTGTTCATACGGCGCCCGGGCACGGCCAGGAAGATTATCTTACCGGCCTAAAGTATCACCTCCCTCTCTTGAGCCCCGTTGACGAAAAGGGCAATTTTACCAAGGAAACGGGTGAATTTACTGGTCTCAGCATCCTCAAGGAAGGAAACGACGCGATCGTGAAAAAGCTGGAGTCGGTAGGGGCATTGCTTGATAAAAAAGAGATTGCACATTCCTATCCCCATTGCTGGCGATGTGACGATCCGGTTATCTTCAGGGCAACGGAACAGTGGTTTGTCAGCCTTGACTATAAAGGCCTGCGCCAGCGGGTATTGGAGGAGGTAAAACGGACGAAGTGGATACCCTCGTGGGGTGAGAGCAGGATGGCAAAGATGGTTTCGGAGCGTCCTGACTGGTGTATCTCCCGGCAGCGCTCATGGGGTGTGCCGATTCCCGCATTTCACTGCGTGCATTGCCGTCAGGCGCATATTAATACGAACACGATAGATTACGTGAGAGAGAGGTTTGAGAAGGAAGGCGCCGATATCTGGTTTTATAAAGAGGTATCCTATTTTTTGCCACCTGATACGAAATGCCCCCACTGCGGAGGTCGCCAGTTTCAAAAAGAAATGGATATCTTCGATGTCTGGTTTGAATCCGGCTCAAGCCACCACGCCGTTTTACAGAAGCGCAGCGAACTGTCATATCCGGCCGATCTCTATCTGGAAGGAACGGACCAGCATCGGGGCTGGTTTCAGCTTTCCCTATTGCCATCGGTTGGGGCATGGGACATAGCGCCTTTCAAGTCTGTTTTAACCCATGGCTTTGTCGTTGACGAGCAGGGGAAAAAGATGTCCAAATCCCGGGGTAATTTTCTCTCAGTGGAAGACGCCGTAAAGGAATTTGGGGCAGATGTGCTCAGATTGTGGACTTCTTCTCTGGACTATCAAAATGACATGAGCGTGTCCCGTAATTTAATCGTCAGATGCTCGGACGCCTACCGACGCGTTCGTAATACCTTCAGATATTTACTGAGCAACCTGTACGACTTTGATCCAAAGACAAACGCAATACCGTATGGAGAATTACTGGAAATAGATAAATGGGCATTGCATAAGACACAGGAATTAATTAGGAATGTTGCGTCGGCCTATGAGTCTCTGCTGTTTCATCGCGTGTTTCATACGATCTATAATTTCTGTACGGTGGAAATGAGCGCCTTTTACCTGGATATTTTAAAAGACCGATCATATACCTTTGCAAAGAATTCACGGGAGCGGCGCGCCGGACAAACGGTGATGTATGCTATCCTGTTAAACCTCGTTAAATTGTCAGCGCCAATTCTTGTTCACACGGCGGAAGAAGTATGGTCGGCGATTATCCACAAGGATGAGAACGCCGCCAGTGTTCATGTAGCGACATTTCCCAGAGAGAACCCCGCCTGGACAGACAACGCCCTCCATGAGAGATGGGAAAAGTTAATCAATATCAGAACTGACGTTGCGCGTGAGCTGGAAAAGATGCGTGCAGCCAAGTTGATCGGCAACTCCTTGGAGGCATCCGTCAATCTTTCTACAGAAGACGAAGACCTCTGGCAGTTTCTCAAAGGTTACGAAAAAGATCTTTCCATGATCTTTATCGTCTCTGAAGTAAAACTCGACAGAAGTATTGCTTCTCAGGCGGCAAAAGGGGAATTGAATGAAAATCTCTGGATAGAATGCAAGGTATCGCAACACAAGAAATGCGAACGGTGCTGGAATTTCAGGGAAACCGTCGGATACGACAAAGATCATCCAGCCATTTGTACCCGATGTGTTGCTGCACTTCAATAAGGCACCAGGTTGTTTCTGAAAAATCTCCGTAAAATGAAAGTTGCAAAACTTTTGGCGCTCTTCCGGCTCATTCGGGTTTATAACGATATAAGACCATTCAAAGCGTAACTGAATATCAAAAGTACCCATGATCGACCTCCATAACTATCCCCAGGATTGTTTTTCACCGGTCTATAAGCAGATGGTGCGCTTCTGTTGTGAAAAAGCCGCAGGGGAGAAGGGCCCTTTGCCCTTACAAGTTCTGGAAGGTACGGAAAGGCTCATCAAGGAAGAGCTCGTCCGGTGTGTCTGGTTCGGGCAACATATCAAAAAGGAGAAGCTTTTTACCGACGATGGTTCGCGCCTCGAAATTCTTTCGCCCGGCTGGTGGAACTCTGAAGGCGGACCCGATTTCAAGCACGCAGAGATCCTCCTGGAAGGCAAGGGACTCCTCAGGGGAGACGTAGAGGTGCATGTGCTTTCATCCGACTGGAAACGGCATCAGCACGAAAAGCAAAATACGTACGACACCGTATGTCTGCACGTTGTTATGTGGAACGATAATGAGGAAGCATACATTAAAAATTACAGCGGACAATGCGTTTCCCAGGTAACGCTCTCCAAATATTTAGACGCGGAACTGGACGACCTGATAGAGATGATTGACGTTGCATCCTATCTGAAAGGAAGGAAGATAAATCCCGGACATTGTCAGGCAGAAGTAGAAAAACAGAAGGTGAAGGAGCAGGGGATTGGTCTTTTTCTCGATTATGCCGGTGACGAGCGCATTCTTCAGAAGGCACAACGGTATGAACAATGGGTAGAGAAAAGCCCCTTTGAACAAGCGCTCTACGAAGCGATTATGGAATCGCTGGGATACAAGAACAATAAAGAGGCGTTTTTAACGTTAGCCTCCCGTGCGCCGCTTGAAGATATCCGGTATTTCATCCCGGAAGACGCTGCTGTTGAAAGGAAAAAGATAGCGATACAGTCGCTTCTCCTGGGCTCGGCCGGTTTGTTGCCGCAAGAGGAGAATGCACCATCGTACGACAACGAAACGGCGGCGTACCTCAGTGATGTTAAAGAGGCATGGCGTGAATTCCAAAAGAAAAGAAACCGGGATCCGCTGACAAGGCATGACTGGAACTATGCGGGGATCAGACCTGCAAATTTCCCCGAAAGAAGGATTGCAGCCATGGCCAATATCCTTTCTGAAGGTTCGTCTCTCAGCATCTTCCGAAACATCTTATGGATAGTTGAAAAGGCTGAAAATTACCGGGAAGAGCATACCATTATTAAGATGTTACCGGAAAATATCCTTGCCCTCTTTCTAAACGTTTCCGATCCCTTTTGGTCGTACCATTATACCATGCAGGGGAAGAAACTGGCTAAGCCTGTTACGCTGCTGGGAAAAGAAAGGGCTTCCCATATATTCATCAATGTTATTATTCCCATCCTGCTGGTCTATGCCCGAAGGCACGGGAACACAAAAATGGAAGAGATGCTCCATCTTGTGTACCGAAATTATACTCCCCTTCCCGGCACCAGCGTGACGAAATTCATGTGCAGTCGTATCTTTGGAAAACCGGATACGGCAAAAAAACTTATTACCTCTGCCAGGAGACAACAGGGATTATATCAAATCTTTAAGGATTTTTGTGAAAACGACAACATGAGCTGCAATAAGTGCGCCTTGTATTTATCTGTGGTTAAAAACTCGTGAGGCAGGCAAAAAAACGGTTGAAATGAAAAAGCTCAAATTCTTGCTGGTGGGGATTCTGGGAGCCTGGTTCATAAGATTGCTGGCCTTTACCATCCGCATTCAGGATAATCCCAGGGGATTTAATAAAAAAATCACCAACACCCACGCTATTTACACCTTCTGGCACTGCCTGATGCTTATCCCTGCCTATGTGGGTCGCCACAGAAACATACAGGTACTCATCAGCCAGCACTCCGATGGCGAATATATCGCACAGGTAATAAAAAGGCTTGGTTTCGGTGTCATACGAGGATCAACTACACGGGGCGGCGCCCGTGCAGTAAAGGGCATGATTAATAAGATTCGGGAAGGATATCCGATTGCAATTACACCGGACGGTCCACGCGGCCCCCGATGCATTGTTCAACCAGGATGCATCTACCTCAGCCAAAAAGCGAGGCTCCCGATTATTCCTGCGACGATTGGATTGTCCCGTTACTGGAAGCTCCCCAGTTGGGATCAATTCCGCATCCCGAAGCCATTTTCCCGTGCATTGATGATGTATGGCGATCCTATCCACATCCCACCCAGGCTTACTGAGGAAGAATCAGAGCGCTACCGGCTTCTGGTAGAAAACCGTATGAATGAAATGACAGAAAAGGCGGATGCCTTAGTCCGGAAACGAAAGCCGGCTTAGGTTTTATTTACCGGTAAAACGAAACGCTGTGGCAAAACCGCTCCGCCCGTCATAATTCCATTCCCGATTACCCTCCTGGAATCGATGGGTGGCGGCCTTTCCCATGTTCAGCGCCATATCAAACTCCTTCGCCCAGAGCGAAAAATTTTTGTTTACAATCTGGGTTGGTTTGCCGGGATCTCCTACCCCGCGCAGTAATTCAATGTCTAAAGTCAGATTATTGGCTGCAATCGCCTTCTTGCGCCAGGGGGAAGACTCCACGTGAAGCGGTACATATCTTACGGTAATCCTGTCGTGAGGAACTTTTGCAAAACGAAATACATGGTTTTTAAAGATGTCCAATAATGCATTCTTCTGGACGGCTGCGGCCTTTTCATCGAGATAAAAGACGATCCAGTTTTTATCAGGTTGTGCCGTTAAGTCCGTTATGCCAATTACGGTCTGGCCATCCAACGTATGTTGACCGTAATTTCCCGTTCGAATGTGAAAGACACCGCTGATCTTGCACGTTTTATTATGGGTCGGCTCGCTCCCAAAGAGGCACGGACAGCCGGGATTGCAGGTGCATCCCTCAAAATATTCACCTTCGATTGACCAGGCGGGCTCGGCAACGACCGCACGGCCAAACCAACACAACAAGATGGAAACGATACATCCAGCGAACAAAGATCGATTCAGAAACATAGTTCAGCTCCTCCTTCCCCTGGTGAAATGTGATATCAAACCGGACACAGATCTACAAACGTGCCGTCTTTCCTATCCTTCGGCAGTCGTTTGTCTTTGGAATTTCGCTAGCATAATCGGACAAGCGCTCTTTTTCAAGAATTATAGAGCCTGCGCATAAACCGAAAGACAAACCATTCAAAGGCGGAAATGCATAGCGCAGCAAGGCCGCAACCAATTCTCCGTTGTGAAAGCGGGGAGATTGCTTCGGAAAAGGCCCTCGCAATGACAGCGACCATGCACTTTGATGGCACACGGCATGTTGTCATTGCGAGTGAAGCGAAGCAATCCTTCTCTTATAAATAAACAGTACCTTCTGACAAGGGATAAATAGGGTTGCGAGAAAACTTGCAAAAAAAGAAAGCTTTTATACGGTAATACTCGAGTGGGTGAGCGCATGGATGACCCCGTTGAAAAGCCTCTAAAATTGGGAACGGACAGACACGGACGTTTTGGTTTTTAAAATGCAAAAAGGAGACGATTTTTCGCCCAGTAATATTTATTAATGAATGAAAAACACGAAGAAAAAAATGAGTTAAATATTTTTTATGAGATACGATACATGAGAGTAAATATTGAAACAATAATAAGCAGGACAATCAACGGAAAAAGTATTTAGTTATCTGCTGTTATTATTTGCTTGACACAGATTGTTAGAGCAATATATAGTGCACATAATTCACGCTCTTCACGAAGACATTGTCAACAACACCACGATAGAGCGACAAAGGTAAACCCTGAGCGATCAGGGGGCGCAAAGTGATAGGGTCTTTCTGTGTACAAGGAAGTAAGGCTGAATAAAACAGGGACACATTGATGCGTTTCTGTTGCTGAGAAAGGGATGGGAATGAGAAGAGACAGCCTTGCTGCCGAAGGTATTGAAGGGGAGATTGGTGGTAAGGCTTTTTTCGTTTGAACAAAAATGGTAACGATGTAGTTTTTAGAAAAATCCCGAAGGGATGACATGATTATAGAAAAAACCCACCATTCTATTCAACCCCGCAGGGGTGAAATAGCGATACTACGCCACTCCTACAGGGTTAACCATAATTGCATGACACTATGCTATAATCATGACATCTCTTCGGGATTACAGAATCAATATTTTGTTCACTCGTAGTGATTGTGAGTGAAAGCACGCTGATGATGGGTTAAGCCTGTCCTGTGTCTGCGAAGGGAGCGAAGATTCGCTGCGTACAAATACCGTGAAAGACGGATTTTGTGTACAACCAAGCAGTTTTTTTCGAAAGTTCAGTCATGATTGTAAAAGTCTTCTGGTAAAAACGAGAAAAGGAGGGAAGGGGTATGCAATACAGAGATATATTGGGCGTTCTGGCGATGATGCTGGTAATCGGGGCGCTGGATACCGTGCGTGCAGGAGAAACAGACAAGGGGGCCATTCTTGCTAACAAATTTGATGAAAAATGTTTTGATACGATTCGGGATTCGATGCCGCCTCAGGACAAACCGGACGAGTCGGCAAGGTTGAAGGCAGCGGAATCCTATGGCAAGCTGCCATTGTCATTCATCCGGAATGACGGCCAGGTGGATGACCGGGTAAGATATTACGAAAAGGGGGCTGGTCACGCCACGTATTTTACCAAAAGGGGGGTGTGTCTGTCGCTGGTTGGCGGTGGGACAAGCGCCCCGCCTATCAGTGAGCAAGTGGACAGCAGTCAGGCAAATGCAGCAGGCCGATTGGACCAAGACGTTTCCGTTCAGTCTGCAAGCCTGAACCAGCAGGGCAGAGATGAGGATACGATCAGGGGGGCGAAAGGCAAAAAATCCGCAATCCGCAATCCGCAATCCGAAATCGTACATCTCATGCCACTGGGCATGGAGAAGGACGTGGAGATTGTTGCCGGAGATGAACAGCCGGGAACGGTGAATTACTTTATTGGTAACGACCCAAAAAAGTGGAAGACGAACGTCCCTGCGTACGAATCTGTAGTCTATAAGGGGGTGTACGATGGCATAGATATGAAATTCTACGGCAACAACCGTCAGATGGAGTATGATATCATCGTACAGCCCGGGGCAAGCCCGTCACGGGTGCAGCTTTCTTATGAGGGGATAGAGGGATTAACGGTGGCGGAAAACGGCGACCTTGAGATAAAACTGAAGGAAGGCAAGATCATCCAGAAAAAGCCGTACGTGTATCAGGAGATAGACGGAAAGAGGATTGAGATAAACGGGAAGTTTCGAGTACAAACCCAAAATCCGAAATCCGAAATCCAACATCCGAAATTCATTTACGGTTTCACGGTCGCCTCCTACGACAAACGCTACCCCCTTGTCATCGACCCCGTGCTCGTCTATTCCACCTACCTGGGGGGGAGCGCTGATGAGGATAGCGAAGGCATAGCAGTAGACGCTGCGGGAAATGTCTATGTAACTGGCGAAACAGATTCTTTCAACTTTCCCACGGCCTCACCCTATGATGGAAGTTTTAACGGCGATGGAGATGCCTTTGTAACCAAGTTGAATGCATCGGGCAGCGGCCTCGTCTATTCCACCTACCTGGGGGGGAGTGGTGAGGATTTGAGCGCGGGCATTGCAGTGGATGCTGCAGGAAATGCCTATGTGACTGGGGACACAAAGTCTTTCGACTTTCCCATGTCCTCACCCTATGATGGAAGTCCTAACGGTTATGGAGATGCCTTTGTAACCAAGCTGGATGCATCGGGCAGCAGCCTCGTCTATTCCACCTACCTGGGGGGAAGTGGTGAGGATGGGGGCGATAGCATAGCAGTGGACGCTGCGGGAAGTGCCTATGTGACTGGTGGCACATCGTCTTTCGACTTTCCCACGTCCTCACCCTATGATGGAAGTTTTAACGGCGATGGAGATGCCTTTGTAACCAAGTTGAATGCATCGGGCAGCGGCCTCGTTTATTCCACCTACCTGGGGGGAAGTGGTGATGAGTATGGCGATAGCATTGCAGTGGACGCTACGGGAAATGCCTATGTGACTGGGGACACAGAATCTCTCAACTTTCCCACGGCCTCACCCTATGATGGAAGTTTTAACGGCGATGGAGATGTCTTTGTAACCAAGCTGAATGCATCGGGCAACGGTCTCGTCTATTCCACCTATCTGGGGGGAAGTGGTGATGATGGGGTTGCGGGCATAGCAGTGGACGCTGCGGGAAATGCCTATGTGACTGGAGACACAGAATCTCTCAACTTTCCCATGGCAGCACCTTATGACGGAAGCCTTAGTGGTTATGCGGATGCCTTTGTAACCAAGCTGAATGCATCGGGCAGCGGCCTCGTCTACTCCACTTATCTGGGGGGGAGTGATGGTGAGGGTGGCGATGGCATAGCAGTGGACGCTGAGGGAAGTATCTATGTGACTGGTGCCACAGGGTCTTTCGACTTTCCCACGGCCTCACCCTATGATGGAAGTTTTAACGGCGATGCAGATGTCTTTGTAACCAAGCTGAATGCATCGGGCAGCAGCCTCGTCTATTCCACCTACCTGGGAGGAAGTGGCGATGAGAGTGCCTATAGCTTAGCGCTGGACGCTGCAGGAAACGTCTATGTGTGCGGAGAGACAGATTCTTTCGACTTTTCCACAGCCTCACCCTATGATGGAAGCTATAATGGTGAATTCGATGCCTTTGTGTGCAAATTCGGATCTACGATACCCACACCCACACCAACGCCGACACCGACACCGGAGCCGACACCGAGTCCAACTCCGTCTCCGACACCGATAAAGGCTTGTTATGCCTTCGAAGAAGGCAGTGGCACGATTGCCGGTGATTCGTCAGGCAATGGCAATGATGGGACGGTCAGTGGCGCGACATGGACAACCGGAAAAGACGGGGGTGGTTTAAGTTTTAATGGTGTGAATAATTATGTGTCAATCCCTCTCTTCAACAATAGCGAGGTGACTGTTAGCGCATGGTTCCATAAAAACGCCCATGATACGACGCGGAATGACGCTATATTCAGCGGGTTCAGAAGTGGCGCGAATCGGCAAAATCGTGAAGGGTTTGAATTGCGGTTTCCCGCAAGCGCCCCAGATACCCTTGAATTTATGCTTGTTACCCAGGATGGGGGTGGCGCCAGGACGAATCGGATTATCCGGCGAACCCTTCTGAATTCCGTTGGCAATTGGTATCATGCCGTTGGCACCTATAATCAGACTACAGGCCAACAGAAGTTGTATGTAAACGGGGAATTGGTTCGTACGTTCACGCATCCGGCAGGAAACACGGTCGTGCCTTTATCGTTTTATCCCGACATGCGGATAGGACATTCGAGGATTAATCACGGTTATTTCAATGGTGTCATCGATGACGTCCGCCTTTACAATTATGCCCTGAACGACCAGGAAATCAAAAGCTTGTACAACGCCTTTACTGATGACCTGCAGGCCCGGTATGCCCTTGATGAAGGGGCGGGGACGATTGCCGGTGATTCGTCAGGCAACGGCAATCATGGTGAAGTCAGCGGAGGAGCGGCATGGACAACGGGGCAGACCGGGAATGGACTGGGTTTTGACGGCGTGGATGACTCTGTGACGATTCCCCGAATCAACAACGATGAGGTCTCCGTCTGTGCGTGGTTCTATAAAAATGCCAATGATACGGCACAGAATGACGCCATCTTTGGCGGATTCAGGAACAGTTCAGACGTGCAGCGCAGGGAAGGATTTGCGCTGAGATTTCCCCCAGGCAATCCTGACACCCTCCAGTTTCTTCTCGTAACGCAGGATGGAAGCGGCACAAGGATCATGAGAACAGCCCAAAGGAATTTAATCAATTCAGTTGGAAGCTGGCACCATGTCACGGGCACCTATAATAAGACAACGGGTGAGCAGAAGTTGTATGTAGATGGCGCACTGGTGAATACCCAAATGCATTCTGCCGGGAATACGATCGTGCCATTGAATACGTATGATGTTATGGGAATAGGGCATTTGCGGGTAAATGGAGGGCATTTTAACGGCGTCCTTGACGATATTCGTCTTTACCGGAGGGCATTGACTGACCAGGAGGCGCTGGACATTTACAATAACTGAGACCTGACGATTCGGAGAGCGAAGCACCCCCTTCGCTCTCCGGTCGAATTTGCAAGAGAAATGGCGGATGCGCTCCGCCTTATCCAGCTTACTGTTGAAAGTTCCGGAGGCAACAGAAACGAAAGGTGGATACGGCGATACAAGACAATCGCCTTAATCCACCCTACCCATGCTGCCCATGCATGGTGATATCCGTATTACCGTGGGACAGGGCATGGGGGAGAGCGTTACCGTTCCTTTTGATTTGTGATTCACCCTTTGTGTAGTTCCTAATAAAAAGCATTGTAACACTTTAGCTTTTTGAAAAATTCTCTCTATGAACAATATTGTCTTGATAGAGGCAGGTTTCAAACCTGCCCCTACACGGTATGGTAAATATAGCCTTTATTGGGATTTTTCAAAAAACTAAAGTGTTACCTTTTTTGTAAGTTTTTTCATAAGCCCCTTTCAGGAAGTACCGTTTTTTATGAGTGAAAGATTGCTTCGCTTCACTCGCAATGACAACGTGCAGTGTGCCATCAAAGTGCATGGTCACTGTCATTGCGAGGGCCTTTTCCGAAGCAATCTCCCCACTTTCATAAGGGAAATTTGGTTGCAGCTGTGCTGCGCTATGCAATTATGGTTAACCCCGCGGGGGGTGGCACAGTATCGCTATTTTCCCGGTATTTCACCCCTTACGGGGTTAAATATGTCGGTGCGTTTTTTCTATAATCATGTCATCCCTTCGGGATTTTTCAAGAAACTGCAGTGTTACAAAATTTGTAAGTTTTGTTGAAAATACGTTCCGATTAGTGTATATATTACAGCATGAAAACCCCCTTTCCCATTTCAATAAGGCATTATTGGTTCACAATCTTTACCAGGAAAAGCCCGGATGGAACCGATTAGACGCTTAAAGATCGATTTCGAAAAGGAACTCATTTCCCCCATTCAGCTCTATTTGATGAGCATTCTGAACACCTGCGATGTGGTGTATGATGTGGATGGCGAGGTGGTTGGAGAAGTGAACGCCTCTTCCTATTGTAAAACCCTTCGGTTTGTCAGCGGGCGAAAAGACTTATGTCTGACTTACAGCCGCGAGCTGGCAAAAAGCGCCATCCAATTCAAAAAACCCTTTGAGGACGTGTGTCCGGGCGGTTTAACAATGCTTTCCCTGCCGCTTTGCCTGGATGAAAAAACGGTTGTCGGAGCGCATTGCGTGACAATTTCCAATCCGCTCCGCTCAAAGTTCAGTGTCTATGATATTGCTGCACAGTTTCAAGTCGATGCCCGAATTCTTTGGGACGCCGTGAAAAAAACGCCGGCGATACCAAGGCCCATTCTAAAGATTGCCCATGAACAGGCGATTTTAACAACCGAGCTGATGTCAAAGACTATGGGCCGTATGCATATCTTAAAACAGAGCGAAGCGGCAATGGCAAAAAAATACCATGAAGCTGAGGAGATTTTCAAAAACCATAAAGATAAATGAGTCGTCAACAAGGGTAAATTTATCGCTTGAAATTTTCATGGGAAATGCTAAACTTTCCGGCAGTTTGCTTTTTTCTGTGTGTTGTCAGGTAACTCTTTTTCAGGATAACCATAAGATCTCCTATATTTGTGCCGTTTACAAGACCTACCTTTAGATAGGAGGATGTACGGAATGAGAAGTATTGCATTGCTTAACCAGAAAGGTGGCGTGGGAAAAACCACGACAACTGCGAATCTGGGTGCCTGCCTCTCAATACTGGGGAAAAAGGTGTTGACTATTGATATGGATCCTCAAGCCAATTTGAGTGTGCACCTCGGCGTGGATATTCACAATTTGAAACATTCTGTGTACCATCTCATTATGGGGGAGTGCAAGCCGGAAGAAGTGATTGTGCACACGAAGGTGCCGGGTCTGGATATTATTCCTTCCAATATAGAACTCTCCGGTGCAGAGATTGAGTTGGTTGGCATTGTAGGGAGAGAGACGGTGCTCAAGGAATATCTGGGGGACGTTCTCGATCAATATGATTACGTCCTTGTTGATTGTCCTCCCTCCCTTGGTTTGCTTACGCTGAATGTTCTGACTTTTGTGCGCGAGCTCTTTATTCCCTTGCAGACCGAATTCTTTGCCTTGCAAGGGGTAAGTAAATTGTTGGATACTTTTGAGGTGGTTCGGAAGAGACTCAATAATCATTTAGAGATTACCGGGATTATTTTTTGTATGTATACCAGCCGCGCCCGGCTTTGCAACGAGGTTATTGAAAAGGTAAAAGAGTATCCGCCGCTTGGGGATAAGGCGTTCAATACGATTATTCGAAAGAATGTAAAACTCTCGGAATCGCCAAGCCATGGTAAGCCAATTATCGCCTATGCGCCTGGCTCTCATGGTTCCGAAGACTATTTGGCCCTGGCGAAAGAAGTGTTGCAGCAGGAAAACGGCAAAAAAGTAGTTTGAGGCAGGAAAGGGATGTCGGTATGGAATCGCCATGACCTCGTTTGACGCAACGCGGATTTAAGTTTTTGCCGGGTGGGAATAATTTTGTGAAGGAGGCATTTCCCGTTTATGCCGGTTTTCATAATCAATAGAGTGTTGGTTTGGAGGGGACATGGGAAAGGATAGCGCGCTTGGCCACGATCCGTTGAATTGGATGAAGGTGGTGCAGGAGAGTAAAAAATCAGTTTCTTTGGGGAATGGTAATGCGGCGGATCAGAATACCACGAGAAGTGAACAACCGGCCGGGCCACAGGTAACAGCAAAACAGCACGCACCCGCTTCGCCAGGCGATGATAAGACGCCGCCTGTCCTGAAAGAGCCGCAGCCCCAGAATAAAACCGATAACAGAGCCGGCGGCGCTTCTGTGCCAAAACAAAAGGTTATGATTGGCCGATTGTACGAGAAACCATCTGCAGAAAAGACGAAATCAACGCCGCATACCGAAATTGTATCGCCGGTATCCAGACCGTATTCCGGCCAGTCTCTGCCGGCGTCGCCACGTCTCCAGCCGGTTCAGAAAAGTGAGCGAACAACAGTGCCTTTCTCCCTGTCTGCGGATCGGATGTCTACCTATATCATCGTTGCATATACGGCGCTTTTGCTTATCCTGGGATATTTTGTATACCACGATCTTTCGAAACGGACGAGCAGAATTGAGGCGCGGCTCTTTGCCGTCGAAAAGGCGCTGCGTTTAAAGCAGCGTTAAGATGTAATGGTGGCGTGTTCGCCTCGGAATGTCTTTATCTGCCCGTTATCCAGCCTCAGCATTAAACCGCCGTTATTTGAGATGTCAATGACCTTGCCCGTGTATTCAGCGCCGCCGTCTTTCATGGTTAACGTTTCACCAACGGTAATGCAAAGATTCTTCCATTGCTCGGTAATATATCCAAAATGCTCGTCTTTCAGTATGGAGAACCACCGGTCAATGTCATGAAGCAGCGCCTTTGCAAGAGAAATACGATCGATAAAGCTGTGGCTTTCCAGAGAAAGCGAGGTCGCCGGCAGACGCGTTTGTTTTGGCAGCTCTTCTTCGGAACTATTGACGTTCAGTCCGATTCCAACTAAAAATACCGATTGGTTTTTTCGTCCCCGTTCCCATTCTACTAATACACCGCCAACCTTTTTCCTGCCGATCAGGATGTCGTTGGGCCATTTAATCTCAGCCGGAAGATGCAATGTTTCGCGTATGGTTTCTGTGATCGAAACGGCCATTGTGCCCACGAATAAACAGAGGTGGTCCTGCGGTATGGTGTGCCTTAGCAAGAGAGTGAATAGCAAACCCTTATATCGGGGACAGAACCACGAATGGCCAGAACGCCCTTTTCCCTGAGTTTGTTCCTCGGCGAAAATTACCGTTCCATTTTTAAAACCCGTGCGGGCAATTCTCTTGGCAATATCCATGGTTGAGGTTGTCTGTTCGTACGTTATCACGGAACTGCCCACGACCTTTGTTTTGAGTTCCCTGGTGATTTCATCCGGCTGTAAACGTTTCGGTGTTTCCGGCAATATGGCCCCGTTGCGTGGCTGACGGACGAGCGTATCGCTGCCGTTTTTTACAGACGCTGGTTCGTTTCCGTGCGTTTCTCCGTGCACGGATTTTTTGGCCGGGTGTTTGCCTGAGGTTTGGATTAGGTTGTTGTCGTGGTTTGTGTGTATCATTAAGATACTTATTTTCGCGCGGGTAAGTTTTTGTCAAAATAATTTCTGGCGATCAAAATATGCCATAAATTCATGAAAAGTCAAGCATGAAAAAGGGAAAGCAGGTGCCGTGTTTTTTTGCAGAAATAAAATTATCGCCGCCCCTGCCATACTGACAGAAGTTGTTTGTGTTAAAAGTTTTTTGCTGTCACAATGGCATCTTTATCATGAAAGAAGTATCTTTGGTTTTGATTGTGCTCATTATAAGGCTTTGTATCAATTATAGTTATTGTTGTCTTGTATTTATGTGTATGCTAAGGCATCGTATTTGCTAAAATTCGATAATCGCTAGATTTTTAAATTTAATAATGGTGCTGACAAAAAAACCTAAGGTATTGAAAGGAGGTACTCAATGGCAAAGCAGCTATCCTTTAATGAAGATGCAAGGGCGGCTATTGCACGAGGTGTTACAAAACTTGCCAAGGCGGTCAAGGTTACCCTGGGTCCCAGGGGCAGGAATGCTGTATTAGATAAGGGATACGGGAGTCCCACCGTGACGAAGGATGGCGTGTCGGTGGCTGAAGAGATGGAATTGAAAGATCCTTACGAAAATTTAGGAGCCAGGCTGGTGCGGGAGGCTGCATCGAAAACCAGTGACGTTGCGGGTGATGGCACCACGACGGCCACGGTCCTTACGGAAGCGATATTCCTGGAAGGGCTCAGGCGCGTGACGTCCGGGGCTGATCCTATGTCGCTCAACAGAGGGATGCGCAAGGCCTTGGACAAGGTTGTGGAAAAACTCAAAGAGATGAGTAAAAAGCTCAAAAATCAGGCAGAGATCGCAAGTATTGGCTCCATTGCGGCAAATAACGATCCGGAGATTGGCAAAATGATTGCCGATGCTATGGACAAGGTGGGGAAGGACGGTGTTATTACCGTGGAGGAAGGAAAGGCTCTTGAGACCAATGTGGACGTGGTGGAAGGCATGCAATTTGACCGCGGCTATCTTTCTCCCCATTTTGTTACGAATCCTGATTCCATGGAGGTTGAATTCAAAGATCCTTACATTCTGATCTTTGAGGAAAAGATATCCGCTATTAAAGGGCTGGTCCCGCTTCTGGAAAAGATTGCAAAGACGGGAAAGCCTCTTTTTATTATTGCTGAAGATGTCGAAGGTGAGGCATTGGCAACGCTTGTGGTCAATAAACTTCGCGGTACCCTGAGTTGTGCTGCAGTAAAAGCCCCCGGGTATGGCGACCGCAGAAAGGCGATGCTGGACGACATTGCTGTTCTTACCGATGGCAAGGCGATCTTTAAAGACCTGGGCATTCAACTGGAAGGGATAGATATCCGCGAACTGGGACGGGCCAAGAAGGTTACCATTGACGCCGACAACACAACGATTATCCAGGGGGCGGGAAGCGCCGATTCAATCTCAGGACGCATTAAGCAGATCCGCAATGAAATTGATGTGACGACATCTGATTATGACAGGGAAAAGCTGCAGGAGCGCCTGGCAAAACTTGCCGGAGGTGTTGCGCAAATATTGGTGGGCGCAGCGACGGAAAGTGAGATGAAGGAAAAGAAGGCCAGGGTGGAGGATGCGCTGCACGCCACGAGGGCTGCCGTTGAGGAAGGTATTCTTCCTGGCGGAGGCGTCGCGTTGTTGCGGGCTGCGGATGCATTGAATGACCTGAAACTGAAGGGCGATGAGGCTATGGGCGTTGACGTGGTAAAGAATGCCCTGATGGCGCCCGCAAAGCAGATATTTAAAAATGCAGGTCTGGAAGGATCGGTTGTCGTCAAAAAGATATTGGAGTCCAAGGATAAAACATTTGGATATGACGCTGAAAAAGAAACCTATTGCAATCTTCTTGATGCCGGGGTCGTAGACCCGACGAAGGTGACGCGGAGTGCATTACAAAATGCCGTGAGTATTGCGGGTATCCTGCTCACTACCGAATGCATCATTACCGATATTCCGAAAAAGGAAGACGAAAAGATGCCGGCAGGTATGGGGGGAGGAATGAGAGGCATGGGTGGCATGGGAGGAATGGGCGGCATGGGTGGTATGGGAGGAATGGGAATGTAGTCTCCCATATCAGGGAACTCGTATAAGGTGTATCATGCATTTTCAACATTTTGATGCTTATTTTTATGAGGAGGGGAAGAGTAAAAATGATCAGACCATTAGATGACAGGGTAGTGATTGAACCCATGGAAGCAGAAGAGAAGACAGCCGGAGGAATTCTGTTGCCTGACACGGCAAAAGAGAAACCGATGAAGGGAAAGATTATCGCCGTTGGCGAAGGGAAGATGCTGGAAAGCGGGAAAAGGGCTGAGCTTCTGGTGAAAAAGGGAGACAAAGTCCTTTATGGAAAATACGCCGGGACCGAAGTTGCCGTGGACGGTAAGGAATATCTGGTGATGAGAGAAAGTGACATTTTAGCGAAGATCGAGTAACGCTGGTCATATCTTAGGGTTGATAAAAAATTTTTTGGAGGTTCTATAATGGCGGCAAAGCAATTACTGTATGATGAAGATGCCAGAAAATTGCTCCAAAAAGGGATTAAACAGTTAGCAGACACCGTTCGGGTAACCATGGGTCCTACAGGAAGAAACGTGATCCTTGAAAAAGGATTCGGTGCGCCCTCGGTTACCAAAGATGGGGTAACCGTGGCAAAGGAAGTCGAACTGAAAAATCCCTTTGAAAATATGGGGGCGAAAATGGTTTGCGAGGTTGCATCGAAAACCAGCGACGTTGCAGGAGACGGCACAACAACGGCTACTATTTTTGCTGAAGCAATCTTTAACGAAGGATTGAAAAATGTGGCGGCAGGAGCAAATCCAATGGCAATTAAAAGGGGTATTGATAAGGCCGTGGAAATTGTCGTTGCAGAATTAAAGAAGTTGAGTAAACCCGTGAAGGGTCGGGCTGAAATTGGTCAGGTGGGGACGATTTCCGCAAATAATGACGCATCGGTTGGCAACCTGCTGGCAGACGCTATGGATAAGGTTGGCAAGGATGGGGTAATTACCGTGGAAGAGGCCAAAGGGATCGAGACGACGCTGACCGTTGTTGAAGGGATGCAATTCGATAAAGGGTATCTTTCCCCGTACTTTATTACGGATGCGCAGAATATGGAGGTCGTCCTGGAGGATGCCTACATCTTAATTCATGAGAAAAAGGTCTCCAGCATGAAGGATATTCTTCCCTTACTGGAAAAGATCGCAACGAGCGGAAAGCCATTATTGATTATTTCTGAAGACGTAGAAGGAGAGGCGCTGGCAACCCTGGTGGTCAACAAGCTCCGCGGTGTGTTAAGTTGCGCAGCGGTAAAAGCCCCCGGTTTCGGAGATCGCAGAAAAGCAATGCTGGAGGATATTGCCATATTGACCAAGGGACGCGCCATTACCGAGGATTTAGGCATAAAGCTGGAAAGCATCGGCATCGAAGACCTTGGCCGCGCAAAGAGAATTACGATCGACAAGGACAATACGACGATTATTCAGGGTTCAGGAAAAAAGACAGACATCCAGGCAAGAATTACTCAAATCAAAAATCAGATCGAGCAGACAACCTCCAATTATGATAAAGAAAAGCTGAGTGAACGGCTTGCAAAGTTGGCGGGTGGCGTTGCCGTTATTCATGTCGGAGCCGCTACGGAGGCAGAGATGAATGAAAAGAAGGCGCGCGTGGAAGATGCGTTGCATGCAACCCGGGCAGCGGTTGAGGAAGGCGTTGTTCCTGGCGGAGGCGTGGCCTTTATCCGGGCAATGCCGGCTCTTGATGAAGCGCGGAAGAAATTCAAGGGAGACGAAAAAGTTGGCGTGGATATCGTTGCGAAGGCGCTCGAGTCGCCCTTACGCCAGATTGCATCAAACACCGGTGTCGATGGCTCCGTCGTTGTTGAAGAAGTAAAAGAGCTGTCGACCAATATGGGATACGATGCTAATACGGGAAAGTATGTGGACATGCTCAGTGCCGGTATCGTCGACCCGGCGAAGGTATCTCGGGTCGCTTTACAGAACGCAGCAAGCGTTGCCGGGCTGCTGCTGACCACGGAAACCATTATTACCGAATTAAAGGAAGATGCGGAAGAAATGGAAGTCGCAGGCAGTATCCATTAACCAGATGCTTGTGAACAATTGAGATTCTGAGAAAAGTAAAAAGGCTGCGTTCGGTAGCCTTTTTACTTTTATACGCTTACCAGCCTTTTGTTTAATGACGAGATGAAAGCGTGTTTGTTTGGTTTCCGAAATGCGTTGTAAATCATCTTGATTTTATGCAGTTGTATATACTATAATTTTTTATGCTATTCATGTTTCATATCTGATTGCATTTCTTAAGAGAAGATCTCCTTATTTAATACAGCATGGAAGAGGATTTTTACAAAATTCTGGGTGTTGACAGAAACGCGAGCGGGGAAGAGATAAAAAAGGCGTACCGGAAGATCGCCTTAAAATATCACCCTGACCGGAATCCCGGCAATAAAGAAGCTGAACAGATCTTCAAAAAGGCTGCCGAAGCTTATGGAGTGCTGGGCGACCCTGATAAAAAGCGGAAGTATGACCAATTTGGAATGGATGGTCTGAAAGGCACAGGGGCGCCTGGTTACAGCACCTTTGAGGATATTTTTGATGCCTTTGGGGATATTTTTGGCGGCGGAAGTATTTTTGAGGATTTCTTTGGAGGAGGCCGCGCCCGTGGAAAGGCTGCACGAAAAGGGGCGAGTCTCAAGTGTGATATTGAGGTCGATTTTAAGGATGTCGCCACTGGTGTCGAAAAAAAGATTGAGTTAACGAAAAGGGAAGTCTGTGATGTGTGCCGTGGAAGCGGCGCCCGCGACGGTACCTCTCCTGCTGTATGCCCATACTGCAGAGGAAAGGGGGAGGTGCAGCAGTCGCAGGGTTTTTTCACCCTGCGGACGACGTGTCCGAAATGTCATGGGGCCGGAAAGATAATAGAATCCCCTTGCGCAAAATGCGGGGGTTCGGGGCGCTGTCCGAAAAAATCAATTATCTCTATTCAGGTGCCGCCGGGAGTTGAGGATAGTACCCGGCTGAGATTGACGGGACAGGGAGAGTCAGGGGAAAACGGGGCCCCTTCAGGAGATTTGTATTGCGATATTCATGTGAAACCCCATCCGATTTTTAAGCGACAGGGCGACGATGTTCTGTGCGAGGTGCCCGTCTCTTTTGCTCAGGCCGCATTAGGCTGTACTATTGAGGTTCCCACCCTTGCCGGCACGATTATTCAGGTAAAGATTCCCAAGGGAACTCAAAACAATGAGGTTATTCCGATTCGGGGGGAAGGTTTTCCGAATTTGCATGGATACAGGAAGGGGAATCTGCTGGTGCAGGTGATTGTGGAGGTGCCTACGAAAATGACCTCACGGCAGGAGGAATTATTGCGTGAGTTTGCGGAACTGGAAAAGAAAAATATTTCTCCCCGGCAAAAGAAATTTTTTGAAAAGATGAAGGATCTCTTCTGAGTTTGAGATTTGTTAGTCGCTTCATTCTCTCAGAATAACAAACGGTTTCATGCGGAGTGGATAAAACCGTTTGTTATTCTGGGCAAAGCGAAGGATGTGGTTTTTCAATGAGCAGAGAGTGGTGTGACGGGCGTTGCGCTCGTTCTGTATTTATTTGTTGTCTGTCAGGTGGGTTGCCTGAGACCCTTGTTTTGCCACTATTTTTAACGTGATAATTGATGAGGAAGAAATATGCCGACGTATGATTATAAATGCAGTGCTTGCAGCCATTCGTTTGAATTGTTTCAGCACATTAAGGAAAATCCCGTAAAAAAATGTCCCGCCTGCGGAAAACTGAAGGTAGAGCGGGTGATCGGGGCGGGCGGAGCGGTTATCTTTAAGGGGTCAGGTTTTTATCAGACCGATTACCGGAGTGAAGAATATAAGTCAAAAGCCAAAAAGGAAGCCGAACCGGTAAAATCTGAAAAATCAGAAACCAAAGCAACGGAAAAGAAATGACGAACCAGAAGCGCGATATGAAAGGAATGAGGTGCCCTCACTGTGAAAGAATGTTTTTCTACCGAATGGTACACGATATACCAACCTTTCCTTTTTGCAGTGAGCGGTGCAAGCTTGTTGATCTGGGTGCATGGCTCGATGAAAAGTACCGTATCGAGGAACCGGTGAGCGCAGAGGCGCTGAAAGAATTGGAAAAAAAGGAGAGAAGGGAACATGGGTGAAACAAAAATGACAATGCATGACTGGCGCGATATTTTTCGTGCCTTTAAAATGGCTTTTGACCCCAGGAAAATGCTGCTTGGATACGCCGGCCTTCTGGTAAGTCTGGCATGGTGTACCGTGGTTGTTGCGTTTTCTTCTGCCTTACAAATCATTGATACCACACCCGCTATCTTCACCAAACTTGTTCTTTCCTCTGTCAAAGAGAGTATTCCGGTTGTTGCGAAAAGTGTCTGCTCGACGATTATGTCCCTGGATGTCGGAGAATTTTTTGTCTTTGGCGTGCTCGTCTTTGGCCTTCTTGTAATCTGGTCGCTGGTGGGTGGAGCAATAACACGGCTTGCTGCGCTGGATTATGCCAGGGATGAAAGCATTCGGTTGTCTGATGCACTGAAGTTTGCCAGGAAAAAACTGTGGTCGTATTTCTGGTCGCCCCTGGTGCCAGTGATCGGCGTTTGCTTCTTTGCCATCTGTAATGTGATTGGCGGCTTCATAGGGCGGATTCCGGTTGCTGGTGAAGTATTTGTTGCCCTGGGCTTTCCGTTTGCCCTGGTCTCTGGCTTTTTCATGATTTTTATTGGCGCTATCGGGGCGTTGGGATTGTGTTTCATGTTCCCCACGATTAGCGCTGAAGGATCGGATGCCTTTGATGCCATGAGCCGTGCCTATAGTTATGTCCTCTCCCGGCCGAAGCAATTTCTTGCCTACTGCACGGTAAACGTGTTGTACGGATTCGTCTGTCTCTTCGTTATTGCGTTTGTTGCGTGGCTCATGATACGACTGTCCTTTTGTACGATAGGGGCAGGTATGGGGCAGAAGTTTTCTGCAGTACAATCCTTCCTTTTGCAAAAATGCAGCATTGCCTGTCTCGGATTTTGCAGTGCAACGGCTCCCGAGTCTGCGGCCTCTGCTGTTCCCCTTGACCGATGGTCGCTGAAATTTCTTGCCGGCATGCTTCTGGTGTATATCTTTTTGATTAAACTGGCAGTATGGAGCTTCCTGACTACCTACGTGTTTTCTGCGAAGACGATCATCTATTTCCTGTTACGAAAGGAGATTGACAGCACCGATGTGTCTGATGTTTACCTGGAAGAGGACGAACAGACGCAGAAGAAAGACGGAACATCGTCATCGTCTGAAGGCGGGCAGGAAAATCCTTCTCCGGATAAAGAAGGGAAACCCTAGCACCTTCCGGCAATGATTTTGACACGACCGATTTATTTCAGGTTATAGCCCCAAGGTCATTACATTGAGCTTACCTGCCAAAAATCCTCATAAGGGAGCAAGAGGGGGTGTTTTTGGCTGGTGCTTGCCGTGCAGCAAAAATCCGTTGGATTTTTGCCTTTTAAAACCCGACCTGATGAAATGTATTGGAATTTCAAACATACCCCATAATTCCCCGGTAGATGTGGGGAAAGAGAGGGGCAAAAGTCGCTGCCAAAGGCAGCCTGATTCAATTAACGAAAATACTATTCTTTGAAACGATGACTATCCCCGTTGTTACCATTGTCGGCAGGCCGAATGTAGGAAAATCTTCACTACTCAACTGCCTTGCAAAACGCAGAATCTCTATCGTTGAGCCCACCAGCGGCGTCACGCGGGACCGTGTCTCGACGGACATCCAGCACAAGGGGTGTCTCTTTGAGCTTATCGACACCGGAGGAATGGGGGTAAAGGATGCTGATGGTCTTACGGATGAGATTGAGGCCCAGATTGAAATTGCGCTTCACCAGGCTGATCTTGTCCTTTTTGTCGCAGATATTCGCGAAGGCATAACTCCCCTGGATACGATGGTGGCGGAAAAATTACGTCGGCTGAGAAAGAAGGTGATTCTCATTGCAAACAAGGTCGATACCCCAAAGCTGGAATATCATGTGCCGGACTTTCATTCCCTGGGATTTGGCGATCCCCTCCCCATCTCAGCCCTTGAAGGATATGGGAGATCAGAATTACTGGATACGATTGTTTCGCTCCTGCCGGCGCCAAGCCCTGAAGCGGTTTCTCCTGAGCCGTTACTGAAACTTGCCATCGTGGGGAAACGAAATGCAGGAAAATCAACCCTCATTAACACCCTGGCAAAGGAAGATCGGGTTATTGTAAGCGATGTGCCCGGCACGACCCGCGATTCCGTGGATGTGCGGTTTGAAATCAGAGGCAAGCCATATCTGGCGATTGACACAGCAGGCCTGAGGAAGAAGCGGCAGGTCAAAGATTCTATCGAATTTTATAGTATGGCGCGCGCACAGAGATCGATCCGCCGGGCTGATGTGGTTTTGTTTCTTATTGATGCAACCCTCAAGGTTTCTGAGGTAGATAAAAAACTGGGTGATTATATCGTCTCCGAATACAAACCGTGCATCATTGTAATAAATAAATGGGACCTGGTTTCGGGGGTGGAAACAGAAAAATTTAACGACTACATCTACCAATGTCTGCCGGGGCTCTCCTTTGCCCCTATCTCTTTCATCAGCGCCAGGAATAACGTACACGTGATGGAGATGCTGGGCCTGGCATCAGAACTCTATGACCAGTCCCGTGTCCGGGTCACGACGTCGGAATTAAATCAGGCGCTGGAGGAGGCGCTTACTCTGCATCGACCGACACGCACGAAGGCAAAGTCTCCGAAAATTTATTATACTACCCAGGTGAGTGTTGCCCCGCCAACCTTTGTCCTTTTTGTGAATGATCCTAAACTGTTTGACTCTGATTACGAACGATATCTTTCCAATCAGCTCCGCAATAAACTGCCCTTTTCCGAAGTCCCCCTGAAGTTCCATTTTCGGGCAAGGACGAAGTCCGCGTTAAATCCTGTTTAGGCGCTAAACTCCGGACAAAACAAACCAAGAGACCATATCCGATTCTGCAAGCTTTTTAGCGGGAAGCTTAAAAGCCGCTGCCAAGGGCAGTCTAATTTCTTGCCGGAATCGGTTCTTCGAGCCCCAGAAGCTTCAGGCATCGGTCAAAGTCTGCCGGCGCTGGCGCTGTAATGGATATCGTTTCCCGGGTATAGGGGTGCTCAAACGAAAGGAGATACGCATGGAGCATCTGCCGGGGGATTTGCCTCATGAGACGGCGCTCTAGCGGTGTGCGGTCGTATTCCATTTCCCCGGCAACGGGATGTCCGGCCGCGGCAAGATGTATCCGGATCTGATGTGTCCTGCCGGTCGCGGTGCTCACTTCCAGAAGGGAGGCGCCCTTGCCGCCTTTTAAGAGCGTCACGTGGGTTATGGCCTTTTGTCCCCGGACGGGTGCATCCAGGGTAAACGTCTTTTTGCCTACCGCATCTCTTACGATTACCCGGTAGGCCTTTTTCACAAGATTTTTTTTAAACAATGCCTTCATCTGTTCAAAGGCACCCTTATTCAGGGCAAAGATAACTGCGCCGGAGGTATCCTTGTCCAGTCGGTGAACGGCTTGAATGTGATTGTTCTGAAGAGAGACCCGCAGTTCGCATTCAAGGCTTTTTGGACCATTGGTGGCGATGTGGGCTGGTTTCGAAATAATGAGGTAGTGGTTATCCTGAAACAGGATGGAGCTTCTTTGGGATGGTGACGACATCTGGCCTTCTTCATGAACTTCTACGGAATCACCTTCTTTGAGCTGGTAGGAGGCAATCCATGTGCGTTTCTTATTCACAAAAACGCGCCGATTGTCGAGGAGTCGTTTTGCCTTTTTTTTGGATAACGATAGTCTTACGGCAATGAAACTCAATAAGGTATGGATACTTTCTTCGCGGGTAAGTATAAACCTCTGCATGTTATTGCAAAATCTGCGGCTTTGTCGGATTGGTCTTTAATACGGCTGATTTCTCAGGAAACAGAAAATTGGCTCCCCCGGTAGGATTCGAACCTACAACCAACCGGTTAACAGCCGGCTACTCTACCATTGAGCTACAGGGGAACCTTGTGTTTTTTTAAAGATTATTGCAGATACGCAATCAGTCTGGCTAATTCTTTTTTCATATCCTGACGAGGGACAATCATGTCCAGGAAGCCGTGCTCTAGCAGGAATTCCGCAGTCTGAAAACCTTTCGGAAGGGCGCGCTTAATGGTTTCCTGAATCACCCGGGGACCGGCAAAGCCGATCAGCGCCTTTGGCTCGGCTATGGTAATGTCAGCCAGAGATGCGAAGCTTGCCATGACGCCGCCCAGGGACGGATCGGTTAAGACCGAAATATATAATCCTCCTGCATCCTGAAACCGGGCGATAGCAGCGCTGGTCTTTGCCATTTGCATGAGAGAAAATACCCCCTCCTGCATGCGGGCGCCACCGCCAGAACCGGAAATGAGAATAAGCGGTAACCTTAGTTCCATAGCCTTTTCCGTGATGCGGGCGATCTTTTCTCCCACAACCGATCCCATACTTCCCATAATGAAGCCCGGATCAGTGATCCCGATCATAACTTCCTTGTCATTGATTTTCCCTTTTCCAACAATGATCGCCTCTTTGAGTCCCGTCTTTTTCTGCTCTTCACTTACCCGTTCGGGGTACGTTGTCCTGTCTTTAAAGTTGAGCGGATCGCACGGCACCATATTTGGCCACATCTCTTCAAAACTGTTTTCATCGACCAGGAGATTCAACCGGTCTCTGCAAAATATCCGAAAGTGGTAATTGCATTCAGGGCAAACGAACATCCCGCCTTCAACGGTTTTTTTAAATACCATGCTGCCGCAGCCATTGCAGCGTGTCCATAAACCATTGGGCATGTCCTTCTTTTTTCTGAAAAATACCATAAGGAAGTCTCTCGCCTGTTATATCTGCATGATAAATCCTGAAAGAACGGTTTCTCTATGGAGCATTATTCCCAATACCGGGTAAAAACCTCTTATTTTTAAAATCTTTTTTGCCGGGCAGTTGGTTGCATGAATTCTCTCTGCCATCACGCCTTTTTCTGAAACCCTGACGTCGTGAAAGAATTGTGTCTAGTTTATAAGCTTTTTGTAAAAAAACAAGTTGTTTTTTGCCCGAGGGTATCATTTGATAAAAAAAATCTTGTTTCTCCCGCGGATACAAAATCCGGATACATGTATCGGAATTCCGATCTTTTCGTTTCTGTCTTATACACCCCCAGCCCTCTCTCAAGCGGAGAGCAAAGAAATCCCCTCCGGGGAGGGGATTCAGGGGTGAGTTAACCTTATCATAAAAAGGCGCCGAAGGCCTAACTAATTGCCTTCTGAGTATCTCCCTTTTTCACTGCTTGTTCTGCCGTCTGTCTGAGGGCTTTAATCGCGCTGCAGGGGTCAGTGGCCTTGAAAATCGCAGAGGCAGCAACGATCACATTGGCGCCGTGCGCGACAGCCTGAGAAATGGTTTCTGTTGTGATACCGCCGTCCACTTCAATATCCATTTTCTCCGGCGCAATGCCCCGTAGCCGTGCAATTTTTGGTAAGGCCTTTGGAATGAACCGTTGTCCGGCAAACCCAGGATTTACGGACATAACGAGCACCATATCGAGTTCGTCCAGGAGGTCTTCAACCGTCTCTGTGCCCGTGTCCGGATTCAGCGATACACCGGCTTTTAATCCTGCGCTGGTAATGAAAGAAATAATCTCTTTCGGTTTTTTAGCGGCCTCAATATGAAAGGTTATCAGGTCTCCAGCCCTTGCAGCAGCAGCAAAAGGAGTGATATAACGTTCAGGATTTTCAATCATCAGATGCATATCCAAAGGGACATTGGTAATGCGTCGAATCCCTTCAACAATGAACGGGCCCATCGTAATGTTGGGCACGAAATGGCCATCCATCACGTCTATGTGGATCAAATCGATGCCCGCCTGTTCAATCTTTTTAATTTCTTCTTCCAGCCGGACGGGGTTAGCGCCAAGAATAGACGCTGCGATTTTGATTCCTGGTTGCATATACTTTCCTGATTAAATCGTTTCAAAAACCCGATTGTTGCCGCGTTTCGGTTTTCCTCTGTCCCGCGCTGCTCAGGATGGGACAGACTGGCCGTCCCTCGGGCTCTTCCTCCGGTCTGACAAAGAAGCAATTCCCGGAAGTTCTCCCCCTTCTAATAATTTCAGGAATGCCCCACCCCCCGTGGAAATAAACGACACTTCATGTGTTTTCCCTGATTTGTGGAACGCCATATCGGTATCACCGCCTCCAACGATGGTTGAGGCATGAGAGCTTGTCACGGCATCCACCATGGCATACGTCCCGCGGCTGAAGGCGTCAAGTTCAAACGCGCCCATCGGTCCATTCCAGACTATGGTCTTTGCATCCTGAAGGGCTTCAATGAATAGCTTTGTTGTGGCAGGGCCGATATCAAGGGCGATCCATTTATCCGGGATCTCCTGATAGGGGACGACCTTTGTTTCTGCTTGTCCGTCAAAAGTTTCTGCAACGACAAAGTCAACCGGCAGATACAGTTTCGTTCCGTTTTTTCTGGAGATGTCCATCAGGTTTTTTACCACATCGAGCATGCTGTCTTCAACCAGAGACTTTCCGACACAAAAGCCCTGTGCCTTGAGGAAGGTGAACGCCATTGCGCCTCCAATAAGGACCTTGTCCATCTTTTTGGACAGATTTTCAACGATCTTTATCTTGTCAGAAACCTTTGCGCCGCCAAGCAGCGCCACGACCGGCCGCATGGGGTTATTCACGGCCTTCTCAAAATAGTCCATCTCTTTTTTGAGGAGGAACCCTGCTGCCGAGGGTACATGATCATCAACGCCAATCATTGATGCATGCTTGCGGTGGCAGTTTCCAAAGGCGTCCTGAATAAATACCTCGCACAGGCTGGCCAGCTCTTTTGCAAACGTCGGGTCGTTTTTTTCTTCACCGGGATGAAACCGTAAGTTTTCAAGCACCATCACATCGCCGCAGCGCATTTCATCAATCTGCTTTTTTACCGCTGGACCAATACAATCCCCTGCCAGGGTAACCTTGACCTTTTCGCTGAGAAAGCGTTGCAGTCGTCTCGCCACGGGTTTAAGGCTGTATTTGGGGATTGCCTTCCCCTCCGGCCTGCCAAGATGTGAAGCGATAATGACCTTGGCCTCCTCATCCAGCAGGTAGTTAATGGTTGGCAGAGTGGCCCTGATCCTGGTATCGTCGGTAATATTTCCTTCGTCGTCCAGGGGCACATTATAATCTGTACGCACCATTACCCGTTTTCTTCGCACATCGATGTCTTTAATAAATAGTTTATACATAAAGTAGTGGCTGGCTTTATGATCGATAATTTTTATGAATCTTATTGACGGGCGACTAACTCTATAAGGTCTACCATACGATTTGAAAATCCCCATTCATTGTCATACCAGGCGACCACCTTTACCATACGTTTGTCAATGATATACGTGAGGGCGGCATCAAAGATGCTTGAATGGGTATTCCCAATAATATCTGAAGAGACGATGGGGTCGGTGCAATATTCCAGGATACCCTTCAATTCGCCCTCGGCGGCCTTTTTCATGGCTGCATTAACGGCTTCTACGGTGATATCCTTTGAAACGATTGCAACTAAATCCGTTACGGAACCATTCACAACGGGTACGCGCATGGCCAGGCCATCCAGCTTGCCCTTCAATGCAGGAATTACCTCGCCAATGGCCTTTGCAGCTCCGGTTGTCGTTGGAATGATATTTACCGCAGCAGCCCTTGCGCGTCTGAGGTCTTTATGAATGAGGTCGCTAATACGCTGGTCGTTGGTATATGCATGAATCGTGGTCATAAGCCCCTTTTCGATGCCGAAATTATCATTCATCACCTTTGCCAGGGGCGCCAGGCAATTTGTTGTGCATGAGGCATTGGACACAATCTTGTGCTCCGGCTTCAGATCCTTGTTATTCACTCCAATGACGATCGTAGCGTCGATCTTGTCTTTTGCAGGCGCAGAAAGAATCACCTTTTTGGCTCCCGCGTCCAGGTGTTTTGCGCATTCCGCCCGTGAGGTGAAGATCCCGGTTGATTCGATGGCAATATCCACGCCAAGCGCTTTCCACGGTAACTTTGTGGGGTCCTTTTCCATGAGCAGGGCGACTTCTTTGCCATTGACAAGCAATGACTTTTCCTTCGCCTCGACGCTGCCATTAAATTTTCCGTGTACCGAGTCGTACTTCAACAAAAGCGCCAGCGATTTCGCATCGGCCAGGTCGTTAATAGCCAAAACATCAATTCCTCCCCGTTGCGCGATTGCCCGAAAGACATTTCGTCCGATTCTTCCAAAACCATTTATACCAACCTTTATAGCCATAATTTATATCCTTTTGCTTTCCTGATACTAAGGAGAGAAGCCACCGTCATACGAAAATATCAGTGATTATAAAAAGACAAACAAAGACGAATTATTTTAGCACCTTGGTATAATTTGTCAAGCAATTTCATGATGCTGATTTCATAATGCGGCACAGTCGCAACCAAAAAGTTCAACCATAAAGAACGCAAAGTTTTATACAAAGATCACAAAGAAAACATCATAGAAAAAAGAAGTTTTTATGAAATAATACTATGATGCAACGTAGCTGTAACCAGGTCTTCCTTGCTTGAAAAGGAAGACACTGTTGTCTCCATAAGAAATGGGGTGAAGGAGGGGTAACACTTGCAAAAATTGTCAATTTGTTTTGCAAATGGAAAAAATACGATTAAAATCTGATAACGTAGCGCAGCCTGGCCGCACCCAAGACTCCACTGATAAGAGAGGACTGAAGGATGTATTCGAGATCTTACATAAAAAGGAAGTTTTATACTATGCAGAAAGGCGACAAGGTGTTTTCTCAAATATTTATCCGTTTTGTAATCAACCCCGGAGGCATTGCCATTTCTTATGTCTGAATCAAAAAACCTCTTCCGTTCCGTAAGGATTATCAGTGTCTGTACCCTTTTGAGCCGTATCCTCGGCCTGGCAAGGGACATGATCTGCGCCGGTATTTTTGGGACAAGCATGGTATGGGACGCCTTTACGGTTGCCTTTAAGATCCCGAATCTGTTTCGCCGCCTCTTTGGTGAAGGCGCCCTCAGCGCCGCCTTTATTCCCATCTTTACCGAACAGATCGAAAAGCGCGGCAGGGAAGAGGCCTTCGTCTTTTTTAACGTTGTAGCCACTGCCCTCGTCGTTATTTTGGGTAGTATTGTCCTGCTGGGCGAAGGGTCTTTTTTCGTCATTCCGCGGTTATTCCAGATGGAGGAAAAATGGCAACTCATCCTGAAGCTGCTCATTATCATGTTTCCCTACGTCTTCTTCATCTGCCTGGTTGCCTTTATGGGCGCGGTGCTAAACACCCTGCGTCATTTTTTTTTGCCTGCCTTTGCGCCGGTTGTTATGAATGTCTGCTGGATTATTGGCGCCGTTGTGGCCCCCTATACCGGAAAGACGCTGGGTGTCATGATCTACGCGGTTGCCATATCGACCTTTCTTTCCGGTCTTGTCCAGGTGGTGATTCACTTCCCTGCGCTACGGAAACAAGGGTTGTCCTACCGGTTTCTTCCCAGATTTTCCCATCCGGGATTGAAGCTGGTATTGATCCGCATGGCCCCCATTGTCTTCGGGCTGGGCATTGTGCAGATCAATGTCCTGCTCGACAGCGTGATTGCCGTTGGGTTTTCCTCGTCGCAGGGCGGGCCGGACACCTTTACCTTTGCAGGGCTGACCGTTCCTTTTCCCATGAAGGCAGGCGCCGCCTCGGTGCTCTATTACAGCGACCGGCTGATCCAGTTCCCCCTGGGGGTATTTGGCATCGCCATGGCAACCGCCGTGTTTCCCCTCTTTTCCACCCATGCAGTCAGGGAAGACTGGGGCAATTTTTCGATGGCCTTCAATAAGGCGTTAAAATTTATCCTCTTCATTGGGATTCCGGCGTCGCTGGGCATTATTGTCCTCCGTGAGCCGATCATCGATCTCTTGTACCGGAGGAATCAGTTTGATGCGGAATCGGCTTACCGGACGTCGCGTGTTATACTCTTTTATGCCATTGGTATCTGGGCGTATTGCGGCCTGCATGTCTTGATCCGGGCTTTTTACTCCGTGAAAGACACCGTTACCCCGGTGAGGGTTGGAGCCGCCTGCGTGGGGCTAAATCTCGTGTTAAATCTTTCGCTTATCTGGGTATTGCAGGAAGGCGGTCTCGCCCTTTCTACCGCTATCAGTTCCATGACACAAATCGTTGTTTTGAGCATCATCTTGCAAAAAAGACTTCGGATTAAGATTGGCAATGAGGTCTTTGTCTCCTTCCAGAAAATTGTCGTTGCTTCCCTGGCAATGGCAGGCGCCGGTTGGTTTGCCCTCAGGATGTTTCCTGAGGTAAATGGTGGAGGAAGTCTCTGCTTTAAAGGACTCCGGCTTTTCATCCCGATGCTGTCGGCTTTAGCTGCATTTGCGGCGACCTCTTTTCTGCTCAAATTGGAAGAGTTTGGCTATCTGGTCAGACTGTCCTTAAGAAAAGTTTGATGGCTTGCAACAGGGCGCACAGCGTGCGTAAAGAACGGAATTATCGTAAACGCATAACGCAGCACAGCCACAACCAAAAAAGTTCAACCGCCGAGTAGGCAAGGGGGAGTTTCACCCCCCAAGCCTCTCACAGAACCGTACGTGACAGTCTCCCGTCATACGGCTCGTGTTATTCTTGATACGCCTCAACAGTATCCCATTTTCCAGTGATAAAACAACTCTGGGTTAGCTTGTTTTATCAAATTGAGTTTCGCCACTGATTTCCGATAGCCAATCTTGTGCTTTTTCCTGAGCCACTTGATTAGTCTCCTGTCTATCATCAGTAACGTGTTTCTTAGGCTTCTTATGCTGTATTTACCATAATACGCTATCCATCCTCGAAGTTTGGCATTGGGGAGTTTTGCTATGCTTGACACTTCCACCACGGTGTTACTCCAAAGTCTCATTTCTCTTATTACTTCTCGGATTCGCTTCTGGTTGGATTGACTTATCTCGGCTGCAAATGCTTTATACTGCTTACCATCCTTGATGCTCTTTCTTGCTCCTGGCTGATAACTGAATCCTAAAAATTCAAATTTGACTACTTCATGGCTTCCCTTACGCCTGTAGTCACTACAGTAAGCAATGCGTATCTTTTCCTCTTTGATTTTCAACTTCACTTCTGCAAGTCTCTCCTTTATCGTCTCAAGCACTCTCTCTGCCTCAGCTTTGCTTGTGCAGTGTACCACAACATCGTCTGCATATCTCACAAAACTCGCCTTCGGATAGTGTTTGGATAGCCACACATCAAGCGTAAAATGCAGATAGAGATTTGCAAGTAAAGGGCTGATTACTCAGGGTAACGTCAAGGTCATGCTAGTATACAGACATATTAATTGCGAATTATATATTGTGGGCAATTATAGTTATATAGTGCTGCAAAACAGCATTTATATGTTTCGTTATTAATATGTCTCTACACTAGTCGCGGGGGCGACTTGGGAACGACTCTACAATGCCTTCAATGGCCAGGAATACGACGACCTTGTAAGAAAGTTTGACTTCGATACATAGCGTCTTAAGTAATAGCGCATAAGCGCCTGAGCCGTGTAGGGTAGACATCGCCTACCACGTATTTCGAATGCATGTGGGTAATTTGTGCGGATGTGGAATGGATGAAATGGTTGGGAGCGATCTTAACATTGAACGGATTTTGGTAATGGTGGGTCGTGCTTGCATTACTTCACATTTTACCGCATTTGATCTGGCAGGCGGTGCCTTGCCCTACAGAAAAATTGTGTGGATACACAAATTGTAGTTGAGGCACGAAACCCAACATTTCCAAAGATATCAGGTTAGAGGTGTTGGGTTTCACTGACTTTCTACCAACCTACACAACTCGGTATTAAAGGAGATGCTATTGGAATTTATTCTTTCATTGGTTCAAATACGCGTTCGACTTTATATCGCGCGATATTTCTCTTTCCGCCACGCCCTTTCGCCTTAACAGGCATATCTTTATCCATAAAGTCAAGTTCGGCATTATCTGGAATAGTATCAATAATCTCAGGATGGTCAATTATTTGTCTTATAAAATCAAAGGTCATTCCAATGTTTCTTTCTGTATACTCTTTTTTAGTCATTCTTTCATTCCCTTTTTGAATCTTTCTTTATACCATTCCCATCTGTCTTTTATGTCCTGCACTGCATAGGTTAAAGCATCCTTCAAATTTTGTATCTGAATTATCTGCTTTATTAATAATGTAGAAAACCACGTCCTGTGGGCGTGGTCAGAGAACAACGGCTATGCCAGTTATCCCCTTCGATAAGTATGATGGAACTGGTTTTCGCCATGCCGGTATTTTCCCAAAGAGATGTTCAATTTTGAGTATAAAACGTTGAAAATACAAATAGGCTTACCGCTCATATCTCAAAGAGGCATTTTGGTTGCATGAAAACGAATCGCAGTTAGTTCTGCACACTACGGGAATTACTTACAGTTTGCGTAATGAGTACAAATGGAAAACTTATCCTCTTTTAGGGGTTAACCCAAAGCCACCTGCTCCGCGGGTGGATTCTTTACTTTTATTGGTGGAGCTGAGGGGATTCGAACCCCTGACCTTTTGAATGCCATTCAAACGCGCTCCCAACTGCGCCACAGCCCCACCTGAACCTTCTTTACCACAGAAGGACACTGAATATAGAGCACTCAGAAGTTTACTTCTCTATTCCCTCCGCGGTTGTTTGAAATATGAGAAAGTTAAAATAACATGACAGATAAGTATTGTCAAGGTTTTTCGGTCTGAATTTCAATTGATTCAGGATGAAATTCTGATAAAATTCAAATTCTTTTGAATACCTTCAAAAGAATTTGAAATGTAAACAGATACTCAAGGGGATTTTGATGGCAAAGAGGGAATACAACTTTATCGATATCGAAGGTAAATGGCAAGGGTTTTGGGAAGGTTGCGGATTGTTTCGCGCCGATGAAGCTAGCAAGAAGGAGAAGTTCTACTGTCTCGTTATGTTCCCCTATCCATCAGGCACCCTGCATGTTGGTCACGGCAGAAATTACATTATTGGTGATGTCGTTGCGCGGTACAAGATGATGAAGGGTCATAATGTGCTCTCGGCCATAGGGTGGGATGCCTTTGGCCTTCCCGCGGAGAATGCCGCAATTAAAGGTGGCACCCATCCTGCCATCTGGACAAAGAATAATATCAAGGCCATGAAACGGCAACTTCACCGGTGGGGGGTTGGATACGATTGGGAACGGGAGATCACTTCTTGCAACCCCGATTACTATCAGTGGACACAATGGATATTTCTGAAACTCTACGAAAATAACCTGGCATATAAAAAGAAGGCCGCGGTAAATTGGTGTCCTTCTTGCGCTACCGTCCTGGCGAACGAACAGGTCGTAGAAGGGTGTTGTGAACGCTGCGATAGCCCGGTACGGCAGCGAGACCTTGAACAGTGGTTCTTTCGTATCAGCCAATATGCCCAAAAACTGCTGGACGACATTTCTCTGTTGGAAGGATGGCCTGAGCGGGTCAAGACGATGCAGGCAAACTGGATTGGCCGCAGTGAAGGAATACGTATTGATTTTAAACTGGAAAATTCTGGCAGGGCATTGCCCTGCTTTACCACACGCCCCGATACGCTTTACGGGGTAACCTTTATTTCCTTGGCGCCAGAACATCCCGTCCTTCGGGAGTTGATTTCGGGGACTTCCCAGGAAAAGGCAGTGATGGACTTTGCAGAGGGGGCGCGTAATCAGGGGATGGTGGAACGAACCGCTGAAGGTACCGAGAAGGAGGGCATGTTCACCGGCAAGTACGCCATAAACCCCATCAATAATGACAAGGTGCCCATTTGGGTAGCCAATTATGTTCTTATGGAATATGGCACGGGGGCCGTTATGGGTGTGCCTGCCCACGACCAGCGGGATTTCCTCTTCGCAAAAAAGTATAATCTCCTCATCAAAATTGTTATTCAGCCAGGAGATAATGAACTCCACGCCGGCACGATGAAAGAGGCGTACATCGATGATGGCATACAAGTAAATTCTGGAAATTTCGATGGGATGCCGAATACGGAGGCGATAAACAAGATTACCATACACCTCGAATTCAAAGGGCTTGGCACAAAGACCGTAACCTATCGGTTGAGGGATTGGCTTATCTCCCGGCAACGTTACTGGGGCGCCCCTATCCCTATCATCTATTGTGAAAAATGCGGCACGCTGCCTGTGCCTGAATCACAGCTTCCCGTAATACTACCCGAAGCGGTGGAATTTAAACCGCATGGCATGAGTCCTCTGGCGGAGGTGGATTCCTTTACCAACACGGTTTGCCCAAAATGTTCAGGAACCGCTCGCCGTGAAATCGACACGATGGATACCTTTGTCGATTCAAGCTGGTATTTCCTGAGATATCTCTCCCCGAAGGATAGCAGTCATCCCTTTGTTACAAAGAAAGTCAACAAATGGCTGCCAGTAGATCAATATATTGGAGGGGTAGAACATGCCATCCTGCATCTCCTTTACTCACGTTTTATTACCAAGGTGCTTTGCGACCTTGGCTATCTTGATTTTAAAGAACCCTTCCGGCATCTTTTTACCCAAGGGATGATTATCAAAGAAGGGGCAAAGATGTCCAAGTCCAGAGGTAATGTGGTAAGTCCGGATATTCTCATTGATAAATACGGGGCAGACACCCAGCGGCTCTATATCCTTTTCATAGGGCCACCCCAGAAAGATGCCGAGTGGAATGACCGCGGGGTGATTGGCGCTCATCGTTTTCTCAATCGTCTGTGGCAGAAGATTGTTGATTACGAAGACTTCTATATCAGGATACAGCGGGTGGATATTGTTATAAACAACCTCTCTCCTGCGGCAAAGACCCTTTATCGTCAGACGAACCAGACGATCAGGAAGGTCACGGAAGATATGGAGACCTCATGGCATTTCAATACGGCGATTGCTTCTGTGATGGAGTTGCTCAACCATGTGGATGCATTTCATGTTGCCATACCCACCAGCGCTGCGGAAGAGCTTGATTTTCATGTCTTCCGCCACTCCATGGAAACAATTCTTTTGCTCATGGCCCCTTTTACCCCACATATCTGTGAGGAACTGTGGGAGGTTATGGGGCACAAGCCAAGCATCTTTCAAAAACCATGGCCTGCATATGACAAGGATGCAATTCTGGAGGAGGTTATAGAGATTGTTGTTCAGATCAACAGTAAGGTCAAAAGTCGCTTATCAGTGCCAGTTGATATGAGCGAAGATGAGTTGAAAAGAATCGTATTGAACGATGAACGCATTGCCGGATTTTTGCAGGGCAAGAAGGTTATTAATACCATCGTAGTGCCGGGCAAATTGGTGAATATTGTGGTAAAATAAATGTAACAATTTAGCTTTTTGAAAAATCCGTACATTCATAGGTAATTCGCGTAAAACGGAATGCGTAGCGCGGGTGGTTTATCCCCCGCACAGGCCGACCACAAGGGATCGGCGCTACCTTTTTCAAAAGGGTTCTCATATAATAGTTTCACGACCCATGAAGAGACACGAAAAAGCGCAGTACCCGTGGACAGTCTTCACGGCATTGAAGTAAGACCCATCCGGCGGGGAGAACGTATACGCCAATACCATTATCTTGGGCTTCACTCTCTGATAGGGGAAAGCATCCGGTATCTGGCGATATAGCAGGGACAATGGCTTGCTTAGATGGGATGGTCAGCAGTGGCATTCAAATGCAAGGTGCGAGACCACTGGATAGGATAGCCTTCCTTTCTTCAGAATGATGTTTCGGTTGTGCTTCCACTTTTTTAATGCTTATCGAACAGAATAAAGGTTCGCCGCAGATAACAACGCTTCGGAGACGACGTGGGACTTATGTGATTTTGCATTCTTATTTCAAGCGCAGGAATTTATTTTTTTTCAGATACCAGGCAGTAAAAAATGCAGTGGCAACAATCATAATCAAAATTAACAACGACCACAAGGTAGACTTGCTGGCCTCATAGCCTTGGTCTAAGTATATATCTTTCATGGTCAAAAGTAACAGCCCCGTTATCCATGCAAAGGGTGTAGCATATTCTTTGACAATCAATCGTTTCCAGTTAAATTCCATACCTTTTATGGTATTCCCTATTCCTGAAAAGTCAGGAATGATGCGGTTGACTCGTTTGCAATAATCTTTGAACACCTGACCAAACCTTTTTTCCAGGTAGGTCTCCTCTGCGCATATGATCGCTGCGTAGGCAAAGAAAAGAAACGGAATTCCAAACATAACAAAGAGGAGAGAATTTCCCGCAATCCCAACTCCAAGAAGAATCAAGATATTTCCAAAATAGAGGGGGTTTCTACAATGTGCAAAAATCCCTTCCTGAACAAGGGTTTCCGCATGCATCCGCTTCTTTTTGCCGCCTCGTTTAATGTAAGCAAACCCAACGGTGAGCGCCCGCAATATCTGACCGCTCAGTGCTATGGTAATACCAAGGATAATTTCCCATATTTCCGCGAGTTCGCTATTAAAAACCGGCCATGTCCCCTCAAAGAAAAGCAATGCAAAGACCAGTGGGAAAAGGGCATTCCGGTATCGGAAAAAGAAATTACCTATTTTAACCATCATTTTACCGCTACTATTCCACAGAAGTTATACCACTTGAAAAACACATCACAATACCGGAATCCTTCCTTGAGCAGGAGTTCTCTGTTTTCCAGCAACTTGTAAGGAATTAATACGTTTTCAAGCGCCTCTCGTTTCTGTGCGATTTCTAATTCGCTGTACCCATTTCGTCGCTTGAAGTCGTAGTAGTACTTTATGAAGAGACGGTTAAAAATGGAGTCTTCCCCTAAGATTTTTTCCACAAGGATCAGGCATCCGTTCTCATTCAATCCCCGCAGGATATTGCCAATCAATTTGTCCCGATTTAAAGGCCTGATGAATTGAAGCGTAAGGAGCATAACCACAACAGAGGCATTCTCGATATTTACGCCTTGATTCAAATCGGCACAGATCAGTTCATGTTCCCTGGAAAAATGGTGCGCGTTGAGTTTCTGCTTACACTTGGCAAGCATGTCCGGTGAGTAATCGAGGCCAATGAATTTTACTTTACCAGGGATATTTTGGCCCATATTGAGCAGGGTAGTGCCCGTGGAACATCCGAGATCGTAAATATTTGTTCCTTCAACGGCAAAATCGACTGCCATTTCCACGATCATTTTTTGAGTTTCCCGATAGAACGGAACGGATCGGTCCAGCATGTCGTCAAATACCGAAGCGACTTTTTCTCCAAAGTTAAAATCCGCTATCGTGGTCATACTTTCCTTGAAAATTTCGTCCTTTGACATAGGTGAATACCTTGCTTCAGTTTTCATTATGCGGGACTTGGGTGAGAGTCGGCGCTATTGCCATGCGCGTATGTTTCCTGATCAAATGTAAATTACGCATATAGATGAGGGAGTTTGGCAGATAGGCCAGTATCCCAACCGGGCTGCGTTCCATGATCCAATAGGCACACATGACGATACTTCCCGCGATGCTCCAATACCAAAAGGAAATAGGTATTACGCTTTTCCCTGTTTTTTCTGAAACGATCCATTGGATTAAAAACCGGGTGGAAAATATCGCATTGCCAAGGAATCCAAGAATGGCGAGGTAACTCCAATCCAGCCCGAACAAACGATGTTCCTGGCCAAACCACGTAACAGCTAGTGTAACAGCATAGTTCATACATACGCTCCTTCTTGATTGAGTTTTTCAACGATCTCATACCGCATCAGCCTTTTTTTCATCCACCGTACCGCCAACAAATCGATAAATGCCCTGAATGCCCTGTTCGATATTCCATACTTTGATTTCCCAAATTTCCGGGGATAGTGGTTTACAACAATTTCAATAACGGTAAACCCTTCCATTTTAAACAGCGTGGGCAGAAACCGATGCATACCGTTAAACAATTTGATTTGATTCAGACATTCCTTACGATATGCTTTAAGCGAGCAGCCGGTGTCTTTAATATTTTCCCATGAGAGTTTGTTTCTGATAGAATTTGCCACCGTTGAGGAAATCCGCTTTATCCACGGATCATTTCTCCTCTGCCTCCATCCGCATACCATATCGTACGTAGTGAGTTTTTCCAGTACTTTTGGGATGTCCGCAGGGTCATTCTGCATATCGGCATCCATAGAAACAATATATTTCCCCACAGCAGATTTGAAGCCGGCATCCATTGCCGCCGTTTGGCCTGCGTTTCTCTTGAAATGAATGGTACGGAAGTTTTCATGTTTGTCGCACCATGCATTCAGTATTTCCGTACTGCCGTCGGTGCTGCCATCGTTCACGAAGACCACCTCGTAATTTTGCCCAACCATTTCATGGGAAATAGAATGTCCAAGAGGTTCAATGTTCTCTGCCTCATTGTATAAGGGGATAACAATAGAAATGTCCGGAGTTTTCATCGTTAGTAAATCTTTTGTTGGTTTCTTTTGAATACGAGCGTTACTTGATATTCTTTCGTATGAACATCCAGCGTACTCAGCGTATTGTCCATGATTGTGTTTTTTACATTTTCAAAAGTGTGTTTTTCAATGATACAGAGCGGATGGTATTCAGTAGTATCCAGAAATATTTTCAAATCATGTATATTTTTGATCAAAGGCACGCTTACATTCAGGTTCAAATTTATTGCATCCCGGAAAGAATTCTCGATATGAAATTCGCGAATATCATACGCATGCAGACCTCCCAGTTCTTTTTCTAAGGTGAAGGTTAACTTTGCTCCCAGGGATTCGTTTTCATAATACCGGGTAAGGCCATGGATAAACATTCCCCATCCTAGTATGATTGTGAAAATACAGATGACGAGACTCATGTGGATTAGTTTATATCTTTGCCGGAGAGATAAGAACATTTTGAACCCTGTCATAAATACTACTAAAGAGAGAATTACTCCAATCCATGAATAATTCCAGAGATACGATGGACCAACAACAAGCAGTAATGCCGCTAATGCCGCCATAATCCGGATAATCCAATATGCGAATAATCTTACCCACAGCGGCTTTACAATTTTCCCTGCCAGGGTATCATCGATGATCCTTGCCATTAGTATTGAAATGGCAGGATAAAGAGGCAGCATATACCGTGAGGATTTTGCTTTGGCTGCACAGAGAAATACGAATATAACGACAATCCAACAAAACATGAATATGCCCAGTTCATCTCCATCCCGCCATCTTTTGAAGGCATAAACAACTACAAAAGGAATGAACAACGACCATGGCAGAAAATCTGACCATATTTTAACGAAATAATAATAGAACGGTTCACTATGACTAATGGGGTCGTTGACACGGGTGAGGAATTCCCTCTTTAAGGTGGCCACTAAGGGCTCCAGTCCTATTTTTACGCAAAGTATCAAACAAAATATCCCAATTGGCAGAATAAAGAGTCCAAAACCCCATCGCCATTTCATTCTTTTAAAGGCATTCAAATCCTTTCTGCATACCAAAAAAGCTGCAATAATGCTCATAACAAAAAGAATTCCAAGGGGTCCTTTAGTCAAAAAGGTGATTACCAGAGAAAAATAGAATCCGACATAATACCTCTGCTTTTGTTTATATCCTAAATAGAAAAAGTAGAGGGCGAGTGTTATACATACGGCAAAGATCATGTCGGTGCGTATTATTCTGCAATGCCAAAAATATTTTTGCGTGGTGGCTAAAATGACAGCGGCAATAAAAGCTGTCCGCCGATGGAAAAATCTCTGGACAAAGTAATACGTCATAAGGACTCCGGTAAGTCCTGCCAGGGCGCTAGGTATCCTGGCTGTAAATGGAGTTACCTGATGTCCTATTGAAGAAAAGATGGCAATCAACCACATCAGCATGGGTGGTTTGCTCAAATAAATCGTATCGTGATAGCCCGTTGTCATCCAGTTCCCGGTTTGAATCATCTCACGTGACATCTCGGCATATCGTGAAACATCCTTATTCTCAAAACCCCGATTTCCTAATTCAAAAAAGAAGAGAAAGATACTTATACCCACAAGGTTACAAAACAAATAATGTTTCTTTAAAAATGCACACAATCGATCCATTTCCATTGATAAAATTCTTTCCTTCTTTTTTCCCTCTAAAAATTCCCGGCAGAGTTCAAAGTGGTATCGACGGGGGGGGCACTGCCACCATTTCATTTACCGATGTCGAGATTTCACGATAATTATGAAGCAGGTGTGTACTGTAAGCAGGTGAAATGTAATCGTGTTGGGATTAAATAAATTTTTGTTTATTTTGATGCAATACTGATTACTACTGTAAAAACATGTAATATTTACAGTGAATAATTGTAATCATTACAAAAAATGTTTTACCTATTTGCACTGCTTGAGTATACTCTTCCCGCCTGTTTTTAATAGTTAAATTATACCATGCGGTATATGAACAGGCGATGAACGTAAAATTAATATTTTGTAATCTTGGAGAGGCTAACAGGTTGGTAGAGTAACGGTGAAGGTACTTCCTTTATGCAACTCACTGTTAACTATTATTGTGCCATGATGAGATTTGACGATCCATTGACAGATGCTTAGTCCAAGTCCGCTGCTGGTGTGGTTTGCCGTTCTAACCTTGCATGCCCTGTAAAAACGGTCGAATATGCGAGGAAGATCTTCCTGTGAAATGCCAATACCGTTATCCCGAATAGAAATCTTTACACATCCGTTGTCTTTGTAAAGGGACAGTTTAATTGTCCCATTAGCCTGAGTATACTTTACGGCATTGTCTATTAAATTTAAGAGCATCATCCGGATAAGCAATTCATCCCCATCGATAAATGCATCTTCCATCTTTTCCATTGATACGAAGATGTTTTTCGGTTCAGCAATAAGCTTTAGTTGCTCTGCAATATCCATGACAACTGGATGAAGATTCATCCGTTTCTTCTGCAACTCATATTGTCCTGCGTCAGCCTTTGCCAGAATAAACAGACTCTCTATAATTTTCGAAAACCGCCCCAAATCCTCCAAGGTATTTGCAAGAATTTGCTGATAGCTACAAATATCCCTTTCACTAGACAAGGCGACTTCTATTCCCGCCTTCATAATGGCGATAGGTGTGCGTAATTCATGAGAGGCATCGGTCGTGAATTGGCGGACCTGGCTAAATGAATTCTCCAGGCGGGTCAGCATCTCATTAATTACTCCCGAAAGCTCGCTGATCTCGTCTTTCACAGGATGTATTACCAGTCTCTTTCCCAGGTGTTCAGTTTCTATCTTCTGGAGATCTTTTATCATGCAATCTATGGGTCTTAGCGCCTTTTTTGCCATAAAGCGACCACCCAACCAGCTGCCGACAATCGCAAGGAATCCCAAAGCCGTGAGGATGAGCAAAAAGATGTTGAGTGCAGTATCTTTGTTAATAACAATTCCGATTTGAATTAATTGCCGGGTGTCCTTTATGGGTATCGTAATAATGCGTAAAAGACGCCCCTTTGAGTTCTTTACGGTCTTAAAGTATATCTTTCCTGAAAAGATTTCTTTAATTTGATGCCTCTGTAACGGCAAGTGAGCATCCGTTAAATTTCCAGACCGGAATTGAAGATTTCCTGCGGGACCAAGTATTGCGATATATTTTCCCGCAGCCCATTCTTCATCTCTTTCATTTGAGATTTGACTTACATATTCCTTGAAGGAATTCATATTAATTTGTGCATGATGAGCAATACCGACAGCTTCTTCTGTAAGCCCAACATCTATACGTTTATTATTTGCATGAGAAAATGCGACGTAGGTTAGCAAGCTGAAGAGAAAGAGCATTCCACCGAAAATGCTCGTATACCAGAGGGAAAGTTTGGTGCGAATCGTCCAGGAGATCATGGTTTTTCATCTTTCATAACATATCCTACACCTTTAATCGTGTAAATCAGCTTATGGATACGGCCCTTATCTATTTTATTTCTCAGGCGATTTACAAAGACGTCAATTACATTAGTAAGACTATCAAAATTATAATCCCATACATGCTCTGCAATCTGGGTGCGGGTTAATACGGCATTCAGGTTTCTCATAAAAAATTCCAACAGGGCAAATTCTTTATTGGTGAGGTCTATGGGTTGTCCATTGCGGTAAAGGCGGTGAGCTGCTATATCCAAAATAAGATCTGCTACCGTTAACTGGATTTGGCAATTGACTTTTCCCCTTCTGAGCAATGCGCGGATTCGTGCTATTAGTTCTATAAAGGAAAAGGGTTTTACCAGGTAATCGTCCGCTCCTAAATCTAATCCGCGTGCCTTGTCCTCAGCGGCGTCCTTTGCAGTTAAGAGAATAACCGGCATATTCTTGCCGTTTTTTCTCGCCTCGCGCACTATCTCAAGGCCATTTTTCTTGGGAAGCAAAATGTCCAGGATAACAAGGTCATACTCATTGGTATTGAGCATAAAGCGGCCTTCTTCACCATCATTACTCACATCAGTGGCAAAGTGGTTTTCTTCAAGCCCCTTTTTGATATAGGTGGCTAATTTTTTTTCATCCTCTACGACCAATATTCTCATATAGTATTATTCTATAAAATTCAAAAATTACCGCTATTTTTACCCACCCCCGAATCGCCTCCTGGGAGGGGCCGTATTGTCAAAATTTTTTATAAATTTTTAGAGAATATCTTTTATTTTCAGTATCTTGCGATAACAATACTTTATTAAAAAATGTTTGAGAAAAAATATTTTTAAGTCATAAGCAGAGTTGAATCCAACTCACTACAAGGTCAGACATATCAACAAGATTGATCGATACTGGAACCTCTGTCTTGTTGCATGGACTCTCACCTACTGGATAAGACAAAATTGCCTATCTTACGAAAATCCTTGAAACGAAACCTGCCATCTTCAACGAAATTAAACAGGCTGTCAATTCCATGCTCGAATTCGCCTCTACCAGTGCCTTATCAAAGAACGAAAAACTTGCCTATGACTATTTTAAAATTAAATCCAAACGCCTTAAGAAAAAAATGCGCCGCTTAAATTTTTAACAAAGTAATGCATGGTAAATTGAACCAGTGAGAGGTATAAGATATTTGTGCGGTTTGAAGTGATAGAGGGAGGGAATGCTTTACATTTCCTCCCTCTTTGCTTAATGTTAAAAAGTATGACTTCTTATATACCGTATTTATGCAGGCTGGTATTTGGCGTGTTTCTCGGTATATACGAGCGCCCCGGTTTTGCAGGCCTCTACGCATGCCATGGTCTCAAAATCCTTGCAATCGTCACAATTGAAGGCGAAATTGAGTTCGGTATCCTTCGTGATAGCTCCAAAAGGACATTGTGTCACGCACGCCCAGCACCCGACGCATTTCTTGGTGTCAATAACAACGTTCCCATCTTCATATTTCGTAATGGCTCCGTATTCACAGGAAGCCATACACTTGGGCTTTGCGCAGTTCTGGCATACGGTCATATGGGGTTTATCTTTTCTTGTCGATACTTGTAACCGGTAACGGGGCTTGGGGGTTTCTGCAAAGGCCTCGTAGATATTTTTGGATACCGAATGCCGCACGCCGCACTCTATCATGCACTGTTTACAGGTAACGCATTTATCTTTTACAAATTTCTTTTTTAGCATGTGTTGACACTCCTCAATCTTCGTATAAAAATTTCATATTCAAATTTTATATGATAATGCATTAAGGCGCAATCAAAAAGATACGACCGATCAAGATTCTTCAGCGGATGAAGCGGCGGCGTTCTCCAGAATGGCGCTTACGAGACCGGGGATGGTGTATTCATCTGCCTTAATGGCGATATGGAGTCCCATCTCTTCAGCGGTCTGTGTCGTAATTGGGCCGATACTGGCATACTGGACGTGGCTATTCAACGCCAGCAGGTTTTCCTTTCCGATGATCTCAACAAAATTCCGCACCGTTGACGAGCTGGTAAACGTAACGATATCGACCTCCCCGTTCCTGAGTTTATCAACGAGATTCATATTCCTGGGTTGCGCCATGATGGTCTTATATGCCACCAAATCAGTTACTTTCCCGCCCAATTTTTGTAGCTCATCGGGTAGAAAACTTCGTGCAATATCCGCCCGCGGCAGCAGGAATCTTTCGCCCTTTATCGTTGTCACCTTCTTCAACTCTTCTACCACGGATTCTGCAACAAATTTGGGTGGTCTGCAATTGACCCGCAGGTAATACTTCTTGATGCCGTCCTCCGTCGCCGGACCAATGGCACAGACCTTGAGGCCTTTCAGGTCACGGATATCCTTTCCCAGCTCAAACAATCGCTGGAAGAAGGCATCGACACCGTTGATGCTGGTAAAGACCAGCCAATCGTAAGACTGGATGCTGTTTATCGCCGCATCCAGCGGTTGAATGGTGTCGGGTTTTGCAATCTCTATGGTGGGAAATTCAATGACCCGCGCGCCATATTCGCAGAGCTTATCGGCAAATTCACTGGCCTGCTCCCTTGAACGGGTAACAACGATCGTCTTTCCGAACAATGGCTTAGACTCAAACCAGTTGAGCTGATCACGGAGTTTTACCACTTCGCCGACGATCGTAATTGCCGGCGGTTTTATCTCTCTGGTTTTTTCTACGATCGTACTCAGCGTTCCTATTACCGTTTTTTGCTGGGTCGTGGTTCCCCACCGGATAACAGCAACGGGTGTGTCTTTGGAACGGCCGTGTTTCATGAGTTGTTCTGTGATGTAAGGGAGATTTTTAATTCCCATATAAAAGGCAAGGGTGCCGATGCCGGTGCTGATCTTTGACCAATCAATGGAACTTTCGTCTTTTGTCGGATCTTCGTGTCCGGTGATCAGCCCAAAGGTCGAAGTAAAGTCACGATGGGTAACCGGAATACCGGCATAATTGGGGGTTGCAATGGCAGCGGTAATGCCAGGAACGACCTCAAAAGGGATATGGTTTTCATAAAGCACGATTGCCTCCTCCCCGCCACGTCCAAAGATATAAGGGTCGCCTCCCTTTAGCCGGGTTACGATTTTATCTTCCATGGCTTTTTTTACAATCAGGTTATTAATATCATCCTGTTCCATGGTATGTGCGCCTCCCTGCTTTCCGACATAAATAAATTCTGCATCCGGCTTAGCAACTTTGAGGAGGTCTGCATTTACCAAATAATCGTAAATAATGACATCGGCTTTTTTAATACATTCCAGGCCTTTTACGGTGATAAGACGTGGGTCACCCGGACCAGCACCCACAAGGTATACCAGATTGCGCTTCATCAAAACAAAAACCTTTCAAGTTTATAAGAAACGATATGGGATTTCATTTGTACGCAAATGAACACAAGGTGACAGCGCTACAATCGAAAGAACCTACTCCCGAATTCCACTCTTTAACAGGAAGGAAAGTGCGGAAAGGTAAAACAACTTATACAAAATAATATTGAAAAGTTCTGGATTAATCAACGGATTTGTTTGCAGATTTTTTGCGCTATGGTCTTTGTGAACGTCCTTGCTGATAGGCCAATTCGTCTTTTTTTGCCATAATTCGCTCCACGGCTTCAACTGCATTCTCCCGGACATCGGTATTTTTGTTCTTCACCAGTCCCTGGAGTGCAGCAAGTGCGTTTGGACTGCCAATTCTGCCCAGCGCCCATGCTGCAGAACTCACGACAGGGGGCTCTTTATCCTTCAATGCCCAGATGAGTGCCGTGACGGCGCTTTCATCGCCAATCCAACCAAGGGTTAGCGCGGTACGTTCTCGTGTTTCTTTGTGTATTTCATGCAATGAACTTATCAGCGCCTTTACTGCGGGATGACCAATCTTTACCAGCGCCCATCCCGCCCTGCGTCTGGTACCTTCTTCTTTGTCGTTCAGGGCACTTATCAGCAGCGGAACAGCCCTTTGGCCTATTGCGGCTAATCCCCATGCAGCCTTTGTGCGCGCCCATGCCGCATCTTCTCCGGCGTCGGTAACCAGGATTTTAGCAAGGGCATTCATGGCGGAGTCGCTGCCGATCTTGCCCAGCGCTTCGACACAACCGCTTTTAACATGCCAGCTTTGTTCTTTTGCGAATACCTTCATGATTGGAAAAACTGAACCCCGGTCTCCGAGGGCCCCCAGAGTTCGGACAATGTCATACTCAACGTTCAGATCAGGTTCTTTTAATAAAACTTCGTGAAGCGCCGGAACCGATTGTGCCGCGTTCAGTCTTTTCAGCGCGAGAACTGCTTCCCGCCTCACTGCCGTATTTATATCCTTCAGAAGGGGTTCTATGTTCGCGTACACACTGTCGTCACCGCAGAATCCGAGCGACCAGACGGCATGTTGTCGCACCTGCGGACTGCTGTCGCTGAGAAGCGTTACGAGGTGTGGTACCGTGCATCCCGGCGGCAACACCATTAACGCCATTGCAGCGGCCCGTGCCTTGTCATAATCTGCCCCCTCGATGGTTTTTATCAGGCCTTTTACTTGTTCCTGAAGGTGCGGGGCATGGTTGTCAGCGTCTTGCCGGGAACGGTTTGTTTCCCGGCCTTTTGGTCTCTTTTGGGCGCTTGTCTGGTTTGTGATGTTCAGAATATCCGTGGCAACGCATGGATAATCAACCATGATGACGTCCACTCCTGCTTTGATCCGATTCTTTATAACCGTTCTGCTGTCATTTCCAAGGATGATCGAGAATGCATAGTTTTTTTCCTCATGGATAAGATCAATCTTTTCCTTTGTCGTTTCTTCTGCAGGCAAAAAAATCAGTTCTTTTCCTTCCGATTCTTCACCTGTCATGGTTACATTTCTCATTGTTCCCCAGAAATATACCTGCGAAGACATTTCGCATTCCCCGACGACCTGCAGTACCTGCTCTTCCAAACAAGTCTGCCTTACATTCAGAATCAGCTTGAGATCGTTTAATTTGCAAAACTTCAAGGCATCAGAGAGGAGAGGTACCCGTTCTTTCTGAAACTCACGGCTACGCCATGAACCAGCATCATATTGTTGTATCTCAGCGTATACTAATTGATCGACACGCCCTTTTCCATCGGTCGTCCGGTCGATTGTTTCATCGCACATCAGGACAAGCTGATTGTCCTTGGTTTGTCTGATGTCAACGGCAATACCATCAATTCCCAACTCGGCAACCCGTCGTAATGCAGCAAAGGTATTTTCCGGGACGTCTTCAAGCACGCCGTGGTGCGCAAAGACCTCGACCTGTTTTGTGTCCGCGGCCAATGCGGAGTAATACGGAGGAAGCAGGAGGAATACCATAGCTGCGCAGAGTTGCAACCGCACCCCTCCAGGGCTCAGCGGAGTAAGCTTGGCCAAACAGAAAGGGAGAAGAAGAATGTTATAGAAAACGTGCATAAAAAAGAATTTTTTGTACAGGAATGTTCTCATGATCAAAATATGACGCATATCACTATTTTTGCGAACGTATTGTTTCGTTGCTCATGATTTGCCAGTGTGGTCTGCCTTCCCAGGAAACCTGATTTTCTGCCATATTAAAATAGACCTTTTCCGAAAACGTCCGCGAACCGCCCTTTCGCAATTCCGCCTTTGGGTTGCCCGTCAACAAGGCGACATTCTGGATCAGGTCCCAGGTGAATAGCGATCCAAATCCCTCGCTGTTTTCCAGGCGTTTGCTGGAAAAATAGACGTTGCCGGTGGCAATAATCTTATGGATATTCTGATCGTTGCCGAGATAGGCATCAATCTGGTCTGCCTGTAATTTTTGCCCGCCTCGTGTAGCTTCTGCTTCTTCATAGAAGCTTACTTTCCTGAGCGTATCATAGTACATCATTTTTTTTGCCCAAGTCACTTTTAGATCCGTCTCTTCAGCGCTCTGATTGGGAAGATTTCCTTCGCCTCGTTCATATAAACTTCCCTTGCCTTCACACAATACCGTCTTCCCGTCTTCATAAAATAAAACCCTGGGAACGAGAATTTGTCGTCTATCCCCCTCTCTCAGCAGGGCAAAGGGTTGTCCTCTTAGGATGGTGACTTTATTTTTTGCATCCCACGTAGCCCGGTCTCCGACAGCCTCGCTGAAGAGGTCATCTCTTTTGTCGATGATGTGAATTTTGTCTGTTGCCTTGAACGACTGTATAGTGAAATCGCCGCCGCTGAACTTCACATTCAGATTATCGCAGAGCAGGGTGGAATTTTCTTTCTGAACCTCAATATCCTTCTCAAAACTAGCCTCCCGCGTGTTGTCCAGGAAATTCATTTTCCCTTCCCATTTTACGCTAATCGTATTGTCGTCTGTGCCGGTTCCGGCGCCAGCCTTTTTTTTACCGGACTTTTCCTTAATCTTTGCTTTTAAATTGCCCGGACTTGGAATGTCTATTTTCCCGGTGTCTTTATAAAAAATTATTTTCTGTGCATCAATGTTGAGGTCATCTTTTGCAAATTCTGCCTTTTGTGTATCTTCCAGGATTGCGCTTTGGGTGTTAACATCCCAGGTCAGAAAACTTCCCTTGGCGATTTTTGTCCCCTGGGATGCGAGCACATTTCCGCTGGCAATGGCCTGCCTTGTTTGTTTTGTCTGAGGGTCGAGAAAAATAACGAGTTTATCGGAAAAAACGGTTGAACTCCCTTTTTGTATCTTCACATGGTCGTTGAAGGTCATGATGTTTGATTCGGATTGCCGGTCGAAAATGAGTTGGCCGCTGGAACGAATAACCGTTTTTTCGAATGGTGTTTTCTGTGTGCCGTTCTCGTCCGAAGAGGGGAGATGCGCTTCCTCCGATTGTTCTGTTGGTGAGGTATCGTCCGTAGACAGGAAAAAGAGGTCGTTTTTAATGCCGTCCATTTCCATTTCCGCGTCTCTTTTAATCCACATCTTCTTGCTCACAAGGTCTATTTCACAGCCTTGCCCGACGATTTTTATCCCTTTCCCATGGATGGTAACGGGTTCATCCGTGCAAACGAACTCTTTTTCCGGTAAATACCGCAGATAGTCCGTATCAAGCCGGGTATCGGGGTCGAAATGAATGACCACGTTATCCGAGAGAGAGCCTTCGTCTGAAATGCTGTTCATCTCTCCCGCCCTGGAGGTAATGAAAACAGACTGCGTTCCCTCCTCACTCTGGGAATAGTCCCTGACTTCAATTTCCGGGGTGACAATCTTGTAGACATTATCGTTGAGCAGGAAGGTATTCTCCCCGCGCATGATTACTACCTCTTTCCCCTGTTCGTCGTAACTCGGCATGGTTAGCCCCGCTACCGCCTGCGTTACGGTTTCTGTGCCGGCTCCGGGGATATTCTGCAATTGCCTGGAGGGAGAGGGATTTTGCTTCGCGCTCCGTGGTTCTTCTTTTGACTCGGATAGAATCAGCGATACGATAATAGAGAGCAGGCAGGCAACAGGGATACCGATGAGTACGTATCTTCGTTTGGTCATGATATTCTAAAAACAAGAATAGTTTTTACTTTAAAATTCTTTGCCATATAATCTGTTTTTTCTTTTCTTGCAGGCTTTCCCGAAGTTTCTCCTTCTTTTCGTCAAAATGAATTTCCCTGTGGTGGTTAGGACACAGGCAAGCAATATATTTAAGGTGTCTTCTCCCTCCCCATTTGCTCATGAAAATTCGTGTTTACTTGTAAATATCACCTCTCGGATCAATCTCATATCTAAACCTTCCTTCTAATTTTCCAGCAAGCTTTTTTATGTGAGAACCACGAAAAGGGTTATCCCTAATTTTTTCAACAGCGTTGTTTATTTTTTTAGTTATACGATCACCCAGCGTTTTGTAGTACGTAGCTGCCTTTTTATAGTATTACCGTATAAAATCTTTTTTCTTTTGCAAGTTTTTTCGCAACCTTATTTACCCCTTATCAGAAGGTACCGTTTATTTATAAGAGAAGGATTGCTTCGCTTCACTCGCAATGACAATGTACCGTATGTCATCAAAGACATAGCCAGTGTCATTGCGAGGGTCTCGTCCGAAGCAATCTCCCGCTTTCACAACGAGGACTTGGTTACGGCTGTGCTGCGCTATGGAGTGTAATTTCAAACATGCCGTTTTATTTTGTCCCACGACACAAATTCATTCCCTTTACCAGTTTTTTGCTTTTTCTGTTGCTTTCAGTTGTTTGAGTAGTTCATCACTTGATAAAATATCGAGCGTCGCCTCCAAGTCCTCTTTCTTTTTAAGATAATCTAGTATACAGACATATTAATTACGAATTATATATTGTGAACAATTATAGTTATATAGTGCTGCAAAACAGCATTTATATGTTTCGTTATTAATATGTCTGTACACTAGGAAATCCGCTGCAACTTTTATTTTATCCTCAGACAGCTCATCTATAGTTTTTTTTAGCTCGATTTTTTAATGTAGGTTGCATATTTTTCAACCTCTCATCATCTTCTCTTTTTAGCAAGTTTTCTCACGGCCTCTTGCCCCTTTCTCAAGGGGGATTTCCTCACGTAGGGGCGAACGGCCGTTTGCCCCCGCTCTATGGGGAATGCAGGCCTGCTGCATGTCTGACATGCAATGAGGGTTAGTTTGAAATTCCGTGGCCTCTAGATAGCAGGTTTCTGATACCGTGCCATGATAACATCCCACTTACCCTGGAATTTGAGTATTTTTTCTGCAACCTCTCTTACTGCACCCTGCCCACCTCTCACTTTGGTAACATAGGCGGAATGCTGTTTGACAATTGGAGTGGCATTGGCAACTGCAACAGGAAATCCTGCACAATAGAATAAAGGGAGGTCTATCAGGTCGTCGCCGACATAGCAGATTTCTTTGTCACTAAGGGTGTATTTTTCCCGTAGCTGTTTGTAGGCATCTATTTTGTTCCTGGCCCCCTGGTAAACATCCTCGATACCCAATTCTTTTGCCCGATGAGTTACTGCAGCGCAATTTCTTCCGCTGATAATTGCGGTCTTAATGCCTGCCCGATGCAGGTACGAGATGCCGGTGCCGTCCAATACATTGAATGCCTTTGTTTCAATCCCCTGGGAATCAATATAAATGGCGCCGTCCGTTAAAACACCATCAACATCAATAATAACGAGCTTTATATTTTTTATCAAGTTAGACACAGGGACGAACTTGTTTGTCGCTCGGCTGAGCGCTCACGACGAAGTCCATGTCACCCCAAAATCAGTCTGAATAAAATGAAAAATACCTATTCCATTAAATGAGGACTTCGGCGCCTCTTTACCCTATGGCAGCTTGCTCGTGGGGCGTATTGCAATACACCCCTCACACTTGAATTTCCTTAAATTCTGGCGTCATTTCGGCAGATAAACGCTGGTATTTCAGGCTTTAAATCGGTGTTCATCTGCGTTCAAAGAAAATTTTTAAAACCCCACTTCCAGCAAGTCCTGCACATCAATGATCCCGATGGGTGCGTGGGAGTCATCGACCACGGGAATCTGATCAATTTTGTAATCTTTTAGTATCTTGTATGCCTCAGCAACCAGACAGTGGGCATGGATGACCTTCGGCGACCGCGTCATAACCTCCTTTGCGCTGCAATGCAAAAATGAGATGCCATTTTTCAAATGCCTTCTCAGGTCTCCGTCAGTAAAAAACCCCACGAGTTTATTTTGTTTGTCGACAATACTCACGGCTCCCGGCTTGCCCGCTGTTTCTGTCATAATAGCAAGAACGTCCAGTAAAGGCGTATCTTCATCGGCGACAGGGTTCTCTTCATTCTTGCGCATGACCATTTCTACGGTCAGCAATTTTCTGCCGAGCTCTCCTCCCGGATGATAGAAGGCATAATCTTCTTTTCTGAGATTCCGTTTTTTGAATATTGTAAGGGCTAAGGCGTCTCCGAGCGCGAGCATTGCCGTCGAGCTTGCGGATGGGGCAAGACCCAAATGGCACGGTTCTTCGATCTTGCCGATGTCAAGCACAACATCGCTGTGTTTTGCCAGAGAAGATTTGTGATTTCCCGTAATGGCAAGCACCTGTGCCCCGATCTGTTTCACAAAGGGCAAGAGGGTAACCACCTCAGTTTCACCACTGTTCGAAAGCACCAAAACAATGTCATCCGAAACAATGCGTCCCAGATCGCCATGCCGCGCCTCCGACGAATGAATCCAGTAAGAAGGTGTCCCCGTGCTGGCCAGGGTGGCAGAAATTTTCTGACCAATAATCCCTGCCTTCCCGATGCCCGTAACGACAACCCGCCCTCGGCAGGCAAAGATCAGATCAACAGCCCGTTGAAAATTCTGATCAAGGCGGTTGGTCAGGTTTTTAATTGCTTCTGACTCAAGAAGGAGTACCTCCTTTGCGAAATCAATATCAGACAGAAGGTTTTCTTTCATCTGGTTGTTTTCATTCCGTTGTACATCGGTGAAATCAGCGAATTTTTGCGCGCACGCAGTTTGATTATAGTGGTCATTCCTGCAACATTCAAGAGAAAAGAACGACCTCGTCTGGGAAACAGGGCGTTCCGTGTTCTGCGCTTGACAACGTATTTCCCTTGTGTTAGGATGTTTTTCACGTATAGACTCAATGAGGGGAGAAGATGCAGAATTGATGAATTTCAACAACTTACTTATTACCATTCCTGTGATCCTTTATGCGCTCACGATTCATGAGTATTTTCATGGATGGACGGCAAATAAGTTCGGGGATTCCACGGCAAGGCTTCAGGGTCGTCTGACATTAAATCCCCTTGCCCATATTGACATTCTCGGTGCATTGTGTTTTGTTTTTGCAAATTTTGGGTGGGGCAAGCCGGTGCCCATCAATCCTTACAACTTTAGAAATCCCCGCCGGGATAACGTCATTGTGTCCTTTGCCGGGCCTGCCTCGAATTTCGTTTCCGCTTTTTTATTTGGGGTAACCTTTCAACTCCTGCGCAATGCGACGTTCATACCAGTAAACGTTTCCGCCAATGTGCTTCAATTGCTCCTGGCAGGGATCGGGGTAAATCTCTCGCTGGCATTTTTTAATATGATTCCTTTATTTCCCCTGGATGGTTCCCACATCCTTGAGGGTTTGCTGCCTTATAGAATGGCACAGAAATATAAGGAGATCGAACGCTACAGCCCTTTTATCCTGCTGGGAATTATCATTATGGGGAATTATGCAGGTATCTCGATTTTAAGCATCGTACTCGGTCCGCCGATACATTACTTTCTCAGGTTATTTACTGGTTTGTAGCATTAATCGGCACCGTATCTTAAGTTTCTTGCACCTCTTTCTCCGGCGCACAAGAAATGGCAAACGAATATAAAGTCGATCTGGATGTTTACAACGGTCCCCTTGATTTACTCCTGTACCTGATCAGAAAAGAGGAAGTTAATATCTGCGACATTCCTATTGCGCGGATTACCGATCAGTACTTACAGTACGTAGAAGCCTTGCATGCGCTGGATATGAATATTGTCGGTGATTTTTTAGTGATGGCGGCTACGCTTATGTACGTGAAATCGTATATGCTTCTTCCGCGCACCGAAATAAAAGAGGATGAAGAGGAAATAGAAGATCCCAGGTCATCCCTGGTAAAGCAATTATTGGAATACAAACGGTATAAGGAGCGCACCTTCATATTGGCTGACCGGGCTGCTGAGTGGGAAAAGAAGTGCTCCCGGATTCCCGGAGAGTCCCTCCTTGAAATACCAGAAGATAAAGGGGAGCAACTGCCGCTGGAGGGCATCAGGATATGGGACCTGTTACAAAGGTTTTCCCAGCTCATGAAGCAGCTATCGCTGGATGTATCCACCAAGGTAACGTATGATGACACACCGATACAGGAGTATATGGATACTGTCCTCGAAAAGGTGCATCTCCACACCTCGGTATCTTTTGCAGACCTTTTTGCCGGGATCTATGAAAGGAGGCGGATTATTGGTTTCTTTCTCGCCTTGCTGGAACTGGTTCGGCTCGCGAGGGTAAAGATTGAGCAGCCGGCAAACTATGCGGATATTCATATCTCCCTCTTTTCCTGACCCAAACGAATCCGAAGGGTTTTTTCTCTGTTCAGGGCTCTCCTTTTTCCTCTGCCAAAGTATCATTCAAAATGAAGACCCAGGCACCGTCCTTCTCTAAAGTTCTTTCTATCGCCGGTTCTGATACCAGCGGCGGCGCCGGCATACAGGCAGATATTAAAACAATTACCGCGCTGGGTTGCTATGCGACAACCGTTGTTACGGCGCTGACCGCACAGAATTCCCTCGGAGTACACTCCATTTTTGAGGTGCCGGCATCCTTTGTGGGAGAACAAATTGATGCAGTTATGACGGATATTGGTACCGATGCCGTTAAAACAGGGATGCTGATGAATAAAGATGTTGTGGAGGTGGTGTGCTCGAAGGTCAGGGAATATAAGATCGAACGCCTGGTGGTTGACCCGGTCATACTGTCCAAAAACGGGAGGCGCTTGTTGACAGCCGATGCTGTTCGTGTCGTCACTGTCCAGTTATTTCCTTTAGCCCTCCTCGTTACTCCAAATATTCCGGAGGCAACAGATATTACTGGTTTACCGATAAAAAGCATCTCCGATGCTGAAGAAGCCGCCCGGAGCATTTATCAGCTGGGCCCGGCCTATGTGCTTATTAAGGGGGGACATGCAAAAAGATCCTGGGATCGTCAGGGGAAAGACAAGGTAATCGATATTGTCTATGATGGAAAAGGCTTTGAATATATTGAAGGCGACTATATCCGAACAGACAATACCCACGGCACCGGTTGTACCTATGCCTCAGCAATAGCCGCATTTCTGGCAAAGGGAAACGGTCTCGTGGATGCCGTTGTTCAGGCAAAAGAATTCGTTACCACAGCCATTCAGAAATCATTTGAACTTGGCAGGGGATACGGAACGTTAGATCAATACCATACAGTACAATTACCTTGAATTGCGTCCGGCTTCTTGGTATACTTCACCCCATTATCTTCTGAGATTTGTGAACGTTCTGATGTATTCCTTCTCCGTATCCCGGCAAGCGGTTTTTTTATAATTGAGGTTGTACGCTGATATGCAGTACATTGCATCATTGGAATCCAGCGTGTTGGTGTTAAATAAATTTTTCATGGCGCTCCATATCATTTCAGCAAAAAGGGCATTCGTTTTACTCTGTAAAGAGACGGCAGAGGTGGTTTCCGTAGACGAAGGGAAATTTAATTCTTATGATTTTTACGGCTGGAAGGACGTCTCCCTTTACAAGGCCAGATCAGGGTTGCCTGAAGAGGATACCACAAGCTGGATTAAGACCGTCTCCTTTGAAATTGAGGTGCCGAAGATTATTCGCCTTTTGTTCTACGATAAGCATCCGCAGTCTAATGTAAAATTTAACCGGCGAAACATCTTTGCGCGTGATGAAAACAAATGCCAATACTGCGGTCGCCGTTTTCCAACAATGGAGCTGAGTTTAGACCATATTGTCCCGAAGGCGTATAATGGGAAAACCACTTGGACAAATATCGTCTGTGCCTGCACGGAGTGCAACAAATTAAAGGGCGGAAGGACTCCGGAAGAGGCAAGCATGAGATTAATTCGTAAGCCCGTGAAGCCGAGGCACAGTCCCATTTTGAGTCTTAAACTTCGTTCAGACAGGTATCGTTCCTGGAAGCAATTTTTAAATGAGGCATATTGGTCCGTTCCTCTGAAATAAAACCTGTTCCAGGCAGGTTCAGATTTCGTGAGGAATTTTTTCTTTTCTCGCGTTTATTAATAACTATTTTCGGGAATATTATTTAAAAGTCCTGGAAGAGGGGGCTTCAGATATACGCTCCGGAGCGATGCTGAAGGCGCTTTGTCCTCTCTCAAAAATATACGGGTTTGTCGTTAAAACTCGTATTTTTTTTTATAAAAAAGGCATTTTTAAGAGCATTCGGCTACCCATTCCGGTAATCAGTGTGGGGAATATTACGTTGGGAGGAACGGGTAAGACGCCGGTTATTGAGTATATAGCGCACTATTTACAGAAAAAAGGGAAAAGGGTTGCCATCCTCAGCAGGGGGTACGCAGCCACAATCGAACAAGAACCGGACGCTTTGCATAAAAATTTTTGCAATGATGAGCATCTCGTGTTTCAGGAAAATATCCCGGATGTTCCTCACCTGATACATAAAGATCGGGTGAAAAGCGGGCTACGCGCAATCGGACAATTTCAGGCTCAATATTTATTACTGGATGACGGTTTCCAGCATTTGCGTCTGGCCAGGGATATAAATATGGTGACTATTGATGCGCTTAATCCGTTTGGTTTTGGGTATACCATCCCCCGCGGCATGTTGCGCGAACCTCTGGAAGAATTAAGACGGGCGGACCTGTTTGTGCTAACCCACACAGATCAGTGCGGTCATGATAAAATGCAATCCATCAAGGAACGGTTGCGTGAGATTGCAGGGCATGTTCCGGTGGTAGAGACCGTTCATAAACCCATCGGGTTAGAATCGTCTGCGGGCACAGAAATGACGGATATTCGTGTACTGCAGGGGAAAAGGGTGTTTGCATTTTGTGCCATTGGCAATCCTGAATCATTTAGGAAAAGCATAGAAGGCTTAGGGGGAAAATTGCTCTGTTTCCATGCGTTTCCGGATCATCATGTCTATACCGCATCGGAGTTGCGAGCATTGAGTGCAGAGGCGAAGCGCGTCAGTCCGGAGGTAATCATGATTACCCAAAAGGATCGCGTCAAGATAAAAAATGTCGGCGAATCATGGGACTTCCCGTTATGGACATTAAAAATAGAAATTCGTATTACAAAGGGTTGTGAAATTTTTGAAAAGAAGATGAATGCTCTTCTGAATGGAAAGGAGAAGTAACGTGGCTCATAAGATCACGGATGACTGTATCAATTGTGGTGCATGTGAAAGTGAATGTCCTGTCAATGCAATATCGGAATCAGACGATAAGAGGATCATCAGTGCGGAGACCTGTACTGATTGTGGAAATTGTGTGGAGGTATGTCCCGTCGAGGCGATTCTTGCCCCATAGGGACATCCCTTTAAGGATGAGACTGGAATGTCAAGCAAACGTGAGGATGATGAGGGTAGTTTTTTTAAACCATTAAACCTCAGTAAAATTAAGACGTATTCAATAAAGGAACGAAAGAATCTTTCCCATGTCAACCGGTTTGCAAAACCCGTTTCACCGCAGGATGGAATGCATGCCTTTTTCGAATCCCTGCCGGAATTCCTGGCGTCAGCAAATTTACGGAAGGTAATTGACGCGATAGTTCATGCGCATCGGAAGAAACGTCCGGTGGTAATGGCGCTTGGCGCTCATGTGATCAAGTGCGGTCTATCTCCCTTGATTATCGACCTCATGAACCGCCGCATCATAACCGCTCTTGCCATGCATGGCGCATCGGCGATTCATGATTACGAAGTCTCACTCATTGGGGCAACATCTGAGGACGTTGCGGAAACTTTAAAGGACGGCAGTTTTGGCATGGTAAAGGAGACGGCGGAGGCGTTTCAGGCCGCATCCGCACACGGAATAAAAGAGGGCAAGGGACTTGGGCGTGCGCTGGGTGATAAAATAGTTGAAGAAGAAAATACCTATCACGACCTGAGCCTGCTCGCATGGGGTGCAAGACTGAATATACCAACTACCGTTCATGTTGCCCTGGGGACCGATACCATACACATGCATCCGAATGTATCGGGGAGAGATTTGGGAGAATCCAGCCATACTGATTTTAAAATCCTTGCCTCTGTCGTTTCGCAGCTTGAAGGGGGGGTGTGGCTCAACGTGGGCTCGGCGGTCATTCTGCCGGAGGTTTTTCTGAAGGCGCTCTGCATTGCAAGGAATCTTGGTCATAAGGTTGAAAATTTTGTGACGGTGAATATGGATATGATTCAGCACTATAGGCCTCAGACGAATGTTTTAAGAAGACCAACCCCACACGGATATGCGATTACCGGCCACCATGAAATTATGTTGCCCGTCCTGAGAATGGGTGTTCTTACAAAACTTGGTAGAGGAGATGAATAAGGCCAAAGCCATACTGCAGATATACCAAACAATGCTCGACACCTTAGGTCCCCAGCAATGGTGGCCGGGCGAAACCCCATTCGAGATTGTCATTGGCGCTATATTAACACAGAATACCAACTGGTCTAATGTTGAAAAGGCCATCAGAAATCTTAAGACGGCCGGAAAACTCTCTCCCCGGGGAATTCATGAACTGAGTATGTTAGAGTTGGCGCAGCTTATTCGTCCATCCGGTTTTTTTAACGTCAAGGCTAAGCGGGTGAAGGCCTTTATCAATTGGTTATTTTCAAGGTATGAAGGTAATCTTTCCCGAATGTTCAATCAGGACTTGCAGATACTTCGGGACGAATTACTCTCGGTGAAAGGTATCGGGCCGGAAACAGCAGATTCGATTTTGCTGTATGCAGGAAACATGCCTACCTTTGTTGTGGATGCGTATACCCACCGGATTTTTTCACGGCATGGTTTTATTGCCGAAGAAAGCACCTATGATGAGATGAAGGCTTTTTTCGAGGAAAATCTTCCGAAAGATGTAACCTTGTACAATGAGTACCATGCCTTATTGGTGCATATAGGCAAGAGATACTGTAGACCGAAAAAGGCCTGTGAGCCTTGCCCTTTGAAGGATTTTTTGTAATTCGTAATTGGAGCAATAAAATGACAGACACCGAAGTAATAATAAAAGGAGGACATGTTATTGATCCCGCAACCGGGCTGGATGGCAGGGCAGATATCTTAATCAAAGATGGCAAGATCAGCGCCATTTCAGATGATATGAAGGCAAGTGCTCCTGCCAGGGTTATTGATGCACGTTCAAAATATGTAATTCCCGGACTGATCGATTGTCATGTCCATCTTCGGGAACCGGGGCTGGAGTATAAAGAGACAATTGAAACCGGGTCTCGGGCTGCGGCAAAGGGTGGTTTTACCACCCTCATCTGTGAGCCCAACACGATTCCGCCGATCGACTCTCTAGAAATGGTGGCAGCGCTCATGGACAGGGTTCGCCAGAAAAGCGTGGTGAATATTTTTACCAAGGCGTGCATTACCAAAGGGTTGCTGGGAGAGGAATTAACGGACATTGATAAGCTGGCAACCGATAAACGGGTAAAAGCCCTTTCGGACGATGGCAACCCGGTCTTTTACGAGGCCTTAATAAAACGGGCATGTGAACTGGCTGCACGGAGCAATCTTATCATCAGCCCCCACTGTGAGGATTCCCAAATGTCTTTAGACAAGGCAAAAGAAAACAGCAGGGTGGCGCATTTCCCTGGCAAGCCTTTTTGTCACGAAACGGATTTTATCATGCGCGAAATCAAATATACCGAAGAGGCGCGCGGATGGTTGCACGTCTCACACGTCAGCTTTAAAAAATCCCTGGAGGTTATCCAGCAGGCAAAGGAAAGGAACCTTGCAAAAATAACCTGTGAAGTAACGCCCCATCATTTGTTATTGGACGATACTTTCAGAAATGAACACGGAGTGGTACCCAAAACTAATCCTCCCCTCCGGTCGCCTGAAGACAGGCAAGCGCTGCAGAGAGGTTTAGCAGAGGGGGTAATTGATGTTATTGCGACTGACCATGCCCCCCATACGCATGACGATATTAAAAAAGGATCGTCCGGGTTTGTCGGGCTTGAAAATGCACTGGGTGTCATTGTTACAAAATTAGTCCATCCGGGGATTTTGTCACTGAAAGAGATCGTTCGGAAAATGTCAACGAACCCTGCGCGGATATTCAATGTTGCCGGTGGCAGTCTGGCGGTAGGTATGCCAGCAGATATTGCAATTCTTGATATGAACAAGACATGGACGGTGGCGGTAGACAAATTTGTGTCAAAGGCACGCAACTGTCCCTTTCATGGCTGGAATTTGACCGGGCAAGTAACCACCACCCTTGTCGGTGGCAAGATCATTGTTGATCATGGCAATATGGTATGTTAATCATCATAGATGGCTACAACTTCATATTTACGGTGCCTGCCCTGGAAAGGCATGTGGGAATAAACCGCATTGAGCCGGCGCGGGATCACATCATATCCCTCTTTTCGCGATACAAAGAGGCGAAACGCTATGATGTCATTGTGGTATTTGATGGCAATTACACCCAGGCCTCATTACCAAAAAAACAAACGTATTCAGGGGTTAACGTGATTTATTCAAGATCAGGCATAAGTGCAGACACAGAAATAAAGAACCTTACCAGTCTTTGTCAAAATCCAGGCGATGTTCATATTGTAACCTACGACAATGAAATAAAGCGGCACGTCAGGAAATGCGGTTGCCATGTTATTGAACCAATCGCCATGTACCGGGAAATCGTGGAAATTCTAACAAACGGGGAAAAAAATATCTCTGATGAGCCGGAAGATAAGCAAACAGGCCCATCGGAAGATGACGCAAAATACTGGAAGGGTGTTTTCAAAGATCTCACCGATGACGAGCTAAAATCGTGTGGAAGGAAAACAGGCATGCCTAAAATAAGGAGACAAAAGGCGCCCGCGTCTGACAAGAATGAACCGCCATACAAATACCAGGGCCCGTCTGCGGATGAGACGCAATTTTGGGCGCGTGTCTTTAAAGAAGCCGAAAAGAATGAACATCAAGATTAGGGCGTATTGGATTTATAAAGGTATCGTAACCATAATGTATGCCTCTCTTATATACTTTGCATCCTCGCGGGATACCTCTTCTGTTCCCCTTCCCTTGCACTACGATAAAGCCATTCATTTTATCGTGTTTGGTCTTTTAAGCCTTATGATCTGCTGGACGCTTTCTTCTTTTACTTTTGGAAACCATTGGATAGTTAAAATTATCGTGGCAATCGGCATTACTTCCCTCTACGGCGCATCAGATGAATTTCACCAGGTCTTTACCCCGCATCGTTCAGTGAGCGTCTTTGACTGGCTGGCGGATACGGCTGGCGCCGCCACCGCTGCCTTTTTATGGTATGGGATAACGTCCAAATGGTGGGTAAAAAAGGCAACCGTTTAGTCTTCTCAGAATTCCGGCGTTGCTGATGTTTGCCGCCCAGAATAAGGATACACGGGTTGCCTGCTTACTGTTTCGCAGAAGGTATACATAGCGCAGCACAGCCACAGCCAAATTTCCTTTATGAAAGTGGGGAGATTGCTTCGGAAAAGGCCTCGCAATGACAGTGACCATGCACTTTGATGGCACACTGTACGTTGTCATTGCGAGTGAAGCGAAGCAATCTTTCACTCATAAAAAACGGTACCTCCTGAAAGGGGCTTATGAAAAAACTTACAAAAAAAGACGTTTTTATACAGTAATACTATAACGCAGCACAGCCGCAACCAAAAAAGTTCAACCACAAAGAGCGCAAAGTTTTACACAAAGATCACAAAGATCACAAAGAAAACATTACAGAAAAAAGAAGTTTTTATGGAGTAATACTATAGACGCAATGGCCATAATAGCCTGAAGCAGCTCCGCGGTTTAGATTGCTTCAGGAGGTTTGCGCTGCGCACGGCGAACGTGCGTGCAAGGGTAGCACTTCTTTTTGTATCCACTATCGGGTGATTATCTTCTCTGCTGTGAAGTCGTTTTCAAATGTTAAAAGAAGAAGATTACCGGAGTTTTATTTTCATCTTCCTTTGAAATTCTGCCTCTTCTCGGATCTTTGTTACCTCTTCTTTCATACCACTCAAATCTTCCTGGAGTTTTGCCCATCCGCAGAGGTGCGTATGGCCAGGGTTTCCATGGTAAGCCCCTTTCCACGCAACAGCGGCTCCCTGAGTTAATTGGATAAACAAGCGTTCTATCCTGGGCTTGTTGGTGTACGACGGCAAGGCTTCCTGAACGAAGGCATGACCGGGCAAAAGCGTATTCATGGTTTTACCTATTGGCGGAGACAGCAGGTTTTCTCTTTCCAACCCCGTAACGATATCACGGGCATCCTTAATAACCGTCTCGATATTTTTATAGGTGTCATCAGCATCCAGTAAGGTCTTCTTTGCAAAAGACAGTGAGTGGCATATAGTGCAGACGGACAGCATGTCTGTCCGTTTCTTTGCGAATTCAACCTCATCTATGGCTGCGCCATTCCTGTCAATGTAAGGAAGCCCGCTTCCGGCAACCGGGCCATAGGTAAGTCCGAAGCTGAGATCATGAGTGCCCTGCGGCATGTGGCAGGTAACACAAACGGGCGACCTCAGGGAAGCGATGGTTCGCGATTCTTTTAGTATGCCAGCCTGACTTGCCGTATAGACACTTCCGTGTTTGGAGGAGATATACATCTCATAATGCGGGTTGTCCGGGCCCATGTGACACGTTCTGCATGCCTCCGGGGTTTTTGCCTCAAGGGTGTTAAAAGTATGTCGTGTGTGGCATGAATCACATTTGAATTGAATATTGTGACACTGCGCACACTTTTCTGAACGAAGGTCTTTGGGAATTGACAGGAGGTTTCCGCACTCAAGCATTCTATCCCAGCTTATGGAGTGGCGACTCCGCATAAATTCCTGATGCTCCTTTTTATGGCATTTGCCACACATACTGGCAGTTACGTGACGACGGACCTTTTTGTCCTCGCACGTGCTTCCCTGCGTACCCAGATATTCCAATTCCGCCGTTTCCGTTGTTGCCAGTTCTGTGACAGAACCGACATGGCACACCTCACATCCCACGCCTTTTCTTGCATGTTTACTGCCCTCCCAATCCGCCACCCATCCATGCGTAACCCGGCGTTCTTCATGGCACGTTATACATTTCAGGGATTCTTCCGTAATTCCCCTTTCTTTTTTGGTAATGGACACAACCGCTTCCGTTTTGCCAGGAATCGGCGTAGCCGCTTCTTCAGGAGGCGGGATAATCGTTTTTTGCGGGATATTGGTTGTTTCTTTTTGAGTAGCACAACCGGCAAGCAAAGCCAGTCCGGTAAGAATAACTACGATGGTAACATATTTCAGAGGCATGGTATCTCCTTTGGCAGAAACAGGCATATAGATGTCAGGCACAGGAACCCAGTAGCGTTCCATAAATGCTGAATAAGCTAATAAGTCCTCTTGTCCGCTCGTTGATTCCAAAAGTCAAAGAGCGCTAAATTTTCGTTCCGAAGGCAATCTGAAACGATTGCCACAGGGCTGTTGCCAAATTGTTTCATTTCTCTATTCGAAATGGTAAGTTCGCTGAATCCTAACGTTTTTGCGTCATCAATTCGTGCGCCATAAACAATCTTTGAAATGCCTGCCCAGTGGCAGGCGCTGAAGCACATGGGACAAGGTTCACAGGTAGCGTACATCACACAGCCAGACAGGTCAACGGTATTCAATTGCTTACAGGCCTCTCTGATCGCGTGAATTTCAGCATGGGCGGTGATATCCAGCCTTTCCCAAACGATGTTATGGACACAGCACACGACTTCTCCGTCTTTTGCTATGCATGCCCCAAAAGGCGTTTGTCCCTTTTCAATACCTTGTTTTGCTTTGGCTATGGCAAGCCTCATAAATTTTTCATCCATTACGATTGCTTTTCTTCCCCTCCGCTGCGAATATTCCTGATCTGGAACGATAACTCGTAGTCCGAGATAAGTTCATAAAACATGTTCGGTTGACTTTCTTTTAGCTCGATGGCGTAATCCAGAAATTTATGAATACCTGTCCCTAACATTTTTTTTACCTTTTCCATCAGTGCCGCCCTCTTTTCAGCTTCAAAGATGAAACGTTTGTCCGGGTTGTTATTCTTAAATAATTTAACATTGTAGATAAAGTTCAGGATAAATATCATATCCTGAAACGTGTCCTCAAAATTATAGGTAATCGCCCGCTCCTTAAAACTATGCCATACCTGCTCAGCGTTGACGTACTCCATAATGACCGGTTCCATCGCTTCTAATGAATGATATTCTATCGTGTCGGCTTCTTTTCGCATCTGTTTTAATTCGTCCAGAGTCGCATTTTTAATCCGCGTCATGGTAAGCGCGGGAAATTTTAATGCATTGAAATTTGCAAGAAAAAGGTTGAGCATCTCCGACCGGAACAGGTAGCTTTTTATGAACAGGAGTTGCCTTCTTTTTTCCCTTTTCTCTCTCCTCTCCAGAAACTTTCCCACAATAAAAACTCCGGCCAGTATTTCCAGCGGAATTGCGGATAAATGAAACAGGAACTCCAGATGTGTCAGGTACTCGATGAGCAAAAAAACTAATGAAGTGGAGACTAACACAATGCAAAATCTCGTAGTAATATTTTCTGCTGTTTTTGTAAGTTTCAATGGATGAGATGAAAATGATCAAAGGGTATTTTTGAGGACTTAGCAAGAACTGTAGAAATGATACCTGAATCGAGGAAAATTTCAAGTCCTATCTCTCGCCTTGTCTCATGGGGAGCATCATCGATATCCAATTTCCCTGAAGGCGCATCGTTAACTGGCCCTGAGCAGAAAGGCATGCGCGCAGAGTCCTGCGCCAAAGGCCACCATGACGCACCAGTCCCCCGGTTGAACACCGTGGTTATCTAAAATCTCACGCAGCACAAAAAATACGGTAGGCGAAGACATATTTCCAAATTTTGCCAGGACCGAACGCGTTGCCTGGAGTTGTCCTTCGGGAAGACCGATTTCATCTCTGATGGCATTGATTACCCTTTCGCCTCCCGGATGAAAGGCCCAATGTTGAATGTCTTTTGGAGCTAATCCCCTCGGTTTTAAAAGGTCAGTTATAACCCTTGTCACTGCTTTACCAGCCAATTCGGGGAGAGAAACGGAAAGCTGGTTGCGGAGTTGTCCATTTTTATATATATAGCGGATATCATCACGGGATTCAGGTTTATAGTAACTGGCTGAGGCAATCAGCTCCAGTCCTTCAGAACGACGCCAAAGGACGGATGCAGAGGCGCCGTCGGCAAAGAGTGCATTTGAAAGGATCAAACTCAGATCATCCGCCATCTGAAAGGTGGCGCTGCAAATCTCTACGGAAACACCCACGACCACCCCGTTATCAGAACTCTTTGTCATATCCTCGCAGATTTGCAGGTTGGGAATCCCTCCCCCGCACCCGCTGCCAACCAGGTCATGGGCGCGTGTCTTGTCTGGCATGCGGAGTTTTTCTATGAGATAGGTGGAGATGCCGGGACAAATATATCCGGTGCAGGTATTCACCACCAATCCCGATACATCGTCCGGGGTCAATCCAAGGGGGGTTAATGCCTTCAGGATTGCCTGAGACGAAAGGTCTACCGCCCAGCGTGTAAAGCGTGCGATACGGTTATCCGGATGCTCGTGAATAAGACCCTTGAGGTCGTCCAGCGCAAGGTGTCTGTGCACGATGCCCGGATGGGCAAAAATCTTCCGCAGTATTGCCAGATTCTTTTTGCTCAGTTTGTCTGCATAGGCTCTTACCAGAAATTCCTCAGCATGGGCCTGGCTTACCCTGTAGGGGGGGTAGTAACTGCTACCGATCCCATACAAATCTTTTGTGAAGGAGGTATGGGTAACCTTTTATCATTATTCGCCATCATACGTCCATTCCAAAAAGCCTGAGTCCGCGCCGGATAAAACGAGTGTATCGCCAGAGGGGGGACCTGACTCCTGCCCTGTATCCCAGGCGATTCAAGGCCGGAAGAAACGAAAGGCCAAGGGTATTGGAGTCAATATAATTTAGGTGCGTACCCAGCGCCTTTCGCAGGGTATTGATTAACCAATCCATATCCAGGCCGGGAGAAAGGTAAAACACGGGTTCCAGCATTTCCCGGGAAGGGAGCGCCAAAACACCTTCTTTGCGAGCCCGCTGTTCAAGTTCAGTGCCAGGCTAGATGCGTATTCCTATATTGAAGAATGCCACGTCTTTCGGACGTATGAATTGCTCTGCAAAATGCAACGTTTCCTGAACGGTATCTTGTGTTTCGCATGGTCCTCCCAGCATAAAGATCCAAAGGCAAGGTATGTTGTGACGTTGAACGACCCGGGCTGCATGGTAGACGTGTTCTACGGTAAAACCTTTTTGGAGACCATCCAGGACAACACCGGATGCGCTTTCGACCGTAATACCCATACCAACAAAACCGGCCCTTTCCATTGCGGTAAGGAGGTCATCGTCTATGAAAAACGGGTTTAATTCCAGGCTCTGGAGACGAACATCAGGTCTGGCTCTGGCAAGGCCATTACAGATGGCCAATGCATGATCATAGGGGGATTAAATACATTGTCAACAAATTCAATGTCCCTGAATCCCTTCCCGGCAAGACGCTCAATCGTATCGACGACCACGGCGGGATTACAGAAACGATAGTCGTATCCTTCAGTCTTCCGGTAGGTGCAGTAGACGCATTTGAAGTGGCATCCGAGTTTTGTTTGAATGGGCACCGTCGACAACCTGGACAGGTAGGCATGCGTATCAATCCATCGGTGGAAACCGGGAACCAGACAGCCATCGGAAAAACGGGTTACATAACCGGTATTTTTCCTGAAGATACCATCATCCAACCATGCAACACCAGGAATTTGGTTCGGGAACTCACCTTGGGAAAGCGAAGCTGCCAATTGAGGAAAAACAACTTCCCCGTCTCCCAGGATTGCCCAGTCTGCCCCCGTATAACGAAGCAATTCTTCAGGCATGACGGCAACTGCAGCACCGCCAAGAACAAGGGCAGATCGCGTCTTGCTGCGGATGGTTTTCGCCAGTGGCTTCAAATCCCGAAAGAAAGCCACGGGATTTTGCATATCATTATTGTCGATGTTTCGTACAGAAAGACCGACAATGTCAGGATTGAATTTGACAAGTTCAGACTCCAGGGACGATACCGGGTCTTTCACAAACATCAAATCCAATACCCTGACCGCGTGACCTTCCCGTCTGGTGGCTTCAGCCACAAGGCATGCACCGATCGGTATAACGGGCACGGGTCCGCAGTATCGATTGATAACGACAATGAGGATATTCACACAGGTACAATCCCTGGTTACCCTACAACGATTATTCCTCTCATTCCCAAAGAGTAAGTCTCATTGCGCGCGATAACGTCATTGCTTCTTTTGCAGTCTCAGCCCAATCTCAGCAAGCCGGCGACCAAGGGCACGGCAAATGAGCGCCTCCTGTGGGTCGATTTCCCGCTTGTTGTCTAATCCTGCAATATGTCCTGGCCCGTAAGGAGAACCGCCGCCCTGCGTAGAAAAAAGTTCTTTAACCGAATAAGGAACGCCGACCAGAATCATCCCAAGGTGCAGCAAAGGGCCCATTAAGGTAAGGATTGTCGTTTCTTGCCCTCCGTGAAGGCTTGCGGTGGAGACAAAAATACTTGCCGGTTTACTTTCTAATTCTCCTGTAAACCACAGGGAGGTAAGTTGGTCAATCTGATTTTTCAGTTGAGCAGACACATTTCCAAACCTTGTTGGTGTCCCGAAGGCAATCGCACTGGCCGCTTTGAAGTCATCCAGGGTAACCAGGGGAACGTCTTTCTGCATTTCTCTGCCTGCCTTCATATCTTCACGGGATTCGATAACAGACGAAGGAATCAATTCCGGCACTCTGCGAATCAGGGGTGTTGCCCCTTTGACTTCCTGAACGCCTTCTGCCACGAGTTTTGCCATTTTGTATACGTTGCCATATGTGCTGTAGTAAACAATGAGCACTTGCATTGGGTTTTCTCCTTTGCTTTGCCAAATTTTTTAAGCTGAACGAGTTGGAAAGAATACTATCCGAAGCGCGGAATAATATGAGTCAATCCTGACAGGATGGTCTTATTGAAGAAAACCAGCAGGCAAATGGTTGCAGGCAAGCCAGGAGCGCATATATTGTCTCATATCCAACGCGTCCTTGTCTCGCTGTGTACCGTTATTACGGTGCGTGTCATGGAAAGATCTCCTGATAAAGTGCTTAATCCTCGCTGCTTTTGCAGCCGTTGCCAGAATTTTACCATGCCGTGTTTCTCTGGTGAGCCCGCGTTGTTTAACCGTTCTGAGATGAGCGATCCGGAGAACTCCCTGAAGTAGCTTATTTTCTGAAGTATGATCGCTAAAAAATTGTTTTGCTACGAGATCCCTTTTATTTACCATAATGTTTCCTCCTGTCTCCTCTTTATTATCTTTCATTGATCACAAGCCATGGTTCTGTTCACCTGGCTATAAAATAAAAAAGCCTTACTGCAAAGATATTTTGTGAAACATCTTCGGCAGTAAGGCTATCTTTTTCGCGGGGGGAGAGGCGCGTTGCCACGCGCCTTTACCTCATATCCGTCAAAAGACCCTTTCCTTTGCGTCCCCTGATTGCCCAGGGTTTGCCTTTGTCGTAATGTTCTTCTCTTATGCTTGTTTGTAAAATGTCATTGCTTAAAACAGAAATGAAGATACTCTATCATAGATAACTAGGTATCTCAAGTAAAAATAAAATTATTATTGCATTAGCACATTTTAGTATGGTCAAATAAAGGACCGAAAATTTCAGGGTGCTGCCGGTATTGTTATTACGTATCGATGGTGCACTCATTCCAGCGAAAACAAAGGAGGGTTTGATCTGAACGCATACCTTGTTCTTGTCCTCTGTATTTATATCCTGAAAGAGACCTTTGAATATGCCGTACAATATTTCAATCTCAGGTATATGAAGAAGGTTGGTATTTTCGTACCGCCTGAATTTGAAGGAATTGTAGACGAGGCTCTTTTAAAAAAGACCGGGGACTATGAGACAGAAAAGACGCACTTCAGCTTTTTCTCCTCGATACTCAGTAATGTCGCTACGATCATATTCATTTTTTGTGGTTTGCTGAATATTTATAATTCCTGGATAGCATCCCTGAACCTGCCATTTATCATTTCCGGATGGCTCTTCTTTCTCATTCTATCTTATGGAGGTGAATTCCTGTCCGTGCCTTTCCGTTGGTACAACACTTTTAAGATAGAGAACAAATACGGATTTAACACTACGACTTTGCGGTTATGGGCGTCTGACTTCATAAAAACACTCTTTATTTCAACGGTTATGATATCTCTGATGGCATGTGCGGGCTTCTGGCTTATTCAGTGGAGTCCGCTGTACTGGTGGTTCTGGATATGGGGTTTTCTCTTTCTTTTCAGCATTTGTATGATGTACCTGTCTCCCTATGTTATAGAGCCGTTATTTAATAAATTCACCCCGATTGAGAACGACGCGTTGAAAGAAAGGATTCGTGAATTAACGGATAAGGCCGGTATTCGCGCAAGCCGGATCCTCAGAATCGATGCATCAAAGAGGAGCAAACATACCAACGCTTATTTTACCGGTATTGGAAAAACAAAGAGGATCGTCCTCTACGATACCTTACTTGAGACCATGAACCATAGTGAGATCATCGCTGTGCTGGCACATGAGATAGGCCATTGGAAGAAAAAGCATATGCTGAAAACGATCATTGCGTTTGAGGTTGTTTCGTTTATTGCCCTGTATTGCTCGTTTAAAATACTGCAAAGCGATGCCCTTCTGACGCTCTTTCACATTCGCACCAATACCCTCTTTGCAAAAATTATTATCCTTGCATTCCTTGCTGATATCCTCTCATTGTCCTTTATGCCATGCGTAAGCTATCTTATGAGGAGACATGAAATGCAGGCAGACAGGGCATCATATGAACTTACGAGGGATCCGGAAAGCATGATAAGCGCCCTTGTAAAGCTATCGAAAGAGAATCTCACCAATCTGTATCCGCATCCGCTCTATGTCACCTTGTATTATTCACACCCTCCCATCCTTGGAAGGCTTCGGTATTTCAGGAAATTGTTAGAAAAAGATATTGGGCGATAAGGATGTCTTTTTTATGTTATGAAGGCTGGATACAATAACACCGTGTAAAAGCCTAATTCCTTTGCTATATTTGGCGCCTCTTCTTGCCGGTGTGGTGAAGGAAAAATCACAGGAGTTGTGATTATGGTTCGTTTGTGCGGTGATCTGTTCTGAACCACATTTCATAGAGGGGGAGAGAGATGTATGCCCCAAAACTCAGAATGAGAAGGATGTTAGAAATTGTAAAGGTAAGCACAAAATGAGGGGATGAATATCTGATAAGCCATGGGGCCCCAAGATTCAACAGAATTCCCATAAATGAAGCTCCGTAGATGGTAACTTTCAACCCTTCACGGGTATGTGTCATAGCCATAATGCGGGAGAGGATAAATATGACAATGGGCATGGAAAAGATATGGGTGTGTGTCACATCCAGGAGTTCCCGGTAGGATTTTGGGAAAAACAGCCCCTCTTCGAGCTTTGATCTGTTCTCCTCGGCTGACAACGGGGTGTTGATATCTTCCTCTTCGTTGCCACAATAGTAGCGTATGGTTTTTTGTGAAGAAAACCCCGTCCGCTCATAATAATTGAGAAAGCCAACGCCCAGGGCAACAGTCATAATGGATAGGAAAAAGGTAAAAAAGATCTTATTGCTTATGGGAAGCGACCACATACCACTTGACATTGTCTTCTCCTTTGGCAGGGGATTTTTTAAACTTATCCGCAAAACCCTTTGTCATGGCAATTACGGTTTTCCCGTCATTGTCTTCATAGATAATCATGGCATGAGCGTTGGGGATGGTCTTTGCCAGTTCCAGGCCTTTTTCGTGACCTAAAACAAAGAGGCTGGTTGAGAGTGCATCAACTTCCGTCCCAGTAGGCGCCACAACCGTTGTTGCCATGGTACCGGTTACCGGCCTTCCTGTAAGCGGGTTTATAATATGGGAATAGCGTTTTCCCTTCATCTCAAAGAACCGCTCGTAATCTCCTGATGTAGCCGTAGCCTCATCCTTGAGTTCCAGATAACCCAGGATCTCATCCTTATTCCGTGGGTGTTGTATGCCAATTTTCCATGCAGTTTTTCCAGGGGGTGTGCCCCACACATAAATATTTCCGCCAAGATTAATACATGCACTGCTCATATTGCATTTTTTTATGATTTCCAATGCCTTGTCGACCGCGTATCCCTTTCCAATAGCGCCCAAATCAATTTGCGTCAGCGCATTTTTAAAAAATACCGTGCCAGGCTTTTTTGGATCAGCATTTCTCTTTACGACAATATTGTTATAAGAGACGGCCGGCAAGACCTTCTCTATCTCTTTGTCGGAGGGGATATGTCCTTTTTCGTGAAAAAACCCCCATAGAGCGACGATCGGCGAGACGGTGACGTCAAAAGCGCCGCCGCTGAGCTCGCTATAATGCTGTGATCGTTCAATCACATCAAGAAGTTCCCCCTGGCATGGTACGGGCGACCGCGCAGCATTCTTGTTGAGTTGAGAGAGTTCGCTCGTCTGCTTATAGTTACTCATAATACGGTCCATGCGTTCGATTTCATCCAGGGCTTCTTCAACGGCATGGCCGGCAGCTTGCTCGTCCCCGGAATATACCGACACCTCAGCAAAGGTACCCATGATCATACGGGTTTGCTTCACCATTTTTATTTCAGGAGAGACGTCTTTGTGGTTTTCCGTTTCTCTTTTCTTGTGTTCTGTGTTTTTTTGAGCGTTCGCTGTCCCGTCGTTCGTGGTCTGAGATGTATTTGCTACGTGCACCGGTTCTGTTTTCAGAGGCAGGGCGGCAGGTTCAGTGGTACGGGTGGTCGTATGCGCCGTTCTTTTCCCGCTGAGATAGTATGCATCAATAACAGCGAGCACCTTTCTCACGCCTGCGCACATGTATTGAACAGACATGGTAGCGCCGGTGACATTAATGATGTCTTTGTTTATGCGAAGGGGATTTTTCAGAGACTTGCCCATGAATTGATAGAGAAAGCGTTTTCTGGTAATTTCTGCGCCGCGGCTCTCACGGTAAACAAGGACTGCAACGTCCTTGATCTTTCCCGCCGGGGTTACCCCAACAATAAAGGTAAAGGGATGAAACTTGCCGATCTCCTCGGTAATAATTGCGTATGCCTGAATAGCGCCCTTCTTTTTCCCAAGATACACCTTAAATCTATCCTCATAGAGTCTTCTGCTCAGAAGTTTTTCAAGGTTGTTTTTTTCTTCAGGGGACATAAAAATCTCGTCGGTTGTAATTTCATCACATCCGTGAAATACAAGGTCGAGCGCTTGTTCTTCTGTAAGGTAGGTCTGGATTTGAAAATTCTCTGCCGGTTCTGTCTCTGTTTTGGCCTGTATGGATTTCGAAATGAATGGAGTCAGCGCTCCTGCGAAGGAGAAAAGGGAAAAGAGAAAAATTATTCGTTTTGAAGCCATAGAAATGTTAATGGATACGTGCGTTTATTGCCCGACAATTACCTTTTGATATTTTTAGGAAGTTTCTGCCCTGAACTGCATGAGGTGTTGTGATGAAAAAAAGGAAACCGTCTCAGCGTTTTCCTCTCTTGCGGAAGAATCATGGCACATTGAGGATCTTTTCTATCCTCTGTAAATAGTCCCGCTCAATGGTGCCATCTGATACCGTACGATTCCATCGATACGCCCGGCTCCCGCCCGGCGCCTTTTCTTCAAGCTGGGCTTGCATAGAAACATAGGTTTTGGCTTGTTCTCCCGTTACCTGAATCGTCAGGCGATATCGTTCCTGCCATTCTCCTCCCGTAATTAATCCGGTAGATTTTGTCGTAGACCAGCCTTTTATCCACTGAGTTCTTAACAACCCTTTTTCCATATCTTTTATTTCAACCTGAATCCCCGTCATTGCCTGATCAACGGCGTTCCATACGGTATTTACATCAGCATCAAAATACCGGGAAACAGCCGTCATATTTCTTAAACCGAGGCGACCTGGAGTACACCCGGTAAAAAAGACAGCAAAGACGGCAATGGATAACAATATGCCGCTAGAAGTAATGCTTTGTAATCGTTTTGGTTTCATAGGAAACGAAAATAATAACAGAAATATGATTCTTTTACAAACACTTTGTTTAAGTTTTCTTTCGGCATCTCACTGCAGTAAATACCTTTAATATGTGCAGTAATTGTACTGCTTTTTTATCAAAGAGACTGATATACCGATTTCATTATTTCTTAACCTATTTATAACTATCTTTGAATAAAATAGTTATATTAATACGATAAAAAAAAGATTTCTTCTGTCTCAGGCACACATTTTGTTGTACTGTCATAAGATCGTGTTTTTGGAATGTTTACATCCCATATCTTTTTACGCATCTGCGAAAGTTGTGCATAAGGCGTTGGTTTTTAAATTTTGTCTTCGTCGATCTTCTCACGGTAGAGCAACGAGGCTCGTCGCTCTATCGTCGTAACTTTGAAATTCCTGCACATATATTTTTTGTTATAGCAGACTATATACACTTTTGTCCGGAGGTTTATCTTGAAAATAAGGGAAATGTTGCCCACGGTAGTTACCCTGGGAAATATGATATGCGGTTTTTCTTCGATTTTGTGCGCCTCAAATCATCAGTTTGAGATTGCAGCCTGGTTAATTGTTGCGGCTATGGCATTGGACGCCTTTGATGGAAGGCTGGCACGCATGATGAAGACTTCAAGCAAGTTAGGCTCCCAATTGGATTCAATGGCGGATTTGACAACCTTTGGTATTGCTCCCGCCATTCTTATGATCAAGACGTGCACGAATTTTCCCAATCTCTTTTTGTGGGGGGTTGGTTTGTTTTTCATGATATGCGCAGCCTTTCGGCTGGCAAGGTTTAACACACAAAAAGACGAAGAAACGACTATGGCAAGGCATTTTTTTACGGGATTGCCCACCACGCTTTCCGGAGGAACCATTGCGCAACTGGTCATTCTGAATCACTTTATTCAAATAAAATTTGGTATTGACATCGTTGCTGTACTTCTCCCGTTCATTACCTTTGCGCTTGGGTTATTTATGGTAAGCAAAGTCCCGTTCTTCAATATTACCGGAAAAATCGGCTTAAAACAGGGAATTTGGTGCATGGCGCTGGAATTTTCCGCGGCTATCTTGTTCTTTGTGCTTACCCCTGAGTTGGCGCTATCCACTACACTCAGTTGTTATTTAATAACGTGCGCAATGTATGGCGTTGTAAGGGGCAGACATCTGAAGAAAGGATACTCCGCGACATAGCGTTGCTGATGAGAATGGGAGTTGTCCCAACCCGAACGAGTCGGAAAAGCGAGTCAACCCTGTCATGGTTCAAAACCCTGACAGGGTTATGCCTATTCACATTTTATGAGCATCTTGAGTATAGAATACTTCCTTGCAGAAAAAATGGATTCTTTATCCTTGTCCTTAAAAAACCTTTCCGGACAATTCTGTCATTTACCATCCTTGCATTAAATACTTCTTCTTTTCGTAGTTATCAAGCACGAAAGCGCAATCTTCCCAACGAACGGGCTTAATGCTATCCTGATCTTGATACTTCTTGTAAAAGGGATGAGTATCATTTTCGGAGACTGCCCCTATTATTTTTTTGGCTTCTTCGATATTGTTCAATGCAACCTCTACCCAAACATCCTCAAGTGTGTCAGGTATCTGTCCAAACAAATCCTGAATATTTTTTAATCTCCTGGATAAAAGGTGGTGTACTTTGTCTTCTACAGAATCTTTGTACCTCATGTTGTAAATCCATACTTCGTCTCTCTCCTGACCAATGCGCTGGATACGCCCTTTTCGTTGCTCTAAACGGGTTGGGTTCCAGGGCAAGTCCAGATTTATTAAAGTGCCCAATGTTTGCAGGTTCAGACCTTCGCTGGCTGCATCGGTGCCGAACAACAATTTTATTTGCCGGGTACGAACCATCTTTTTGATATCTTCTTTTGATTTACGATGGTAGATGCCATGCTCATAGACACCCGATTTATCACTGTCGGCATATACACCAAAAGTGACGTTTGGGAAATCTTTTGCAAACCGATCACAATGCCATTTGACGGTATCAAAGTATTGAGAGAACACAATGCAACCCCTGTTAATCCAGGGTTCCTCAAGATGTGATTCGGTAAGTATTCTTTTTAACAGGTCGTATTTAGGGTCTCGTCCCTGATATTCCTCTAATAATTTCACAAACCTTTCCAAACAATTGATTTCTTCTTTTGCAAGGTTCTTGAATGGTGAATCGTGACTATTTATGTTGACGGCCTTTTCCCTGTATTCTCCATATTCTGCTTCACTATCTTCATGGTAATCTTCGTCCTCTTCTTCCGTATCCTTTACCCAATTCTTTAAGATGCCGAGAGCTGTTGAAAGCCCTGCATACATTGAGCTACAAACCCTTCTCAGCAACATGGTTTTAATGAACCCGCTGCTTCTTACTCTTTGACCTAAGAGTTGAGAGAACTCTTCTGCTAAGACATATGCGTCAAACAGGTGCGTTGACAATTGAAGGGACTCCTCATCCTTTTCACCAAAGGGACCCGAACCGTTAGGTCCGACTTTAATTGGTTTGAGGTAAGGCTGATCCGTTTCAGGGTTAATGGTCGTTTCCAGAAACTTTCTTTCACGCCTTATGATATGGCGAATAAAGGGATTATGGTTTTTGAGAAAATCTTCCGCAAAGATTTTATTTACCATTGCCTTTTGTGGCGGGGTAAAATCATTAAACGCACTACCAGAAATAGTGAACTTATCATTTGGTAAATTAATCTGTTTACGAAGCACACCAAAGGTGCTTGGCTTTTCATCGCCTGGCGGGAAAGGATTTCTTAGCCAATCCCATTTTTCATAATCAGAATTTAATGCCTGACGGCCCGTAATTAAATGAAGACCTTTATTTGCCTCCTGTTGCCAACGACTAAGATAATCACCCAGCACAAAATCATTGCCTTGTGAAAGGATATAAAGCAAATCCCAAGCCTCAATGGGGTGTATCTGCACCCGTGTGGCTGTTGCCAGTAACATGCTTTTGGTTCTTTTGGCAATATCTATCAAAAACCCCATTAGGTTATTGGGCTGTGGCGCTTCATGCTCCTTTCCCTTGCCAAGATTTTTCGTAACACTTTAGTTTTTTGAAAAAGTAGGGGCGAAGCATTTGCCAGCTTGGGGTATGAATACATTTATACCAATTTATGGCAAATGCTTCGCCCCTACACCATGCGGTAATATCGTTATTATTGTAATTTTTCAAAAAACTAAAGTGTTACTATAATCCTAAAATTTACAGGGGTAAGAACAACGCAAAGAGACTTAATTCTAAGAATGTTAACCTCATATTGAGATGTTTGGGTCATGTACTCTCTGAAAGTGCAGAACAACGTATCTAAACATAACCTTACGATATGCAGTTATCTATTTATCATTATAATTGTGAAAAACAAGATTTAGCAGGTCTGTAATACAGATATGAAATTCTATTTTCATGGAGACTGGCTGATTATAATAGCAGTTTACAGGAACAAATCAATACAAATTCCCTCAGATAAAAAGACGTAAAGGCATGGGGAAAGACCGGTGAACAGCCTATAATTTTCTTGCAATAAATTGAAAAATAATTAAAATTATCCATATTCTACAGAATCGGAGTTGAAGAAACTGTAACACTTTAGTTTTTTGAAAAGGTAGGGGCGAAGCATTTGCCAGCTTGGGGTATAAATACATTTATGCCAATTCATGGCAAATGCTTCGCCCCTACACAGTGCGGTATTGTAATTTTTCAAAAAACTAAAGCGTTACAAGAAACACAGGAACATGCGGCATCTTATAATGATTGATTTGGATTCACGATAAGGAGATAGTGTTTGTCTGAAAAAACCGTGGCAGAACTTGAGAATTTAATCCTGGAGATTGAACACCAAATTGAGGATTTGCAAAGCGCTTCCTCAAATGACCACCTTGACCGGGGCACAGAGATACAGCATTTGAGGGAAAGGCGGGAACGCCTTCAGGTGAGACTATGCACGAAATTAACTCCTTACGATATTGTCAAGCTCGCCCGGCATCCCTTGCGGCCCCTTTCCGCAGATTATGTTAATATGATGATTGATGATTTCGTCGAACTGCACGGCGATAAACGTTTCGGAGACGACAAGGCGATGATCTGCGGGTTGGGAAAAATCGGGAAGGAAAGGATTTTATTTATCGGACAGCAGAAAGGCAAGAGCACGAAGGAACGGATTGCATGTAATTTTGGGATGCCGAATCCTGAAGGTTACAGAAAGGCGTTACAAAAGATGAAGCTTGCAGAAAAATTTCATCTGCCCGTCGTCACCCTTATCGACACACCGGGCGCGAATCCCGATATTGGCGCAGAGGAACGGGGACAGGCCCATGCAATTGCAGAAAATATTTATGAGATGTGCCGTTTGAAAACCCCGATTATCAATATCGTTATCGGCGAAGGTGGGAGTGGCGGCGCTTTAGGGATTGGGATTGGCGACAAATTTGCCATTTTGGAATATGCTTATTACTCTGTCATCTCACCGGAAGGCTGCGCAGCAATCTTGTGGAAAAATGCTGAAAATGCCCCGGCGTCGGCTATGGCATTGCAGCTTACCGCAAAGGACCTCTTGCGCTTTGGCGTGGTTGACGAAGTTATCCCTGAGCCACTCGGCGCAGCGCACAAAAACCCTAAGGCTATGGCCGACATTCTTAAGACGCAAATAACGAAATATTTGGCAGAATTGAAGGGCGTTCCTATGAACGATCTTATAGCAAATCGGTATGCGAGATACCGAAAGGTTGGTAAATATCGGGAAGAATAAGAAGCAACGTCTTGCATCATAACCCGAATGAGTCTGATGGGCGCCAAAGGTGGCGCAGCGTTACAATCTTTCCTAAAATCCTGCATGAAGTGGCATGCGACACTCCACAAAAACGATTTTACCGGCAAGGTAAAAATTCATCTCTCAAGGATGCGAAACCGGCGCTTCCCCGTCCGAGCTCTTTCCGGATAATTTATTCAAAAGATCCCGCACCTTTTTCATATCCTCCCAGACCTTTGCCTTGTCATTGGGATTCCTCAGGAGATAGGCAGGATGGAAGGTGACCATCATGGGGGTGCCCTTGTAATCGTGGAATCTTCCCCGTAAAGTGCCTACGGGGGCCCTGGTATTGAGTAACGTCTGCGCGGCAAAAGTGCCCAGGGCGCACAAGACCTTTGGCTGGATAATCCCGATCTGTTTCAGGAGATAGGGTATGCAGAGGGCAATTTCATCCGGGAGGGGATTGCGGTTTCCCGGCGGGCGGCACTTCAGGACGTTGGCAATATACACGTCGCTGCGCTTCAGGCCAATGGCCTCAATAATTTTGGTGAGTAATTGTCCTGCGCGTCCAACAAAGGGTTCGCCCTGAAGATCTTCGTCGCGTCCTGGCGCCTCGCCCACGAACATCAAGGTTGCCCGGGGATTACCTGCGCCAAAAACAAGATTGGTGCGCGTCTTACCCAGGGGGCATTGGTGGCAAGCCTGCATTTCATTCCTCAGCGCTTCCAGGTTCTGCACCTGTCCTTCTCCCCCGGTCGCGGAAGTTTGAGTGCTGCGTTGCCTGGAGGTGTTCCGGGACAAATACCCGTCAGTTCCTTCCGCCAGCTTGCAAACTGGTCCGCCGCTATCAGGGTTTTTCAGGGGCTGCTTCTCAGGGGAGGGGTGGCGCGGCTGCGGTTCACTTGGCTCGTTTGGCCGGGAAAGGGTAATGGTGTCGATTCCCCACCCCTTTTCCATTTCCGTCCGGGTTCTCACCGCACGAAGTATGGATCGTAACTCTTTTTTTATTTCATCTGCAGACATGGTAATAGTCCGACATGGTTTCCTGTGAGTATTGCCGAACACCTCTTCCTTTTGATCCGGTTTTTCACAACTCCCTTGGCGCTCCTTTGTAAAAGGGGATGTGGTTGTGGTTTATGGTGACGGGTTGTTATCAGTCTGAGGCGCCGCCTTTATTTTACAGGAAGGCCTTCTCTAATTCTCCAAGAATGAGTTGCTGCACTTCGGCAATAGTGCCTTGTATTTCACAGCCGGCGGCATACTTATGGCCGCCGCCGCCAAACTTTTTTGCAACGTCGTTTACATTAAACCCATTTCTGCTTCTGAAACTTGCCTTAATCCAGTTGGGTTTTGTCATCTCACGGAGCAGCACCCCAACGGTCACCCCCTCGATTGACACGGGAATGTCGGCAAATTCCTGCGTGTCGATAGCGTTGATCTTCGCCTTCTCCAGCATCTCTTTTGTCAGCCAGATGACGGCAATCCGGTTCCCGGCGTGGAGGCCGACCGTGTTGAGCACCCGGGCGCGCAACTGGATCAGGGGAAAACTATTCGTGTTGTAAACATTTTTCGAAATTTCTTCATGCCGTGCACCGCGTTCAATGAGAAATGCAGCAGCCCTGAGCGCCGCAGGGGTCGTATTGCTGTGGGTAAACCGGCCCGTATCCGTTACGATTGCTACATATAAGGCCGTTGCCATATCCGGGGTAATATCAATGTCCATCTCCCTCAAAAGAGTCAGAACAATTTCCCCCGTGGCGCACATATCCTCCGCAACCCAATTGACCGCGCCAAAATATTCATTCGAGATGTGATGGTCTACATTGATAATTTTCGCATCTTCGGGAATAATTTCCTGTATCATGCCGAGACGCTCAAGAGTGGGGCTATCGAGGGCAAAAACAACCTCTGCGCGATCTTTTGGGGAATCTGGGTAGATATAAACCCCTTCCGGCGGAATGATGAATTGATACATCTGGGGAGTTGGGGAATCGTTGGCGATACAGACCGTTTTTCCCATGCTCCTGAGGGCATGATAGAGAGCCACTTCCGATCCGATACCGTCTCCGTCTGCCCGGACGTGGGTAGTAATGAGGAAGCGCTGATAGCGTTTTACCATGCTACAGATTTCTTCCCCATGCATCTTGACGATCGTGTCTTCCACTGGTTTCCCTCCCCTGATCAGAACGCAACATCGTGCGCTGAACACAGTCATTTTGTCTTCCATTCGTTGCCAAGAAAGGGCGATTATAGGGGAAACAGAGCCCTTTGTCAAACCTTCTTTTCCCTTGCATTTTATTCGTTGATACGTTACCATGAGAATTTGTAAGAAAATTGTTTTTTTCTCATAATCTTCATGGTGAAATAATCTCAAGAGCATTGTTTAAAAAGGCAGGGGTGATATGTACAAGATCGTTGAAAAGACAAAGATCGCAGAATCTAATTTCTTGATGAAAATTGAAGCGCCCAAGATTGCCAGTAAGAGAAAGGCCGGACAATTTGTCATGCTTCGCATAGATGAACCGGGGGAAAGAATACCCTTAACCATTGCCGGATCCGATACCGTTCGCGGCACCATTACGATCATCTTCCAGGTTGCAGGCGATACGACCCGGCAGTTGTCCACCTTAAACGCCGGTGATTACTTGCTTGATGTCGTAGGGCCATTAGGACATCCAACCCACATTGAAAATTTTGGAACCGTGGTCTGTATTGGCGGTGGTCTGGGTATTGCCCTGGTGATGCCAATCGCTCAGGCGCTCCATGATGCCGGCAATACGTTAATATCTATTATTAGCGCAAGAAACAAGGATTTGCTGATTTGCGAAAAGGAGATGGAGGCGTGCAGCAACGAGTTCATGGTCGCCACGGACGATGGCTCCAAAGGCATCAAGGGCTTTCCCACGCAAATACTCCAGGATATGATTAACAAGGGCAGGAAGATTGACGTTGTTTTCGCCGTAGGACCGGTGCCGCTCATGGCTGCTGTCAGCAAACTCACAAAACCGTATAACATTAAGACGATCGTGAGTCTGAATCCTATTATGGTGGATGGGACCGGCATGTGCGGCTGTTGCAGGGTCTTAATCGATAATAAGCCCAAGTTTGTCTGTGTGGACGGTCCGGAGTTTGACGGACACCAGGTGGATTATGAAAATTTATCACAGCGTTTGAAAACTTACGCAAACAAAGAACCGCGCGTGCCCAGTGTAAGCCAGGATAGTTCCTGCTGGAAACCGCCGGAAGACCGGGCGGGCACGGTTCACAAACCCGCCGTCTCAATGCATGCCTCTGAAGGACATGCCGTTATTGATCAACTGGCCGCGGGTCTTTCTGGTGCCGAGGCGGGCGGAGGAAAACCGGCCGCAAGGAAGATGGGCGCTATCCCGCGGCAGAAGATGCCGGAACAGGAGCCCAAAAACAGAATAAAGAATTTTGAGGAGGTGCCGCACGGATACACCCCGGAAATGGCCCGGCAGGAGGCGCTGCGATGCCTGCAGTGTAAGAAACCCCTGTGCTGTGACGGGTGTCCGGTAAGCATTGATATTCCCGGATTTATCAAGCTCATTGCCGAAGGCGATTTTCTTGCCGCGGCAAAGAAGATTAAAGAGACAAACGCCCTGCCCGCCGTTTGTGGCCGGGTATGTCCGCAGGAAGATCAATGTGAGAAGGTGTGTATTGTCGGCAAGAAATTCAAACCGGTGGCCATTGGGAATCTGGAACGTTTTGTGGCTGATTATGAACGAAACCACGGCGCCGTGGAAATACCAACGATACCGGAGAAGACCGGTTATAAGGTAGCCATTGTCGGCGCTGGCCCCGCAGGCCTTGCCTGTGCGGGCGAGTTAATCAAGATGGGGCACGACGTAACGATATTCGAGGCGTTGCATAAGGCCGGAGGCGTGCTGGTCTACGGGATTCCGGAATTCAGATTACCCAAGACGATTGTAGCCTCCGAGGTGGAGTACCTCCGGAAATTAGGAGTCAGGGTCGAGCTGAATGCCGTTGTTGGCAAGGCGCAAACGGTGGATGACTTATTGCAGAACGGTTTCGACGCCGTCTTTGTTGGCACCGGCGCCGGATTGCCCATGTTTATGGGAATTCCGGGAGAAAACCTGAACGGCGTTTATTCCGCGAACGAGTACCTGACCAGGGTAAACCTGATGAGGGCGTATAATACAACCTACGCCACTCCTATTGCCATGCGAAAGAATGTGGCCGTGATAGGAGCCGGAAACGTTGCCATGGACGCAGCCCGGACGGCGTTGCGCCTGGGCGCGGAGAATGTGTACATCGTGTACCGGCGTTCCCGGGAAGAAATGCCTGCAAGAGTTGAAGAAATTCACCATGGAGAAGAAGAAGGTTTGCAGTTCAGGTTCCTCACAAATCCTATACGGATCTTAGGGGATGAAAAAGGCTGGGTCAAAGGCCTGGAGTGCGTGCGCATGGAGCTGGGAGAACCAGATGAATCCGGGAGAAGGCGTCCCATCCCGGTGAAGGGATCGGAGTTTGTGATCGACGTCGAGTGTCTGATCATGTCCATTGGCAACGGCCCCAATCCCCTGGTTCAATCCACGACACCCGATATCCAGGTAAATAAATGGGGCAATATTGTCGCAGATCCGGAGACGTGCAAGACGAGCAAGGAAGGGGTCTTTGCTGGCGGCGACATCGTGACGGGCGCTGCAACCGTAATCCTGGCCATGGGCGCAGGCAAAAAGGCGGCAAAGGCGATTGACGCCTATGTAAGGTCGAAAAAACCGGTCGCCATGGCGAGCTAGAACCATGAGAGTTGCGTTAAACGGCGAGATAAAGGAATGCCCGGAAGGAACCACGATAGAAGACCTGCTTGATTTGTATAAAATTGACAAAAACCGTGTTGCCGTAGAATTGAATTTACATATCATCCCAAGAAAAGAACTTTCTACACGAATGCTGAGGGATGCAGACGCACTGGAGGTTGTGACCTTTGTTGGCGGCGGATAAGATCGAAAAGAGGATAGAGAACACCCCTCTAAAGATCGGGAGGTATGAGTTTACCTCCCGGCTTTTTGTTGGCACCGGCAAATATCCTTCCATGGAAATTATGAAAGACGCCCTGGAGGCCAGTGGCGCAGAGGTCGTTACGGTAGCCGTTCGCCGGGTAAAGATCAGCGAGACGACGTCCCTGTTAGACTATATCGATACCAGGAGATACAAGATATTGCCCAACACGGCGGGGTGTTATTCAGCAGAAGAGGCGATCAGGACGGCGCGCCTTGCGCGGGAGGCAGGCATGTCCGATATGATTAAATTAGAAGTGCTCGGTGACGAAAAGACCCTCTTGCCAGATCCGGTGGAAACGTTAAAAGCAACTGAGACGCTGGTAAAAGAGGGATTTACGGTGCTCGTGTATACCTCTGATGACCCGATTATTGCCCGGAAACTGGAAGATGCGGGCGCAACCAGTGTTATGCCCGCGGGTGCGCCGATTGGGTCAGGACAGGGCATTTTAAATAAGAATAACATACGGATTATCCTCGAATCGGCAAAGGTACCTGTTATCGTTGATGCAGGCGTTGGCACGGCCTCAGACGTCTCTCTTGCCATGGAACTGGGCTGTGAGGGGGTATTGCTGAATACGGGAATTGCCCTTGCTAAAGACCCCGTCTGCATGGCAAAGGCAATGAGACTGGCATGTGAGGCAGGACGACTCGCTTTCCTTTCCGGACGCATACCCAAGAGACTTTACGCAAAAGCCAGCAGCCCTGAAAAAGATTTTTAGTGTAACAATGTAGCTTTTTGAAAATTTTTCGTATCTCTTCAGCGTACTTTCGCTCACCATCACTACGAGTGAACAAAATAGCGCTTCTTTAATCCCGAAGGGATGTCATGATTATAGCATATCGTTATGCAATTATGGTCAACCCCGTAAGGGGTGACATAGTATCGCTATTTTCCCGATATTTCACCCCTTACGGGGTTGAATAAGGTGGCATGGACAAACTCTGTTTGTCCGTGCTGAACTACTATAAATCACAAATTGTGAGCCTGTGGAGTATAAATTGTTAGTTTTTAGTCTGGTCATTCCCGCCCGGGGAAATTTTATCCTGCAACACCGGAGAGACAGTCTTCATCACCTTGCTATTTTTTAAAACGGAAGGAATTTTTGAATCTCTTATGCTTGCGAAAAGAATCATACCGTGTCTGGACGTCAAGGACGGGCGGGTCGTCAAAGGAACCAATTTCTTAAATTTGAAAGACGCCGGAGACCCGGTAGAAATAGCGGCATTATACGACAGAGAAGGCGCCGACGAACTAACCTTCCTCGACATTACCGCCTCCCATGAAAACAGGAACATCATTCTTGACGTTGTAAAAAGAACTGCTGAACAGGTATTTATGCCGTTAACCGTTGGTGGAGGCATCCGTAATATTGACGACATCCGTCGGCTGCTCACTGCAGGTGCAGATAAGGTCTCTATCAATACGGCGGCAGTGAAAGAGCCGGAGTTTATTACCAAGGCCTCCCGGCGATTTGGTAGCCAGTGCATCGTGATCGCGATCGACGCAAAAAGGGTACAAGGCAATTTTGAAACACCACGATGGGAAGTTTACATAAACGGCGGCAGGACACCTACCGGCCTCGATGCCGTTGAATGGGCAAAGGCCGCAGAGAAACGGGGAGCCGGTGAAATATTATTGACCAGCATGGACTGTGATGGCACCAGGGATGGGTTTGATATTGCATTAAACAAAACGATATCCGAGGCAGTAAACATCCCCGTCATTGCATCCGGCGGGGCCGGTAAGGTAGAGCATTTTTACGATGTTTTTACAAGAGGAAAGGTAGACGCAGCGCTGGCCGCCTCAATTTTTCATTATAGGACGATTTCCATACAAACCGTGAAGGAATATTTAATAAAAAATGGTGTTAGCATAAGGCCATATAAGTAGCTGAATGCCTTTTTTTGTAACACGTTCGTTTTTTGAAAAATTCTCTCTCTCTCTGGATAATATTGTCTTGTAGGGGCAGGTTTGATTGAATGAAATGAAACCCAGCGGATTTTTCAACGTTATGAACGGTTGGTGTTGGGCTTTCTCTTACGGTCTACCCAACCCGAATGAGTCAGAAAAGCGAGTCAACCCTGCCAGGGTTATGTCTATTCACATTTTTGCCAAAGATGTCAAAATGTTTTTTTAGACACTAATTTACACAACGTTAAGTCTTATATATGAGGGCTAAGAATCTTGTTACAGAAATGACGGATATACCGTACTGTATCAAGAAAGAGGAAACCGATTTGTCAAACTTAATATCATCGTCTCTTGTGACAAGAAATGCTGCTTGTCCCTTTATCGCTGTTTCAATGATGAGGTTATCATCTTTATCCCGGCAAATAGCAATATCTCCCGAGAGTAAAACAGATTCTGCCCGTTCTTCTACCAGTATTAAGAGTTCTTTAATATCGTTTTCGGTAATCCCATATTTATCTTTTATCCTTGGACGGTTAAGAACATCTGCAAGTTCTTCAAGTATAGGTTCTGAAATGACAGCAAGGAAAGCGCCTTCTTCAAAGGATTTTCTTAGTCTGGCGGGAAATCCGAATGGATTAAGCACAGAAGATACCCATATATTGGTATCAATAACAGCCTTAACGGCCACGTTTTTCTTTTCTAACCTCTTCTATAGCATGGGAAATATCAGATTCTATTTCTTCCGGGGTGTATTGCTTCGTTGTTATATGTATTTTCCCAATAATGCGATTAAAGCGGTTCTGCCAGTCATCAAGAGAGATGATCTTGATTGCAACCTTTTCATGCTCTTTGACCTCAATGTGCTGCAGTGGCTTAAAAACACCATTTTCAAAGATAGCATCTATTACTTTAGACATAATTTTGTAACCCCGATATTTGAATATAAATCTTTGTAAGATTTTACTTGTAATGCATGAGGTGTTTTTTGTCAAGAAATATTTGTTGCAGCAAGGTAAGGGTAAGCATTATCCAACCCGAACGAGTCGGAAAAGCGAGTCAACCCTGTCAGGGTTATGTCTATTCACATTTTTGCCAATAATGTCAAAGTATTTTTTATGAAACACTCATTCCTGATTTTGATTTGTTCTCTGTATTATAGTATTACTCTGCAAAAACTTCCTTTTTCTGTAATCTTTTCTTTGTGATCTTTGTGTAAAACTTCGCGTTCTTTGTGGTTGAACTTTTTTGGTTGCGGCTGTGCTGCGTTATGCGATAATTATCCATGCATCAACAATACACTGGTGACTACATACTCGTCTGCAAAAAATGCTAACTGCCACGATATTAAACACTTATTTGTTTTGCTTGAGGTGAGCGTCCATTAATGAACCGAAAGGTTCGGGGATGGTCTCTGTTATTTTTTTGTTGCAAAATAATTATTTCAAGGTATAATGATTGAGCGTTCTTTTTTATTAAGAACCTACGATGGATAGCTTGATAAAGGCAAACCCTGAGCAATCAGGGGACGCAAAGGAAAGGGTCTTCCCCTGTACAGGGTAGTAGAGGGGTAAAATAACAGGTTGTTACGTATACGGAAATACGGGTAGCACAAAAAGATAGCCTTACTGCCAAAAAATATTTATATAAATCTTTGGCAGTAAGGCTTTTTTTTGGCTTTTTGGTGAAATTCATTTTGTGATAACAATTTATGCTCCACAGGCTCGCAGTTTGTGATTTATAGTAGTTCAACACGGACAAACAGAGTTTGTCCATGCCACCTTATTATCAATTTATACTCGAAGGGTTCATAAACAATGATTTCTAACATTTCACATAACTTTTGTTCACATAAATGGTTAAAGTGTTTCAAAAATCACATTTTGTGAACTCCCCGAGTATAAAATTCATATTTTATGAGCATCTTGAGTATAGTTTTTTTTAAAATCCCGAAGGGATGACATGATTATAGAAAAAACACACCACCCTATTTAACCCCGTAAGGGGTGAAATATCGGGAAAATAGCGATACTATGCCACCCCTACGGGGTTGACCATAATTGCATAACCATGTGCTATAATCATGACATCCCTTCGGGATTACAGAAGTGCTATTTTGTTTATGCGTAGTGATGGTGAGCGAAAGTACGTTGAATAGTTACGAGAATTTTTCAAAAAGCTAAATTGTTACATTTCGTGAAAGAGGGGCAATTGCAACAAAAGGTGGACATGGAAATGGCTGAATATCAAATTTTTTATTTTAGAGAAGAGGAGGAAATGACGTATGACGATTAATAAAAAGTCTCGAACAACACCATCGCTGTTGAGCGCCATGGTGTTCATATGTGCGGTTTTTATGGTGACCTTATGCGGGACAGGGGTTACCTATGGACTTACCCATAGCAGCAATATTACCAGTGATGAGACGTGGTATGCCGCTGACAATCCCCATATCGTTACAGGAGGCATACACGTATACAACAATGCTACATTAAAGATAGAGGCGGGGTGTCTGGTAAAGTTTGATCCAGGAGCAGTCCTTTACTTTGGGTATTACAGCGGGGCTGCCCTGAACGCCACGGGTACAAGCCTTAATCCCATCACCTTTACCTCAAACGCGGCGACCCCTGCGCCCAATGACTGGGATGGAATCGTCTTTTTCAACTCCACAGATGACGCCTCAACGATTATGGACTATTGCACCGTGGAATACGGCGGGTATAGCGCTTATCAATCCAACATCTATTGCAACACCGCATCGCCTACCATCCAGAATTGCACCATCCGGCACTCTGGCGAGTATGGGATATATTGTGACAACTATTCAGCCCCTACGTTAATCAACAATACGATAAGCAATAATGGCTGGTTCCCGATAACTTTAAATTGCAACAATCTGGACACCCATGTGGCGGGCAACACGGGGAGCGGCAACGGAACGGATGCCATTGAGGTGCGGGGCGGAGGTATTACCTCGAGCCATACCTGGGTTCCGCAGGATTTCAACTTTACTGTAACGGATAGTATACATGTGTACAATGATGCCATTTTGACGATAAACCCCGGATGTCTTGTGAAATTTCGTCAAGGGACAGGGCTTTACATCGGGTATTACAGCGGGGCAACCTTGAATGCCACGGGTACAAGCCTTAATCCCATCACCTTTACCTCAGGTGTAGTAACCCCTGCGCCTGATGACTGGGAGGGAATCGTTTTTTTCAACTCCACAGTTGACGCCTCAACGATTATGGACTATTGCACCGTGGAATACGGCGGGTTTAGGAGTTATCATTCCAACATCAATTGTAATAATTCCTCGCCAACCATCCAGAATTGCACCATACGTTATTCTGACGAGTATGGGATATATTGTGACGACGCTTCAGCCCCTACGTTAACCAACAATACGATAAGCAATAATGGCGCCTTCCCGATAAGCTTGTTCTGCAACCTGCTGGATACCAATGTGACGGGGAATACGGGGAGCAGCAACGGAACGAATGCCATTGAGGTGCGGGGCGGAGGTATTACCTTAAGCCGTACCTGGGTTCCGCAAGACTTCTACTTCAATGTAACGGGGAGTGGTATCCATGTATTTAGCGACGCCATATTGACAATAAACCCGGGGTCTCTGGTAAAGTTTAACGCTATGACAGGCCTTTACATCGGGTATTACAGCGCTGCTACCTTGATCGCCGATGGCACGAGCGGCAATCCCATTACCTTTACCTCAAATGGGGTAACTCCTACGCCTGGTGACTGGGAGGGAATCGTTTTTTACAACTCCACAGATGACGCCTCAACGATTTTGGACTATTGCACCGTGGAATACGGCGGGTATGACACTTTCAATTCCAACATCAATTGCGACCAGGCTTCGCCTACCATCCAGAATTGCACCATACGGCACTCTGACGGGTATGGGATATATTGTGATAACGGCGCAGCCCCTACGCTTACAAACAATACGATAAGCAACAATGGATTATTCCCCATAAGCGAGTTCTGCAACACGCTGGACAGCAATGTGACTGGGAATACGGGGATCGGCAACACGCCAAACGCCATTGAGGTGCGGGGCGGGAATATAACGTTAAGTCATACCTGGGTACCGCAAGACTTCTACTTCAATGTAACGGGGAGTGGTATCCATGTATTTAGCGACGCCATATTGACAATAAACCCGGGGTCTCTGGTAAAGTTTAACGCTATGACAGGCCTTTACATCGGGTATTACAGCGCTGCTACCTTGATCGCCGATGGCACGAGCGGCAATCCCATTACCTTTACCTCAAATGGGGTAACTCCTACGCCTGGTGACTGGGAGGGAATCGTTTTTTACAACTCCACAGATGACGCCTCAACGATTTTGGACTATTGCACCGTGGAATACGGCGGGTATGACACTTTCAATTCCAACATCAATTGCAATCGGGCTTCCCCGACTATTCAGCGTTGTGTCATAAGAAATTCCGATGGCTATGGAATTTTTACAACGGGTAGCGACGCCCTGCCATTGATCTCTTGTTCAACGATAACGGACAACACACATGGCGTCTATGTAGCTAGTGGTAATCCAACCATAGAAAATTGCAGCATTGCAGGCAATACAAGTTACGGAGTTTTCACTAATACATTCATTTATGCAGAAAACAACTGGTGGGGTAATGCCAGCGGTCCATCCGGCGTTGGACCAGGCTCTGGCGATGCCGTCAGCAGCGATGTGGACTATACCCCATGGTTAAGCGCGTATAACAGTTGTCTTGAGACGATTGTTTTAAGCCCGTCATCTGAGACGAATCTTATCGGCACCCAGCATACCGTTACTGCGACCGTGACAGATGATGCTTCTGACCCAATGGAGGGTATCGTGTTATTTTTTTACATTACCTCTGGCCCACACGCAGGGCTAAATAGTAATGTTACAACGGATTCAAATGGTCAGGCGACGTTTACCTACACGGGGACGCTGGAAGGCACGGACATAATTGAGGCGAGTTTTACCGATTTCCACGGGCGGACCATAACATCAGGTCCGGTCACAAAGACGTGGGAATCGTTACCACCGACTCCGACGCCAACGCCTTCACCAACGCCGACACCGGAGCCAACACCAAGTCCAACACCGTCTCCAACACCGGAGCCAACACCGAGTCCAACCCCAAGTCCAACTCCGTCTCCGACACCAAGTCCGACCCCGACCCCTGCAGCATGTCCTTGTCCGGACGCAGAGGCATGCTATTCCTTTGACGAAGGGAATGGGAATGTGGCTGGCGACTCGTCGGGCAATGGTCATAACGGCGCAATCGCTGGCGCAAGCTGGACCATCGGAAATGACGGCAGTGGTCTGAGTTTTGACGGGGTTGACGATGAGGTATCAATTCCGGTCCTGAACAGCGAGGAAGTCTCCTTCAGCGCATGGTTCTATAAGAATGCGAATAATCCGTTGAGATATAGTTTCATCTTCGACGGAATCAGGACGCATTCTAATTCACAATTGAATGAAGGATTTGCTCTTAAATTCTTAAAGAGAAATCCAAACGTAGTGGGTTTTGCTGTTGTAACACAAAACTCAAACGGAAGAAGGAAGCTGAGGACTGCGTCATACGATCTGGGTAATTCCGTAGGCAGCTGGTATCACGTTGCAGGTACGTACGACAAGGCCACCGGCGAGCAGAAGTTGTATGTCAATGGGCAGCTGGTCAGGATGGTAAGACACCCGGCAGGAAACGGCATCGTTCCGCTGACCTCTTATCCTGGCATGAAAATCGGGAATTCCTTGTCGAAGAAAGGTTGCTTCAATGGTGTCATCGATGGGGTTTGTATTTCCACTCGGGCATTGACCGAGCAGGAGGTGCTGGACATCTACAATAACTAACGAAGGCAAGCTCTCAACGGAGGAGGTTGAGGAGCGGAGTAAAGACAGGCAGGGGGCGTTTCCCGATGTTTCAGAGACATGAGGGAATTCGTCTCCTGCCTGTTTGTTTTATGGTAAGGGATTTGTACACTTTAGCTTTTTGAAAAATTCTCTCTATGAGCAATATTGTCTTGTATGGGCAGGTTTCAAACCTGCCCATACACAGTATGGTAAACATTGTCTTTGTTGGGATTTTTCAAAAAGCTAAAGTGTCATAGGGATTTTAGTCAGAGCCGTGCTGATGGCTCTGACTCTTCGTCCCGGAGAATCTGTGTCGGGCGCTGCCATATCCATGTCCTTTCCATCGTGTGAGCAGCAACCCAGGACAGCCCGGAAACCACTGGAAGAGTCAGGAACATAGTCTTTTTCGGCTGCAGTGAGCGTTTTTCTGCAAACGCTCGTTCCTTTTACAAAGAACCGAAGGGTTCGGGATGATCTCTGTTATTTTTCTGTTGAAAAATAATTATTTTAAAGTATAATATCTGTGCCTCTTTTTTATTAAGCGACATGATTAGTGGTTTGATAAAGGCAAACCCTGAGCAATCAGGGGACGCAAAGGAAAGGGTCTTCCCCTGTACACGGTAGTAGAGGGGTAAAATAACGGGTTGTTACGTATACGGAAATACGGGTAGCACAAAAAGATAGCCTTACTGCCAAAAAATATTTATATAAATCTTTGGCAGTAAGGCTTTTTTTTTGGCTTTTTGGTGAAATTCATTTTGTGAAAGGAGGGCAATTGCAACAAAAGGTGGACATGGAAATGGCTGAATATCAATTTTTTTGTTTTAGAGAAGAGGAGGAAATGACGTATGACGATTAATAAAAAGTCTCGAACAACACCATCGCTGTTGAGCGCCATGGTATTCATATGTGCGGTTTTTATGGTGACCTTATGCGGGACAGGGGTTACCTATGGACTTACCCATAGCAGCAATATTACCAGTGATGAGACGTGGTATGCCGCTGACAATCCCCATATCGTTACAGGAGGCATACACGTATACAACAATGCTACATTAAAGATAGAGGCGGGGTGTCTGGTAAAGTTTGATCCAGGAGCGGTCCTTTACATTGGGTATTACAGCGGGGCTGCCCTGAACGCCACGGGTACAAGCCTTAATCCCATCACCTTTACCTCAAATGCATCAACCCCTGCTGCTGGTGATTGGCTGGGAATCGTCTTTTTCAATAGCACCGTTGATAGCTCAACGATTATGGACTATTGCACGGTGGAATACGGCGGATACTCATCATATAATTCCAACATCTATTGCGACAACGCCTCGCCTACCATCCAGCATTGCACCATACGGCATTCTGACGGGTATGGGATATATTGTGACAACGGTTCAGCCCCCACGTTGACGAACAATACGATAAGTAACAACATCATTTACCCAATAACCTTATTTTGCAACAATCTGGACACCCATGTAACGGGGAATACGGGGACCGGAAATGGGACGGACGCCATTGAGGTGCGGGGCCAGAATATAACGTCAAGCCATACCTGGGTTCCGCAAGATTTCTACTTTAATGTAACGAGTAGTATCCATGTATTAAGTGACGCCACCTTGACAATAAATCCCGGGAGTCTGGTGAAGTTTAATGCTAACACAGCCCTTTTCATCGGGTACTACAGCGGGGCTACCCTGGTTGCCGATGGTACGAGCGGCAATCCCATCACCTTTACCTCGAATGCAGCAACCCCTGCACCTGGTGACTGGGCTGGAATCGTCTTTTTCAATAGCACCGTTGATAGCTCAACGATTATGGACTATTGCACGGTGGAATACGGCGGATACTCAACATATGATTCCAACATCTATTGCGACAACGCCTCGCCTACCATCCAGCATTGCACCGTACGGCATTCTGACGGGTATGGGATATATTGTGACAACGGTTCAGCCCCCACGTTGACGAACAATACGATAAGTAACAACATCATTTACCCAATAACCTTATTTTGCAACAATCTGGACACCCATGTAACGGGGAATACGGGGACCGGAAATGGGACGGACGCCATTGAGGTGCGGGGCCAGAATATAACGTCAAGCCATACCTGGGTTCCGCAAGATTTCTACTTTAATGTAACGAGTAGTATCCATGTATTAAGTGACGCCACCTTGACAATAAATCCCGGGAGTCTGGTGAAGTTTAATGCTAACACAGCCCTTTTCATCGGGTACTACAGCGGGGCTACCCTGGTTGCCGATGGTACGAGCGGCAATCCGATCACCTTTACCTCGAATGCAGCAACCCCTGCACCTGGTGACTGGGCTGGAATCGTCTTCTTCAATCACACGGTGGATGTCTCAACGATTATGGACCATTGCACGGTGGAATACGGCGGATACTCATCATATGATTCCAACATCTATTGCGACAACGCCTCGCCTACCATCCAGCATTGCACCATACGTTATTCTGACGGGTATGGGATATTTTGTGACAACATTTCAGCCCCCACGTTGACCAACAATACGATAAGCAACAACAGTTTATTCCCCATACGCGAGTATAGCAACATGCTGGACAGCAATGTGACGGGCAATACCGGAAGCAATAATGGGACGAATGCCATTGAGGTGCGGGGTGGAAGTATAACGTCAAGCCATACCTGGGTTCCACAAGACTTCTACTTCAATGTAACGGAGGCTATCTATGTATATGGTAACGCCACCTTGACGATAAATCCGGGGAGTCTGGTGAAGTTTAATGCAGGCGCAGGCTTTTACATCGGGTATTACAGCGGAGCTGCTTTGGTAGCCGATGGTACGAGCGGTGATCCTATCATCTTTACCTCAAATGTATCAACCCCTGCGCCTGGCGACTGGCTAGGGATCGTATTCTTCATTCATACCAATAATAGCGCGACGATTATGGACAATTGCACGGTGGAATACGGCGGATACGGATCATATAATTCCAACATTAACTGCAATCAGGCTTCGCCTACCATTCAGCGTTGTATCATAAGAAATTCGGATGGACATGGAATTTATACATTTGGTAGCGGCGCACAGCCATTGATCTCTTGTTCAACAATAACGGGCAATCAGCATGGTGTCTATGCAGAAACCAGTGCCAATCCAACCGTAGTAAATTGCAGTATTAGCGGCAATACCACGTACGGCGTTTACAATGCTACCAGTTCCATCCTCCTCGCCGCTGCGAACAACTGGTGGGGTAATACCAGCGGCCCGTCCGGCGTTGGACCAGGTGCTGGCGATGCCGTCAGCAACTATGTGGACTATACCCCATGGTTAAGCGCGTATGACAGTTGTCTTGAGACGATTGTGTTAAGCCCGGCATCTGAGACGAATCTTATCGGCACCCAGCATACCGTTACTGCGACCGTGACAGATGATGCTTCTGACCCAATAGAGGGCATCGTGTTATTTTTCGACATTACCGCTGGCCCACACGCGGGGCTAAATAGTAATGTTACAACGGATTCAAATGGTCAGGCGACGTTTACCTACACGGGGACGCTGGAAGGCACGGACATAATTGAGGCGAGTTTTACCGATTTTCACGGGCGGACCATAACATCAGGTCCGGTCACAAAGACGTGGGAATCGTTACCACCGACTCCGACGCCAACGCCTTCACCAACGCCGACACCGGAGCCAACACCAAGTCCAACACCGTCTCCAACACCGGAGCCAACACCGAGTCCAACCCCAAGTCCAACTCCGTCTCCGACACCAAGTCCGACCCCGACCCCTGCAGCATGTCCTTGTCCGGACGCAGAGGCATGCTATTCCTTTGACGAAGGGAATGGGAATGTGGCTGGCGACTCGTCGGGCAATGGTCATAACGGCGCAATCGCTGGCGCAAGCTGGACCATCGGAAATGACGGCAGTGGTCTGAGTTTTGACGGGGTTGACGATGAGGTATCAATTCCGGTCCTGAACAGCGAGGAAGTCTCCTTCAGCGCATGGTTCTATAAGAATGCGAATAATCCGTTGAGATATAGTTTCATCTTCGACGGAATCAGGACGCATTCTAATTCACAATTGAATGAAGGATTTGCTCTTAAATTCTTAAAGAGAAATCCAAACGTAGTGGGTTTTGCTGTTGTAACACAAAACTCAAACGGAAGAAGGAAGCTGAGGACTGCGTCATACGATCTGGGTAATTCCGTAGGCAGCTGGTATCACGTTGCAGGTACGTACGACAAGGCCACCGGCGAGCAGAAGTTGTATGTCAATGGGCAGCTGGTCAGGATGGTAAGACACCCGGCAGGAAACGGCATCGTTCCGCTGACCTCTTATCCTGGCATGAAAATCGGGAATTCCTTGTCGAAGAAAGGTTGCTTCAATGGTGTCATTGATGGGGTTTGTATTTCCACTCGGGCATTGACCGAGCAGGAGGTGCTGGACATCTACAATAACTAACGAAGGCAAGCTCTCAACGGAGGAGGTTGAGGAGCGGAGTAAAGACAGGCAGGAGGCGTTTCCCGATGTTTCAGAGACATGAGGGAAGTCGTCTCCTGCCTGTTTGTTTTATGGCAAGAAATTTCACGAAGCCGCTGAAATCTCTTCTCCGTCTTGTCTGTAGACGGACAGGCCAAGAAAACCCTGAACGAGGAAATCGTTGCAACAAAGGCCTAAATATGCTATAAAGACCATTTATCCTTGATGCTCCCCTTCCGCTGGTTCATGGATCTGTTCTGCCAAGGCGCTTAATGCAGAGGAATTTTACAGTTGCGGTTGTAGAGCGACGAGGCTCGTTGCCCTACCTTGAATGCTAAGGAATTTCAAAATTTTACCTTCCCCTTAATTCCTCTCAGTGAGGGTGATAACGACTGTTCCCCGCTGGCAGGGGTGAAGGGGGTGGAGTTTTGTTGAAAAAAACGTGTAATTGCAACAAAGTCACCGGAGGCCTGATTAAAACAAGGGTATTTTCATATACGAAATAGATTACAAGGGAGGAAGAGATGAACAAGAAGATTACTTTTGAAAAAAACAACTTTAAGGGCGTCTTATTACCAAAGGAATTTACTGCCGACATTCTGGTGGAGGGAAACAACATTTCCGGGGAGCCGTTTGTTGCCCTGAATACGAATAGCGGATTGCCCTACGTGAAGGATTATTATGTCCGCTGGGGAAAACCTGTAGGGAAGGATGAGCCTTCCGGCGTGATCCTGCTCACCGTGCGGTTTGAGGATGAGATTTTAGAAAACCATAAGCTGAAGGGGTCGCTCTCGGTAAATCTTTACGTACAGGGGGCTACCAATTACATCATCAATTGGCATTAGCGCACGAAGCTTTTGATTTACAAAAACCGGTATCATTCTGTTGTTAATGCGGCAAGAATCGAAATACCGCTATTATGGTCGCCGGGTTTCCGGGGTATAGTGCGCCTGGAGGTATGCAATAATCTGCTGCGTCTCTTCCTCCGGAATCAATGCCCCGTACGTATCAATCATCTTGACGACCTCGTCTTTCCACGTCGCTGCCGGAAGCGGGGGCTGCATGGTAATGTAGGTGACGCTGTGACACAGATTGCAGTAGCCCTGTAACGCCTCTTTGCCTTCGCCCGGCGCCAGATCAGGGGTATAGAGGGGATATGTCTCCACACGGTAGACCGCATCTAATGTTTGTTTCATAGCATCGGGCTGAGGAATACTAAGCAGCGCCCCCTTACGGTATTGCCCACTAAGAACCAGTCCATGAAGATTGGTTTTGGCCAGAAGCGGGGTATTCAGGACGATTATGAGAAGAAGACCTGTCAAAACCGATAGTATCTTTTTCATCGCAGACCTTTCTTTGGTTAGATTTTTAATTAGGCCTTCGGCAACTTTGTTGCAATTACACGTTTTTTTCAACAAAACTCCACCCCCTTCACCCCCGCCAGCGGGGGACAGTTATTGTCACCCTCACTGAGGGGGATTAAGGGGGAGGTAAAATTTTGGTAACAATTTAGTTTTTTGAAAAATCCCGAAGGGATGACATGATTATAGAAAAAACGCGTCACCATATTCAACCTCGTAGAGGTGAAATATCGAGAAAATAACGATACTATGCCACCCCTACGGGGTTAGCCATAATTGCATAACCATGTGCTATAATCATGGCATCCCTTCGGGATTACAGAATCATTATCTTGTTCACTCGTAGTGATTGTGAGCAAAAGTATGCTGAATAGATACGAGAAATTTTCAAAAAGCTAAATTGTTACAAATTTTGAAATTCCTTGTTATAATACTACTGCGCCGCATCAACCATCACTTCCTGCTGTTCAATCGTGTTCCACAAATACCCCTTTGGATTCCAAAATTCTTCGCTTGTCTGAGTATTACCTTTTTCGTCGGTGGCGCGAACTGCAAGTGCATACCTGCCGGTATGTTTGGGAATCCAGGTCGTTTCCCAGGTGCGGAAAGAGTATTTTCCGTAATCGTCTCCAAGTCTGGCCTTGCTCCAGGTTTTGCCGTCGTCTTCAGAGATCTCCACGTTGACCACATGACCATAACCGCTGAAGGCAATGCCGCGCACCGTGACCGGCATCCCGACCGGAATTTTACCCGAGCCGTCAGGGGTAATAATGAACGAACGCACGGGCATGGTTCCAACGGGAATCATTTTGACATGGCCGTCCTTAACGTCCTTTAGGGTGATATTGCCGCGCGGTGTATCGGGCACGCAATACGTCTTCGTCATCCAGAAATTGGTGTCGGGTTCCGTTAATACCCGGATCCAGGTCAGCGCCTTGATCCAATACGTTGAGAACTTACCAGGGACCACCAGGCGAACCGGGAAACCGTTCAGCATGGGAAGCGGCTCGCCATTCATTTCGTAAGCCACAATGGTTTCATGAATGACGGGATCGTTCAGATTTAAGGATTTCAGATATCGGTATGCGACACTTTCTTTTAGTCCGCGTCCCTTTTCCAGGCCTTCAAACTGTACACAGAGCGAACCCGCCTTGACCCCCGCGGCATCAAGCAAATCCTTAAGGGAAACGCCGGTGAAGAGGGCGTTGCCCATAGCCCCGTTGCCCCATTGGGCGCCAGGCACGCGGGGCTGAAAACGGCTGCGGCTGTTGCCGGAGCACTGGTTAACGGCGGCGAGAGAAACCGGTTTATATTGTTTCATGAGGTCGGCCATCGACAAGGCCAATGATTTTCCAACATTGCCTTCCACGAGGAGTCGCCACTCGGAGAGGTTCACAGCGCTGGGAATACCCTCCAGGTGCCATCGTACGTAAAATGCAGCGTTTGGGGTGAACGGCGTCAGGAAGTAATGTCGCGGAGTTTCCAGTTGAACCGGACGGTCGGTAAGCTGGATCAGCGGAAGTTTTTGAGGGTAAATGACAAAAGGACCCACCGCCCCCCAGTAAGGATTGACCTCGGGTCCGGTAAAGGCGGGCATTTGCTGGATAGCCTGACCGGAGACCTGTGCAATGGCCGATGGCAGCTTGTTCAAGCCCAGCCAGGCAGCCCCTCCCCCAAGCATCTTCAGTAAGAATCTGCGCGACACGGCGCCCGTTTTTTCTGCTGTCATTTCATCCCTCTCGCACTAAAAAAACACGGCGCTGATAAAACCAATGAGAGCGCCAAAAACCCCGCCCCAAACCACGAGCCACCCCAAGTGTGAGCGCATCATTTCCTCCACAATTTGCTTCACCCGGCGTGGGGTAAGTTCGTTGACGGTTGTATCCACCATAACGGCAATCCTGGATCTGAATGATTCAAAATCAGTCTCCTTCTGCAGGATGGCGGCTACGTCAATATTCCGCAGGATGTCCGAGGTCCTTTTTTCAAATTCCTTTTTAAAAGGGTCACGCAACGGGGCAAGGGCTTTTTCTCCTCCAAACAAGGTAAACATACCGCCAAAAGAGGAATTTTTAATTACCAGCACAAGGCCGTTAAACACATCATCAAAATCGATCTTGTCCAGCACCAGCTCCGGTTGTATCGTATGAGGAAGCGTATTTTGGGCAACCTTTACAAAATTTTCTTTGGTAAAAAAATTCTGCATAATAAGAGAGCGGATGCTCTCTTTAAACTGATCGAACCTCAGGGCAACGATGCCGGAGCCATAAAGCCCTGGTATCCTTTCAAAGAGCATATAGATGGCCAGCCAGTTCGTCAATGCCCCTGATAAGGCAAAAAGGCTGGCCAGCATGAGGGCATTCCGGCCAAAAAACTCAGGCATCCCATAAGAAATCCCAAACGCCATGGCGGCAATGCCGTTGGTCAGGAAGCTTTTATTCATAAGCGTCCTTGCTCTATGAAAATCTGCCCACGCAGTTCCTTTATCAAACGCCCCTGGCGGAAGTCTGTATGAAATTGCCTCTGATTGCTTTTCTGCGGCCATGTTAACAACCCTCGTTTTGTAAAGTGTGTCTGTTGTCGTGACAATTCCTGGGACAGCATGAGGCCATGAAGTTGCCGGTACAGGTATTTCCCGGTCAACATGCCGGGTTTTCGCAAGAATAAATTATATCGCACATTCCGCCTGGCTGGCAAGACCATTTTGCCGGCCAGCAGCTTCACACGGCTGAAGTAGCCCTCTCTCTTATCGCACCCTGCAGGTATGAAAGAATGCAAGATCAAAAAAGGTTGCAATCTCTGCAGATTTTGTTTTTAATGTAAAATTGCGGATAAAGAGGAGTTCTCTGTCAGTTATCATGTGCTCCCGGCAGACGGATAAACAGTTTTTTAACTAGTTTCTTATGTCTAAAACATCATTCAGATAAAAAGGAAGGTACAGCCTATGGGTTTATTCCGGAAAGGTGCGGAAGAGGCAAAAATAAACGATGAGACGCAAGACGAGTCTGAAACAACCAGAGAAATCAGAAAGGAGAGGAAAATGGCTGAAGAAAAGGCATCGACACTGACGCAGGACGTGGAGATCAAGGGCACCATCAAATTTAGCAATGCCATGAAAATCGATGGTAAGTTTGAAGGGGAAATGTTAACGGAAGAAGGAGAGCTGTTTGTTGGCAAAACCGGCAGTGTGAAAGCAAACGTTAAGGTGAAAAATGCCGTTATTGAAGGTCGTATGGACGGAAATGTTACCGCAACAGAAAAAGTCGAACTTAAGGAAAAGGCGCATCTTGTCGGCGACCTGAAAGCAAGAACCCTGATTATTGAAGAAGGGGTTGTCTTCGTTGGGAATTGCAATGTAAACCCGGATGGATTCAAGGCGGAAAATCCCAATTTCAAGGAATGGAAAAAGGAACCAAAAAAAGGCGCAGAATAATTCCGCAGTGAGGAATGCGTAACTTCTACGTGATAGAATCGATTTATGAGTTCTAAAGCAGGTGAATTACCGGAAACCAGAGAGATTGTATGTCCTTATTGCCATCGGAATTTTCCGGTTTCAATCCATTGCATCTCAATACCATGCCGTTACTGTAATCGCCATATCAATATCCAGGAAGCGCTTTTTCCTCCGGAAAAAAGGGAAAAACCTTCTCCCGGAGACCGGCGGATCCTGTGTTATAAATGCGGGAAGGAAATCTATACCCACGCGAAGGCTCAGGCAATACGATGTAATCACTGCTATCATCAAAACGACATGAATGATTACACGATAAAGGTCCTGATGGGGAAAATAATCGAGACGCACGGCACCTTATATCTGAAAAAAAAGGGAATCATAGAAATCTCCAATATCCGGGTTGGAAATGCCATTGTAAAAGGGAAAATTCATGGCGACCTTTATGCAAGCGGTACGGTTGAAATTTTAAAGCCGGGCGAAATTTACGGCAAGATTACCTGCCGTAAACTAATCATAAAAAAGGGCGGGACATTTAACGGAAGGGTGCAGATATTGCCCGCAAACCAGGAATCCTGATACAAGCAATCATGGACGGGCATTGCCCTGTTGCCAGGGGATGAAATAAACAGAGCATACGGCAGGGCATGTGATTGTTACCGGCAGAATCTCCGGCAATCAGGCGGGGGAGGTTGACTGATGATGAGATGATGCACCATGCAGCAGATCCGCATCCCGCTGAAACTATGAAAAAATTCACCGCTATTCATTGCCTCGTCCTTCTTAGCCTCTCCATTACTATTCAAAGCGCTGCGTATGGATACGGCTATGCCAAAGAGGAAGATCCGCTTATTAAAGTATTTAAGGCCGTTATCTTTTATGGAAGACAGGCAAACTGGGAAAAGGTCTCCCGCGAAGTCAATTCGATCAGCGACCGTATTGCGGATGTGTACGCAATATTCAAAATAGACCTCAGGCCAGAGATTAACCATGCCATTCAGAAACAGGATTTCCAGTCCCTCACGAATCACATGGCCAACCTCGTCTTTTTTGCCATCCGGGAAAAATTTTATTATAATATCCAGGAAAATCTGACGGTATATGTCCGTTCTAAAGTCCGGTTGGGGTTGGCGGAAGAATATTATCTCACCCTCCTTGCAGGAAATGTGCGGAATTATGATGCCCGTCACAAGACCACGTTACATGAAGATATTTACCGCCGGTTTGTCAGGGCCAGGGGAACCCTTGGCAGCGCGGGTTTTTTTGGCGCCGGTGCGATACCGCCTGACGTAAAGGAATTTGAGAGGATAACAAAAGAAATTGAAAATTTACTCTTCCTGGCATTTCCCTATTTTAAGGCATAGGGTTTCAAAGTTACGGTTGTAGGGCGACGAGGCTCGTCGCTCTGCCTTGAAATGTATAGGAATTTCAAACTTTCTGCTTCTGCCTTACACACCCCCAACCCCCTCTCAGGAGGGGATTCAGGGGTGAGTTTAACCTTATCATAAAAAGTCGCGAAGACCTGATTTATGTATAGGAATTTCAATGTTTGTTGTAGGGGCGAAGCATTTGCTGATATCAGATTTGAATGTCATCTTATGTCCTGGACAGCAAATGCTTCGCCCCTACGTGTGATCGCAAACAAAGTCGCCGAAGGCCTGATTAAAACCGGCAAGAATACACAAGACGGTCAATGATGCTCCTCTTCCAAATGAAGCGCACCACGAGAAGCGTGAAGGGAGATGGCGTGGCGGACGTTTGCTTTGTTTCGCTCTTCCGAAGGCCGGGAATTGAAGGGTTTATTGGCTTCATAATAACCCTTTGGTGTGTTGCGTGTTGTGCAGATGACCGGGTTGGCACGATTGCAGCACCTGTTGCCGGATCCGAAAGCGTATGGGAAGGACATCAGGCTGTTTCCCGAAGAGATTTTCCGGAGGATTACTCTTTCGATAGTGCGTCAATCCTTACAGAACCCGAAGGAGACGGGAAAAAACTTCAATTTCATGGATATTTTGAGGTGACGTCACCCATTCATGGCAGTGACGATGAGTCGCAGCAGTCATCTTCTCAGTTCCTGAAAGACAATGAACTTACCCTTTGGCTGGGGAAACGGATATCCCGGAGGCTATCTTTTGGCTCAGAGATTGAGATAAAAGACGGATTCGAAACCTACGAGCTCGAACGATGTGAGTTCGATTATGAGATTATGAAGAAATTGCTGATAGTTCGTCTCGGAAAGTTCAAATATCCGCTCGGCATAGAACGGTTGGTGGAGTCTGCGCCCCTAAATAAATTGATAGATCGTCCTTTCCCCTCAACCAGAATTATACCGGGGACGTACTCCGACATTGGAGGGATGCTTCATGGCGCGGTTCCCTTTCCCCATGATACCAGACTGAAGTATGAATTCGCCCTGTCAAATGGCCTGGCCGGGCCTGATCACGAGGATGTGCAGCAACTCTGGGATAATAACAGAAACAAGGCCCTTGGCGGAAGGCTGGGATACGAAATCCTGCCGGGACTGGAATTGGGTGGTTCATATTCGCGGGGAAAATATGATGAAGACGATCGCCTGAGCATCGATTTTCTGGGCGCTGATATTCAGTTCAGAAAAGGAAACCTGGAAGTGCGGGGTGAGTATATTACCAGTCAGGTAGAACAGCGTTCCGCTGACGGCGGCGATTACGACCGGAATGGCTATTACTTTCAGGTATCTTATCAACATCCCTTTCATCTCAATTATATACGATATGCGGAAGGAGTCTTTCGGTTTGATTCTGTGGACCCTAACCGGGACATTACCGATGGAAATGAAGCAGACCGAATTGCCGTTGGCATAAATTATGCCCCCACGGAACAGGTGATCTTTAAGATTGAGTATGAGGTAGAAAATGAACCGGGGGAAGAAATCCACGGGAAAGCCTTTGTCCAGGCGATATTCAGGTGGTAAAGGGGTGGCAGGGGGTCATGCCGTGGTATCCTTGTTTGTGCCACAGGTGCAAGGTATCGTTCGATTTGCCCGCCGATCTTTACTAAAATACGAGATAGTATTCTTTGTCGCCCATGATAAATTTTCATAAAATTTTTCATCCGGAGAAATTTAACTTACTTCTTTACTACACGATAACCAGTTTTGTTGCTATTGCTGGGATGAGTCTCGTGGTTGGATGGATCTTCCCGCGCATGGAAAGCAAAGAGCTGGTCAACCGCAGTGAGAAATACGCGCACCAGTTTATCTCACACCTGAATTATGAAATCTACAAGGATTTTCTGCTTCCTACCCTGCAAAGCGATAAACGCATAGATTTGGAAAATAATAAAAATCAATTGAAAAAGCTGGACCGGATCGTCCGGGAAAATCTGTATGGATTGCGCATAAAAAAACTCTACCTCTATGATTTTGAAGGGCATATTATTTACAGTACCATTCCCGAACATATTGGCTTTACCCTGGATCGGGGGATAAATAAAAATCTGGACTCCGCCATCAGGGGAAAACCAGCGTCAGTATTACGATTGGCCGGCACCATCGATTCAAAAGGGATGGACGTTGTGGAAACTCTCCTGGAGAGCTATTACCCTTTCTATGATATGGAGATGGAGGGCAGGAAAAAAAAACAGATTGGCGTCCTCGAGATATACCAGGATATGTCTGACCTGAAGAGACAGATCACAAAGGTCCGCGAGAAAGCAATTATCATGACCGGCTCGGCAATGGGAATTTTATTTTTCGCGCTTTTTCTTATCGTCTTTAAGGCCGCGCGGATTATCAATATGAAGACGCTCCAGCTCATAGATTCGAGAAACAGCCTTGAACAGAAGGTAGAGGAACGCACCTTTGAAATTCGCGAGGCGTATAAAGAACTCCAGCTTACCCAGCGCAAACTCATTCAAAACGAAAAACTGGCGAGCATAGGAACCCTGACCGCCGGACTGGCCCATGAGATTAATAATCCCCTGGCTTCTATTGCCAGTTGCGCAGAGGGCCTCATTGAACGGCTGAAGATCACCCCGGGTTATACAGAACGAAAAAACCCTGCAGAAAAAGCGGCTCTGGAGGTATTTCCTGAATATCTGAAAATAATCTGTGATGAAACCTACCGCTGCAAGACGATTATATCGAATCTGCTCAACTTCTCCCGGCACTCGGCGCCTGCCTTTGAAAGAATTGACGTTAACCAGGTTGTTCATGACACGCTCTCCGTTGGACAATACCAGAAAAGAGACCATAAGATACAACTTCACCTTTCCCCTGAGGCATGCGAAGTAATCGGAGACCCGCAGCAACTCAAACAGGTCTTTCTTAATTTACTCATCAATTCACTTCATGCAACCGAGGAAAGCGGCGGCGGCATTCTTATATCAACCATCAAAAAACCGACGGTGGTGCAAGTTGTCTTTCAGGACGCTGGCGTTGGGATTAAACGAGAGCATCTGGATAAAATATTTGATCCGTTCTTTACCACGAAAGCAACAGGAAAAGGCACAGGACTTGGACTTGCAATATGCTATGGTATCATCGACGTTCATAACGGGAGGATAGAGGCGTTCAGCGAAGGCCCCGGCACGGGCGCAACGTTTACAATAACCTTGCCCTTGTCAATAGGGGAGGGATGAGGCATGGATTCGCGTGCACAGCAAGGCATGCAGGGAAAACGGGCGCACGTTTTGTCTCTGAGCGCACAAAAACAGTATGAGTAAAAAACCCAATCTCATCTTAACGGATGATGAAGATACGTTTCGAAACATTATGACAAAAGAGCTCAGCCGCATGGGCTATAACGTAGTCAGTTGCGCCAGCGGCGCTGAGGCCTTAAAAAATATCGAAGAACGGGATTTTGATATCGTCATACTCGACATCAATATGCCGGTAATGAACGGAATCGAACTTTTAAAAAAGGTAAAGGCATTGGATTCTACGACGGAGGTAATCGTTCTTACCGGCCAGGGAACAATTGAAAATGCCGTTCAGGCCATTAAGCTTGGCGCTTATGATTATGTAACAAAGCCATGCCGGTTGACTGAACTGCAGATCTTGTTACAAAAGGCATTAGAGAAGAGGCAGTTAAATAAGGAGAACGTGCATCTGAAAAGGCTGGTGAAGGATGCCCAAAAAACTCCTCTGCTGATTGGAAACGGCGCTGCAATAACCGCAGTGCATAAAATGGTTGAAAAGATTGCCGCATCCGACGCTATTGTCTTACTTCAGGGGGAAAGCGGCACCGGAAAGGAGCTTGTTGCCCAATCGATTCATCAGCACAGTCCGCGGGCAAATAGACCCTGTGTTGTGGTGAATTGCGCCACCCTGCAGGAAACCCTCCTGGAAAGCGAGCTTTTTGGCCATGTCAAAGGGGCGTTCACGGGAGCCACGGAGCTGCGCGTGGGTCTGTTTGAGATCGCTGATGGAGGCACCATATTTTTAGATGAAATCGGCGAGCTGTCCGTTAATACCCAGGCAAAACTGCTTCGTGTCGTTCAATCGGGTGAAATCCGGCGTGTTGGCGACAACCGGATAATCACGGTAGATACCAGAATCATTGCGGCCACAAACAAGAATTTAGCGGCAGAGGTAAAAAATGGCCGCTTCCGGGAAGACTTGTATTTCCGCTTAAATGTGATTACGGTATCTCTTCCTCCTTTACGGGAACGGAGAGAAGACATCCCGCTTTTAATCGATCATTTTCTCCGGAACTTTTGCCGGAAGAGAGAGAAAAAGCATGTCCTTCCGGAGGCGCTAACGGCAATGACCCGGTATTCCTGGCCAGGGAACGTGCGTGAGCTGGAAAACACCGTGGAACGTCTCGTCGTGCTGGCAGAAGGCGAGGATATCTCCGTGGATGATTTGCCGGAAAACATTCACGGGATATCCCCTTTCCGGAATGCAGCGGGGTGCCCGGAAGGGACCCTTTCGGACGTGGAAAAGAAGCATATCCTCAGGGTATTGCATGAAAAACAGTGCAACAAGACCCTTGCCGCAGAGGCCCTGGGCATATCGCTGAAAACGTTATACAACAAATTAAAGGTTTACCATATCGATCTGTAATAAATTTTTCTATACTTGACGAGTCTTAACAGCCAATCACATTGAAATGGTACCCGTGCCGTACGACGATAAAAGTCAGGCGATGAATCCGGATATTTCCCTTGTTATTCCTGTCTATAACGAGGCCGAGAATATTGACCCCCTTGGTCTTTCTATCATCAGCGCCATGCAAGGTCAGAACTACGAAGTAATCCTTGTCGATGACGGGAGCACCGATGGCAGCGGTCAAAAACTGAACGAATGGTGCGCCAGATATACAAATTTCCGCACCATCCATTTCAGGAGGAATGCCGGCCAGACGGCAGCCCTGGACGCTGGTTTTAAACGCGCATCAGGGAGATGTGTGGTTTCCATGGATGCGGATATGCAGAACGATCCCGCCGACATTCCGAAATTGCTTGAAAAACTCAAGACGTATGATATGGTATGCGGATGGAGGCAGAAGAGGAACGACCCCTGGATCAAGCGTATCTCAGCAAAGGTTGCAAATTTCATCCGAAATAAACTGTCACAGGAAGATATTAAAGATACGGGATGTTCCCTGAAGGCATACCGGAGGGAGTGTCTCGGCCGGATCAAATTATATAATGGCATGCATCGGTTTTTGCCAACCTTGTTCAGGATGGAAGGTTTTACGGTTGCCGAGATTATCGTAAACCACTACCCGCGGCGGTTTGGAAAATCGAAGTATGGTATATCGAACAGGGCATTCAGGGCGTTCATCGATCTGTTGGCTGTGCGATGGATGAAAAAACGTAAACTTCATTATGAGGTAGATCATGATGGCTAATCTTGCAATGCATATCAATGCATGGGTGATCTTAGGATTTCTTGGACAATTTTTGTTTGGGTCCAGATTTTTCGTGCAATGGATTGTTTCGGAGAGGCGCGGCGAAAGTATCATCCCCGAGGTATTCTGGTATCTGAGCATGGCGGGGAGCGCCATATTGCTCACCTATGCAATCTACCGGCGCGACCCTGTGTTTATCATGGGGCAATGTTCCGGGCTCTTTATCTACGTACGCAATGTCATGCTGATCTATAAAAAGAAAAAAATAGTGTCCGCGTCTGCAGACGAGGGGTTCGGATTACCAGAGACTTTTTCAAAATAACTTTGCTCCTGAACGTATGTCATTTTGCCGGTAAAATGAGTATAAGCGCGCGTTATCTGAATTTCCGGTGCAGGATAAGCCTGCTCTTTTTGGTTTGTCTTTTATTACGGCTGTGTTTTAGCGGCAAATATCTGGACAGTTGCGATAGTATAGACTTTGCCCTGGGGCTGAGAGACTACGACCTGTCTCTCCTTCAGCCGCATTTCCCTGGTTATCCCGTCTATATATTCATCTCGGGACTTTTTTTTAAACTGCTCCATAACGATGTGTGGGCATTGGCGCTGCCCGGTGTATTGTTTGGCAGTCTTAGCGTCTATCCGCTCTCTTTTCTTGCCAGACGGTTATTTTCAGAAAAAGTAGCCACCCTGACAGCCATGCTCTATCTCATCAATCCACTCTGCTGGTTGCAGGCGGAAAGGCCAACCTCAGATGCACTGGGTTTCTTCTTCATCATGCTGTCCGCCCATTATTTGTATCAGGCACTTACGTCGCACGCCCGGACAATTCATGCCGTTCCTGGTGAGGCGCATTGCAATACGGCCATCCGTAAGGCGAGACAGAAAAAATTCCGAGTACCAAAGACGCTCATGAGGAGTTTCGCGCCTCGTGTGTGGTGTGGCGACAGAGATCTCTTTTTGGGTAGCTTGGCCTTAGGCGTTGGGTTGGGTGTGAGGCTTTCTTATTTCCCTTTTCTTGTCTTATGGATAGCGACGGTATTCGCTGTTCGGAAGAAACCTTGTCGGATATCCGCTCTCGTGTGGCGTTTGCGGGGCATTGCTGTTGGCGTTTGCTTGTGGTTTCTCCCGCAAATTGGTTACACAGACTGGCGCGCCTTTTTTCAAAACGGTTTTTCATTTTCACGCGGCCATTTTACCGATTGGGGTGGCTCGGTGTTCACCTCTCATGGATTGGAGCGGGTCGCCTCTTTTATAAAGTCTGTCTGGGTGTTCGGACTGGGCGGCTGGTGGTATGATACCTCATGTTTACGGTTGGTCCCTTCCCTGATTATTGCGATCTCTCTTTTTTGTTTCTTTAGAAATTATCCCTTTGACCGTCGGGAGTGGTTCCTGGGAGTATATGGCGTCCCGTATCTGCTCTGGGTGATTTTGGGGCAAAATGTGGCAAATCCGCGGCATCTCCTGCCCCTTATGCCGATGCTGTGCATGATGATTGCGTACGGACTGTGCAAGGCCTGCGAAAGAGGTTGCAAAGGCGTTTCTCTCGTCTTCATCCTGTTGCTGACTTTTTGCATGGCAGTCACGTCGCTTAAATTAGTCATAAAATATTGTCATGATGTCCCGGCCCCGATACAATTAATCCGATTTTTAGAGAGACACAGTAATCCCATTTCTTCGAGAATTTACTGCAGCAATGAGGAAAGATTCTTTGACTACTATGTCCCGCAATGGGATGTGAGAACGGTGCGGAACAGAACCGAGTTACAAAGGGATGTACTATCCTCATTGGAAACCCCGCAACAGATCCTTATCGTTCATTCCCCTGGAGAGATCGAACAATTTGGTGTAACACGCCCGCCAACAGCTACCTTTCAAGGAAATCCTTATGCCGATAGCGCACGGGAAGGATTGTTGCTTTATACCCTGACTGAGTGGTAAATCGTACATCCTTTCCGGCTTTCCGCCCGGTATTTTTGTAATAGTTACAATCATCCCCTGTAACTATTACATGATTTTATCCTTCCAGCCAGTCTGGCTTCGTCAAAAGAAAAGATTGTTTAACTTTTATCTTACTCCATTTCATAGAGTTACCGCACAACTCTTCCCTCCCTGCGTATTTCGAAAACATTCGGCACTCTCATTGCTTTTGGTGAAAAGTGCAGTTGCGTGATGCTTAAGGAAAGGAATTTTCGTTGGCGGTTGAAGGTTTAGGGTTGTACGGACGTAACACTTTAGTTTTTTGAAAAATTCCAGTAATGATGCGATTATCGTACATGGTAGAGGCAATTCATGAATTGCCTTTACCTATTGACCCTAAGGTGTTTTCAGCTATTGACATTTTCAAAAAACTAAAGTGTTACAAAACTTCTTTTTTTGTAAGTTTTTTCACAAACCCCTTTTCAAGAGGTACCGTTTTTTATGAGTGAAAGATTGCTTCGCTTCACTCGCAATGACAACGTGCAGTGTGCCATCAAAGTGTATGATCGCTGTCATTGCGAGGGCCTTTTCCGAAGCAATCTCCCCGCTTTCATAAAGGAGATTTGGCTGCGGCTGTGTTGCGCCAGGCTATAAGCATGACATCCCTTCGGGAGTACAGAATTGCTATTTTGCTCACTCGTAGTGATTGTGAGCGAAGGTACGCTGAATAGATACGAGAAATTTTCAAAAGACTAAATTGTTACGTGCGGATGAAGCTGAAGAGAAACTTGAGAAAGAATAATAATCAAAAAATCATACTCGTAACAGGTGCAACGGGTTTCCTGGGAGGTTGCATAACAAGGAAACTTTTTGAGGCAGGGTTTCACCTGAAACTCCTTGTCAGGGATTCACATCAGGTAAAAGCGCGGGAGAGAATTTCCGAAATTATCCCGTCATTGAGAGGCGCGAAGCCGTTCTCTGACCGTGTGGAGTTGGTCGATGGGGATATCTCTCATAAGTATTTCGGGCTAAACGCGAAGGATTATGTGCGGTTATCAGACATGGTTGATGAGGTATTCCACTGTGCTGCGGCAACGAAGTTTTCCTATGAATCAGACAATATGCTGGTGCAGACGAATGTCTATGGCGCCGAACACGTAGCATGGTTTTGCCTATCAGGCAAAAGAAAAAGGCTTCATCACATGAGTACGGCATACGTGGCAGGAGCAAGGCGCGACACCGTTTTTGAGCACGAATTAGAGCAGAATCAGATCTTTAACAACAATTACGAAAAATCGAAATTTGAAGCCGAGAGATTGCTGCAACAGTTTATTGCCCGCTATCGTCTCCCGGTAACAATCTACCGGCCAAGCATCATTGTTGGCGATTCCATGACGGGTGTTACCCGTAATTACGACAATGTCTACGTGTTTGGTAAGGGATTGCATCACCTGAAAAATTATGAAATGCGAAAGAACAACAGAGACACGCCAGGGAACAACAAAAAGAGCGCGGGCTATTTGTCATCCCTGAGGATCCCTGGCGATAAACATGCCACGATCAATTTGGTGCCGGTGGACTATGTCACTCAGGCAATCGCTGCCATCTCCGGACAGGAACAGAGCATACACAAGACCTTTCAGATTGTAAATCCATCCCCGCCCACGCTTGGTGAACTAGCGGAGTGGATGTCGGTTGCAACAGGGATTCATCGGGTGAGGATCGTGCCCAGGCACGAATTCCAAACGCAGCCGGAGACGGCAGAGGAAGCAATGTATTTAAAAGGGACGGAAACATTTCAGCCCTACATGTTTGGAGAGCCTCAATTTGATTCCACCAATACCAGGAGTATGTTAAGCGGCACAACGATCGAATGCCCTTTCATTACCCAGGAAAGCATCAACCGCTTTATTCAGTACGCCCTTTCCACCAATTGGGGTAAGAAATTGCCCGTCACGGAAAAAGAATGGTCACCCTGGCACGTTGAAAGTATCAAAGCCCCATGACAATTTTTCAAACGCCAACGATGCATCCATGAATAAAAGACCGGAAATCCCTGAAAATATTACGCATGCTGAGTACTTTAATCGCTTGTTAAAAGACAGGGTGAACCATGCTCCAATCTCTAAAATATCCGGTCTCGACGCTGTCATCCAATTTGAGATAACGGACGGGGAAAACGGAATATGGTGCGTCGTGGTCGAAAACGGTTTCGTTACCGAAGTGACAAAGGAGACGCTTGTGAAGCCCACCTGCGCCTTTATCCTGGACAGCAATACGTTTCTCTCTATTCTCAGGCGGGAAATAACGCCTCAAAAGGCTTTTTTCCAAGGTAAAGTTGCCATTAAGGGCAATATGCTTCTGGCTCTCAGAATGAATATTTTAGTCAATTACCTGTAATTATTCTACCAACGACGCTGATTTGTATTATGCAAAGCATTCTGTTGTGAACAAAAGAAAAAACCAGAGGTTTTCATCGTGAAGCAATACGTTCATATTCTCCTTAAATTCAGAATACTAATCTTAGTCTGCATTGTCATCATAACGGCAATATTTGGTTACTATGCCAGGGAAATGAGGACCGATAATTCCATCGAGATATGGCTTTCAAAGAATGACAAGGACCTGGAATATTATAAGACCTTTTTAAAGAATTTTGGAGACGAGGAGTTTTTCATCGTAGCATTCAGCGCCCCTGATATTTTCACGAAAGACTCTATCCAGTATATTAACGCCATTGCGGAAAAACTGAAAGTACTGGAAGGCGTTACAGGGGTAATTTCTCTGGCCGATGTATTCAAAGACAAGATCACCTCCCCTGTTTTCAAGGAAAGATTCCAGGCTCAACAGGGTCGCTCTGTAATGAACGTCTTCAAACAGCAATTGCTCGCAGATGCAGGGTATCAAAATACGATTGTTTCTAAAAACGGCAAAACTACCGCCATCATTGCCACCATACAATGTGCAGGCCCGGAATCGAGGAAACAATTAATAAATAAGGTCAAAAAAGCGCTTGATGAAATGCCCGTTGGGCCAATGGACACAAAGCAGAAAAAACGAAATTATCATTTAGCCGGCCCGTCCGTGGTAAATGTTGAGCTTGATCAGATGTCAAAAAAAGACATGGACAAATTTACCCCCCTCATGTTTGCATTATCAATTATCGTGTTAGGATGCCTGTTTCGGAATTTTTCCGGTGTCATCATCCCTTTGCTAACGGTTGGAGTTTGCATCATCTGGATTACCGGTTGTTTTGTGTTGTTTGGACAGACGATGAACATGATTGCAAACATGCTTCTCCCGCTGACCTTTATCATTGCCCTTTCAGCCTCGATTCATCTGATCAGTCATTATTACCACGAGAGTAAAGTATCCATCCGGAAAGAAGATGCCATTTGCCAGGCCTTACGGCAAGTCGGCATTCCGATTCTTATGACCACGATCACCACGGCAATTGGGTTTGTTTCACTGGCAACCAGCAGTATCCCCCCCGTTTTCATCACCGGTTTATTTATGAGCGGGTGTGCATTGCTTACTCTTATTATCAGCATGACGTTTATACCCATACTGCTTTCCTTTGTCCCATCTTTCACGGTTGCATATCCGGGAAATAAAGCTTCAGCGAGAAACGATTCTGCAAGGCATCCGGATGGAGAGCGAGGCATCGGACTTCTCCTCCTTCGCCTCAGTCGCCTGATGGCAAGACACAAGGCGCTCATCCTTTCCTGTGTTCTTGGCGTGGGATTATTCTTTGCCTGGGGTATCTCAAAACTTCAGATTGAATCGGATCTCATGGCATCCTTCCCCGCAAAGAGCCAGATAGCAAGGGACACCGCCTATATTGAAAAGCGCCTGATGGGTTTGCTGCCGGTGGAAATCGTTGCCGAAACAACCAATGGCATGAGCATACTTCAGCCAAACCTGCTGAATAATCTGGTCGGTCTCCAGCGCTATCTTCGTAAAATACCCGAAGTGACAGGTTCGACTTCCATTGCAAATTATATCCAGAAAACCCATCAAATCGTAAATCACGATAATCCTCGGTATTACTCTATACCAGACACGCAAAAAGAGGCCACAGATTATTTAAAAATAGCTTCTGTATATGGCGACAAATATATTCATTGCCTGTATACACAAGACTACACTGATGCACGGATATCCGTACGAATGAAGCAGGTTGGTTCAAATCGCTATCAGTCAGTTATACGATCGATAAAAGAATACATCCACAAACATCTTGATACAACCGCATTGTCATGGCATATTACCGGGATCGTTCCCCTGTTAATCAATGTTCAGGACAACATCCTCCGGAGTGAAATACAGTCCTTTTCCCTGGCCTTTTTTCTAACGTTTCTTTCTACGGCAGTGGTATTAAAATCCTTTAAAATCGGGCTTATTTGCATCATACCGAATTTGTTGCCTGGCACGATAACCCTGGGTCTGATGGGATTCACCGGCATGAAACTTGACGCAGCAACCATCATGATTGCCAGCATTGCGCTGGGAATATCTGTCGACAATACCATCCACATCTTTTACCGGTTTAAAAACGAATTGTCCGTTGACGGAGATTATTCGAAGGCGGTTTGCCGTACCTTGCAGGGAGCCGGGAAAACCGCCTTGTTTACTTCCCTGTCGGCAGCCTTTGGGTTTATGGTCTTTTCCTTTTCAAGCTTTAAACCAGTGCAATATTTTGGTGTGCTCACCAGCGTGACCATGATAAATGCGATCGTATCTGATTTATTTATTTCCCCCTGCTGTCTGTTGTTATTTAAACCAAGGTTTTAACCGGAAGGCAGGGGCAGGTTTGAAACCTGCCCCTGCAATAATGTAATGCTAAGGAATTTCAAAGTTGTGGTTGTAGAGCGACGAGCCTCGTCGCTCTACCTTGAATGTAGAGGAATTTCAAACACCCCCCATAATCCCCCCGTAAACGGAGGGAAATGTTTTTTGCTCCCCCCAGTTTACGGGGGGAAACAGGGGGGTAGAGTTGCCAAAGGCATAATTCATAAATTACGGGAACTATGATGATACGTACCGGAACCAATAACAATTCTGCAATCAATTCTGATCTTTTCACGAAGAACGGAAACATCCGATTCGATCAATATCCGAGCCAGCCCATCATTCAGGATGCTGAATGGTTTGGTATGCCAATAGATCCCTGGCTGAGGCACATCATTGCAATTCATTTTAACCCTCACGTTGGCTCACCCTATTGGCTCCGGAAGGAAAAGGAATTGGGCATCGACGCAAGAAGGGATATTTCTTCGATGGAAGATTTACCGATCCTCGGGCCGATGGAGGAGGACGACCTTCGGCGGTATCCATTGGAATATTTTATTCCAAAAATTTACCTGGAGAATAAGGCATCGTTTATTCTGGGTGAAACGGCAGGGACAACCGGTCTCCCGAAAACAACCGCTTACCTGAGAGAAGAGTTCTCCATCACCTTTGTTGAGTGGTTCCGGTATATCGCAGAGTACCGGGGATTTCCTCACGGCGTGCAGTGGCTATGGGTTGGCCCCGGTGGCCCGCATATTATTGGCAAGGCGGTAGGGCCGGTAGCGCAGAGCATGGGAAGTATGGATCCGTTTTCCATTGATATGGATCCGCGATGGGTGAAAAAACTCAAACCCGATTCCCTGGGATATAAAAGGTACATCAGCCACATCCTTGAACAGACGATGGATATCGTGAACCGGCAGCACATCGAAGTAATCTATTCAACGCCACCCCTGCTGCTCAGATTGGCTGACATGATGCAGCGTCGTCAAAGGATGCAGATCCGTGGGATTCATTATGGCGGAGTGGCCATTGAACAGGAACAACTCAAAAGGTTTCGGGGCGAACTCTTTCCGAGCGCCGTTCATATTGCCGGCTACGGAAATACCCTGTTTGGTCTGTGTATGGAAATTGAAGCGTCTGCAAGTGGCGATCTTGATTATTATCCTCCCGGTCCTCGTATGGCCGTTCAGGTTGTTTCCACGGAAGACGGCATTCAACCTGACAAAAATCGTCTTACCCAGCTCGTTAAATATGGTGAAATAGGTCAGGTCGTTTGCCACCGGTTGGATGCATCTTTTTTCATCCCTAATATGTTTGAAAGGGACGAGGCTGTACGGATTGCAGCCACGGAAAAGGTACAGTCACTTGGTATTTACCAGGACGGCGTCAGAAATCCGTCGCTGTTGAAGGGACTAGAAACAAATGCGAAGGTAGGGGTATACTGACATGAATTAGGCCTTCGGCGACTTTTTGATGTGGAGCGACGAGGCTCGTCGCTCTACATCCGTGGCTTTGAAATTCCTTGAACGTTGAATTGGGCCTTCGGCGACTTTGTTGCAATTACACGTTTTTTCAACAAAATTCCACCCCCTTCACCCCCGCCAGCGGGGGACAGTCTCATAGCTGGTTCAATCTTGTAGATTGAACCATAAGTTTTGAACCGAAACAGGAGCTTGGACTGGCGCTATAACATGAAAACGTATCAAATGTTCACGTTCAATCGAGGACGATTGAACCAGCAAATAGACACGTTTACCGTAATTTTTCAGATGAAAGGATCGTATGAAATTATCCGAAACCAAACTTGAACTTCTGGCGCCTGCCGGCCGCTGGGAGGCGTTGACAGCGGTAATAGAAGCCGGCGCTGATGCGGTATATATTGGTGGCAAACGCTTCAACATGAGGCTTCACCGGTCTGACTTCAATTTCACGGATGAACAGATTGCAGAGGCCGTGCGATATGCCCATGCAAACGAAGCAAAACTGTACGTCACGGTAAACAATCTGCTCGGTAATGACGAACTGAACGAGATAGCGCATTTCCTTACTTATTTACAGGAAATTCAGGTGGACGCGGTCATCGTCCAGGACCTGGGTGTCTTGCATCTGATCAGGAAGACGGGCATTTCCATCCCGATCCACATCAGCACGATGATGAATATCCATAACGTTGAATCCGCATTAACGCTGAAGGAATTGGGGGTGAGCCGCATTGTTACCTCCAGAGATATTTCTCTTGCTCAGGTGAAGGAAATACAGGAAAAGACCGGTATTGAAGTCGAGTATTTTATCCATGGAGACCTGTGTGTATCCCAGAGCGGGCAATGTTATTCCAGCGGCGTGCTTTTTGGCAAGAGCGCCAATCGTGGCGAGTGTATGAAGCCGTGCCGATGGCACTACACCCTTGTGGAAAGCGCTTCCGGGCAACCCATAGGCGATCTGCCCTCAGGACACCTCCTTGCGATGAAGGATATGTGTCTCCTGAGACATATCCCTGACCTTGTTCATGCGGGAATATGCTCACTGAAAATAGAGGGCCGCATGAGACACGCTGATCTTCTTAGAGAAATTGTCGGCGTTTATCGTGAGGCAATAGATGCCTATCGTGATAACCCTGCCGCTTATTACATGAATTTCGCGGCCTACGAGAAACTGTATAACCATCGGGTGCGAGAATTTACCACGTCCATGGCATTTACACCGGCGTCTGCTTCTCTCGTCGATATCTCAGGGAGCCGTGAACCCCTCTTTTTAAGCCGCGCAGCAAAAGAGACGTCCCTCACGAAAGAAGATATTTATCATGATCCCTTTGAATCATTAAGCACAAAAAACACCGGGCAAGAAAAAATGGTGAACTTTCAGACACTGCGATTAAAAGGAGGGAAACCTTTATTATCCGTAAAAATAAGCTCAATGAATGCCCTGAAGGCGGCGTTGGATGCGGGCGCAGACCGCATCTATATGAGCGGAGAGGTCTCGCCGTTGAAAAAAGAGTTTTGGACAAAGGCATTGTATCGGGAGGCCTGTAACAGGGTGCATGATGCTGGTAAGACCATAGGAATGGCTACGCCACGCATAAATACCTCCCGCGAAATAGCTGATATGACGTGGTTGTTCGAGCAGGCCGCATCGTTGCCGGTCGATTATGTCCTGGTTCATAATCTGGGCGCAATGCGTCTTGCAAGGGAATTTGAGCTAAAAATTCTGGCAGACTACTCGTTCAATGCCCTCAACGTGCGAGCTTTAAAACTTCTGAAAGAATTGGGGATCTCGGGGGCCACGGCATCCCTGGAATGTTCCTATAGCCATTTGAAACAACTATCTGACTATGCGTCATTGCCCCTGGAGTGTGTTGTCCACGGACCTGTTCCCGGTATGATACTTGAACATTGTATCCCGGCCATGGTGATCTCTAAGTCGCACAAAAAGGAACACTGCAGACAGGTGTGTCAATATATGGGATACAGCCTCAGGGACGAACGGGGTGAAGTGCGACCCATCGAAATAGATCAATATTGCCGCAACCACCTCCTGCTTGCCAGAGATATATGCCTGCTGCCCTATCTTCAATCATTTATCCAAACAGGGGTAAAGGTGCTCAGGATCGAGGCGCAGTATTATGAAGATTCATTGGTAAAAACCCTGGTCAGCTTGTATCATAAGTATTTAAGCATATATGCAGAATATCCCGATATTTCATTACCGATACAAGAGAGTGAATGGGACACATTGACCGAAAACAGTCCAAGGGAATTTAACCTCGGCGGCTATGGACAGGATATAACCCACTCAAAAAGCACTGCAGCGGTGATGAAGAGTATCAGAGGGTAACGAACAAAAAATATCCGGAGGAATAACACTGTCATGGCCACTCAAAAAAGAACGCTTCTCTCATCTTGTTTTACCTGGAAAAAACTCATTTTCCTCCTGCTTTGTGTCTCTTTTTTCTGCCTGGAATCCTATGTTTTGCTCGTTCAACATTTTGAGGGCAACAGGGATGTAAGTCACTTATCAGGCAATTTCCCGCAGAATAGAGATGCCTTATCGCAGGAGAAACAAAAGGATGAATTCAGTTTCGCGATTGTAGGAGATACAAAGAGTTCCGGGACATTTGAAAGGATAGCCGAGAAATTGCGCAAAGAACCTTTGTCCTTCATCGTTTTTCTGGGTGATTTTGTTTATAAGGGTACCGAAGGCGAACACAACTTCTTTAAGGCTGAATATGCAACCGAGTTTTCCTTTCCCTACCCAGCGTTTTTTGTCGTGGGAAACCATGACGTTGACAGCAAGAATTTCCCGATATCAAGATTCGAAGAAGTGTATGGCCCCAGCATCTTCTCATTCGAATATCAGGAATGTCTCTTTGTTGTCCTCCGTATCCTGGACAACCCGTACCCGAATGAAGAAAGCCTCCGGTTTTTAGAGAAGTTAATTTCAGAAAAGGCCGCATCCCATTATCAGAAGACCTTTGTCTTTATGCATATCCCTCCACCCATATCCGCTGACTTCAGCGCCAGGTCGTTTGAAGGCTCTGATGAGATGATTTCTTTAATCGAAAGACTGAAGCCGACCTACGTCATAACAGGTGATTACCATGGATACGCGAGAATTAAAAGGAAAGGCACCGTGTATTTAGTAACCGGTGGAGGGGGTGCGCACCTTGAAGCAAAAAAATTTGGTAGTTTCCATCACGCCATCGTTTTGAGGGTAGTGAAGGATGATGTTTCTGAAAGGATACTCGTTGTTGACAGAGACGAGGACCTCGAGGACCGGATTGAAAGATTTGCATTAGCCAGCGCATATCCATGGTTAAAGGACAATTTGCTTGTGACAGCTTTTTTAAACAGTGTTGTACTAGCAATTTTAGTACTGTTATGTAGACGTATTTACCAAAATTAGTAACCATGTAGCTTTTTGAAAAATCCTGAAGGGATGACATGATTATAGAAAAAACGCACCGTCATATTCAACCCCGTAAGGGGTGAAATATCGAGAAGATAACGATACCATGCCCACCCCTTACGGGGTTAACCATAATTGCATAACACTATAGTATTACCGTATAAAATCGTTCTTTTTTTGCAAGTTTTTTCGCAACCCTATTTACTCCTTATCAGAAGGTATCGTTTATTTATAAGAGAAGGATTGCTTCGGAAAAGGCCCTCGCAATGACAGTGACCATGCACTTTGATGGCACACTGCACGTTGTCATTGCGAGTGAAGCGAAGCAATCTTTCACTCATAAAAAACGGTACCTCCTGAAAGGGGCTTATGAAAAAACTTACAAAAAAAAGAAGTTTTTATACAGTAATACTATAACATCCCTTCAGGATTACAGAATCAACATTTTGTTCACGTGTAGTGATTGTACGCGAAAGTACGCGAAAGTACGCTGAATAGTTACAAAACTCAATGAATATTATTGCTACCATGACAACAAACCATATCGGCCCTGATGCCATTCTTCAAAAAAAGCAGGAATATCTGATTCCCTGCGTTTACCATTTTTACAGGAAACCGATGCAGATCGTCAGGGGCAAGATGCAGCACCTCTATGACCATACGGGCAAGCAGTATCTGGATTTTTATGGCGGGGTGTCGGTAATGAATGCCGGGCACTGCAACCCGGAGGTGGTGGAAAAAATTTGCGAGCAGGTAAGAACGCTTCAGCACACCACGGCTATCTATCTCACCCAGCCCATAGTAGACCTCGCAGAGAAACTGGCGCAGATTACCCCCCGGTCACTCAAGCGGTCTTTCTTCTGCGCCAGCGGGTCTGAGGCCAATGAAGGGGCAGCGCTCCTTGCCCAGTTGTATACCGGCAAGAATAAATTTGTTGCCATTCAGCAGGGGCTTCACGGCCGCACGAAACTTACCATGAATCTCACCGGACTTCCGATGTGGAGAACCGACCCCAATCCCCTCAGTGATGTTGTCCATATTCCAGGGGCATACTGTTACCGGTGCGCCTATGGGCTTACCTATCCCAGATGTGATCTCACCTGTGCATGGAGACTTGAGGACGTGGTGAAGAACGGCGAGTATGCTGCCTTCATTGCCGAGCCAATTCAGGGAAACGGCGGCATTATTACACCGCCTCCCGTTTATTTTAAGCTCATCAGGGAAATCCTCGACAGATATCACGTGCTCTTCATAGCGGACGAGGTACAGACGGGATTCGGCAGGACGGGAGAGATGTTTGCAATTGAACATTGGGACGTTCTGCCCGATATCATGACCCTGGCAAAGGCCCTGGCGAATGGCACTCCCATTGGCGCCTTTATAACGAATGATACCATAGCATCGTCTTACACGCGTCCTGGCGCTTCCACAACGGGTGGGAATCCCGTGTCAGCCACGGCGGCCCTGGCAACCATTGACGTCATTGAAAAACATCAACTGGTGGAAAGGGCACGAACGCTTGGCGCCTATTTTCAGGAAAAACTGCTGGAACTCCAGCAAAGACACACCATCATCGGGGAGGTGCGGGGCAAAGGTCTCATGCTGGGTGTTGAACTGGTTAAGGAGGACAAAATTCCTGCTGCCGAAGAAACTGACCACATCCTTGAAAGGTTAAAAGATTGCGGTATTTTGGCGGGAAAGACCGGCGTATCCCGAAACGTGCTTACGTTTCAACCGCCTCTGGTTATTACCGGCACAGACATAGATCACGTGGCAAAGACCCTGGATAGCATACTATATTCAGGATGCTCATAAAATGTGAAGTTTAAATTGATAATAAGGTGGCATGGACAAACTCTGTTTGTCCGTGTTGAACTACTATAAATCACAAATTGTGAGCCTGTGGAGTATATTCAGTAGAGAAAAATAAATTTGGTAACAATTTAGTTTTTTGAAAAAGTAGGGGCGAAGCATTTGCCTAATTGGGTATGCATGCATTTATGCCGATTGCAGCAAATGCTTCGCCCCTACCCTGGGTGGTAAATATTGCTATTATTGGGGTTTTTTAAAAAACTAAATTATTTTCTAAATTTGATAAATCATAGCGCAGCACAGCCGCAACCAAATTTCCTTTATGAAAGTGGGGAGATTGCTTCGGAAAAGGCCCTCGCAATGACAGTGACCATGCACTTTGATGGCACACTGCACGTTGTCATTGCGAGTGAAGCGAAGCAATCTTTCACTCATAAAAAACGGTACCTCCTGAAAGGGGCTTATGAAAAAACTTACAAAAAAAAGAAGTTTTTATACAGTAATACTATAACCCGTGCACCACGAGAGTATATTTTGAAAATACAAAATATGAGCGCTAAAAAAACTGAAGCATTTATTTGCGATACAGAAAACAAAGGATTCCTGATGGAATTCATAGAAAGCAATATTACAAAACGCTTGATTCCCAGGGGACTAAGCTGGTTTGGCTGCATGGGGGGGTTGTCGCTGGTTGCCTTTATGATCCAGTTGGGTACGGGCATATTTCTCATGTTCTCTTTTATTCCGAGCGCGGCAGAAGCAGTCTCCAGTATTCAAAGAGTAAGCCATAGCGTCCCCTACGGCTGGCTTATCCACCGCATTCATGCAGTGGGGCCGCACGTGATGATCGGCATGGTAATAAGCCACATGCTCCGCATCCTCTTTAAAGGCATTTACCGGCATCCACGGGAATTGCATTGGGTCTCCGGGGCGTGCCTGCTTATCCTGACTTTTATTATGTATTATACTGGATATTTGTTATCTGCGGGCAATCATAGCAACCATTCCGTTCTATCAATGACTTCTGTATACGCATTGCACATTGCCGGTATTCCCCTGACGATGGGATTATTTATGGGTATGCACTTTTTTATGGTGAGGAGGACCGGGATTTACGAGCCTCTGTAAGAATGGCCGGAAGGATTTTGGGATGAAAGACTATACAAAAGGCAAACGCCCTGAGATGCTCGAGCCATTTTTCCCAAACGAGCTTTTGAGACACATCATCGTTTCGTGTTTTCTCATTATCCTTGAAATGGGAGCCATTATGGCATTCCCACTGACATGGAAGATACTCGACAAACCCGGCCACATCCCCTGGTTTCTCTTGCCCATATACCAGTTGCGTACCCTTGTTCAAAATGAGGCGGTATTCATCTCTGTCCTTGTGCTCTCCGCCCTGCTCTTTGTCTCGTGGCCGTTTTTGGTGCGTGACAGGAACTATCGCAGGTCTTCTTTCCCCGATGCAGAGGGCAGAAGCAGCAGCTATGCCCGGCATAGCAAAGAACGCCACAATTTGTGGCATCGGCCTCTACTCTTTGCGATCGTTATTACTACGATTATCTCCCTGATTACGCTATGTTTTATAAAAACGTAAAATTCCTAAAGATATGTATCTCTCTTTTCTCTCTAAGTGCATGTCTGCTCCCCGTGAGCTGCACCCTTTATCCTGAACTGGTTGAAACAGGGCACAAATCTCCTCAGTCAGAACGATGCGGGGATTGCCATCAGGATATCTACCGTGAGTGGAAGGACTCGCCTCACGCCAGCAGCTTTATCAATGCGGCATTCAGGGAAGAGACCAACGAGTATCAGTTTACCTTTTGTATCGGATGCCATGCCCCTGAAACCATTTTTACGGACGAAAAGATTAAACCACGGAAGGTAAATGAATCGGAAGGAGTAAACTGCAATAGTTGCCACCTGAATGACTGCAAATTGAGCGGTCCCACTCCAGCGCACGGGCCGCACCCCATTGCCGGGGAAAACCCCTTTTTTCGATCAAGCGAATTGTGCGGCAAATGTCATGTGGGCACGTATGCGGCATGGAAGGAATCAGATATGGCAGAGGGAAAGAAGACCTGCCAGGACTGCCACATGCCCGCAATAACCCGCAAACTTATCCAGGACGACCCGTGGCAAAAAATCTATCCGAAACGAGAAGGGAAACAGCACCTGTTCTCATCCCTGGCCTTTTTTCAAAATAACGGGAGTTCATTACCATTGTCATTTACCCACGTGACCCGTTCGGCAGGCAAGGTTGAAGGGATTTTGGAACTGGAAAACACCGGCATTCCCCACCGAGTGCCCACCGGAGATTACGGATACCGCAAGGTCGTTGTTGCGGTGGAACTCCTGGATAATGCGGGCCGGGTTATCGAATCGAAGAGAGAAAGCCTGTTTGTTGAATTAAAAACCGCCTTGCCGTACAAGGGGAAAAAAAGCATCCCCTTTTGCTTTGCCGGAGGTGAGAATGTCTCTATGATTAAGGCCACTGTGGTCCGAACCTCCTTTCAAAAAGACAAGGACTTTTTACTTGCTGAAACAACGTATCCACTGTAACCCTTATGTTTGCCGAAGTAAAAAGATTAAATAAAGGAACAGCCATCAGGCTTGCAATTGCCGCGGGAATTGCTATGGGAATGGTTGTTGTGGTACTGCTCATTACCATAACAAGACCGAATACCGCTTCATTCTGTGCGAAATGCCACAACGACGTTACCTTCAATAATGCCTGTAAAAAACCATTATCAAAGGATATTGCCTGTATTGAGTGCCATACCCACAACAATGCGAACGTAGCGCAGATGGCCGTTGAAATACAGGATGAGCATTGCACTGCTGAATCATGCCATCCGCTGAATAAGTTAAGTGCCCAGGCAGTACCGTATAAAAAGGGTACCCCCTTTCAGCATAAGACACACCTGGCCAAATTGCCCGGCAATCTGACATTGAAATGCACCTCGTGTCACGCCCACATCCGTAATGAGAAACATTTTGAAATAGACACAAGAACATGCGATACCTGCCATTTTATTAACACCACGAGGCCGCTGTATGCACAGAATAAGAAACCCATATCCGATTGCGCTCTGTGCCACGGTCGTATCGAAAAGACGAAGGACATCTATGGAAAGACCTTTCGGCACGAAGCGTACGAAGAGAACGAAAAGACAGATTGCACTGACTGCCATTTTAATATCATTCAGGGCGATGGAAGGGTAGACGAAAGGAACTGCTATCAGTGTCATGCTGAGATCTCTGATTATTCCAAAAGGGTGCCGGATGTGCATGCCATTCATATTGAAAAACACAAGGTTGCCTGTACGTCATGTCATGATGCCCTTGCCCATGGTGGCAACCCCGCCCATGGGAATGATTCCGCCCAGCAGCCTGGTGCAGCAGCGCAAAAAGTACAGGAATTGATTATGATGGGAATGGGTGGCACTGGCATCAGAGGCGAGCCGGATCCCATGTACCTTGCAACGCTAAATTGTTCCGCATGCCATAAGGACAAAGAACGGTTTGCTCATATTGAACCCAAGGTATGCAATAACTGCCACGAGAAGGGGTTTGATAAAATATTGACAGAACAGATGCGTTTCGTAACGTCCCGGATGCGATTGCTACGGAGATTACTGACGCAGGCCAAAAGATGCAACAGCGATGCCGCAAGCCAGGTCATCCATGAGGCAGAAGTGAATTATCATCTCATCAGGGAAGACGGCAGTTCTGGCGCTCATAATATCAAATATATCAAATATCTGCTGGATTATAGCATTACCAATTTAAGACAAATCCTAGAGCAAAAAACATGATCACATATTTTTTACGTTTGATAGTGTGTTTGGGTATTGTTGTCTTGCCGCGGGTAGCCTGGGGAAACGATCGCCACCCCGCGAAGCCGGACAATCTCTCGTTTCCTGATGGCTCATGCACTGACAGGTGTCACGTGAATTACCTGACATATTATTCCCTGTACGAGGGTGAGATATTCAGGCATAAGAGTCACTCACTCAGTCAGGGATTGGAATGTAATCGATGTCATAATAACGATGCCGCTCACACGAAGACCCACGGGGGGTTGCTTATACAAAAGAAAGACTGCTGGGCTTGTCACCACAAAAGAGGGTATGAAACAACCACCGGTTCTTTCTCAAAGAATCAGGAATTATCCTTTTATCACGGAGATTGTATCAGGTGTCATACCCAAGTAAAAGATTACCTAAAGGGAGAAATCCAGGGCATGGGAATAAAAATACCCGATTGGATGTCCGCTGCAGTTTCCTGTGCCGATTGCCACAAGCTGGAATCCGACGGACTTTCGTTTAAAGCCGTGCGCAATCATTGCATCGCATGCCATAACAGCGATTATGGACTGTTGCATGATGCATGGAGGGAGACACTCGATAGACAGATCAAACAATTCTGCGAAAACGGCGCCGGGACACAAGGCGCACGGGATATCCTGAGGCTGGTGCAATCCTATGGCATGCATAATTTCCGGCTATCGCAATTTCTTTTAAAATCAATCGGCAACGCCAGCGAGGGGGAGCATACGAGGAATGCCCTTTTCAAGCCATGATTGAAGAATACGTCCATTTTTATTCCGGCAATCTGAAACTGGAAGGAATTTTGACCTACGATGAAGATGCACAGGCATCCCCCGCAATCCTGATATGCGCACCACACCCCAATCTGGGCGGTGACATGGACAACAATATCACTGCCAGCATCGCCCGGATAGCCGGAGACAGGGGATTTGCATCCCTTCGGTTTAACTATCGGGGTGTGGGAAAGAGTGAATTGCACACAGCAGATATAGCCCAAAGATTCCACTACTGGGATCAATCCCTGAATGGCGGCGACTGCGACTACACGGATGCCGTCGCGGACACCCACGCAGCGCTTGCATTGCTCATTTCACAGCCTGGTATAACACAAGATATTTTTATTGCGGGATATTCATTTGGCGCGTTTGCCGGAATGAGGGTGGTTGCGGAGAGTAAAAAGGCAAAGGCATTTGCCGGTATATCAATTCCCTTTGGCCGATACCCGCTGGATTTTTTTCATACCTGCACAATAAACAAATTATGCATCTATAGCGAGAACGATTTCTCGACGGACGCAGAAGACACCCTGAAGGGTTTTGAAGGCCTGTCTCCGCCAAAGACCCTGGAACTCATTGAACATAGCGACCATTTCTACCGGGGGCAGGAAGATTTCATTTCAAAAAAGGTTTGCATCTTTTTTGCAGATCAGATGAAAGATCATGTGCGGTAGTAGAGGCACGAGAATATTCATCATCCGGCATCAGGTCGCTCTGTGCATGGTTTATCGCCAGGTCCCGGCAGCGGTGCTTTTGCTCCACCCTTCGTTTCACCATCGATAAGCGCTTCTATGCTGGGATAGGCATAGATCGTCGGTGCATTATGTATCATCAGGCCGCCGGTATCTGCGGAAGGGCCATAGGTGCTGTAAATTTCCCGTCCCAACATGCGCAACATCACGGTTAACTGCCCACGATGATGCGCTGAATGTGCGATCCTTCTGGTCATGATCCAGGCCCTTGACCGCTTCGTGTCAAAGAATACCGATACCTTTTCCCACCATGCCTTATCTGTCTTCTGTAATGCGGTAAGTCGTTTCCCGGAATCCTCCGCATAACGTTTTATAAACTCCAAACGGGTTTCCTCTTTTGGTAAAGGCGGGGCGCCAACATCGATCTCCAGCATATTGCGAAACCAGAGATTTTCACTCACACACTGATGCACCATATGCTCCAGGGCATTTCTTCCACGCCTGTCGTGCAGGCGGGGACGCACACGCATATCTTCATCCTTAAACATACTCCAAACGCCCAGCGTCTTCACCCGCTCGGTTTCATAGGTATCGACGAGAAATTGATATTCCATAGAAGCATCCTTTTCAAGAAAGTAAATATAAGGTAACCATTTGGTTTTTTGAAAAGGTAGGGGCGAAGCATTTGCCTGCTTGTGGTGTGAATACATTTATGCCAATTTATGGCAAATGCTTCGCCCCTACACCGTGCGGAAACATCGTTATTATTGCCATTTTTCAAAAAACTAAAGTGTTACAAATCTTTTTTTTGCAAGTTTTTTCGTAACCCTATCTATCCCTTATCAGAAGGCGCCGTTTATTGATAAGAGAAGGATTGCTTCGCTGTCGCTCGCAATGACAACGTACCGCATGTCATCAAAGACATAGCCAGTGTCATTGCGAGGGTCTTGTCCGAAGCAATCTCCCGCTTTCACAAGGGGGAAGTGGTTGCGGCTGTGCCGCGCTATGCTATACTCAAGATGCTCGTAAAATGTGAATTTTAAATTGATAATAAGGTGGCATGGACAAACTCTGTTTGTCCGTGTTGAACTCCTATAAATCACAAATTGTAAGCCTATGGAGTATATAATCATGACCTCCCTTTGGGATGAAAGAGGCGCTATGTTGTTCACTCGTAGTGATTGTGAGCAGGGGTAAACGGTTATAAAATTACCATATTATTCCGGTGAATAACCTCGTCGTATGATTTATACCCCAGAAGCTTAACGATATGAGAGGTGCTGCATCCCTTAATCCTTTCGATCTCTTTGGAAGAATAGTTTACCAGGCCGCGCGCAATAACGGTTCCGTTCTCCTTGCCGCAGATGGAGATGATGTCCCCTTTGTGAAACGTCCCTTCCACCGACACGACGCCTGAGGCAAGCAAACTCTTGCCCTTTTCCCTTAAGGCATGAATAGCTCCATCATCCACATAGATCTTTCCCTTTGGTTTTATGGTATAACCGATCCATCGTTTACGGCTCGTCATCTTCTCTTCTTTGGGGAGAAACAGGGTTCCGAGCGGTTTGCCTTGCACAATCTTTTTCAATACCCCCGTTGCCCTTCCGTTGGCAATAATTACGGCCTCTCCTGCATTTGTCACCACGGATGCCGCCTCCAGCTTGGTCTGCATGCCGCCTATGCCCCTTTTGGTCTTGAAATCAAAGGCCAGTTGACGGATTTCATCCGAGACGTTTTCAACCAGGGGAATAACGGATGGCTTGCTTTTCCCGGCAGGAAACGCATCGTATAGCCCGTCAACGGAAGAGAGGATGATAAGCAACTCCGCATTCAGCAGATTCGTTACCAGGGCTGAGAGTGCGTCATTATCGCCAAACTTGATTTCATCCACGGAAATCGTATCATTTTCATTGACCACGGGGATGGCCTTGAGCTGAAAGAGCGTATGAATCGTATTGCAGGTATTTAAGTATCTCTGCCGGTCCTCAAAGTCTTCGCGGGTCAGCAGTATCTGGGCCGCATGGTATCCGTGCACCTTAAAGCAATCGTCATACATGCTGATCAATTTGCTTTGCCCCACTGCAGCAACCGCCTGCAATTCAGGCAGTGTCGCAGGTCTTTTCTCAATGCCAAGCTCCCCCATCCCGGAACCAATGGCGCCCGAACTCACGACGACCACATGGTATCCCATCTTGTTTAATTCCACCGCCTGCCCGGCAAGGTTCCTGATCTGCTCTTTATCCAAATAGCCGTCATCATTGGTCAGAACGCCGGTCCCTATCTTGACAACGATCTTTTTTACCCGCGACAGAATTTGCCTTCGAATGTCTTCCTTAGATTCCATAGTTCTCTCTTTACCAGAATTTTCCCCTGGACTCGTCCATGAAATAATTATACCAGAATTCAATCTGAAATTCAGAAAAAGTCAAGAAATATTGTAACGCTTTAGTTTTTTGAAAAAGGAGGGGCGAATTGATCGGGCGACTGGAAGGGCTGCACATTAAGACTGGATTTATCAAGGTGTATCGGTTAGAATACGCATCCAGGGATACCGTAATCGGTCAGATGAAAAAGGCGAATATTGATGACGGCCATGCATTTATTGTCTAAACGGAGATATACCATCGGTTCTGATAGCCAAACGGCGACTGTTTACCCTGCCGCACATGCAAATTTACCCCATCCATTGAGAACCTCCCTGAAAAATCACTCATTGAAGGTGTTTTTGGGGGAGGTTCTAAATATTGTCAATGTAACATATCAGCAAATAAAGACTTGTAAAGTGAAGAGTCTGAAAGGACATTCCTGCCGGTAGGAACTGAAACGAGCGGCGCGAGACAGGCCAGTGTTACAAACGGTCTGAAAGGACATTCCTGCCGGTAGGAACTGAAACGATCTTCCAGGCATGTTAGGCAGCAGTAATAGTCTGAAAGGACATTCCTGCCGGTAGGAACTGAAACTATTCATGCCTGATACGATCGCGTGAAGGCAAAGTCTGAAAGGACATTCCTGCCGGTAGGAACTGAAACAAAGAATCGAATTTCCCAATCGCCTGGGAAAGTCTGAAAGGACATTCCTGCCGGTAGGAACTGAAACTTATGTGCGCCTCGAGGGACTCCTTTAAAAAGTCTGAAAGGACATTCCTGCCGGTAGGAACTGAAACGATCGGGCAATCCCCGGTCCTACACAGCATCTGTCTGAAAGGACATTCCTGCCGGTAGGAACTGAAACCATCTTCCTCGGGACCTGGTAAACAAATTGCAGTCTGAAAGGACATTCCTGCCGGTAGGAACTGAAACATATCCAGATGTAACGCTCTTATCTTCTATAGTCTGAAAGGACATTCCTGCCGGTAGGAACTGAAACCGTAAGGAGAGGAGAAGGACGAGGGACGAAAGACGAGAGAGGAGAGAGGAGGGGACATTTCGGGCGGGCGGGAAAATCCCGAAGGGATGATATGATTATAGGAAAAAACGCACCACGATATTCATCCCCGCAGGAGTGAAATATCGGTAAAAGAACGATACCATGCCACCTTGTTTATCATTATCAGTTTCAATATTTACCGATCGTGAACCCTTTTGCGTGTAACGTGCAGGATTCTGTGTTAAGATAGTAAGATATGAGATAAATTCTGGAAGGTTCGTTTACCCGTTGGCAAGCCAAAAACATGCAAAACAGGACATTCCATATCTTCCTATTTCTGTGCATTGCGGCATTGGTGGTTACGCAACCATTGCGCAGGTGCTGCTGATCCGTGAATTCCTGAACGTCTTTATGGCAACGAACTCTGTCTGGGTATCGTATTTGGCGCATGGTTTCTGGGTATTGCCGCAGGCGCCGTTACGGGCGCAAAGATTGAGCGGACGTTTCACCGCGCCTTCACTGTTTTTACCGTCACGTTGTTCGTTCTCTGCTTTCTGCAGCCCGTGCAAATCTTTTTTATACGCGGGGTGCGGGGTGTTTTGCGTGTTGGGACTGGTGAGTATCTTTCCCTGATACCCCTGCTCCTTACCGCGTTTGGAGTAATCGTCCCATTTAGTTTTATCATCGGTTTTATCTTCCCGTTTTCGTCAAAGGCGGTGAGAATCGCCTCCACTGACCACGATGGCGACGGCCATGCCCCTGCTTCAGAGCGGAAATTGCAGAATTCGGATTCCTTATCCAATCCGCAATGCTCAATCCGAAATCAAAAATCAGAGATCCAAGATGGAGATACCCGTGATGCCGCGGTGGATATCGGAGCGGTTTACGTCGTTGAATCCATAGGAAGTCTTGTCGGGGGGCTGGTATTCTCATTTTTCATGGCATCGAGATTCCACCCGTTTACAATCATGACGCTTTTGAATGCAGGGATGTTTGCCCTTTTGACCGCTCTCCTGCTCCTGCTGGATCACCATGCTGATGATCTTTGAAGGGGTTATTGGATGCTATGCCCTTGTTCTGCCGTTTTTAATTCATATATTGTCTTCTTATTCCTTCGCGGCAGAAACCGGCTTAACCTGTTTGATTGGTATCGCAGGGATATTGACGGGCGTAGAGTTTCCCCTGGTCAATAAGATACTCACGGAACATCATCAGGATATTGCGATATCTGCCGGGGCTACAAACAGCGCCGATCACATCGGCGCCTTTCTGGGAGCAATATTGACCGGGGTAATCTGTATCCCGCTTTTTGGCATCTCCGGCACGCGCCTGATCCTGGCGGCGCTCAATATAGCGAGTCTCATCCTAATCGCCTTTTCCATCGTATATCCTGGCCGTAGCAAAGCCGCAACCAATTCTCCGTTGTGAGAAAGCGGGAGATTGCTTCGGACAAGACCCTCGCAATGACACTGGCTATGTCCCTGATGACATAACGCAGCACAGCCGTAACCAAAAAAGTTCAACCACAAAGATTACAAAAAAAAGGAAGTTTTTGCAGAGTAATACTATACGGTATGTTGTCGAAGCGAGGCAGTTCTTCTCTTATAAATAAACGGCGCCTTCTGATCGCGGGCAAGGGACTTTGATTGCCCACAAGAGCTTCCCGTTAGCAGTTTAACCCTTGGAGCGCATAAATAAGTCGTGGAGTTTCTGGCATATCTCCTTGACGACGGTGTTGTTGCAGAGAGAGAGAGCCCACGGAATTTCTTCTCCTTCAAAGGGTTCCGTGAATCCCGGCATTGCCTCGTCGGCAAAACAATGTACTTTGTTATGCCGTATTGACAAGGTTTGGATACGCTCTTCCCTGCTGGGGAGCATTTCTACAGGGATGATGCCGTTCCACTCCTTTGAAAAACCTTCAACGATAAAAAGCCTGCCGCGCTTATCAAACAATTGGTACCACACGTGAGCAAAGGAGATCGACTCATCTTTGTTTATCACCCAACCCCATACAATATCCCCGTCGATATTTAATTCGGATAGTTCGGAAAAGAACAGGAATACAGAGTCTTCGCAATCGCCCCTTTTCCTTTGCCTCGTTTCTGTTGGTGTCTGCCAGTAATCTGTCTTTGGCGGTTCAGACCGGTAGTCAATATCAAAGGCTATTTTTTTGTATGCCTCGTAAATGTGCTCGCCGTCATGGAAGGTCTCAGTACACCATTTTTTATACTTTGGGTTATCAGGAATACCGGCTCCGGGAGGAACGGAAGGTATGAGAGGCGTTATTGACAAACTGTCCTCACATGGCTTGTAGCCCTTTCCCGTAAGAAACAGGTCGGCATACGAAACATCAGCAAATACCGCGGAACAATACAGAGTTGATAAACCAAGATAAATTATGGCTGCAAAGAAGTATCTCATAGGTAATGATTATCCGGACCAGAAGATCAACTATTATAACGCTCCGGCAAAATGGAAACAGATTGCTCGCAATGACAACGCACGGTATGGCATCAAAGACATAGCCACTGTCATTGCGAGGGTCTTGTCCGAAGCAATCTCCCGCATGAATAATTGACGATATTGAATGAAACGGTATACTTTACAGCAACGAAACCTTTTCTTGCCTCTATGAAAGATCTCAGATGGTTCGGGTGACCCGCCTGGAGCGGATCACCCGAATGAAACCCTTACAGCGCCTTCAGGAATTCAACCAGGTCCTGCATCTCCTGCTGAGTCAAATGCGACGTCCTTCCATGCATGTCCTTCTCATTCACCGTGTTGTTGATCGTGTCTATCAACGTCCGGGCTCCCCCGTCATGGAAATACGTACCCGATGCATAAATATCCCTCAACGTCGGCGTGTCAAACTCCTTCACCAGGTCCAGCCCGATGATCGGCGTGTCACTCTCCTCGCCATAGGGGTCTTCCCCTGCCTCTAATGCCTTCAGGTTAAAGACCTTTCCCGGTGTTGAACGGAAACCCTTTACCCCAACACGGCCCGTCCCCACGTCATGGGTCTGCGCATCGCTAAAAAGCGCCTTCGGGTCACTTGCATCACCCGGATGGCACTCCACACATCCCACATTCGGATCATTGAATATCTTCTCGCCCCTCTTCTGCGCATCCGTCAGCGAACCATCCGGATTCCTGAACGGACTTCCCGTGAATTCCAGCGCACGGATGTAGCAGATCAACGCCTCCAACCTCAATGGCGAAAAGTTCTCACTCCTGAACACAAACCCAGGGTCTCTTCCGCACACCCTGTCCAGCGAACTCGTTGCTCCCACGATCTCATCCGGATGTCCCGTGAATCCCTCATGACGGAACGGCGGCAAATACCTTCCCCCACGGATGTACTTCGTGTTCTTCCAGCTTCCCCATCCCTCATCACCAAGGTCCCAGATCAATCCCGTCGTCTGGCCCCTCTCGTAATGACAGCTCGCGCATGCATACTCACCCTGAAGACCCCAGGATGCATCGTTAAACTGGAACTGCCCGTACCGCACCAGCTCGCTCTTGTACGGTGAGTGCTTTACCCGGTAATGCACCTCCGGCACCGTAAGCGGTTCTGCCCGCGGAAGCGGCTCCCACTCCGGCCCCGTCTGGATCGTCGCCACTACCTGCGGCGTACCGGCCATCAACTGGCCAGTTCCGATAAGTCCTAGCGCTACAACTAAGCCTGCTTTTAGTTTCCTTGTAAACATATCAAACCTCCTTCATGAAAGACAAATATCTCTATTGCTAAATGCCACGGTCTATAGGTGAATTGTGTCCAACAGGCAATATACTAATTTTATTTCCCAGTCGACCTCCTTTCCAGAATATTTTCTTTTTTATAATCTTTTGGCAATTTCCATATATAGCTTTGTGTAGCAATGGGAATGCCAGACGATAGCTTTTTAATATACCACGCTGTAACTGTTGAAAGTATACGCTTTAGATGATGTAGAGAAAGCTGTTACCAAAACGTTTGGGGAGTATTAAATTTGACTGGAACAAGTCTGGGGTGTTTCCGACGAAAAATTATTTTATATTACCCATAGAAATTACGAGATTTAGGGTAGTGCCTGAATACGGGCATAATCTCGCCCATTCGTTGGCAGGAGCTTTGTCCTTATTATTGATTTTATGCCATAACGCAGCACAGCCGCAACCAAATTTCCTTTATGAAAGCGGGGAGATTGCTTCGGAAAAGGAACTCGCAATGACAGCGACCATGCACTTTGATGGCACACGGCACGTTGTCATTGCGAGTGAAGCGAAGCAATCTTTCACTCATAAAAACCGGTACCTTCTGAAAGGGGTTTGTGAAAAAACTTACAAAAAGAGAAGTTTTTATGGAGAAATACTATAGCGCGGCGCGTTATCAAAATCCGGCTTGCCTATTATTACAATGGCCTTAATGCGGGATAGCTCTATCATGGGGGACTTTTCTCTGGTCTCCGGGTGGCAACGCCACGAGATGTTTGGCGTTTTTCAATTAATACGGATATTTTTGGTAAGCTTACCCTTTGTAATATTCAGAAGACTTGTATTTTGAAATGATCGCGTCTACAAAGACTTTTACCGTAGAAGCGATCGGCACGGCCAGGAGTAGCCCTAAAAATCCAAACAACTGGCTGCAGATCAGAATGGAGAGGATTACCATGACGGGGCTCAGCCCCAATCCCTTTCCCATAATCCGGGGGGTTATTACGGTTGCCTCAAGCATTTGACCGACACCGAAGGTTATCAGGACATACACGATGTGTGCGAAATCGTGGAAATGGAAGAGCGCGAGGACGGAAGCCAGGAGGATTCCCGTGCCTGTGCCAACAAACGGAATCAGGTTGCCAAAACCCCCTGCAAAGCCGAGAAGAAACGACAGGGGGATGCCTGCTATAGTCAGGCCGATGCTGTAGATGAGGGAAAGAATAAGGCAGACGATGAGCTGTCCCCGCAGAAAATGCCGGAGATTGTCATTTACCTTCGATAAGACCCTCACTGCGTGGTCTCTTTTCGATGCGGGAAAAAAGTCCTTTATTGCCTTGGCTATGGTGTTAAAGTCCTTGAGCAGGTACACGGACACGACACTGAAGATGATAACATTGACGATGATGCCAAAGAGACCAAAGGTGCTGTAAAAAATGTTTTTGCCGATGTCCAGGAAAAAACCGACCACCTGAGGAAAATGCTTTTTGAATCTCCATACCACGTCTATCAGGGGGGTTTTTTTCCCCTGTGAAGTTGTGTCAGCGGCTGTATTTTTGTGTTCGGGTGGTATCCAGCTACCGCTGTCTTTTTCAATATCTTCAGATGGTATCGTTTTCTGTTCGGAGTCGGGGGCAGGTTCTTGAGTTACCCCTAATAGCGATTTTATTGATTGGACAAATTCAGTGTCCCCATGCGTTCCGAGCCACGACTCAAAGGCGGCCTGATATTTCGGGTAGTGATACCTGATGATACCGCCCACCTGATATACCCCACTGACCGTCTTTGGAATTGCGTAGGTCAGGAATCCGGCGGTAGTCAGGAATACGGTAATGATAATGAAGACGATGCCGAATCCGCGCTGGATGTGTTTCCGGGTAAATGGCCACGTTTTTCGTTCAAAGAAATCAACCGCAGGATCAAAGATGTAGGCAACAATAAATGCCAGGAGAAGGGAGATAAGCGTGCCTCTCAGGAAATAACACAGCACGAAAAAAAGAATAATCGAAATACCCGCGAGCATGACCCGCACCCACAGGTTATCCAGCATTTTTTGCCGTTCATTTTCCATACGTTCTATTCCTGGTTATCCATATCAGCGCCGGCCGTGGCCGAGCCTATTATCAGGTGGTCACTGATAGCCTCGGTGATGGAAGCCCCGATGCCTTTTACCTTATTGAGTTCATCCAAAGTCTTAAAATTGCCATGTTTTTCGCGATAAGCAACGATGGCCTTTGCCTTTGCCTCACCCAGTTTCGGCAGTAAAACCAGCTCATACCAGGGTGATGTATTGACATCGAGTTTGACTTTTATATCCTCAGGTTTAAGGGTGCTGACAATCTCTGTTTCGGGCAACCACCAATGGTAATCCATGCCTATTTTTATTATCGTGGCGATAAAAAGCGTTGTCGCCAAAAAATAAATGACGATGAGTTGTCGTTTTGTGGGAGAAGATCCATCGAACGGTCTTTGTGGTATGGTCATAATAACCAGATTTTTAAGTGCTCTTGATGCATTCCACAATACGAACGCTCCTTTTTGCTATTATACCTTATCGTTCCTGACAATATCCAGCAGTAATTTCAAAGGAATCAAGTTGTGAAGCATGGATTTACCGAAAATAGCGATTCTCAGATATCGGATAATGGGTATCTGAAAGTTTGTGCGGTGGAAGTTTTCCCCGGCGAGCGAAAGATGCTGATAATGCAATTTCTGAAAAAAGCTATAATTCTGAGCGCATGGTTTGTTCGCATGGAGGAGCGGTCTTCATGAAAGGCGGCGTCACGAGCGTAATGAAGTCTGTTTTTAATACTCCTATGTCGCCGGTTCGGGCGGAATATGCGGGCATGGTCAGCCTTTTGTCGGGCTGGTCTTTTGCATGCGCAGAAAAGGACCAGCCTCAAATCCCTTCTTTCTCTTGCCTTGTCACTCCCTCTTTTTTGCTTATCATAACTTTGACGTTACCCTGGTAAGAAGCAATTATCCTTGACAAGAATAATATCCTGTGCTAGGATTTGCAAATATAATAAGTTATAATTTATTGTGAAGTATTATGTTATGATTCCAGAACATTTAAAATATACATCAACCCACGAATGGTTCTTTTGGGATAATAAAGTGGTCACGATTGGTCTTTCGAAATTTATTGTTGACGAACTCGATGACCTCTTGTTTCTTGATCTCCCAAAGGTAGGAGATGAAATCCTTTCTGGAATTTCCTTTGGAGAGCTCGAGGCATTAGACAAACTGATTGATATTACCTCTCCCATGGCAGGCGAGATTGTGGCAGTAAACGAACGCCTTTACGAAAATCTGAATATCTTAAGTAACGACCCATACCATCATGGTTGGTTAATAAAGTTTGTAACCACCGAAATACATCTTCTGAATGAACTCCTGGACGCAAAGGAATATAAGGCACATCTGAGTAAATTGCAATTTGCTGCGCCACGCCAACGAAAACGATACGCCAAAAGTATAAAAGGGAAGCGGCGGAAATAAGTTTTTATGAATTCCATACAGAACCGCAGACTTGTTATTTTAACTGAGGGAAGGCTCGATCTCTTTAGTGCAAAAACCGCCGTCAGCGTCATTCGTTACTGCAAAGAAGATGTGGTTGCGCTTGTAGACCGCGTAAATGCCGGCAACGATCCCGAATCGGTTATCGGTATTGGGAAAGGAATTCCCATTGTCCCTGCAATCGGAGACGCCCTTCATCTTAAACCCAATGCCCTCCTTATAGGGATTGCGCCACCCGGCGGCATGCTGCCGCCTGAATGGCGTAAACATATTACCGATGCACTCAGAAACGGACTCCACATCATCAGCGGACTCCATTGCCATCTAAACGACGACCGCGAATTTCGCCAACTGGCAAACGAGCACCACGTGAAAATCTGGGATGTTCGTAATCCTTCCGATGAGATCCCTTTGGGCACGGGAAAAGCAAAAAATACCAGGACGCTTCGTATCCTTACCGTAGGCTCTGATTGTAATATCGGGAAGATGGTGACTTCGATTGAAATTACCGGCGCAGCCAGACAGCGGGGTATCAACGCCTGCTTTGTTGCTACAGGACAAACCGGCATTATGATCGATGGCAGCGGAATTGCCGTGGACCATGTTGTTTCTGACTTCATTTCCGGAGCGGCGGAAAAACTGGTGCTTGACCGCGCCCAGTATCAACTCTTAAGCATTGAAGGGCAGGGCACAATCGTCCATCCGGCATATTCCGGCGTTACCCTTGGGCTGTTGCATGGATCAGCTCCCCAGGGACTTATCCTGTGTCATCAACCTACACGAAAGACACTTCGCCATTTCAACGATTTTCCCATTTTACCTCTTTCTTACCTGATCGATCTTTATGAAAAATTAGCACAGCCCGTCTATCCATGCAGGGTGCTTGGCATTTCACTCAATTGCTTCGGCATGACGGACCGTGATGCTTTACAGGAGATTCAACGGGTGGAGCGGGAGACAAAACTTCCTGCCACTGACCCCATTAAGTTTGGCGTAAGCAAATTTATCGACAGCATCCACCCCCTTTTGCCATGAATCTCTCTTCTTATCCTCTCGATTTGAAACTAAGACACACCTTCCAGATTGCCAGAGAAACCCGTGATATTCAAAATAATGTTGTCGTCATGTTAAGAGACGGCGATGGTGTCATTGGTTTTGGAGAAGCCGCACCAACCCGCTTTTTTGGAGAGGATGTAAGGAGTGTTGCCAGGGCGCTTGGTCAGTCGGTTGACCTTTTGAAACAAGCCAATCCCTTTCACCTGGAGGACATTACCCATCTCCTCAAAGAGAGATTTCCCGGAGATGCATCCGCCCGTGCGGCCATAGATATTGCCCTTTACGACCTCATTGGCAAGAAGCTCAATATCCCCCTGTATCAGCTTCTGGGATTAAAGCAACCCACTGAAAAAGTAACGTCATTTACTATAGGAATTGACACCCTGGAAAAGATGTGCAGGAAGGTTGACGAAGCAAAAGACTTCCCCGTCCTTAAGATCAAGGCGGGTTTTAAAGAAGACATGGAGACCCTGAGAGAATTGCGTAAAATCACCAAGGCGGTCTTTCGCATTGACGCCAATACCGGATGGACACTTTCCGAAGCGAGAGAAAAACTGACTCTTATGGAAAACCTTGGCGTTGAGCTTGTGGAACAGCCATTTCCCGTTGGCAGTATTGAATTGCTTCAAAAGATCAGGCATTATGTAAAAATTCCCATCTTTGTTGACGAAGATGTAAAAACCGCACGAGATATACCCGCATTTTCCGGTGCAGTGGACGGAATTAATATCAAACTCATGAAATGTGGTGGGATTCGTGAAGCGATTCGGATGATTCATACAGCTCGTGCCCACGGACTCAAAATAATGATTGGTTGCAATATTGAAAGCTCGGTATCAATCACAGCGGCTGCGCATTTAGCGACATTAGTTGACTATATTGATCTTGACGGGCATCTCCTTGTTGTCAACGACCCATACACGGGGGTAACAGCCGATAAGGGAAGATTGACATTACCGGCGGGTGACGGATTAGGAGTGTCGCCACGCAGCAGCGAGACCTTATCGTCTTTGTGCAAAAGTGATGCGGATAAACCGTTTATCCGTAGTTAGAAAATAAAATAAACGTTCTGGAAAAAGAAGCTATGACAGATAAAACACTTACCCAGGAAATACTAACCCATGCCAGAGGAATCCATGATTATGTTGTCAGGATGCGGCGGGATTTTCACAAGCATCCTGAAACGGGTTTTGGTGAAATCCGCACTGCCGGTGTTATTGCTGAGGAATTGAAGCGACTAGGATTACAGATACAAACAGAAATTGCCAAAACAGGAGTCCTTGGTACGCTTCCGGTCGATGGGGCCTCAAGTACCGTTGCCTTTCGGGCTGATATGGATGCCTTGCCGATAACCGAAGAAAATGATCTCGAATTCAAATCCCAAAACGAAGGGATGTCCCATGCCTGCGGGCACGATGCGAACATGGCAATGCTTTTGGGCGCTGCCAAACTCATGGTACAGTTGAAGGACAAATTAAAACGACAGGTGAAGTTCATCTTTCAGCCTTGTGAAGAACAACACCCGGGTGGAGCAAAACTCATGGTTGAGCAAGGAATCCTAAAGGATATAAACGAAATCTATGGAGTGCATATCGACCCGAATATTCCATCCGGCACCTTTGGATTACGGGCAGGGGCTACCATGGCGGCGACGGACCGCATCGTCATTACCATTATAGGGAAGGGCGGCCATGCCTCTACCCCACACTTGTGTGTAGACCCCATTGTTACTGCAGCTGAGGTAATATTAGCAATTCAGACGATTGTTTCACGCAAGGTGAATCCGCTGTCCCCCTGCGTCGTTTCTTTGTGCCAGATATCTGGTGGGACAACTTTCAACGTCATCCCGGATAAGGTCAGGATCATCGGTACGGTAAGAACCCTTGCCAAGGAACTGAGATACAAGATGCCGATCCTGATAGAAGAGGCTATTCGGGGGATTACTTCACTCAACAATGCCTCATACCAATTTGAATATCTCAAGGGACATCCTCCGCTTCATAACCCGCAGCAACAGGTGGATTTCGTACAGGATAAAATCATTGAACTCTTTGGCAATAAATCGGTGGAGCAGATAGATCCCAAGATGGGAGGGGAGGACTTTTCCTATTACCTGGAAAAAATAAAGGGCGCCTATCTTTTTTTAGGTTCAGGAAACATTGAAAAAGGCGCAAGCCAACCTTTACACAGCGCACGGTTCTTATTAGATGAAGACGTGCTTTCCATGGGTCCAGCCCTCTTCACGTATATTGCCTGTTGCCCATAATTGGCCGTAGGAAAAATTGTTGTGCCAATTATTTGAAACCACAAACATGCTTTCTGATTAGACAAACGCTTTCCTGGGTTGTACAGAAAAGCTTAAATACTTTTTTTGGGCAACGTCGTTCAAGAAAAATCATGTCGAAGCATTTTCTTAATATACCTGTCATGTATCGGTTGGTAACAAGGTGGATAGGTTATTTACCAACACCTGTATCCTACGCCATTTCGCAGCACATCGCAGACTTTAGTTACGTGCTCTATACTTCAGCAGGAAAGAACGTAAAGCAGAATCTTCGGTTGGTATTTCCAGATCTGCCGGACAAGAACCTCTCACGCCTCGCAAGAAGACTCTTCAGAAACTACAGCAAATACATCGTCGATTGCGGCAGGTTTACCAATTTCAACAAAAAGGCGCTCACAGAGCAAATAGTTTGTTACGAAGGAAAAAAGAACCTCGACGAGGTGCTTCACATGAATAAAGGGTTGATCCTGTTGACAGCGCATCTTGGCAACTGGGAATTAGGAGGGATGTTTTTTGGAAGCTATGGTTTTAAAATAAATGTTCTGACCCTTCCCGATGAGAATCCGGAAATTGATACGATCAGGAGTTGGCACAGGAGTGTATATGGTGTAAAAACTATTCCGGTGGGTAACACGCCATTTTCGATGCTGGAAGTGGCAAGGGCGCTTGATAATAAGGAAATTATTGCCATGTTAATTGATCGGCACCATGCCGGACTGGACAGTATTGCAACGGACTTTTTTCATAAACCTACCTTGTTTCCAAGAGGGCCGTTTGTCCTGAGCAGGCTAACGGGCGCTCCGATCATTGTCGCTTTTGTCGTGAAAGAGAAAGATGTATATAAAGGCATTATAGAAAGGCCTCTCATGGTTACACATGAAGACGAGGAATGCGCAATATTAAAAGAGGTTGTAAAAATATTTGAAAAGTATATAATGCTTTATCCAGACCAGTGGTATAATTTCACGCCCATCTGACTTTAAGAGTAATACGGGAGATGGAAAATGGTGAATGCAGAAAAATTTAACATTTTATTTTCTGTGGTAGTGCTTATTAGTCTATTTTTTCTCATCCCTCTCAATGCAGCGAGTGATACTGCAGGAGAAGTGTCATTCTCTGACAGGCAGAAAATACTTGAAAAACTCAAGAAACTCGCCAAAGATACCCATACAATAACTGCTATAGTTACTCAGGAGAAACAACTCTCCCTATTGAAAAAAAAGATTTACATTGATGGATCTGTGGTAATCATAAAAAACCCGAACGTATTCAGATGGGATATAGTCAAGCCTGATAAATCTATAATAATTATTGAAGGTGAGACGATGACTATTTATCACCCTGATGTTAAAGAGGCGCAAGTATATAACCTTTCTGAAAATCCAATAGCTCGCAATACCGTGAATTTTTTTAGAACAACTCTCTGGGGTTCATACACTGAAATAGAAAAGAAATTTTCGGTAACTATACTCCGTAAAAATAACGAAATAGTCTTTCAATTAGTACCTTTATCAAAGACAGTTGGACAATACTTATCTTCTATTCTTATATACTACGATGAAGGAACGGGGTTCCCACGGGGTTTCGAAATGACAACTCCGAAAGGCGGAAAGACTGTTACCAGGTTGTCAAACATTAAGATTAACCCGGAAATCAAAACAGACACCTTTAAGTTAAAATTGCCTGCGGATGTCTGGATAACGAACAATCCTGAGCATAGTCAATGCGATATTAAATAATGGTTACTGTGATTAAACTCTTTGCAGTTATCGCCATAATAGTATTGAGTGTTTATCTCTATCCACATCTGAATCATCAAAATATCGGCACCTTTGTAAAAGAAAATAGAACTGCGGCACCTTTGTTTTTTATAGCAATTACCGGCTTGAGGCCGATTCTTTTTTTCCTGCCATCGATGGGTTTGACAATCGTGGCGGGTGTATTGTTTGGCACGGTCTGGGGTACAGTGTACGTGGTTATCGGCGGCGCTCTTTCGACACTCGTGGGATTCTACTTTGCGCGGTGGCTTGGCAGAGATGTGGTTAAACTATTGGTAGCGAAGAACAGGCTAACCAGGGAGATTGATGAAAGATCAGGGATGTATGGGAAAAATGCTGTACTTTACATGAGGCTTTTTAATTTACCATGGGACATGGTTAGCTATTGGGCAGGACTTTCAGGTGTTTGCTTTCGTGATTTTTATATAGCGAGTTTGATTCCCCTTGTACCCATCAGTTTTTTGTATACCTATTTTGGCAGTCATATATTGACGCCGACCAGCGCCGGATTTATTGTCTCGCTGTCAATCATGTTTGTAATGGGCGCGATTCCTTATCTAAAACCAAAATTTAAAAAGAAAGCGCATGGCTGAAAGTATTGGGGCAATAAAACTTCCCATAAACAGGCTCCACATGGAACTAACAAATGCCTGTAATTTTTCCTGTGAGTTTTGTCCCGATTCAAGGATGAAAAGGCAGAGGGGGTTTATGCCTCTCGAAATGGCCAGGTCCATACTGGACGATGTTGGCAGGACGGGGATCGCGAAGCTGGTATTGTTTCATGTGATGGGAGAGCCTGCCTTGCATCCCCATTTCATTGACATAGTCAGGTATGCAAAGCATAAAAATGTGGCCGTGTGTATAACAACAAACGGCAGCCGCATGGGAAAAAACGATTTGCTCAATGCCCTGATAGAGGCCAATGTAAAACGGGTGATCGTGTCACTTCAAACGCCTGACGAAAGCACCTTCTCCATGAGGGGCGCCAGGGGCGTGTCCTTTGAAGACTATGCTGAATATATCACATCGATAGCAAGAGCTTTTATGAATAACGGGCACGAAAGTGAGCTGGTCATACATTTTCTTTCATCACCTCTGCGGAAATTAATTATACCCATAGCTAAGGATCTCAGTATTGCCGACACATCAAAAAAATTACGAGTGTATTTACAGGCATGGGCAGAAAGGATATTGAAAGGCACCAGTAATGAGTATCGGTTGTCCGATGTGCAAAGACAGATTGTCCGTGCGAGAAGTTTTAAGGAAAACAAGATTTTTATCAACGACAGACTTTCTTTTCAGACGCGGATCGTTGGAGATTGGGCAACACATTTTGACAAAAGGATCGTTGAAGCCAGGGTTGGATATTGCCCCGGAATCCAGGACAACTTTGGCATACTCTGGAACGGGGATTATACCTTTTGCTGCACGGATTATGACGGCCGGACATCCACGCATAATTATAATGATACTCCCATTCAAGATTACTTAAGCAAGGATATAGTGCAAAAGGTTGTGAGGGGGTTTAGAAGGTTCAGGGTATTACACCCTTATTGCAAGCAATGCCTCGGTGATAAAAGCCTGCTTAATTCCTTCGTGAAGCAGGTAGGGTCTATTATTTATTTTAAATGGATTAAGGAAAATTAAAAAGCAGGGGTGGAAATAAACATGAAAAAGGTATTATGGCTTTTGACTATTCTTGGTATTCCTCAATTTCTGTTTGTAGGCATTAGTTATTGCGAAGAGGGCATTTATTATGCACGATGCAATCTAAAAGTATTTAAGGGTAATTATATTACATGGGTTAACTGGCAGGACTCCCAAGCATTTATTCCTGTAGGCACAAAGTTGAAAGTTACAAGATCAGGCAGTAAGGCATCACTGATAAATGCAGAAACCGGAGATCGTTATACCTTGGATATAGGCGCAAAAGGAGACGAATTCCTTGAGAAATATGTTATAAAAAAACAACCAGTTGACATTGTCTCATTACCAAAGGAAATTCAGGCCAGTATCAAAAATACCACAGCCGAAATTGGTATGACGAAAGAACATGTTTACATGTCCATGGGCCCACCCATAGGTCCCAAAAGCGCCAGAACAAACAAGATGACGTATGAGGATATAATGAATATCAACATGTGGGTTTATGCAAAACGTCGTTTCCAAAATATTAATATAACGTTTGATGCTAATACAGGCAAGGCAAAGAAAGTCGAAGGAATCTGGAAATAAATTTGGAGACAATACTATGAGATTAAAAATATTTTCTTTATTTCTATTCGTTATTTTCATTGCAGGCTGCGCTAGCTTGAAAGCAAACAGAGATATGGGAATGAAGATTTCTAAGGCAGAAAATAAAATTATGGTATTCCCTTTCAGAAATCCCTATTACAAAGGTAAGGAATTAGAAGGAGTCGGTGACACTTTCGCAATTTCTCTTGTTAGTGAAATCCAGTCTACAGGGAGGACATGCGAGCTTGCTGAGGGTGATTTCAAAGCAAATAAATCAATCACAGTTGATGATGCGTGTACCTACGCTCGTCAGAAAGGTGCAGGTATTGCAGTTACAGGTGTTGTTACCGAATGGCTTGATGGGGCTACACAATGGTCAGGTACTGTAGATGTAGCAGCTATTGCTGTGAATGCCTATGATACAGAAAATTGCAAACTCATATCTTCTGTTTCTGGCCGGCAAAATGGACAATGGTTTACCTTTGTAAATGCACCGGCAACAAGATTTATGCGACCATTGTCCCAAGAGATTGTGAAGGCTCTATTTGAATGATTTTTCGCTGCAATTATCAAACTTAGCCAAAATCTTGGTAGAGTAGAAAAAGAGAGACTTAGTTAAAGAAAAAGCCCTCCAAATATGGTAAAAAATAGTTTTGATACAAGAAACTAAACCATAAAGAAAAGGAGGGCTATATGGGAGCAACCCC
>WBZR01000090.1_pt1 | contig 158035 bp, 153 predicted proteins | sample 5204231 | NCBI WGS metagenome assembly WBZR01 (sample SAMN12412403, study PRJNA552823) | activated sludge metagenome | isolation source: activated sludge from anammox sidestream of wastewater treatment plant... | place: USA: Virginia | collected 2017-08
CATTACTCACCCGTTCGCCACTCGCCACCAGGGTTGCCCCCGTGCTGCCGTTCGACTTGCATGTGTAAGGCATGCCGCCAGCGTTCAATCTGAGCCAGGATCAAACTCTTTAGTTCGATCTCTTGGTTGGCCTGTTTCCAGGCCTGCTCAACGGAATCGACATTCATTGGTTGCCCAATGGATGTTCTTTTACCGTGTGAGCGTTCGATTTTCCGAGATCCACACCGGAACGAGTCCGGCCTGGAACCCGCCTCGGGTCCGTGAGAACCTTCGGCTTGGCGCGTTCGCCCGAACGCCCACACTTATCGGCTGTTGATTTTTAAAGATCATCGACCGCGCTGCGTTTGCATCGATGCGCGGTCAGCAGAGAAAGGAGAGTATGGATGCTTCATGAAACCGTGTCAACCTGACCACCGTTGCCGTCGGCTTTCCGTTCCGCCTTCCCGCCCTTCCCGCCTTTGCGGTGAGGCCTTGCCGGTTGCGTAATGCCCGAGCACTGCGCAACCCGAAAGTATAGCGACAACCCGGGAAGTCTGCAAACCGCGTCAGGCACGCCGCGTCAGGCACACCGCGTCAGGCACGCGTTGCAGTCGCCGGCCACCGTGCGCCCGTCGGCCCGGGTCGCGCGCCTGCTGCCTCGCCTCAGCGGTGACGGAACCGCGGCTTGCGCTTTTCGACGAACGCGGCCATCCCTTCCTTCTGATCCTCGGTGGCGAACAGCGAGTGGAACAGACGGCGCTCGAACACGATGCCCTCCGAGAGCGGCATCTCGTAGGCGCGATTGATCGCCTCCTTGGCCATCATCAGCGAGGGCAGTGAAAACCCGGCGATGGTGGTCGCGGCCTCGAGCGCCTCGTCGAGCAGCCGCTCGGCCGGCACGACGCGCGACACCAGCCCGGCGCGCTCGGCTTCCGCCGCGTCCATGTTCCGGGCCGTCAGGCACAGATCCATCGCCTTGGCTTTCGAGATCGCGCGCGGCAGGCGCTGGGTGCCCCCGGCGCCCGGAATCACCCCGAGGCGGATCTCGGGCTGGCCGAACTTCGCGGTGTCGGCGGCGATCACGATGTCGCACATCATCGCCAGTTCGCAGCCGCCCCCGAGCGCATAGCCGGCCACGGCGGCGATCACCGGCTTGCGGATACGCCGCAGCGTCTCCCAGTTGCGCGTGATGTACTCGTTGCGAAACACCTCCATGTAGCCCCAGGCGGCCATCGCGGCGATGTCGGCGCCGGCGGCAAACGCCTTGTCGCTGCCGGTGATGACGATGGCGCCAATGCCGTCGTCGGCATCGAAGTCAGCCAGTGCGGCACCGAGTTCGTCCATCAGGCGGTCGTTGAGCGCATTGAGCTGCCTGGGCCGGTTGAGCGTGACCAGGCCGACCCGGCCGCGGATTTCGACCAGGATGTTTTCGTAGGACATGCGCAGTGCTCCTCGTGGCGCCCGCACTGCGGGCGGGTGCATCGACGGGTGCCGGCAGGCGGCGCCATCGACGGTGGAAGAAAGACGCCGGCCCCTCACCCGCGGGCAAGCATCGCGCCGGTCGTCATCGCCGATTCTGCCACGCATGCCGCGCCAGTCGCGCACACCGCGCAGGCCAGGCGCGGCGCCGGACGGCCGCGCAAGGTTTAAGATCGGACGGTCGCGGATAACGGACGCAGGACGGCACCTGCGCAGGATCGATCGGAGGAGTGCCCATGAGCAGCAAGGTCGCCGCAACGATGGTTTCGGCCGGAGGGTTCCCGCTCGAACCAATCGAGCGGGCGAGCGTCGACGAACTGCGCGCGCTGCAGTTGCAGCGACTGCGCTGGTCGCTCGACCACGCGTACCGCAACGTCGTGCACTACCGCGCGAAGTTCGACGCCGCGGGGGTCCGGCCCGAAGACCTGAACTCGCTCGGGGATCTCGCGCGGTTTCCGTTCACCACCAAGGTCGACCTGCGCGAGACGTATCCGTTCGGCATGTTCGCGGTGCCGCGCGAAAAGGTGGCGCGCGTCCACGCCTCCAGCGGTACGACCGGCAAGCCCACGGTGGTCGGCTACACCGCGCGCGACATCGACGCATGGGCCGACCTGATGGCGCGCTCGATCCGCGCTGCCGGCGCCCGCCCCGGCGACATCGCCCACGTCAGCTACGGCTACGGGCTGTTCACCGGCGGGCTGGGCGCGCATTACGGCGCCGAGCGGCTGGGCCTGACCGTGATCCCGTTCGGCGGTGGCCAGACCGAGCGACAGGTGCAACTGATCACCGACTTCAGGCCCGCCGTCATTCTGGTCACGCCGAGCTACATGCTGGCGATCGCCGACGAGATCGAGCGCCAGGGGCTCGATCCGCGCGCCACCAGCCTGCGTATCGGTATCTTCGGCGCCGAGCCATGGACCAACGAGATGCGCGCCGAGATCGAGAAACGCCTGGCGATCGACGCGGTCGACGTCTACGGCCTGTCCGAGGTGATGGGGCCCGGCGTGGCCTGCGAGTGCCTCGAAACGAAAGACGGCCCGACGATCTGGGAGGACCACTTCTATCCCGAGATCGTCGATCCACAGACCGGTGCAGCCCTGCCCGACGGCGAGTTCGGCGAACTGGTGTTCACGTCGTTGTCGAAGGAAGCGCTGCCGATCGTGCGCTATCGCACCCGCGATCTCACCCGTCTGCTGCCGGGCAGCGCCCGCACCATGCGGCGCATGCAGAAGATCACCGGCCGCTCCGACGACATGATGATCGTGCGTGGCGTGAACGTGTTTCCGTCGCAGATCGAGGAGCTGATCCTGCAACGGCCCAACCTGGCGCCGCACTACGTCTGCGAACTCACGCGCGACGGGCCGATGGACGCGCTGACCGTGCGCGTCGAACTGAAGGCCGGCGAACATCACGACGGCTCGGACGCCGTCGGCGCGGCCGCCGCGCTGGAGCACGCCGTCAAGACCTACATCGGCGTGACCGTCGCGGTACGGGTGGAACCACCGGGCGCGATCGAGCGCTCGGTGGGCAAGGCCAGGCGGGTGGTCGACAAGCGGGGGCGCTGAGCGCCGCAACGCCTCACGGCACCGCGGGCACGAACTGCGCACCGAACGCGCCGATGGCGACCAGCCCGTTGCTGGTGCGCAAGCGCAAGCGCCCGGCGAGTTCGTGGCCGCGCCTGGCGGCCGGACCGAAGTAATGGGCCTCGAAGCGGCCATCGACGACGTCGGCGTCCGGGCCGGCAGCGGAAACCACCGAACCCGTCAGCACGCCGTCGGGCACATCGGTCATCGACGGCAGCAGCCTCGGCGGATCGACCGCCAGAGCTTCGAACCCGGGTTGCGCATTCGCGTCGTAGTAAGGCATCACGATCGTGCCCAGCGCGGCCGAGACGACCCGACCGTTGCCGTCGACGACGACCTCGATCGGTGCACTGAAGCTGCGCAGACGCTGCAGGTACGGACTGCCGTCTTCGCCCGGTCCGATCGCGCCGGCGACATAGCCGCGGTAGACGCGATCGACGGAACCGAGCGGCCAGAAGTTCTTCACGATGCCCGACGTTCGCGCATACCAGGGGCCTACGAAACCCTCGTTGCCGGTCGGCACCTTCTCCCAGGTGCCGAAGCGAACGTATTCGAGTTGCGGCGGCAACCACGGCGGACCGTAGAGGTATCCGGCCGCCCCGTGGAAGTCGGTCAGCGCGGCGTAAGGTGACTTCAGGTCCCGGTCGAGCGGCATCTCGTAGGAGATCCCCTGCAGCGCACCGAGCAGGTTGCGGCCCCATTCCGGCGGGGTCAGGTTTGCGCTGGTGAAAGCGGTGGAACCATCGTTCGAATCGAGCGCTGTCGGGAAATCGAGCGTCAGGTTGTAACTGTCGGTGGGCAGCGGCATCGTCACCGCGCTCCCGACATCGACGAACACGCCGGTGGCCGTGGATGCGCACATACCGATCGCGAAGCCGTCGGGGCTCGATACCGATGCCCAGTCGCAGGCGATCGGGGCCGGAACGAAAGGGCCGTGCCCGCTGCTCGACCCGCCGCCGCAAGCCACGAGGCTCGTAGCCAGCAGCAGCGCAATCGCCGTTGCCCGGAGCGGCCGGGATTCAGGCACGCGGTCGGAATTCATCGGGTGATCCGCAATGCGGGCTCCTGTGCATGAGACGAGTGTCGATGCCTGCCGCGGCATCGCCGGTGCCGGCCGGACGAACGGAGGGCACGCTCCGTCGAGTGTACCCGCCGCCGGCGGCGCACCCGGAGCGCGGCCGCGCCGGCGGTCTCGCGGAAATCACCATCCGGCGGCGAAGCGGGCAAAATAGCCCGCTTCGAGCGGCTGCTTTCAGGAGATCCACCGATGTTCGACGCGCTCTACCTGGAGAAGTCCGGCGACGGTTTCTCCGCGACCCGCAGGCTACTGACCGACGACCAACTCGCGGCGGCCACGCCCGATGCCGACGTCACGGTGCGCATCGAGTATTCGACGATCAACTTCAAGGATGCGCTCGCGCTTGCCAATCGGTCGCCGGTGGTGCGCCGCTGGCCGATGGTGCCGGGCATCGACGGCGCCGGCGTCGTCGAATCGAGCGCGCATCCGCGCTTCGCCGCCGGCGACCGCGTGATTCTCAACGGCTGGGGGGTGGGTGAATCCCACTGGGGGTGCCTCGCGCAGCGCGCGCGCCTGAAGGGCGACTGGCTGGTCGCGATGCCCGCGGATATCGATGCGCGCCGCGCAATGGCGATCGGTACGGCCGGCTACACCGCGATGCTGTGCGTGATGGCACTCGAACGGCGCGGCGTGGTGCCCGCACAAGGCGAGATCCTCGTGACCGGCGCTGCGGGCGGTGTGGGCAGCGTGGCGATCGCGCTGCTCGCGCGGCTGGGCTTTCGCGTGGTCGCCTCGACCGGCCGCGCGAACGAGGCCGACTACCTGCGCGCGCTCGGCGCCGCCGAAGTGATCGACCGCGCGGCGCTGTCGGCGCCCGGCAAGCCGCTGCAGAAGGAGCGCTGGGCCGGCGTGATCGACGCGGTGGGCTCGCACACGCTGGCCAACGCCTGCGCGCAGGCCAGGTATCGCGGCACGGTCGCCGCCTGCGGGCTGGCCGGCGGCATGGACCTCCCGGCGACGGTCGCGCCGTTCATCCTGCGCGGCGTGGCCCTGATCGGCGTCGATTCGGTGATGTGCCCGATGGAGGACCGGCGCGAAGCCTGGCAGCGACTGGCGGGCGACCTCGATCCGGCGCAGATCGAGCGGATCACCACCGTGGTCGGGCTCGACGATGCGCTGAGGCTCGCTCCGGAGATGCTGGCCGGCAAGGTGCGCGGCCGCGTCGCAGTCGACGTGAACCGTTGAGCGCGCCAGCGAAGCGCCCGCCCGCAGACGTGGCGCGCCGCGGCGCAGGGGCGGCGCGCAGTTCCGCGGGCGCTGCGCCTCGGCGCGGCGTCGAGTCGGTGTCGTACCGGATCGCCCCGATCGATCCGCACGCGCACCTGTTCGAGGTCACGCTGACGATCGCGCAGCCCGATCCGCAGGGCCAGCGCGTCGCGCTGCCCGCCTGGATCCCGGGCAGCTACAGGATCCGCGAGTTCGCGCGACACGTGGTCTCGATCGACGCGCGCGGCGCCGACACGCGCGCGCTGCGCCTGCGCAAGCTCGACAAGCACACCTGGCAGGCAGCGCGCTGCGACGGCCCGCTGACCCTCGTCTACCGGGTCTATGCCTGGGACCTGTCGGTACGCGCGGCACACCTCGACGCGACGCACGGCTTCTTCAACGGCACCAGCGTGTTCCTGAGGGTGCTGGGCCAGGAACACCAGCCCTGCGAGGTGTGGATCGAGCCGCCGGCGGGCGACGCCTGCGCCGGCTGGCGCGTGGCCACGACCCTGCCCGGGGCGGGTGCGCGCCGCCACGGCTTCGGTCGCTATCGCGCGGCCGACTACGACGAACTCGTCGATCACCCGGTCGAGATGGGACGCTTCACGCTCGCCGGCTTCGAAGCAGGAGGCGTGCGCCACGAAGTCGCGATCACCGGACGCCACGATGCGGACACCGCGCGGCTGTGTCGCGATCTCGCACGCGTCTGCGCGCAGCAGGTACGCCTGTTCGAGCCGCACACGCGCCGCGCGCCGGTCGAGCGCTACCTCTTCCTCGTGATGGCGGTCGGCGACGGATACGGGGGCCTCGAGCACCGCTCGAGCACCGCGCTGATCTGCGCGCGCAACGACCTGCCGTGGCGCGGCCAGCGCGAAACGTCCGACGGCTATCGCAGCTTCCTCGGGCTGGCGAGCCACGAGTACTTCCATACCTGGAACGTCAAGCGGATCAAGCCGGCAGTGTTCGCGCACTACGACCTGCAGCAGGAAAACTACACGCGGCTGCTGTGGATCTTCGAGGGCTTCACTTCGTACTACGACGACCTGATGCTGGTGCGCTCCGGCGTCATCGACCACGACGCGTACCTGGGTTTGCTCGCGAAGACGATCAGCGGCGTGATGCGCGGCCCGGGCCGGCGGGTTCAGAGCGTGGCCGAGTCGAGCTTCGATGCATGGATCAAGTACTACCGGCAGGACGAGAACTCGCCGAATGCGATCGCCAGCTACTACGCGAAGGGCTCGCTGGTGGCGCTGGCGCTCGACCTGACGATCCGCATCCGTACCGGCGGGAAACGCTCGCTCGACGACGCGATGCGGCTGATGTGGAGGCGCTACGGGCGCGACTTCTTCGCACGGCGCGAAGGACTCGCCGAAGACGAGTTTCCGCGCCTGCTCGAAGAAGCGACCGGCCTGCGGCTCGACGCGCAGATCCGCAGCTGGGCCTACGGCACGGCGGAGCTGTCGCTCGTGCCGCTGCTGCGGGCGGTGGGCGTCGAGCCCGGATTCGGTCCGGGCGACCAGGGGCCGGCTTCGCTCGGCGCGAAGCTCGCCACGCGCGAGGGCCAGTTGACGATCACGACCGCCTACACCGGCCAGGCGGCGCAACGCGCCGGTCTTTCGGCCGGCGACACGCTGGTGGCTGTCGACGGCCTGCGCATCGACGAGCGCGCGCTGAAGGCGCTGCTTGCGCGCCGCAAGCCGGGAGACCGGCTGCGCGTGCACGCATTCCGTCGCGACGAGTTGTTCGACTGCGAAATCGAACTCGACGCGCCGCCGGCGACCGATGCGAAGCTGAAGCTCGCGCCAAAGCCCGGGGCGCGCGCGGCGCGGCTGCTCGCCGGGTGGCTGGGCGGGAGCCGGCCGGCCCGCGCCAGCCGAGCACCCTGACGCGCGAGCAGCCTCGGCCTGCTCAGCCGAACAGCGTCGCCAGCGCCTCGCCGGGGTCGGGCGCGCGCATGAACGCCTCGCCGACCAGGAACGCGTTCACGCCGGCCTGCCGCATCCGTGCCACGTCGGCCGGGGCCAGGATGCCGCTCTCGGTGACGACCAGCCGGTCGGGCGGGATGCGCGGCAGCAGCGCCAGCGTGGTATCGAGCGAGACCTCGAAGCTGCGCAGGTTGCGATTGTTGATGCCTACGAGCGGCGTGCCCAGCGCGAGCGCGCGATCGAGTTCGGCCGCATCGTGCACCTCGACCAGCACGTCCATCGACAGCGCACGGGCGATCGATACGAATTCGGCGAGTTGCGCGTCGTCGAGCGCCGCGACGATCAGCAGGATGCAGTCGGCGCCGTTCGCGCGCGCCTCGTAGACCTGCCAGGCGTCGACGACGAAATCCTTGCGCAGCACCGGCAGCGCGCACGCCGCACGCGCGGCCCGCAGGTCGTCGAGCAAGCCCCGGAAGAAGCGCTCGTCGGTGAGCACCGACAGGCAGGCCGCGCCGTGCGCGGCGTAGCGGGCGGCGATCGCCGGCGGATCGAAGGGGTCGCGCAGCAGGCCCTTGCTCGGGCTCGCCTGCTTGATCTCGGCGATGACGGCTGCGCGGCCGGCCGCGATCTTCGCGCGCAGCGCGCGCTCGAAGCCGCGTACGGGTTGCGCGCCGCATGCCGCCTCGGCCTGCGCGCGCAGCCCGGCGTCGCTTTGCAGCCGACGCGCCGCCGCCACTTCCTCGCGCTTGACGGCGACGATGCGCGCCAGGACGTCCTCAGCCATGACCCTGCCCCGCGCAGCGCTGCGTGAACTGCACGAACGCGTCGAGCCGGGCACGCGCCGCGCCCGATGCGATCGTCTCGCGCGCCAGCGCGATGCCGGCTGCGATCGAGTCGACCACGTCGGCCGCATAGAGGGCCGTGCCCGCGTTCAGCGTGACGATCTCGCGCGGCGTGCCCGGCTGGTTCGACAGCGCCTCGAGCACCATCTCCTTCGATTCGAGCGCGTCGGCCACCCGCAGGCCGCGGTTGCTGATCATCGACAGGCCGAAGTCCTCCGGATGGATCTCGTACTCGCTCACCTCGCCGTTCTTCAGTTCGCCGACCATCGTCGCGGCGCCGAGCGAGACCTCGTCCATGCCGTCCTTGCCCCAGACGACGATCGCGTGCCGCGCGCCCAGCCGCTGCATCACGCGCACCTGGATGCCGACCAGGTCGGGGTGGAACACGCCCATCAGGATGTTCGGTGCCCCGGCCGGATTGGTGAGCGGTCCGAGGATGTTGAAGATGGTGCGCACGCCCAGCTCGCGGCGCACCGGCGCGACGTTCTTCATCGCCGGGTGGTGATTGGGCGCGAACATGAAGCCGACCCCGGTGGCGCGGATGCAGTCGGCCACCTGCGCGGGGGCCAGCATGATGTCGGCCCCCAGCGCCTCGAGCACGTCGGCGGCGCCCGACTTCGACGAGACGCTGCGGTTGCCGTGCTTGGCCACCGTCGCGCCGGCCGCCGCGACCACGAAGGTCGATGCGGTGGAGATGTTGAAGGTGTGCGAGCCGTCGCCGCCGGTGCCGACCACGTCGAGGAAGTGCGCGCCGCCGTCGACGTCGACCTTGTGGGCGAACTCGCGCATCACCTGCGCCGCGGCGCTGATCTCGCCGATCGTCTCCTTCTTCACCCGCAAGCCCATCAGGATGGCCGCCATCATCGTCGGCGACATCCCGCCGCTCATGATCTGGCGCATGAGCGTCAGCATCTCGTCGTGGAAGATCTCGCGATGCTCGATGCAACGGGTGAGCGCTTCCTGCGCAGTGATCGTCATTTCAGTTCTCCAGGAAATTGGCGAGCAGCGCGTGGCCGTGCTCGCTGAGGATGGATTCGGGGTGGAACTGCACGCCCTCGACGCGCCATTCACGGTGACGCAAACCCATGATTTCGCCGTCGTCGGTCCAGGCAGTGACTTCGAGGCAGCCCGGCAGCGTCTCGCGCTCGACCGCCAGCGAGTGATAGCGGATCGCGGTGAACGGATCGGGCAGTCCGCGGAACACGCCAGCCCCGTCGTGGCGGATCGCCGAGGTCTTGCCGTGCATCACCTGCTTCGCGCGCACCACGCGCCCACCGAACGCGGCGCCGATCGCCTGGTGTCCCAGGCAGACGCCGAGGATCGGGATGCGGCCCGCGAAACGCGTGATCAGCGGCAGCGAAATGCCGGCCTCGGCCGGCGTGCACGGGCCCGGCGAGATCACGATGCGCGCCGGGGCGAGCGCGGCGATCCCGTTGAGCGTGATCGCGTCGTTGCGCGCCGTGCGCACCTCCTCGCCCAGCTCGCCGAAGTACTGCACCAGGTTCCAGGTGAAGCTGTCGTAGTTGTCGATCATCAGAAGTTTAGACACAGTAACTCCTTGATTTATAAAGATCAACTTCTGATGAATGATCGCCGTTACTCACATCGTTATACACATTTGCAGTGGATTTCGATGGAACGAGCGCAGAAAAGTGGCCCGGACGAGGAAAAGGCGCGGTGGTGGGCGCTCCGTCGCACCGCTGCGACACGGGCCGACTATGGTGCAAGCAAGGACGCAGGGGCGCCCGCCTGCGCAGAGGACGCGCAGGCACACCTTGCGCCGTTGGAACGCGCGGTGTTCGTGATCTAGGGGGTATTGGTGGCATCAGGCAATCTCCTATGTTCTTGGAGCCGCCGTGCCGGAGAGCCATCTGCTGAACCTTGCCCACCGATACGGCGGCAAGGCGCGGTGCGAAACCGCAACGACGTGCCGCTTCCTACTGGAAGCGCCACCACTGAGCAACGTTGATCGAAGCGATGCGGTTCATTGGCAGACCGAAGTTCAGCTAACCGGAAGATGCGTGTGGAAGCAGAGCTGCCCACAGCAGCTTCATAACCTGACCATATTACCACGCCACCCCTGGTAGCCGTCCACCATTGCTAGCGCAAGGGCGACCAGTTACTGCACGTTGGCGAACATGTCGATCTTCGGCCAGCCGAGCAGCTTGGCGCTGCCGTGCAGCAGGAACAGCCATGCGCTCGCGGCCGCGGTGGAGGCGGGCGGTGTTTGCATGACGATGAAGGTGACGAGGGGTGAGGCGCTGCAGTCTGGCACGCCGTCGCGCCATGGCGGCCGCGGGGATATCGAGCGCACCGCCCGTTCGAATGGAGCCCGGCGGCCAGCGGCCGCCATTGCTAGGCTGCAGAGGATGCGGCGCAAACTGGAGGGGGAAGGGGCCTGTGCATGAATCTTCTCGTGAACATCGACGTGGACGATCTGGACCGGGCCGTCCGGTTCTACACGGCGGCATTCGGTCTGACGGTCGGGCGCCGCTTCGGCGCCGACGGGGTCGAGCTCGTCGGCGCGTCGTCACCGATCTATCTGCTGTCCAAGGCGGCGGGCAGCCGTGCGTCGCCGGCCTCGCCGCAGGTTCGCGACTACGCGCGGCACTGGACGCCCGTGCACCTGGACGTCGTAGTGACGGACATCGAAGATGCCGTCGCTCGTGCGGTGGCGGCGGGTGCGACGCTGGAGCAACCGGCGCGGTCGAGCCGCTGGGGCAAGCTGGCGCTCATGGCCGACCCGTTCGGCCATGGGTTCTGCCTGGTGGAGTTCGTCGGCAGAGGGTATGACGAGATCGCAACGCCATGACCGCCCAACAGCGCATCCATGCGCCGCACCCGGTCGGCATGCTGATGATCGGCTCGCGCGTCTTTGCCCCGAGCGCGTCGCGCTGGCCTACTCAGGGTCGGCGGCCGGACGATCATCCGGGGCTGTTGTACCTGGGGCTGTAGGACCCGGCGCGCCAGGCGCCGCAGCGGGCGGGCCGGCGGCCAGCACCTGCTCCAGCCGCCGCGCGTCCACCGGCTTGACCAGGTGGCCGTCGAAGCCGGCGCGGCGCGTGCGCTGCAGGTCGTCGTCCTGGCCGTAGCCCGTGAGCGCCACCAGTTGCAGCGCGCTGCGGTCGAGCGCTGGCGCAGGCGCTCGGCCACCGCGAAGCCGTCGAGGCCGGGCATGTTGATGTCCAGCAGCACCAGGTCGGGCGCGAACTCGGCCGCGCGCTGCAGGCCGGCCTCGCCGCTGGCCGCGGTGGCCACCTCGTGGCCGAGCACGTTCAGCAGCGGCAGGCCGCGCCGCTGCATCGCCTCGCGCACCCGGTCGGGCCGGTCGCTGACGACCAGTTGGCAGGCCAGCTCTCCGGGATGCAAGGGCGCAAGGGGGTCGGCCATCGGATCCCGGAGGTAACGGCGCCGCACTCGACGGCGATCAAGGGTGAACCTGCCCAACCTCGGAACTCACTTGGACACTGCCGATCGAGGGCACCTTCTTATTGAGCAGCGCAAGATCTCTCTCGCGCCGATCTTCGACCGTGATCTTCTGTGCCTTCCACTCGCGCAGGTCCAGATTGAGTTGACCGATGTAGGTCGCCTGCCCGGGCTTGATGACAAACCGGTAGCTGAAGGGACGCTTCGGGCTGTACTCGGTGCCACCGTTTGCCTCAGCTCGGTCTCTGAGCTGCCACGTATAGAACTCGTACGCACCAGGTGGCAGGCGGAGAGATGCAACGCGCCCGGCCGTTACGCCTTCCCATAGGTCAAGCGGTTCGGCCGAGCTTGGCCCCTTGACCACGATCTCCTGGCCGCCGCCAGCGCGTGCAGTCGTTCTCGATGCACCGCGTGCATGCTGAGGCACCGATTCGAAGTACGGTCGAGCAATCACAGCTTCGCGCTCTTCCGGAGCCAGCGCGCGGATCCGGTACTCGAAGCTGGAAATCTTCTCAAGCGGTTCACCCGACAAGGTCAGTGACACGATCAAGAGCCCTTCCGGTTGCCCTGGGGTCAGAGCGTATCCAGTAGGAAGATCGGACGTGGCTGCGCAGCCTGTCAGGCTCAACGCGACCAGCGTTGGAAACAGCGTTTGCTTCATGAGGACTCCCTTCCTTCTCTGTGATTGAATCGTTGGTACTCAATGTCCATCCGTGGACGAACGGACGTCACGGCGTCGGCTCCCCCTCTTTAGACCCAAAGGCCTCGCGCGCACGCGCGAGGAATCGCTTCATTGACGCAGACGGTTCGCCCTGCCGGCGAAGCAGGTAGGTCGACAGCGTGGGAGCTGTACCTACCAGGGGGCGGATCGCGATGTCGGAGCGCTGGAGGGTTTGCACCTGCGAGGCGATGGCGAAACTGATGCCATAACCCGCCCCTACTAGAGTGAGCATCACGCCTAAGCTAGTCACGTGGTCGACAACCTTGGGCTCCACCGATGCGCCTTCAAGCACAGCCTGGATCTGGTGGTGGCAGCCCGAGTCCGCCTCTGGATGACACAGCACGACCGGAAACATCAGCGCGTCGTCCAGCCTGACCTGGCCGTGGACCAACAAGGGATGGCGCGCCGGCACAATCACAGACAGAGGATCGGTCCAAACCGCCTCGGCGACGAGCCCGTCGTTGACCGCATTGGACAGGGCAAAGCCAACGTCCAGCAGGTCGTTGTGCAGACCCTTGAGCTGCTGACGAAACGGCATCTCGAACACACGTATCTCAAGCTCAGGCTCTTGCTCACGGCTGCGCGCGAGCAGAGTGGCGATGCGCGGCTGGGCCAAGCTGTCACAGATGGCGATGCGCAGATAGCCCTGGTAGCCTTGCGCCGCCCCCTTGGTGGCCTGGATTGCCTGGTCCACCGTCGCAAGCACGCGCCTGCTTTCGCTCAACAGCACCTGACCGGCCCAGGTCAATCGCGTCTGGCGTGTACTTCGATCAAACAACTGCACGCCGAGTAGATCTTCAAGATCCCGCATCGCGCGCGACACCGGCGACTGCTCTATACCCAAGCGCTCCGCCGCACGCGCGAAATGCAGTTCCTCCGCCGCGACAACAAAATAGCGCATCAACCTGAGTTCCATGGCGGCGGCCTCCTGTTTTCGTTGTTCGCTTGCCTGCGCCAGACGACGGCGTCGCTCGCCATGCCGTCGCTACCCAACGCCATCAAACTGCTGGAGATGAGAGGTTTCATAGGTGCGGATGCCATGCAATGCCTCCCTAGGCCGGAGATGCGGACGATTCGGATGCGCAGGTAGCCTTGACCGAACCCGAAAGCCCTTCCTCATCCATCAGGGTCATGCCGATCGACGAAATTCCACCCGACGATGCAGCCAACGGCCGCCCACCATGCATCCGCGCAATCGCCGCCACAGTGGACAGTCCAAGCCCATGATTGCGATGAGCGTCGCTGCGCGAGGGATCTGCGCGGTAGAAGCGGTCGAATAGGCGTGGAAGGTCTTCAGAACCGATCGTGGCGCCTTTGTTCACCACCTTCAGCACGACTTCTCCAGAAGACGCCTTTGAGATTTCCACTCGTACGGTGGATCCGCGTTGCCCGTAGCGCGTGGCATTGCTGATCAGGTTGGACAGCGCGCGCTGCAGCAAAGGAGTGTCGAAGCTTCCGGCAGCATCACCGACAATCTCGAGCCCCAGACCGGCGTCGGCGAGGGACGCTTCATGGTAGTTCGACACCTGTCTCGCCAGCGCTGCCAGGCTCGGTGTCGACGTACGTCGTGCCGTAACGCCGCGGTCGGCCTGTGACAAAAAAAGCATGTCGTGGACGATGCCGGCGATGCGCTGCAGTTCTTCCAGGTTCGATCCGAGCACATCGCGCAACTCACTGGCATCGCGCGCCTTGCGCAGCGCCAGCTCTGTGCTGCCGATCAGCGTTGTCAGCGGCGTGCAAAGCTCGTGCGCTACATCGGCATTGAAGCCCTCCAGTTGCTCGTAGGCCAGCTCCAACCTACCGAGCAGGCCGTTGAACTGTGTGATTAGTGGTTCAAGCTCGTCCGGCTGGGCAGATCCGTCCAGCCGACGATGCAAGGTATCGGCCGCAAGCCGTCGAGTCTGCTCTACCAGATCACGCAGCGGTTGCAGGCTACGACGAACAAGCAGGAAACCGCCGACCGACACGAACAGCGTCCCCGCGAGTGCGGCCAATGCGAGCGTGAATCCGAGGCGGCGTAACAGCGCGACATCGTCGCGAATGTCGAGCGTCAGGAGAGCGACCAGCGGATCTTGATTCGGAATTCGGGCAGGCGAAGTGAACCGCACCGCGCGAACAGAGTTGGCCGGCGCAGGCCGTACGTACAATACCGAGCCATCGGAACGCGTGAGCGAGAGAGCCATGTCGGCATGGCCGATGAAGAATTCGTCGAGCTTGTGCCTCAACGTGCCCATGTCTTCGTCGGACTCGGCAAGCAGATGGCGCAACTGCGCCTCCTTCTGCTGCAGTGCGTCGGCTTGGCGTGCCTCAAACCCTACCTGCGCGGCACCGTAGACCGCGACACAGACCGCGATCAGACCGACCAGACTCTGCATTGCCAGCCAATAGGAGAGCCGGCGGCCAAGTGATCCAATGCCGCTGCGGCTCATTCCTCGCGAAGCTCCAGTACGTAGCCCATACCGCGCACGGTGTGCAGCAGAGTGCGCTCAAACGGACCATCAATCTTGTTCCGCAGGCGGCGAACGGCAACGTCAATGACGTTCGTCGCACTGTCGAAGTTCATGTCCCAAACCTGCTCAGCGATCTCGGTGCGTGAGAGCACCTCCCCCTGTCGGCGCAGGAACAGCGCAAGCAGACTGAACTCCTGGGCGGTGAGTTCCAACCGGCGGCCAGCCCGAACCGCCTTGCGGCGAATCAGGTCGATCTCAAGGTCCGCCAGCCCGAGCACGGTCGCGTTGCCTACTTCGCGCGCCGGTTGCGCGCGACGCAGAAGCACTTGAATGCGCGCGAGCAGCTCAGAGAAGGCGAACGGCTTGACAAGGTAGTCGTCAGCACCGCTCTGCAAGCCTCGCACACGGTCTTCGACACGCACGCGTGCAGTGAGCATCAAGACCGGTGTCTGCTTGGTCTGGCGCAGCGCAGCCAACAGGCTCAGGCCGTCGATACCCGGCAGCATCCCGTCCAGCACGATTAGTTCGTAGTCGAACTCCATTGCCAAGTGAAGCCCATCGACGCCGTTGTGGGCGACATCCACCACGAAGCCTTCTTCCGTCAGTCCCTTACGCAGGTACTCGGCCAGCTTGATCTCATCCTCGACGACCAGCAGCTTCATCGTTCTTCGGCCCCCGCGCGGCACCGCGACAACCTGTCCGAACTGTCATCAGCCGGACCCACTTCTGTTGGCGTGCGGTTTCTACATTGGCAGGCATCCCCCAGCAGGCTGCTGATGGGAACCCTGCCAGTAAAGGAACCGACACCATGCGCTTTAGCCGCCCCGCCCTTGCTGCTCTCGCAGCCACCGCCGCCCTCGCTTTGCCCGGCCTTGCACAGGCCGATTCGGTGTATCACCCCGCGAACGGCGAAGTCGGGTTCACCTACCACCCGGAGCACTTCAAGAGCACCAAGTCCCGCGCCGAAGTGATCGCCGAGGTCGAAGCCGCACGCAAGGACGGAACACTGGCTTTGCTCCAACGAGGTGCGCCCTTGCCTGTGAAGAGCACCGCTCCTGCCAAGACACGTCAGCAGGTCATCGACGAGATGCGGAACGAGCCGCCCGAACAACGGCGCGCACGCATGGAGATGATGGTCGGCGGCTGAGATATTGGCGTTTTCTAGTGGCGGCGCGGATTGCTCTTGACGGAGCCTCCGCGCCGCTTCTGCTTTCCGGTGCCTCGACCCGCTGCCAAGCGGTCCTGAAGCTGCTGGCTGTAGCTGCGCTGCGGCGCTGCTGGTGGCGGTGAATGCCGCTTGCGCCAGTAGCTGTACGCAAGCCAAGCCACCACGCCGGCAACAAGAAAGCCCAGCCAGATCAGTGCGATTGTCTGAGCCAGGTCCTTGTCGGGCAGATGTATTCGCATCCCGCCTCCTCGTGCTGCGTTCGAGCTCGACAGAGCGCCAAGCTCGCGACCGCCAACTTCCGAGAACGCCGCGTCTCACATGACACGGACCAAGACCTGCCGCATGACCGCACGTGGGCGGCACTCGAATTTGGTGTCCGAAGCCCGACTTCGTCCGGGCTGATATCCGGCGAGTGAGAGTTGCGGTCACGCCTAGGGCCACCCGGGACTACTTGAGCGTGAACCGTGCTGCAACGGCTGGCTTACCGTTGAGAGCCACATCCGCCAGCACCTTTGTGCCGGCACCGAGCTTGAAACTTCCCTTCGCTTCGAGCTTGTCGCCAGCGAGCGTCAAGGGCGCCTCGGTCTTGACGCTCCCGTTGAATACCGTCACCTTGCCAGTGGCGCTGGTCAGCTTCGTTGGCTTACCGTGGTCGCTGACGTGGATCACAATCAGGTCGGGTTTGGCAACAAGCTCCATGTCACCGGTCTTGGTCTCGACGACCACGCCACCATGCTGAGGCTTGTGATCATCTGCAGCGTGGACCGGCGCCGCGGCGACGATGGCAGCGACGAGGGTCGCGAATGCATAGCTCTTCATCACGTCTTCTCCTTTCGACTATCGACTGAGGTAGCCGGTTGAGTGGCAACTCGACAGGCAGCAAACACGTCCGCCTGGGCGCGATACACAGTGGCTCGGACACCGGAAATGCCCAAGACCGAGTGGTACAGGTTGTCGTGCGACAGGGAAGCGGTCCGTTGCATCAAGCAGCCACGGTCCAGCCCGAGACGCCCAAGCGTGGCCTCCGGCAGCCAAGCCATAAAGGGCACTTCCTTCTGGTAGGGCGGCGCGAAGTCATAGGGCATGCCATGCAGAAAGATCCCGCTCTCGCCGAGCGACTCGCCGTGATCGGATACGAACATCAGCGCCGTGTCGGCTCGGTTGGAGTTCGCGCTCAGGCTCGTGATTGCCCAGTCCAACACGTGGTCTGTGTAGACGAGCGCGTTGTCGTATGCGTTGACGACGGAAGCCGGATCGCAGCGGTCCAGCGCGTTGGTGCTGCACACAGGCGCGAAGCGCTCGAACGTCGGGGGATAACGGCGGTAGTAAGCCGGTCCATGCTGGCCTTTCATGTGCAGCACAATGACCGTGTCGCGTTCGACTGCCGCGAGGCGCTGATCCAGTCGATCGAGTAGCACCTCGTCGAAGCAGCCTTCGACGCCACAACCGGCATCCGAGGCAAGGCTTGCAGCATCAACAACCTGAACGCGGTCGCACACGCCCTTGCACCCGGAGTTGTTGTCGATCCACCAAACGTCCAATCCCGCGCGCTGCAGCGCATCGAGCAGACTCTCACGACGGTAGGCCAGACCATCGGCGTATGCCGCCCGGCCGACGTCCATGAACATGCAAGGCAGTGAGGTGGCCGTCGCCGTGCCGCAAGCTTCAGCCGTACCGAAATTGATCAGGTCGGGGCGCGCCGCCAGCATCGGCGTCGTCGGACGGCCGTACCCGTTCAAGGACAGGCTGGCGGCACGAGTGGTCTCGCCGACAACGAGCACCAGCACCAGTGGTCGACCTGCTTGTTCGACGCCGGAAAGGCGCGCCGCATCGGCCGCCGCAAGCACGAACTCGCGGGGCGCATTGATTCGCGCACGGGCATAGCCATGGGCCGCTGCCAGCAAGTTGATCGGTACCAACTGCGATCGCAAATCGCGATGGTTGCGGAACAGCGACGCATAGGACGCGAAGAAGCCCGTGAGGAGCAACGCCGAGACGCCGAGCAGCGCTGTCAACGTCGCTGCCTTGTCGACTAGCGCGCCGAGCAGACCGCGAGGCGTCAGCGGCATGCGAGAGAGAACCACGGCAGGAAGGACGCCCAGGCCGAGCACCCAGACAAGCAGTCCGGGGCTAAGCAGCTCGCCTACCTCGGCTGCATCCGTCTCCAGAACATTGCCGAGCATCCCTCGATCGAACGCGATGCCGTAGCGGTTCATGAAATACGCCAGTGCCGCCGCAGCGACCATGAGGCCGCACAACACCGGCTTTGCCGCGCGCCCCCAAAGTCAGCAGTTCGAGGCTTAGCCAGACCAAGACCAAAGCCAGTATCGGCAAGGTCAGCAGCCAGGCCGCACGATCGGCGCTCCAACCATCAACGGCCCGCCACAGCGCGGACCAGAACGGTAGGTTCAACAGCCCGAGCATCCACAGCGCCACCGCGAGGTTGAGCACCGGCAGGCGGATTGGTGTCCGCGGATGGAGCGGGACTTCACGCCAACGCATCGCTTCCCCTGGCCTGCACATCAACCGACCCGTCTGCCCCGTTCGACGGCGCCAATGGCCCGGGGGAATGCGGGAGCTGCCACGCCCTTCGTAGAGGAGCGCGCCCAGCATCGCACTTGGCGTGGTCGGTACGCATCGGCGGTCGCTGGCAATGGCCGGCGAGCTGACTTCGCATCAGTGGATCGCCTCCGCCGACACGATGTCGACGACGTAGATCCAGCCAGCTCGTCGCTGGCCGGTTCTCCCTGCGGCGCGAATCGCGGCCACCAACTCGGCCACGTCCGCGTCCTCGCAATGCAGCTCCAGCTTGAATTCGCGGGTGACCTCCTGTCCGAGGTCGACCGAGTAGTGGCGCTCATCCTGGTCGATCGGCGTCAGCGACCCTTGCACGGCATAAACCGTCAGGTTGTGCTGACCCGCGTCGCCCGACCGGGGCGCCCACGCGCTGGTTGCCTTCACCGCCTCGATGACATTCGCGATGCACGTGCGATGGATGTAGGCCTTGATTTCCTTCATGGAGCTTCCTCTCGGGCTTGGACGGATGGGGAGGATTCGTCGGCTAGCGCGAGCGATGCCAGCGCGAAGCGCAGTCCGTGACGTTCACCTGGTACCACTGCTCGGCGCGGACGCTCAGATCGGACGGAACGGCGGCCACGTAGTACTTGGGAGCCGACCCGCGATCCGCATAGGAGAGCAAGGCGTACCTCGCCGTGCCGTCGCTTGCAGCTCGCTCGGCACGGCAATCCTTGACCACGTTGTCGACGACCGCGCTGCCGACCCTGGGCTGAACGACGGTGGCGTTGCGCCAGCCCTCTTGGTACGCCTTGTCGGCCGTTGACGCACAGCCCTGGAGAAGAATCAACGCAGTGATACTCGCGATCCTGAAGGCGGATTGGCGCGAACGTGTTCCTGAATGCATGGCTCACTCCTTTTCAAGATGGGAGGGTTGAGACACATCGAAAAGATCTCCCGACGCCCGCAACGAGCCGCAGGTCGGCAGTGCGTGGGCAGGGCCGACGGCCTGCCATCGCCGGCGGTCCGACCAGTGGCGCGTCCTCACCGGATCACCTCCGCGGACGCGATGTCGACGACATAGATCCAGCCCGTCCTGATCGATCGGCACCAGAGAACCTTGCACGGCATAGACCGTCAGGTTGTGCTGGCCCGCATCGCCCGGCCGGGTCGCCCACGCGCTCGTCGCTTTCACCGCCTCGATGACATCCGCAATGCGGGTGCGGTGGACATAGGCCTTGATTTCCTTCATGGAGCTTCCTCTCGGGCGGGGACGGATGGCGAGGATTCGTCCCCGCTCTCGGCGCGTTCGGCCGCGAGGCGCTTGCGCTCGTCGCGCGCTTCGGACCACTCCCAGATCAGCGGCAACAGCAAGAGCGTGAGCAACGTCGAGGTGATGAGGCCGCCGACCACGACGGTGGCGAGAGGTCGCTGCGTTTCAGCGCCTACTCCGGTGGAGATCAGCATCGGGATCAGGCCGAGGATGGCCACCGAGGCCGTCATCAACACGGGGCGCAGACGAAGCGCAGTGCCTTGCTTGACGGCCTCGCGTACAGAAAGTCCCTGCCGTCGTCGGTCGTTCAGGAAGCTCACGAGCACGATGCCGTTGAGCATCGCGACCCCGAACACGGCGATGAAGCCGATCGCCGAAGGCACCGACAGGTACTGGCCCGAGATGAACAGCCCGACGATGCCGCCGATGATCGCAAAGGGGACGTTGGCGATGATCAGCGTCGCATGTCGCACCGAGTTGAACGCGGTGTAGAGCAGGATGAAGATCAGGCCGATCGTCAGCGGCACGATGACGCCCAGGCGGGCCATTGCGCGCTGCTGGTTCTCGAAGGCGCCGCCCCACTCGATCCAGTAGCCCGGAGGCATCTTCACCTTCGCAGCAATCGCGGCGTTGGCGTCCTGCACGAAGCCGTCGACGTCCCGCCCTTGCACATCCATCTGCAGCACGGCATAGCGCTGCAGCGACTCGCGGCGCACGAAGGTGTAGCCCTCGTCCAGCTTGATCTTGGCCACTTGGGAGAACGGCACGAGGGCGCCCTCGGCCGTGCGAATCGGAATGGAGGCAATCGCCGAAGGACTGTTCCGGTACTCTTCGGCCAAGCGCACGGCGATGTCGAAGCGGCGCGTGCCATCGATCAACGTCGAGACCGTTTCTCCACCCACTCCTGCTTGCACGACGCTCAAGATGTCGTCGGCATTCAGGCCATAGCGGGAAGCCGCCTGACGGTCGACTTCGATGACCATTTGCGGCTTGCCCTTATTGGCTTCGGCCGATAGGTCGGCCACCCCGGACACGCCGCCGATGACGGTCTTGAGTTGCCCGGACAGATCCTCCAGCTTGTCGAGATCCTCGCCGTAGACCTTCAGCGCCAGCGTGGCTCGTACGCCGGAGATGAGTTCCTCCACGCGCATCTGGATTGGCTGTGTCGCGCCGAACACTGCGGTCTGCACTTCGCCTTCGAGATACTCCTGCATCTCCTTGCCGAGTGCGGAGAACGACTGCTTTTGCGGCCATTCGTCCTGCGGCTTCAGGTCGAGCAGCACCTCCATGTAGTTGACGTCGGCGGTCTCGCCCTTCTCGGCTCGGCCGATGGTCGCCAGCACGGAGCGCACCTGCGGGTACTTCTTGCGCAGGCTGGCATCCATCACGTTGGCCACGCGGATCGACTCGTCCAACGATGTCGAGGGGATGCCGACGACGCGGAACATGATCGCGCCTTCCTGCAACTGCGGCATGAACTCCTTGCCCAGCAGCGGAAAGAGGGCCAACGAGCCGATCAGCAGCGCCACGGCAGCAACGACCACGGTCTTCTTGCGGTCCAGTGCCCAATCCAGCAGCGGTAGGTAGATCTTCTTCGCGCCGCGCACCAGCCAGGTGTCTTTCTCCTCCTTGGGCTTGAGGATCAGCGCGGCCAGCACCGGCACCAACGTCAATGACAGCAGCAGCGAGCCAATCATGGCGAAGGTGATGGTCAGCGCCATCGGCTTGAAGAGCTTGCCTTCAAGCCCCGTCAGCGAGAACAGGGGCAGGAAGACGACGATGATGATCAGGATCGCAAAGGCGATGGGGTTCGCCACCTCACGGGCCGCTTCCAGCACCACGTGCGTCCGGTTGATCGGCCGTCCGGACTCGCGTGCGTGCGAGAGCAGTCGGAAGGCGTTCTCGACCATGACCACGGCGCCATCCACCATCATTCCAATCCCGATCGCAAGGCCCGCGAGCGACATCAGATTCGCCGACAGCCCGAAGCGGTTCATCAGGATGAAGGCGAACAGCATCGCCAACGGCAAGGTGACGATGACGACGATGGCTGAACGGAACTCGCCGAGGAAGAGAAACAGGATGATCGCAACCAGGATCGAGCCTTCGAGCAGCGCGCTCTCGGCAGTCTTGAGAGCCTTCTCGACGATCTCGGTGCGGTCGTAGACCGCCTTCAGCTCGATGCCTTTCGGTAGGGCCGCCTGCGCAGTGGCCAGTTTGGCCTTAACCCCGGCGACGACGTTGGCCGCGTTCTCGTGGATGCGTGCCAGCGCGATGCCCAGCACCGTCTCGTGGCCGTCGCGCGTCACCGCGCCGAAGCGCACCGCCGGCGCCTCCTTGACGTCGGCGATGTCTCGAACGTAGAGCGGCGTGCCGTTTCGTTCGGCGACGACGATCGAGCCGATGTCGGCCACATTGCCGACGAGCCCGATGCCGCGCACGAGGTACTGCTCGACGCCGATGTTCAGGTACTGGCCGCCCACCTGCTTGTTGTTGGCGGCCAGGCGCTCCATCACCTCCTTGAACGTCAGCCCGTACTTGACCAGGCGACGGGGGTCGATCTGCACCTGATACTGCTTCTCGTGCCCGCCCCAGGTGGTCACGTCATCGACGCCCGGCGCAGTGCGCAGGATCAGCCGCACGGTCCAGTCGTGCAGCGTGCGCAGATCCATCGCGCTGAGCTTCTTGTCGGCGTCCTCGATCGTGTACCAGAACACCTGGCCCAGGCCCGAACTGTTCGGACCCAGAACCGGCTCGCCATAGCCCTGGGGCAGGCGCTCCTTGACTTCCTGCAGCTTCTCTCCGACCAAGCGGCGCGCGAAGTAGATGTCGACGTCATCCTTGAAATAGACACCCACATAGGAAAGGCCGAACAGCGAGACCGAGCGCACGACATCGACGTCGGGCAAGCCGGCCATCGCGCCTTCGATCGGCACCGTCAGGAGGCGTTCGATGTCTTCGGCTGCCACGCCAGGCGACTCGGTGTAGATATTGACCTGCGCTGGGGTCACGTCCGGAAAGGCATCCACCGGCACCTGGCGAAAGGCCATGACCCCAAGCCCGACCAGCACGGCGAAGGCGACCAGCACCAAGACCTTGTAGCGGAGCGCGGCATCAACAATGGCATTGAGCATGTCGTGTCGTCCTTCTCAATGCCCGTGGCCGAGCTGCGATTTGAGCTTGCGCGCTTTCAGTGCATAGGCACCTTCCGTTACGACCTGCTCTCCGTTCTTCAGACCTGCCTTCACCACCGTGCGCCCGCCGCTGCGTTCGCCCGGCTCGACGACGCGCATCTCATAGGCTCCTTGTTCGTAGACGAACACCGTCGGCTGGCCTTGCATCATCACGATCGCGGCATCCGGGAGCGACAGCACCTCTCGGCGCTCTGCACCAGTCCCACTGGTCACCTCAATCGTGGCCGTCGCGAACATCTCGGGCTTCAGACGCCCGTCGGTGTTGGGCACCACGATGCGCGCTGCAACCGTGCGCGAGTCCTTGTCGAGTGCAGCGCCAATGAGATCGACGCGGCCGGCAAAGGTCTCACCGGGGTAGGCCGAGACGCTTACCTTGGCGCCCGCACCAGTGCGCACCTTGGCCAGCGCGGATTCAGGCAGATCGGCCAGGATCCAAACCTGGCTCAGGTCGGCGACCGTGAACATGGGTTCGCTGGGGCTAGCCAGTTCGCCGAGCGTGGCCTTCTTCTCGATCACCGTGCCAGCAAATGGCGCTGTCACCGAAAAGGTGGACACGCTTTCGGTCGAGCCCGCTGCGCTCCCGCGGAGCAGACGCAGCTTGTCCGTAGCGGCCCGCAGCGAAGCGGCTGCCTTGTCGCGATCGGACTGAGCACGAATGAAGTCCTTGCGCGGGATGATCTCGTCGGCGACGAGATCCTCGGCGCGCTTGAAGTCGGCTTCGGCGATGCGCAATTCCGACTGTGCCTGCACCCAGGCCGCGTGCGCTTCGCCGACCTCCACGCTGTCGAGCGTCGCCAGCGCTTGACCGGCGCGCACGCGGTCGCCCAGCTTGGCAGGAGCCGAGGTGATGCGGCCCTCGATGCGAGGCGCCACACGTGCGAGCTTGTCCGCGTCGGGCCGGATGGTCGCCGTGACGACGACCTCGTCTCCCATGGCCTGGGCCTTCAACGCCTCCACCTTCACGCCGGCGCGTTCCGCCTCTTCGCTGGTCAGGGTGAGTCCTTCGCTCTCGCTGTGCCCTTCCTCCTTCTTCTGCTCGGCACTGCTGGCGCCTTCAGCCGCGTGCTCATCCTTGGCGCCGCCTCGGTCGCAAGCCGCCAGCGTGAACGCCACAGCCAGCGCGAGGGCCAGCCCGGCCAGGCGCAGGGGGCGACGGGTGTCGTCTTGTGCCGTGATCATTTGAATCCTTCCTGCGACCAGCCGGCCGCTTGTTCGAGTTCGATTCGGGTCGCGTGGTACTCGGCCAGCGCGTCGTTCAACTCGCGCTCGGCATCCAGGGCCTGGCGGTTCACGAGCAACTGGTCGAGCAGGCCGATCTGGCCGGCCTGGCGCGACCTCGCGGCGAGCTGCTGGTTGTCGGCCGATGCGGAAGCCATCGTTCGCTGCAGGCGCAGCACGCGCTCGCGCTGGCTTTCCAGCCGGCTCCACAGCCGCCGAACCTGGGCTTGCGCATCCCGCACGGCGACTGTGCGTTCGATCTCGGTCTGACCCACTTCGCTGAGCGCCTGGCCAATCGCTGCGTCGTTGCGCTTGAAGAGCGGCAGCGGCACCGACACCGTCAACGAAGTGACCTGTTCGCGCGCACCGGCGAAGCCTTCCCGGCCAACATTGACGCCGACCGTCACGTCCGGGTAGCGAGCGGCCCGCTCGACACCGAGGCGGGCTCGCGCCGAGGCCTCGCGGCCCGCGAGGGCGCGCAGCCTCGGGAGATCGAGCGCCGACGTTTGGAGTTGTTCGAGCGCATACGCGGGCGCATCACTGGCCGGCAGGGGCAACTCGCCGACCACGTCGGGCAGAGCTGAGGGAGGAAGCTGAAGCACGCTGCCCAGGTCGCTTCGGGCATCGAGCAGGTGTTCGCGTGCCAAGGCGACCGCGTTGCGCGCCCGCTCGGCCTCGATCAGGGCGACGTTCGCGTCGAGGCGCGTGTCCTCGCCCGCAGCGCGTCGCCTCGCGACCGCCTGTGCGGTGCTGTCGAACAGTTCGACCGAGCGCTGCTCGATCTGGACCCGGCGCTGAGCGGCCAATACCGCGTGGAAGCGCAGCGCGGCCTCAGCGCGTGCTTGTCGGCGCGCATCCTCGACTTCGGCGCGTAGCGCATCGAGCGCAGCCGACGCAGCTTCCCGGCGTCGCGCTTGCTGCCCACCCGTCTCGATCGCTTGAGCGATGCCGACAGTCCACTCGGTGGCGCGGCCATCCGGTGCACTCGCGCGTCGGCGGGTGCCCTCCGTGCTCAGCGCAGGGTTGTTGAAAAGCAGCGGCGCTGCTTCTCGGCGTGCCCCCTCGACCGCCGCGAACTGAGCTTCGCGGACCCGCAGCGCGGGGCTGGCGGCCTCGGCGAGGCGCATCGCCTCCGCCAGGGTCAGCGGTCCAGTACCTTGAGGACTCTGTGCACCTACAGGTAGCGCTGAAGCCGCCAGAATGACGGCCAGCGCCGGGAAAAGAAATCGCATCGAATCATCCTTCTTGTCTCACGACAGAAGCGATTCGGGGCGATGTGTCTTTTCGTCAGTCAGCCTATGTGAGCTGCCGTCACCACGCCGCCGAATCGCGCGGCAAGAGTGGGATGGGCTCGATCAGGGCGCTGAAGTCCCGGAGGGATGTGGGAACTGTAGCGGGGTGTCTGGAATCGCGTGAAGTCCGCCTTCGGGGGCTCTGCGAGCATGGGCGACACCGCGGGCATGAACGCGCACGTAGCAAGGTGGCAGCTCTCGCAGTCCGCGTGATAGATGCCCCCGCTATCGCCAGTAGCGTCCGTAACCGACACGACCTCGCCGCTGGCCAGGTGCTTGTGCTCGTGATGGCCGAAATGCTTCTTGGCCAAAGCACTCGACTCGTGCGCGCAGTACGGCGCAGCCGAGGCCCAGACCATCTGGAACGGCATCACGCACAGCAGGAGGACGAGAACCCAGCGACGCATATCTTTTTATGTTACACGAACGCAAGGCTTTCGGGCGATTGCTTCTGCGCCCTCCAGCTCGACGGGCTCGCACAGACAACATCCCTCCACCTTGTTCGGGCGCAATCTACAGGCTGGGGAAGGACAGGAGTCGATCCGCAACATGACAGGGCTGTCATGTGGGGTATGGCTCCGCCAGACCTCGTTGCGCCGACACCCGCTCCAGCCGCCGCATGGACGCACCGCGTTGACCTACGGGGTCGACGCCGAGCTTCGCGCTGTACCCATACGAGGACGCCGGCAGCGAAACCCAGATCCACCGCGCCGCCCGATACGAAGCAGCCGCCCTCCACCGCGCACCCGTGAGAGTCGCGATACGGAGATCGACGCGGGGCGAGCGTCCGCGTCCCTGTCCGCCGTGCAGGCGGCGAAGTGATCGCCCGCGGCGAGGTTTTGGGCATGATCAGACCGCTCGCAGCAACGATCGCATATCAAAACGGCTGCTGAACTTCGGCACCCTGAAGCGCTTCGTCCTCGAGTTGGATCGTCACATGCGTCAGGCCGAAGCCGGTCCTCATCGCTTCCTGCGCAGCAGCCAAAGTCGCCCGTGCCGAAGCCATGTCGGTTACGACGAGATGACCGCTCATCGCATCGGCGCCGGACGTGATTGTCCAGACATGGAGATCGCGCGCGGCGACTACTCCGGGGATGTCGAGCAACGTCTTTTCGAGCAGCACCATGTCGATCTCCGGCGGCGCCCCTTCCATCAGGATGTGGACCGCCTGCTTGAGCAGAGTCCAGGTGCGCGGAACGATGAACAGCCCGATGCCCGCGCCGATAATCGGATCGACCAGTCGCCAGTCGGTCAGGACGACGATGGCCGCTGCGACGAGGACGCCGAGCGAGCCGAGCATGTCCGCCAGCAGCTCGAAGTAGGCGCCCTTGACGTTGAGACTTTCCGTCGACCCCGCGGAAAGCAGCTTCATGCCGACCAGATTGACGACGAGGCCCACGGCGGCAATGACCAGCATCGGCCCGCCGACGATTTGCGGCGGGCTCAGGAATCGCTGATACGCCTCGTACAGGATGTAGACCGTCAGCAGGAGCAGAACCACGGCATTGGCCAGCGCCGAGAGCACCTCCGTGCGGACATAGCCGAAGGTGTTGCGCGGTGTCCGCGGCCGTTCTGCAAACCGGATGGCGAACAAGGCCAAGGCCAGGCCCCCCGCATCGGTGAGCATGTGCGCGGCATCTGCGAGAAGCGCGAGGCTGCCGGTCCACAAGCCTCCGACCGCCTCCACGGCCATGAAAGCTCCGGTGAGAGCCAGCGCCAGTCGCAGCCTGGTCTTGTGTCGACCGGCGGCCGTCGTGGCGGGTATACGCTCCACCGTCGATTTTCCGTCCTCCACTTGGCGATCCTCTCGTAGGCGGCTACTGTTGGCTCAGTATTCCTGCCTGGCTCTTCTGCAACGACGAGTTCCCGTTCGCGTCGCGATAGGCCAGCAGCCGCAGCGCATTGAAGACGACCAGCAGGGTGGATCCCTCATGCACTGCCACGGCCGGGCCGATGCCCAGACCGATGATCGTGGCCGGCACCAGCAGCGCCACGACGCCCAGGCTGACGAACACGTTCTGGCGGATCACCGAGCGCGTATGTCGACTCAGGCCCACCGCGAACGGCAGGTGCTTGAGATCGTCAGCCATCAGCGCCACGTCGGCGGTTTCCAGCGCGACGTCCGAGCCGGCGGCGCCCATCGCGACGCCCACCGTTGCGTTGGCCATCGCCGGGGCGTCATTGACCCCATCGCCGACCATCGCCACCTTGGTCTGCTGCCGCAGCTTGCGGATCGCCTCGACCTTGTCCTCGGGCATCAGGTCGCCCCAGGCCTCGTCCAGGCCGACCTGGCCAGCGATCGCCTCGGCGACCTTCTTGTGGTCGCCCGAGATCATGATCATGCGGCGGATGCCCAGCTCGCGCAGTTGCTGCAGGGCTTCTTTTGCGGCGGCGCGCGGCGTGTCCAACAGGCCGATGGCGCCCAAGTCACGATCTCCGCGCCGCACAACCATGGTGGTACGGCCGCTCTCGCGCAGGCGCTCGATCGCAGCCTGGGCGGCGGCACCCAGCGCTGGCACGCCATCGGTACCGAACATCTCCACCTTGCCGATCCACACCGTCTCGCCCTGCAGGTTGGCGGTGACGCCACGGCCGATCAGGTTCTGCAGCCCATCGGCTGTCGGCGCATGCTTTCCACCCAGGCGTTCGCGCCCATCCCGTGCAATGGCGGCAGCCAGCGGGTGGTCGCTGAGCGACTCCACCGCCACCGCCACGGACAACAACTCTTCTTCGCTCGTGCCATCGACGGTCACCACATCCGTGATGCGGGGCTTGCCCTCGGTCAGCGTGCCGGTTTTGTCGAAGGCCATCGCATCGAGCGAGCCCAGTTCCTCCAGCGGCGCGCCGCCCTTGATGAGCACACCGCCACGTGCGGCCCGGGCAATGCCCGAGAGCACCGCGCTGGGCGTGGCAATCGCCAGCGCACAGGGGCTGGCGGCCACCAGCACAGCCATGGCGCGGTAGAAGCTGTCGCGGAAGGGTTCATCGACCACGACCCAGGCGAACAGCAGCAGGAAGGCCAAGCCCAGCACGGCGGGCACGAAGATGCGCTCGAACTTGTCGGTGAAACGCTGCGTCGGTGACTTGCGCGTCTCGGCCTCGCTGACCATCTTCACCACCCGCGCCAACGCGGATTCGCTGGAGCGGCGAGTCACTTCCACCTCGATGCCTCCCGCACCATTGATGGTTGCAGCGAAGACGCGCGAAGACGCATCGACGCCATCGGGACGGGCGCGCGCCTTCGCAGCGTCCTCGACCGGGCGCTTGTCCACCGGCATGCTTTCGCCCGTGACCGGTGCCTGATTGATGGCGGAGGTGCCTTGCACGATGAAGCCGTCGGCCGGCAAGCGCTCGTTGGGCCGCACCAGAACGATGTCGCCGACGACCAGCTCCTCGACGGGAATCTCCTTCGTCTGACCATCGCGGCGCACCGTCGCAGTGTCCGGCGCCAGCTCGGCCAGTGCCTCGATGGCGCGCTTGGCGCGGCCCATCGCATAGTGTTCCAGCGCGTGACCCAGGCTGAAGAGGAACAGCAGCAGCGCACCCTCGGCCCAGGAGCCCAGCGCCGCGGCGCCGGCGGCCGCCACCAGCATCAGCGTATCGATCTCGAAGCGCCTGAGCTTGAGGTTGTCGATGGCCTCGCGCAGCGTGTAAAAGCCACCGAAGAAGTAGGCCAGGATGAAACAGGCCAGCGGCAGCCAACCAAGCGCGCCCGCCATCAGTTTGTCGATCGCCACGCCGATGCCAAGCAGCACGCCGCAGGTCACCGCGAAGATCATCTCGGTGTTAACGCCGAACAGTCCTCCATGTTCGTGCTCGTGCGCATGCTCGTGCTCGTGCTCGTGTGCATGCTCCTCTTTCTCGCCCGGCTCATGACGATGCCCAGGTTCGCCGCGAGCTACGGGTGTCGCAGTCGTCGAGCCTTCAAGCCGCTCGACCCCCGCATCGGAGAGCGCCTTGAGGATGGTCTGCTCGATGACCGCCTGGCGATCAAAGTCCACATGAACCAGCCCGGTCGCGCTGGCCTCGGCATCCAGCACGCCCGGCAGCTCGCGCAGTAGATCCGTCACCGTCCTGGCGCGGCGTGCGTGGCCGATGCCCTCGGTCTGCCACAGCACGTGCGCGAAGCGTTCGGTGACCTGCGCACCTGCCGCCTGCACGATCTCGCGTATGCGGGCCAGCGGCAGCACTTCGGGATCGTGATGGATGCACAACTGCGCCGGCGCATCGTCCTGCGCCGTGCGCACATGCACCTTGTCGATACCTTGACGGCCTTGCAGGTCGTCGATCAGGCGTTGAACGATGGCGTCCTGCGCGTCAGCGATCTGTGGCAGTACGAGGGGAATGTCGAGGCGCAGTTTGTTGGCCATGCTGATGTGATAAATCCTGAGAAAATGTCCGATATCGTCGATGCCTCAAGCCGCCCGGAAAACATGGAGGGATCGTCGATTCAAGCGATGGGTCTGCCGTTCGCCTGTCGCCGCGTCACAACGCCGAGTCATGGCCTGGCCTCGACCGCCGCAGGAGAGCAGCAAGTGGATGCCGACTGGCCGGATGCCTCCATGAATGAGGCCAGGATCGCGCAGTCGTGCGACTTGTCACCGTCGCAGCGCGCCCGCAGTGCCAGGAGCTGGCGGTTCAATTCGCGCAGCGAGGTCAGGCGTTGACGCACTTGGGCGATGTGCTTGTCCAGCAAAGCATCCGCCTGCGTGCAGGATTGGGAGGGCGCCGCGGCGAACGCCAGCAGCTCCCGGATTTCCGGCAGCGGGATGTCCAGCGAGCGGCAGTGCCGGATGAAGCGCAAGCGCTCCAGGTGGTGATCGGCATAGAGCCGATAGTTCGAGGACTCTCGTGCTGGCGCCTCCAGCAGCCCTTCGCGTTCATAGAAGCGCACGGTCTGCACGTTGCATTCGGCCTTGGCGGCAAGTTCACCGATCTTCATTTCATTGCTCCACCGTTCGCCACTCGTCCCCTGTCGCCCGCCTCGATGATCAGCTCTGCGATGCGGGAGATCGCTGGTCGGACATCGCTCATGGCGCCTTGCGGAGGCGTTCCACCTCGCTCTTGACCATCGCTAGCAGCACGCTCGGGTCAGGCTCGGGCAACTGCCTGCCGTTGATAAAGAAGGTGGGCGTAGCGCGCACGCCCACAGCGTTCAAGTCGGCGATGTCCTGTTCCAGCAGCTTGTCCACTACGCCAGTGGCCACATAGGCGCGAGCCTGCTCCAGGTCCAGGCCCGCGGCGCTGGCGAACTCCCATGCCCGCTCCGCTGCCGGACTGCTGTGGCTGGCCCAGATCGGCTGGGATTGCATCAGCGCATCCATGACCGGATCGAAGCGCTGCTGCCGACGTGCGGCCTCCAGGATCTGCACGCCAGCAACCGACGGCTCCTTGTGGAAAGGCACATAGCGGATGACCAGTCGCACGTGGCGCGGGTAGGAGGTCAAGATCTGCTTGACGTGGGGGTAGAAGGCGCGGCAGGCCTCGCAGGCCGGGTCGAAGAACTCGACGATCGTGACCGGGGCGTCGGCAGGGCCGATGACCGGCGAATGCGCTCGCACCATGACGTCGAGCTTCGCTGCGGCCTGCTCCGCCGCCTGTTGCCGCTCGTGGCGCTGGTAGAGGAAGGCGGCCGAGGCAAAGGCCGCCAGCGCGACAAGGGCCGTGAGGATGACGGCGGAGGTGCGTCGGGTCATGCGGAAGTCCTTGAGCGGGTGATGAGGAGCAATACGGCGATGGCGACGAATGCGGCCAGCGCCAGCAGGGGCAGCGGCAGGCCGCCCAGGATGATCATGTCGGCACTGGTGCAGGACTCGCCCCGACTGCAGGGCGTGATGCGCTCCGGGATCAGGCCCAGGTAGAGCAGGCTGTGAAAGCCCGCCACCAGCCCTCCACCGACAGCCAGCGGCAGCGCGTAGGGCCAGACGGTCGCATCCGCACGCAGGCTGGCCACACCCAGCACGATCGCCAGCGGGAACATGAAGGCGCGCTGGAACCAGCACAGATTGCAGGGCGCCTGACCCATGACTTCGCCGACGAACAGCACCGCGAGCGAGGCCAGCAGCGCGATGAGCCAGGCGGCGAACAAAGGTCCCCAGCCCGTCTGCTGGCGTGGCGGGGCCGCTTCCTCAGCCACGGGCAGTCTCCCCGTGGCGGATCAGCCGCGACGAGTTGGCCAGGATGCTGACGTCGACGGCGGCGTGCGCCGATCGAGCCGAAAGGCTATCGCGCACGGATGCGGTCGATGCGCTTGGAAGCGCGAAGGCGGACTCGTTTGGCGGAGGATGCGAAGCTTGGGTACGGCGTGTGCTCAACGGTGCGGTCCTTGACTTCGATCCCATTGGAAACCTTGAAGCAGGTACAGAGTCAAGACACGATGCAAGCTCCCCTGTCTGAACGCTTACTGGAGAACCATAAATCCGACAAGCTCAAGGACTAGTCAAATCGCTCCACCGTGAACCACGGGGAGACCCGATCGTGCATGGCGCGAACGACGGCAGTCTGCCCTGGTCTAATGTTCACCGGTTCCGGCATCAGATAAAGAGCTGGCCTCCAGTGCGAGGTCGCAGTCTGCGCGCGCGGATGATTCTCAAATGTCGTGGTCCGATCGACCCTCAGTCGCAGCCACTGAACGATGCCGTAGCACCTCCCTTCCACTGTCACCGGTATGCGAATTTGGGTGCATTGCGGCTCCCATTCTTTCTGTTGCTCGAAGTCAAATCTGAATGCTTCGGTTTCGTCACCAAGCAGGTCGATTTCAAGATCATCCCGCGCCAGCACGTGCCTTCTGGCGATCACCTGGTTGAACGCCGAGAGATCAAGGCCATCTACCGCTTCTACGCTCAAATTGGCACCAAGCCTCTCACCTCCAAACAGAGTGATCATCAGACTGGCTGAGGCCGGTATGATTCGACAGCCCGGTTGGAGTAGACGCCGCTTTGCGTCTTCAATGCTCGCCAGCACCCGCTCGCCAAGCAGCTCGCTTGAGAACAGTTCGAATACCAGCACATTTGCCCGCTCAGGAAGATCGGTTCCAAGTTGCAATTCTGTGGAGCGCTTCGGAATCAGGGAAATCTTCGAGGCCAATCCGTTGCTCTCGATAATCTTGCTCGCCATCCGTGCAACTAGTGGTTCGGCCTCGCAGGTTGTCAGGCTCATAGGGTCCATCCGTGCTGCAAACATGGATAGCAGTCCCGCGCCTGTCCCGATTTCGAGCACGCGCGAATCGGAATCGATTGCGGCGCGCAACGCACCCTGGTAGGCCTCGTTCCTGGCGTGGTCGTTTAGCATCGAGATATGCCAGAGCGGCACCTGCCGCTGCTGGACCTCAGCCAACCTGCGATGTGCGGCAACGAGGTCCGTGTCCGCTGCGATTGCCTCTTGAAACGCGGCCGTCGCTCCTGCCAGATCGCCGAGATGCTCCCGAGCAATCCCGAGATTGTTCTTCGCTCTTGCGTTAGACGGATCAATCTCCAGTACGCGCTCGTAGTGCTCAATAGAATCGGCATGCCGCTCGTTCATCTGGAGCAACCTACCGAGATTGAGACGAGCTACGGTCCAGTCGGCACGTAGCTCGATGGCCTTCCTGAAGCAGGCCTCTGCATCTTCAGTCTTGCCAAGTGATTGCAGAGTCAAGCCGAGGTTGTTATGCATCACGGCCACATTCGGCGCGAGCGCAACTGCCTTGCGGTGAACGGATTCCGCCTCGTCTCTACTGCCTAAGTCATCCAGCAGGCAACCAAGATTGGACAAGACTTCGGGACTATCCGGCTGAAAAGACAATCCCAGACGATAGGACTTCACAGCCTCCGGAAAGTAGCCGGCTTGCTGCAGAGCGCATGCATGGCCAAAGTGAGCTGCGGCGCTCGCGTGTCGCAGGTCCTTTTCTCGATGCTTCAGACTCAATGCCTCTCCAGCGCAGAGCACGACCGGGTTTATTAGTTGTAGGCACTATAGGAATCCTCCCCGAACAGCATTCGAACGAGGAGATGACAGTCCTGTCATATTGCTGGCGATCGAGGCGGAGTCGACCGACAAAGAGGCTGGCACGGCCGGGAGAGCTGGTACTGAACAGTTCGGCTAGTGCGATAGCGCCATTAGGCCATCCCCCGACGCGGAGAAGCGATCGAGAGGTTCCGACGCAAGGGGGCAAGCCACCTGTACGCAACGATGGCGCGGCTTTGATCGTCGCTGGCCGATAGCTCGGCGTGCTAGACGCTACTTAACTTACCGAAAGACGCGGCCCTCACGACAGCGGCGCGTTCAGCTCGAGCGGGAGATCCCGGATTCAGGATCGTGGCAACGACACGAGGTAAGCGCGGTCACATTGGGCCAGGCATGTGAGCCCTGCCGAGCCACCGATGTTGCGAGCGTCTTCCATTGACAAATTCGCGTCTCACGTCACCCCACGCGCCAAGCGCCACATGCCCCACCAAGCGAGTGGCGCAAGGACAACAACGCTGGCCATGCCAGGGAAGTATCCATAGGGCTCGGTGGTCAGAAGCGGCAGAAGAAAATGCGCGAGCTCTGCGATTCCCATCGAAGTGAAGAACGTCCATGCCAAGAGGTGCCCGAACTCGTAGTCGCGCCTTACGAGGAAGGGAACAGCGAGCCATGCGCCAATCGGTACTATCAGGAGAGCCAAGATCAGTCCCGCGGATATCTCGGGGACAGGGGTTCCAGTGATCCGATCGGAAACAATCTCGAAGAATGCCGTCCGATTTTCCTCTACCTTGTGCAGGATGAGGAAGGCGAGCATCGTCAGCCAATAGGGCACTCTGATGGATGCCCATGATGCTCCCGTCCGCACCAGGAGCCAGGCTACGAATCCCCCAAGGTATCCCGTTAGAAACAAAGCCGCGTAGAGTGGCCCAAGATAGATAAGACCGAATAGCGGCACTGCAAGCGAAAAGAGAAGCGCGAGCACGATCAGCAGCTTCGACTTATTCATCTTCATCGCAAGATCCTTGTGCGTCCCCGCACTCACCGCACAACCTCATACGTAGGCAAACCCACACCCTTCGTCAAGCGCCACTGGGGTGCCACCCCAAGCCGAGACGCAGCAGATTTCGACCTTGGTCCCAAGCGCCGACCGCTTGGCGCTGCAAGCGCTCACGCCTCCTTTGATTGGCACTCCTTCGTGTGAATTTTACTCTGGCGGTACACCGTCGATCACGACGGTCGCGGCACTTCTCGAAGGCACTAAATCTATAGTTAGTATGAGTGCACGGCGCGGCGCCGCGCCCGCGGGACTCGTTGACCAGGCGATGCGCCAGCCAAGGGGATCAAGTTTCGCCGGCCATCCCATCGGATCGGCCACCGCAATACTGATGCTGCCCCTTACGACGCCCAGGCCTAACCGCGCGTCGGATCATTGAAGCATCCGGAGACCTTGTGATCCCAGGCTGTCTCAAGGGCTAGCGGCTCGATCTGAAGGTAGGAGAACATGAATTTGCGCCATCTTCGATCCTTTATCGCGGTAGCCGAGGAACTACATTTCGGTCGAGCGGCACGGCGGTTGCACGTAGAGCAATCCCCTCTGTCGCGCACAATTCAAAGGTTAGAAATGGACTTAGGCGTGGCCTTGTTGGAGCGCACGCCGCATGGTGTTCGTCTGACCCCTGCCGGGCAAGTATTCTTGTTGGATGCCCAACGTGTCCTGCTCACTCTCGATCAGGCGCAGACTAACGTGCGAGCGGCCGCCGCCGGCCATCGGAACATCTTTCGCGTCGCACTGTCGGGCCACATAGGAAAGTCCCGATTACCTGCGCTTCTCGCTCTCTCCCGGAAGGAAGCGCCAGAGGTGACGGTCCGCCTCTTTGAGACGACAGGAGCACAGCTAATGCTAGGACTTAGCAGCGGCCTGTACGACGTCGGACTTACCTTGGCGGATGACGGAGATGCTGGATTTATCGCCACACCACTCTGGGAAGACCCTTTGATGGTCGTCCTCCCTACACGGCATCCGCTGCTGGCTTACAAAGAACTGCCGCTAAAGGAAGTTGTCAGCTATCCGCTGGTGTTGTGCGACCACAAGGACAGCAGCGGTTGCACTCAGCAGCGCGAGCGACTGTTCCGATCTGTGGCGGCCCAACCCGTAGCGGTGGAATACGTGACCTCACACTCCCTGATGCTGACGCTGGTTGCGGCGGGATACGGAGTGGGATTCTCGACCGCAGGACACCTGGCGAATCGCCAACATTTCGATGTCGTGGCACGTCCTTTGGCCGGTCAGACAGCACCGCTGACCACGTATCTGCTGCGACGCGACGGAGAGATGGCGGAGCCTCTGAGGCAATTCATCCACCGAGCGCAGCGTGTCGGTCGCTTGCAGGGAGCCGACGAACGGTCGGTGTAGTGCCGTCCGTCGGTCGGCCCGATTCCTTTTCGGTCTTACGACTGACCTGATCTGCATCTTAGCCGAGCCCCGCCGCATAGCAGCGGTATGCCGTCGATCTGCATAGCAGCGTGCCACACCGCTGCGGGCCGAGAAGGTCACTGAAGTGATGCGGGACGCATCAGCGAGTGTTGGATGCAATCCGGCTCAGAAAGCCGATGCATTGACGCTTTACTCGATCTGACGTGGCGCGAAAACTTCATCATGGCTTTCGGGTCAAGCGCGACACTCTTGGTGCCCTCCCCGGCGCGAACGAACAGGCGACCTTTCAACTCGTTGCGTCGGTAACTGAAGTTTTCTCAGACGCATTATGGTGGAGGACTATCGAGCGCTGCAAGGTGTGATTGGCCAACTCTTGCGCGGCGGAGATCGCCGCTCAAGGTCTTTGCCACGATGCCGACCGGCTCGCGCTTCGTCTCGGACTCCTGGTACTCGCCGTGACCATGCGGGTCGCGCGTGTTGCCGTGTCGATCCGATGGTGGAGAGAGCGCGATATGCCAAAGAAGTCGAGCTGTCTTACTTTTGGGGCCAAGACCTACTATCGCCCAATTGAGGCGACTATTCGCTGGTGCGGCCTGCTGCGCTTCGAACTCCATATTCTGAAGGCACTTGGGCAGCGTGCGTTGCCGGAGGTACGCGAGTTCCCGCGCTGGCCCCTGCTGCGTTTGAATGCGGAACGCATATTCGACGCGCTGACACATGGTGAACTTCCCTGCGGCAAAGCGGGGCTGGTGCAGGCGTCGCAACGGCCGTCGCTCGATGACCCTGATTTGACTGTGCGCCACGTAGACCTGAAGGTATGGATGTCGCACTACTACCCCAGCGAGAGGCCCTCCTTCCTCTTCGACGACATCGAGCGCGCACTGCATCCCGCGGTCAGCTTAGATGCGCTCAACGTCCTGCTGGCCGATCGCGAGGCCACCAAGGTGCAGCTCGCCGAACTCTCTCAACTACATGCGGTACTGCAGGCGCAGCACGAAGCACTGGTGAAGGATCACGCCAGGCACGTCGTCGAGGGCGGCGACGGGCGCGAAGCCAGTCTGCGCAGCGAATCGACCTATCTGAACATCATCGGCGGGCTGCTCACGCTGCTGCTGGGCAAATCGCCGTCAGGCACCGCGTACTCGTCCTTCCGCAACATGGATGCCGTAGTGAGCGCACTGCTCGCGCATCACGAGGGCCGGCCGGGACTGAGCGAGCGAACGCTGTGGAGCAAGCTGGCACAGGCACGGCGGCATCTGGAGGCATCGCGCTGAGGAATCGGCGCTCTCTGCAATTGCAGTCACATCGTCTGCAATTGCAGTGAATCGGGCCACTGCGATGTATTCAATGCGAGGCACTTTCCGAACAGCGCCAGTGAGCGTCAAGGAGTGTCCCTCATGTCTTCGCAGACCACCGCACCGGCCGCGCCGGCAGCCGAGCACCGCATCTTGCGCCGCGCCGAAGTCGAGGCCAAGACCGGCTTCAAGCGCGCCCACATCTATTCGCTCATGAGGGAAGGCAAGTTCCCCAAAGCGCTGCGCCTGGGCGTGCGCGCCGTGGGTTGGGACTCGGTGGAGATCGAGCAGTGGATCGCTGACCGCCTCAACGAGCGCGCCTGACGCGCTTCTTCCGGCACATGCCAAGCAACCGGGGGAAGCCCATGCAGGTGGTATCCATCATTTCGACCAAGGGCGGCGTGGGCAAGACCACGACGGCGGCCAACCTGGGCGGCTTCGCGGCCGACGCCGGGCTGCGCGTGCTGCTGCTGGACCTGGACGTGCAGCCCACGCTGTCGAGCTACTTCACGCTGGCCGAGCGCGCGCCGGCCGGCATCTACGAGATGCTGGCCTACAACGAGCAGCGCGCCGAGCAACTGGTGTCGCGCACCGCCATCGCCGGCTTGGACTTGGTGCTGTCGAACGACGACCGCGGCGAGCTGAACACGCTGCTGCTGCATGCGCCCGATGGCAGATTGCGGCTGCGCCATCTGCTGCCCACGCTGGCGCCGCGCTACGACCTGCTGCTGATCGACACCCAGGGCGCGCGCAGCGTGCTGCTGGAGATGGCGGTACTGGCCTCGGACCTGGCGCTGTCGCCGGTGACGCCGGAAATCCTCGCGGCCCGCGAGCTGCGCCGCGGCACCTTGCAGCTCATCGAGGACATCGCGCCGTACCGGCACCTGGGCATCGAGCCGCCGCCGCTGCACCTGCTCATCAACCGCGTGCATCCGGTCTCGTCGAACGCCCGGCTGATCCAGCAGGCGCTGCGGCAGGTGTTCCAGGGCCAGGCCGGCGTGCGCGTGCTGGATACCGACGTGCCGGCGATCGAGGCGTATCCGCGCGCTGCGACGCGCGGCCTGCCGGTGCATCGGGTGGAGTACCGCCAGCCGGCGGGCCGCTCCGCACCCGCGGCGCTGGACACGATGCGCGCCCTCGCTGGCGAGCTGTTCCCGGCGTGGCGGGAGCGCTTCGCGCTCGTCACCGGCCGAGGGATCGCGGGAGGGGCCGGCCATGGCCAGCGCGCATGAACTGGCGCGCGGCCACAAGCGGCTGCGAGCGCTGATCGAGTTCGCCCTGGGCGAGGGCTGGAAGGTGATGCGCACCCGCGGCGGGCACCTGCTGTTCACGAAGCCGGGCTGCGCGCCGATCTACACCAGCTCGACGGCGAGCGACCACCGCGCCGAGCGCAATGCCCGTGCGCAGCTTCCCCGCGCCGACCGACAGGCGCAGGCGGCCGAGGCGTCGCCGCAGGAGAGCGGCCATGGCTGACATGACGCCGGACGACATGGCCGCCAAGCTGCTGGCCTCGGGCTTCGAGCGCAGCGGCCCTTCGGCCGCGGCCTTGACCGACCCCATCGCCGACACGCCGATGGTCGTGACGCTGGACCAGTTGCGCCCGTATGACCACGACCCGCGCGTGACGCGCAACCCGGCCTACGAGGACATCAAGGCGTCCATTCGCGAGCGCGGGCTGGACGCGCCGCCCGCCATCACGCGCCGGCCCGGCGAGCCGCACTACATCATCCGCAACGGCGGCAACACGCGCCTGGCGATCCTGCGCGAGCTGTGGAGCGAAACGAAGGACGAACGCTTCTTCCGCATCCCCTGCCTGTTCCGCCCCTGGCCGCAGCGCGGCGAGGTGGTAATGCTGACCGGCCACCTGGCCGAGAACGAGTTGCGCGGGGGCTTGAGCTTCATTGAGAGAGCCCTGGGCGTGGAGAAGGCGCGCGAGTTCTACGAACAGGAATTGGGGCGTGACAGCGGCCAGGCGCTGTCGCAGAGCGAGCTGGCACGACGGCTCACAGCCGATGGCTTTCCGCTGCCGCAGTCGCACATCAGCCGCATGCAGGACGCAGTGCACTACCTGCTGCCGGCGATCCCGAACCTGCTGTACGGCGGTCTCGGCCGGCACCAGGTCGAACGACTCGCGGTGCTGCGCAAGGCCTGCGAACGCATCTGGGAGCGGCGTGCGCTGGGCCGCCATCTGTCGGTGGACTTCGCCACGCTGTTCCAGGACGTGCTCGCGCAGTTCGACGCGCGGCCCGACAACTTCTCGCCGCAGCGCGTGCAGGACGAACTGGTCGGCCAGATGGCCGAGCTGCTGGAGGCGGACTACGACACGCTGGCGCTGGAGATCGACGACACGGAGAGTCGGCAGCGTGCGCTGACCAGCGATCCGGTGCCACCAGCGGCAAGACCTGCACCAGGGTCTGCATCGGCTGCACCTGCGCCCGAGCCGCAGCGGTCCTCGTCGCCGCCATCGACGCCGGCCGCTCCTGCGGTGCAGTCGTCGGAGCCCGGTTTGTCCGCGCTGGCGGGCACGGCTGCGTCGGGTGTTGCCGCCGATGGCGAGCAGCGCGGCGACGGCCAGCGCGATGAACGCCTGCAGGGCCACATCGTGTCGCCGGCGCCGACCACCGAGCGCCTGCAGTCCATCCAGCGCATGGTCGCCGACCAGATGGGCGACAAGCTGCCCGACTTCGAGGCCGACGCGCTGCTCGCCATCCCCGTGCAGGCGGGCGGGCTCTACCCCATATCGGACGTCTGGTACATCGAGCCCGGCCTGGACGTGCCGGATCGGCTGCGCGTGCACATCGCGCAGTTCGCGCGCGAGATCGCAGAGGAAGCCGGTGTGGCCGAGCAGGTCGAGCCCAGCGACGGCGGCATCGGCTTCGCCTACGTGGCGCCGCCGGCCGCGCGCGCCATGCCACCGTTCGCGCGGGCGGTGCTGACGCTGTTGCAGGCGCTGTGCACCGCACGTGCCGCAGTCGGGCTCGACCGCGCCCGGCTGGCCGATGACCTGGCGCCCTTGCTGTATGGCGGCGGCGCGTATCCGCGCCTGAGCGATGCCGGGCTGGTCAAGCTGTTCCGGCTGCTGCGCCTAGCGCGTCGGCTTGTGGACCTGGAAGCCGGCGCCAGCGCCTCCGGCCACGGCGCCTGAGCGGAGACCGGCCATGTCCGCACCGCACCCGCTCAACCAGGCCGTGATCGCGCAGGCGCTGCACGACCTGCGCAACGGGCAACTGCGACGCTGCAAGGCCATGGGCTTCGGCGAGGAAGAACTGGATGCGCTCAAGCATCCCGAACTCGTGAGCATGCTGGTCAATGCCACCGTCTCGTGGTGCTCGGTGTCGGTGAACCGCGAAGTGCTCAAACGATTGCTGAGTCAGGTGCACGACGTGGAGCGCGAGATCGCCACGGTCGACCGCATGCTGCGCCTGGGCGCCAGCACGGAGATGGTCAGCCGCTTCTACGGATTGACGCACCAGGAGGTGGCCTTGCGCCGTGACATCCTTGGCCTGCCCAAGCGCAAGGGGCGGCATCCGGTGCTGGACGAGGCGCAGGACACGGCGCTGTGGAAGCAGTGGAAGGCCGGCGTCACCGAGCGCGGCATCGCGCTGGACGACGAGGTGGCGATGCTGGCGCTGACCATGGACTTGGCCGAGACCTTGAGTCTGCCGATGTCGGTGATCTGGTCGGCGATACGCAACTGGATCGACCAGGGGCTGGCGTAGGCGATGGCGACCGGCGGCGCACCCCGGCGCGATGGCCCCGTGGCGCTGTCGGCACTGTTCGACGACGCGCTGCGGGAACTGGTGCCACCGGCACCGCCAGCCCAGCGCGGCGCTGCTCCTGCGGCGCAGGCCGCGCCGGTCAGCGACGGCTTCCTCTACAGCGGCAACCGGCATGAGAGCGTGCCGCGCGCGCTGTTCCTCGACCGGCGCCTGACGCCGCTGGAGCGCAACGCCTGGCAGGTGTTCCGCCTGCAACTCCAGAGCGACGGCGTGACGGCATTCCCGACTTACGACCAGCTCCGGCCCTATCTCGCCTCGATGCCCTGCGCGGCGCAGGCCTCGCACGAGACCGTGGCGCGCGCCCTGACGCTGCTGCGGCTGACGCGCTGGCTGAGCCTGGTACGACGGCGCCGCGACCCGAAGACCGGACGCATCCTGGGCAACCTCTACGTGCTGCACGACGAACCGCTGACGCCCTTCGAGGCGATGCAGCTCGACCCCGACTACCTCGGCCTGGTCAGCCAGGCGCTGACCCATGCCGCGAAGGCGGTGCAGATTGTCGGCATGAACACGCTGCGCGAGATCGCCGAAGACCCGATGCTCAACGGCCGCACGCTGCCCACGCGGCTGCAGGTGCTGGCACAGCGCATGGCCCGCAACGAATGGGCCGATGCGAGTTATCCACAAGCGCCTGTGGATCACGAATCCGAAGAAGGCCAGGACGGCCTGCTTCGGAATCTCGATGGCCCGTCTTCGGAATCCGAAGCAGGGCTGAAACCCGCGCCAGACGGCTCACTTCGGAATCCGAAGGAGGACCGTACAGTACGTAAAGAAAATCATAGTGAAGTACGTACAGTACCGCGCGCGAAGGCGTTGCAGAACCTGCGCCTGCCTGAGCGCCTGCTGCGCTTGAAGGACGAGCAGCAAAGCGGCGCGATGGTGGCCTTGCAGCAGGTGGACGAATCGCTGCGGCAGGCGGTGCTGGATGAATGGGACGCTCGCTGCCGCAACAGCGCGGTGCGCAACCCGGCCGGCTACCTCTTCGGCATCATCCAGAAGGCGATCCGCGGCGAGTTCAAGGCCTGGGCCGGCGAAGGCGGTTCGGCATCGACGCCGCCTGCGCCGTCACCGCCGCCACGGCCAGCCGCACCTGCACCCTCCGCACCGCAACCGCCTCCATCCAACGGTCCCGGCCGCGAGGCGGCGCGGGCTTACCTGGCGAAGCTGCGCTCGACGCTCGACGACTCCTGAACGGCTATCCCCTGGGGATAGCTGGGACACGAAGCCTTCCAGCCATCGGCTTTGGCTCACGCCGTCACAGCCCGGCGCGGACCTATCCCCAGGGGATAGCCGGAACACGCGGCCTTCAGTGACGACAACCGGGGACGCACCCGCTGCGGTTTGTTGACTGACGCCCTTCCCGGCGATGCAGATGCTGGCGGCTCGTTCCCTTACCGCGAGTCGTCACCATGGCCAACGAGCCCCAGCAGCCCCTCCAGTTGAATCTCGGATCGCTGCGCAGCGCGATGTCGCTGACGCTGCACACCCACCACGCTTCACGCATCTGGCATGGCCGAGCGCCCGCCGAGGGCCGGCCCGGGATCATCGGTCTCAACGGCTACATCAGCGTGATGAACAAGATGAAGCGCGGTGCCGAGCAGGACGATCCCTACTCGGACTGGTGGATGCTCCGCATCGAGGACAAGCTGACGCAGACCAAGACGAGCTTGCAGGCGTTGCGCGAGCAGGTTGATCAAGCGCTGGCCGATGTGCCGCCCGCACTGTCGCTCGGTGAGAACATGAACGTGCAGCCCGTAAGGCTGCCGTTGTTCGTCAATGCGCAGCTCGGCTTCATGGCGGTGTACCTGCTGGCCGACTACGACGACCTGGCGCGCAGGCTGATCCTCGCCCACCACACCGCGCTGATCGACCGCAGCACGCTGGAACGTTGGCTCAACGACGGCGCGCATGCGCTGCGCAGCCTGTTCTCGCTGGCACAGCAGTACCGCTACTCCGGCGCGACGCGCGACGACTTCGCCTCGAAGAACGCGGTAGCGCGGGCGGCGCTGGAGAAGTTCGGCGAACTGCCGCAGGACGTGCTCGAAGGCACGCGTCGCTCGCGCTTTGCGCCACCGATCGCCCGTCGGGCGGGCAAGCCTGGTGCAGCCGCTGATGCCGCACCCGTCGCTGGCGCAGCCGACGTGGCGGACGACGACCACAACCAGGATCACGACCATGGCGGCGAAGGCACGAAGGCATGACGGCATCGTCTTCCACCGGCCAACCGGCGCGCTTCCTGCCGCTGGAACAGGCGGACTTCCAACGCCTGGAACACTCGGGCTACCTAAAAGGCCTTTTACAGCCTTTTAAAGGTAAGGGTCTGGAGGTCTGGGCCAACCAGTGCACCGCGCTGCGCGACGACTTGATCGGCCTGGCACAGCGGCGCGTGCTGCAACAGGCGCGGGCCTATCCCTTCTCGCTGCTCGACGTGCAACTGGCCCAGCAGACCACTGGTGCAGGCACGACCTTCCTGCGCTGGCGCAACCACGACCGTTCCTCGATGGGCGTGGCCCTGTGGAAATCGCTGCTCGAGCGCCCGGCGACGCCGGCCTCGCTGATCGACGACCTGTACGCGATGGAGCTGCAGCGCATCGCCTTGAACATGCAGATCAGCCTCCTTCACACGCTGGGCCGCCAGGCCCAGGAATGCGCCAGCAAGGCCGCGCAGGCCGAAGCGGCTTACCTGCGGCGTGTCCACGGGCATGCCGCGTCCGTTCCATCCACCACCCCCAAGGAGTCACCATGAGCACGCACTTCGTCGGCGAGGGCAACATCGGTTCTGCGCCGGACTACCGCGAATTCCCCAACGGCAACGGCGAGCCGCGCCGGCTGCTGCGCCTGAACGTCTATTTCGACAACCCGATCCCGAAGAAGGACGGCGAGTTCGAGGACCGCGGCGGCTTCTGGGCGCCGGTGGAGCTGTGGCATCGCGACGCCGACCACTGGAAAGATCTGTACCAGAAGGGCATGCGCGTGCTGGTGGAAGGCCGCACGGTGAAGGACGAATGGGAGGACGCCGACGAGAACGAGCGCACGACCTTCAAGATCGAGGCCCGGCGCGTGGGCATCCTGCCGTACCGCATCGAGTCGGTGACGCTCAGCGCCAAGCCGGCCGGCGGGCAGTAGCTCGCCCATCGCCCGGCAGCACCGCTGCGCCCGAGGGCGGCTGTAGCAACCGTCAGACGCCCGCCATGCACCAGCTATCCCCTGGGGATAGCTCCATGGTGTTCCACCGGGTTCCAGCCGCCCGCCCGAAACAGCATCTCTCTCGGCCTGCTGCAGCGTCTAGGCCGCCCCCGCTTGCACTTCCACGGTGACATGCGACAGCTCATGGATGTGGGCGAGCTGCGTCTTGTAATGGGCGGGCGCCTTGGGTTCTCTTGCAACCAAGGCGACGATTGCCGCGAAATGGCCGGGGCCGACCTGCCAGACGTGAAGGTCGGTGATCCGATCGCCAGTGGGCGCAATCGCCTCCTGGATTTCTTGCCGAACCTCTTCGCCTTCTGGCGCCGCGTCGAGCAGCACGCTTCCAGCATCTTGAATCAATCCCCACGACCAGCGCGCGATCACCAGCGCGCCCACGATGCCCATGAGCGGATCAGCCCACAGCCAGCCATAGCTGCGGCCGAGCAGCAGCGCGATGATCGCCAGGATCGAGGTCAGGGCATCGGCCAGCACGTGCAAATAAGCGGCGCGCAGGTTGTTGTCCTGGACTTTGCCGTGCTCATGCGTGTGACCGTGCAGGTCATGGTCGTGCGAATGACCATGCGAGTGGCCGTGATGGTGCGCATGGTCGTCTTTCAGCACCCAGGCGCTGACCAAGTTGACCGCAAGGCCCACGATGGCCACCGCGATCGCCTGCCCGAAACTGATGGGAATCGGATTGGCAAGGCGCACGAAGCTTTCCCAGGCGATCAGCAGCGCGATCAATGCCAGTACCACGGCGCTGGCGAAGCCGGCCAAGTCGCCGAGCTTTCCCGTACCGAAGGTAAAGCGGGGATTGCCGGCATGGCGCCGCGCATAGCGGTAAGCCAATGCCGTGATCAGCATGGCGCCGGCGTGCGTGGACATGTGCCATCCATCGGCGACCAGCGCCATCGACCCATAGACGCTGCCGGCCACGATCTCGATCACCATCATGCTGGCGGTGAGCGCGATCACCAACCACACCTTGCGCTCATTGCGCTGATGGTCGCTACCGAGAAAATTGTGATCGTGGCTCGTCGTGGCTTGGTTCTGCGCGCTCATTCATCAATCCTCTTGGAGTTCATTTCATGTAGGCCCGGATGACCTCGATCATTTCCTCGCCTCCCTGGCGGCGATCGGTGTCGCTTGATGCGTCGATCACGTGCTCGCGCAAGTGGTCCTCCATCACTTCGGCCGTCAGCCCGCTCACTGCGCCGCGGACGGATGCGATCTGGCGAAGAACTTCGGCGCAGGACGCCTCCGCTTCCAAGGCACGCTCGACTCCTTCGAGCTGACCCCTGATACGGCGGACGCGGGCAATCAGCTTTTCCTTCTGGCGGGTGGTGTGCGACATGGAGGGAACCGGGGAAATATAGTGTAGGGGACTATATTATCAGCACCCGACCTTCTTCGCGCGCCCGACGCTCAATCTGGTGAGCAGCACTACCGCGTTAGTTGCTGCGGCGTGCTTGGCGACTGGAGATGCTGATGGTCACTTAATGACCGTCACGCATACCCAGGAGGCTTCATGCGCGTATACCTGTGCGAAAAGCCGTCCCAGGGCAAGGACATCGCCCGTGTGCTGGGCGCCGGCCAACGCGGCAACGGCTGCTACAGCGGTGCGGGTGTCGTCGTGACCTGGTGCATCGGTCATCTGGTCGAAGCGGTTCCGCCCGAAGGCTACGGCGAGCAGTACAAGCGCTGGGCCATCGAGCAACTGCCCATTCTTCCCGAGCGTTGGCGTGTCGAGCCCAAAGCGGCGACCGCGGCGCAGTTCAAGGTCGTGCAGCAGCTCGTTGCCAAGGCGGGCGAGCTGGTGATCGCCACCGACGCCGACCGCGAGGGCGAGATGATCGCCCGCGAGATCATCGAGCTGTGCAGCTACCGTGGCCCGATCCAGCGGCTGTGGCTGTCGGCCCTCAACGATGCGTCGATCCGCAAGGCCCTGAGCACGCTCAAGCCGTCCGCCGAGACACTGCCGCTGTATTTCTCCGCGCTCGCCCGATCGCGTGCCGACTGGCTGATCGGGATGAACCTGAGCCGCTTGTTCACGTTGCTCGGGCGCCAGTCCGGCTACAACGGTGTGCTGTCGGTCGGGCGTGTGCAGACGCCCACGCTCAAGCTGGTCGTGGACCGTGATCGCGAGATCGCGCGCTTCGTCTCCGTGCCGTTCTGGGCCATCGAGGTCGCGCTTTCGCATGCGGGCCAGTCCTTCGTCGCAAGCTGGACGCCGCCACAGGGCAGCACCGACGACGCCGGTCGCTGCTTGCAGCAGCCGGTGGCGCAGCAGGCCGCCGAACGCCTGCGCGCGGCCGGCACCGCCCAGGTGCTATCGGTGGAGACCGAGCGCGTGCGCGAAGGCCCGCCGCTGCCGTTCGACCTCGGCACCTTGCAGGAAGTGTGCTCCAAGCAGTTGGGCCTCGACGTGCAGGAGACGCTGGACATTGCCCAGGCGCTGTACGAGACGCACAAGGCGACGACGTATCCGCGCTCGGATTCGGGCTACCTGCCCGAGAGCATGCTGGCCGACGTGCCGGCCGTGCTCGACAGCCTGGTCAAGACCGATCCCAGTCTGCGGCCGCTGATCGACCGCCTGGACCGCAACCAGCGCTCGCGGGCCTGGAACGACGGCAAGGTCACGGCGCACCACGGCATCATCCCCACGCTGGAGCCGGCCAATCTCTCGGCGATGAGCGACAAGGAGCTGGCCGTCTACCGGCTGATCCGCGCCCACTACCTCGCACAGTTCCTGCCGCATCACGAGTTCGACCGGACGGTGGCGCAGCTCACGTGCGGCGGGCAGTCGCTGGTCGCGGTCGGCAAGCAGATCGCGGTGGCCGGATGGCGTCAGGTGCTGGCGGCGCCGGTGCCCGACGACACCGACGGCGAGGACGCGCAGCGCGGACAGGTGTTGCCTGCGCTACAACTTGGCGCCGCTTGCCAGGTCGGGCAGGTCGAACTGAAGGCGTTGAAGACGCTGCCGCCCAAGCCTTACACGCAGGGCGAGCTGGTCAAGGCCATGAAGGGCGTCGCCAAGCTCGTGACCGACCCGCGCCTGAAGCAGAAGCTCAAGGACACCACGGGCATCGGCACCGAGGCGACGCGCGCCAACATCATCAGCGGGCTGCTGGCCCGCGGTTATCTCTTGAAGAAGGGCCGAGCCATCCGCGCGTCGGATGCGGCCTTCACGCTGATCGACGCCGTGCCGGCGGCCATCGCCGACCCAGGCACGACGGCGGTGTGGGAGCAGGCGCTGGACATGATCGAGGGCGGCCAGATGACGCTGGACACTTTCATCGCCAAGCAGTCGAGCTGGGTCGCTCAACTCGTGCAGCAGTACCGCAGCGCCACGCTCGACCTCAAACTGCCGCCCGCACCGAGCTGCCCGCAATGCGGCGCACCGATGCGCCAGCGCAGCGGCAAGAGCGGTGCGTTCTGGTCTTGCAGCCGCTACCCGGACTGCAAGGGCACGCAGCCGGTCGAAGAAGCCGCGGCCGGCAAGCGCGGCGCATCCAGCCGAACATCCAGCACACCGCGTCGGCGCCCAAAGGCGAACTGACGCCCAAGTTTCCCTCTGCCACGCCGGCTGCTGCCGACGGCGAGGCAAACCTCCCGCGCCCCCGCGGGACTCCCCAGCGCGCGTCCCCTTCTGCAACGGTGCGCGCGTCCTGCATGGGCCGATCACGGCTTGCAGGACGAGAAGGTCATTGCTCCCCCGAATCGCGTTCGACGCGGTTCCGCTGATCGAGGTGCTTGCGTCCATCCGCGAGCGGTCTCCTGACGCCTTCGGCCGCAGGGCTGCGAGGTGCCAGGAGACCGCTTGCGGTCGACGGTATTCGGTGCCGGTGCCCGCCGGCGAAACAACGGGTTCCCTTTGTGTGTGGATACACGCCAGAGGATGCCGGCCCCAGCCACGAAACGGGCCGGGTGCGATTGCTGACGCAGCGAATGGCTTTGACGACGGCCTGGCCTGCTTGCAGCCCACAGGTGGATTGATTCCTCTCCAGCCGAAGTCCTTTGGGGCTTCGGCGCCTTGTCGTGGGCGAACGGAATCGTGCATCGCTGCTCTTGCTAGCGTTCGGCCCAAACCGGACGGCGTTCGGTTCCGTTTGATCAGCGACGGAGTGCCGCCGCGCTTTCATTCTTCCCGCATGTGTCGCTGACGGTCGTCAGCACCATGCCCTGGCAGCCCCGGTCCTCAAGGCTGCAACGCGGTTCGCCGCGTTGACCGATCCAGTCCGCTTCGCACCGACCACCGCGGACGCGCGTCGCCACGACGCGGGTGCTTTTCATGTTCAACCCTTCGGGAGGTATCCGCTCCCGACAGGGCGTGGTGCTCCCGGTCTTCAACCACCAGGAGAAACCCATGTCCCTTGCGTTCGCATCGGCACCTTTGAGTGCTGAACAGGCCCGCGCCGAATCCATCGGCTACCAGGCCCTGGCCTACGTCGGCAAGCGCCTGCCCCTGCAGGTGCTGTGCAGCGCGGCCGGCCACTACATCGGCACCGCCGATGCGGACGGTCCGGTCTCGCGCGAGTCGGTCAGCTACTTCCGCTCGCACCACGCCGCCGAGCACGCCCTGCAAACGGGCCGCTGGCAGCAGCGCCTCCACCCGTGATGTCCAACCACCAGGAGCCCATGTCATGAACCGTGCACTGCCTCAAGAGGTACTTGATCAGATCGAGCTGGAACACCAGCACTTCGCCGCCGCGCCCCAAGCCTTCTTCGAGGCGTGGAAACGCGGCGTCCACATCGCCGGAGCCGAATGGTTCGGCGACGGCACCCGCGAAGGCCTGCAGCGTGCCACGACCAAGTGGGATCTGCGGCCGAAGCTGCTGATGCTCAACGACGCCCTCGGCGTCCTGAGCAGCGGCCAGCGGATGTTCCTGTCCGCGATGGTGAGCTTCTACAACGCCCGCGAGGGCGGCGCGATGCTCAAGCGTTGTGGCTTCGAGGGTCTGTCCGATTTGGGTGGCCTCGACCTGGAACGGCGCAAGGTCATCGCCGACCTGACGCTGAACTACAACGGCTGGTGAGCCGCGCTGCGGCCTGCCGACGTTCTTCTTTTCTTCCTACCCCACGAGGGACATGCGTCCCTGCATGGGGCCATGTCCCTCCTTTTCTTGAAAGGAGTGATTCATGTCCCCTGACTTTTCCATCGGTCTGCTCGTGACCGACGACGACATCGATGCGGTCATCCTCGAAGGCTGGCCGGCCGACGTGCGCAAGCCGCGCATCGTGGTGTTCGACTACGCCGGCCACGATGTGCCCGACGAGTATGTGCTGCATGTCAGCATGCGGAACTCCGAACACCGGATTGACCGGGCGCGAGGTGTTCCCTGTCGAGTACGGTCCTGACTGCCGCTACCCATCGCCCGCTGAAGTCCTTTCGGTGCTCGATGCACGCAAGCCGGCCGGAAGACCTTCCGCGCTGAGCATCGCCCGCGACGTGCACCAGAGCATCCTCGACCTGGATGCGCGGCTTGATCGCCTGGAGCAGGCACCGACCGGCGATGACTACAAGGTCATCGCCACCACCGACGAGGCCATCGTCGTCAAGACGGGCCGGGCCGAGTTCGCGGTGCTCGACAAGGCGCTCGTCACCGACGTGCCCGACGAAGGCGCCAAGGTGCAGGTCGAACCGTATGCGCGGCGCCGCTTCGACGGCCTGCGCGCGGACACGCCCGAGGAAAGCACCGAGTTCACTGCTGGCGGCCAAGCCTACACGGTGAAGCGGTTCATCCTGGGCTCGGCGCCGGCCAAGCTGCCGATCGCGGAGCCGCAGTGCCCCGAGTTGCAGGAGCTGATCCACCAACTGGAGCAGTTGCCCGCGCCCGATGGCTTCCGCCGCATCACGCACCTGCTGGTGGATGCCGGCGCGCGGGACTTCACGGTGGTCGATCCGAGCCCCAGCAACATCATCGCCACGCCGCCGGCCATCGGCTTCACCGTCGCTTCGGCGAAGTTCCAGGGGCGCGTCACCGTGCTCTACGAACGCGGCCTCGACACCTACGCGGTGGAGCTGCATCGCGAAGGCGAGCTGGTCGAGCGGGTCGATGAAGTGTTCTTCGACACGCTGGGCCAGACGCTGGAGCGGCTGATCGACGACGGCACCTGGCGCCTCATCCGCGTGCAGCGCCTGTCGGGCAGCAAGCCGGTCTCGCACTGACCCCTCTGCGTCCCCATGCGGCTTCCCATCCTCGCGGCGGGAAGTCTTCTTCTTGCATCCGTTTGCGGCTACTGCTTTTGCGACGCTATCGTCAGGCCATCGAGTATTCCGCACCGCTCGGCGACCTGACCCGCACAGCATTGTGCTCTGAGCGCGACTAGCTGCCTCTCCAGAGACCTCAATTCCTCGATGCGCTTGGTGAGCTGCAGGATGTGCTTGTCCAGCAGTTCATTGACCTCATCGCAGGGGCCGCGCTGGTGATCCTTGAATTTAAGGAGCACCCGAACATCGTCGAGGTTCATGTCCAGTGAACGGCAATGCCGCACAAACGCCAGCCGCTGGACATGCGACTCGTCATAGCACCTGTAGTTGCCTCCCGTGCGCGCCGCAGGCGGCAGCAACCCCTCTTGCTCGTAGAAGCGAATCGTCGGGATCTGCACCCCCGTCGCACTGGCCAGCTCACCGATTTTCATCTTGCATTTCCCCGATACCCCTTGCGGGTTTACTCTTGACTCTCAACCTACTTTAGGGTTCTTAATGTGCCCTGAGTCGGCTTGCGGATCAAGCACGTGCGTGCGGGGCCGCTGGCGAGTGCGTGAGCACATGGGACAGGCGCGCGTGGCGCGATGCCGAAAAGCCCGGAAGCTGAGAACCAATCAATGGACAACACAATGACGCAAACATCCTGCGGCACAGCCTGCGGGTGCTCGGCGGGGGCGATAGGGGTGACGGGGACGATGACCGCAGAGCCGGTCGTGACGGGCTTTGCCATCGCCAACATGGACTGCCCCAGCGAGGAGGCCCAGATCCGCGAGCGCCTGAGAAAAATCGATGGCATCCGGGGAATGGCCTTTGATCTGGCGCGGCGCCGCCTGGAAGTGACGCACGAGGCCGCAGGCCAGAACGCCATCCTGCGTGCCCTGCACGACATCGGCATGCACGCGGCGGTGCAGGCGGCTCCCCAGCAGGTCGTCTACTTCATCCAGGAAATGGATTGCTCCAGCGAAGAGCGCCAGTTGCGCGCAGTGCTGGAGCCACTGGAGGGGGTACAGGCGGTGGACTTCGATCTGACGGCCCACAGGCTGACGGTGTCCCACTCGCTGACCGATACAGCCCCGATTGCCCGGACCATCGAGAACCTGGGTATGAAGCCCGTGGAAAAACCGGCGGATGGCATGCCATTCGGTGCCGAAACCCTTGCCGTCAGCGACGCGGCGCCGCAGGCCGCGGCCCCGTCGGCTGGAAATGCCACGCGCTTCTTCATTTCCAATATGGATTGCCCCACCGAAGAGGCAACGATCCGCAAGCGCCTCGGCGCGGTCGAGGGCATCGAACGGCTGGATTTCGACTTGATGGGACGACGGCTCGATGTCCGGCACCATCTGCCGGACCCCGCACCGATCCTCAGGGCGCTCAACGACGTCGGCATGAAGGCCAGCATCGAGCGCAATGGCAGCGGCGAGCCGCAGGGCCGGGCCGTGTACCTCATCGAGAAGATGGACTGCCCGACCGAGGAAGGTTTGCTGCGCAAGGCGCTCGAAGGCATGCCTGGGGTGAAGGCCCTGGATTTCAACCTGATGGGCCGCACGCTGACCGTGAGCCACGAGCTTGCCGACCTGGCTCCGGTGACGACGGCGATCGAGCGGCTCGGAATGGCCCCTGTGCTCCAAAGCGCCTCCGCCCCGGTATCGTCCGCCCCCCGTGACTTCGGCACCGGCATTGCGCGTGGGCAATGGATTCGCATGGCGATCTCCGGCGTACTGGCGCTGGGCGCAGAGGCCATGGTCTTCGCGGGTGTGCCCGAAGCATCCTGGCCCATCGTTCTTGCGTGTCTTGCTGCCATCGGCCTGGGTGGGGTCGAGACCCTCAAGAAGGGCTGGATCGCGCTGAAGACGCGCTCGCTGAACATGAACCTGCTGATGACGGTCGCCGTCATCGGCGCGGCGCTGATCGGCCAGTGGCCCGAGGCGGCGGTGGTCATCTGGCTCTTTGGCATTGCCGAAATGATCGAGGTATTGAGCCTGGACCGGGCCCGCAATGCGATCCGCAAACTGATGGACCTCGCGCCCGAGAGCGCCCTGGTGCGCCAGCCCGACGGGCAGTGGCGCGAAGTCAAGGCGGACACGGTATCCCTTGGAAGCGTCGTGCGCGTGCGTCCGGGCGAACGCATCGCGCTGGACGGCGAAGTCGTCGCAGGCCAGTCGTCAGTGAACCAGGCACCGATCACCGGCGAAAGCATGCCGGTGGAGAAAGCCGCCGGTGCCACGGTGTTCGCCGGCACCATCAACGAGCGCGGCACGCTGGAGTTCCGCGTCACTTCGCGCAAGGGCGAGACGACGCTGGACCGCATCGCGCGCTCAGTCCAGGAGGCGCAGGGACAGCGCGCGCCCACGCAACGCTTCGTGGACAGGTTTGCCAGCATCTACACGCCCGCGGTGTTTGCGGTGGCACTTGCCGTTGCGGTCATTCCTCCGCTCGTTTTCGGGCAACCCTGGTTCGAATGGGTCTACAAGGCGCTGGTGATGCTGGTCATCGCTTGCCCATGTGCTCTCGTGATCTCCACGCCGGTCACGGTCGTCAGCGGCCTGGCAGCCGCTGCGCGCCGGGGCATTCTCGTCAAGGGCGGGCTTTACCTCGAACAGGGGCGGCACTTGAAGTCGGTGGCCCTGGACAAGACCGGAACCTTGACCCACGGGCGTCCCGCACTCACGGACATCATTCCACAGGGCGCCGTGGCGAAGGACGAGGCGCTGCGGCTCGCCGCGAGCATCGATGCGCTCTCGGAACATCCCGTGGCCACGGCCATCGTTGCGGGGCACGGCGATGCGCCGCTGGCCGCCGTCGAGCAGTTCGAGGCGCTTCCCGGCCGCGGCGTCAAGGGAAATGTGGACGGCAGCACCTACTACGTCGGCAACCATCGGTTGATCGAAGAGCTGGGCATCTGCTCGCCCGCGTTGGAAGCGCAGCTCGACGCATTGGAACTCCAGGCAAAGACAGCCGTGGTGCTGGCAACGGACCGCGAGGTTCTGGCGGTGCTGGGTGTCGCCGATACCGTACGCGAGACCAGCCGCCAGGCTGTCGCGGAGCTGAAGTCGCTCGGCATCGAGCCGGTCATGCTGACGGGCGACAATGCCAAGACCGCCCTGGCGGTGGCAGGCTTGGTGGGCATCGCCAATGCAAAGGGTGAACTGCTGCCGCAAGACAAGCTGCAAGCCATCGACGCCATGCTGGCGCGCGGCCCGGTCGGCATGGTGGGCGATGGCGTCAACGACGCGCCCGCGTTGGCGAAGTCGAGCATCGGTTTCGCAATGGGTGCGGCCGGAACGGACACCGCGATCGAGACCGCCGATGTGGCGCTGATGCAGGACGACCTGCGCAAGCTGCCGGAATTCATCCGGCTGTCGCAGCGCGTAGCCGGCATTCTGACGGCCAACATCGTGTTTGCCCTGGGCACCAAGGCCGTTTTCATGGTCTTGGCGTTCACTGGCCATGCCAGCCTGTGGCTCGCGATCCTGGCCGATATGGGTGCCAGTCTCGCGGTTGTTTTCAATGGGCTTCGCCTGCTGCACTCGCCCGGCACGGGCGCTGCCGAAAAGGGCTGAACGGGTTTGCGGGCCTCGCGGCCCGCCCGTCCTCGCTTCGCAGCGTCGGACCACCTTCATCCCGAGCCGCAATGCGAGCCATCGGTGAAACGAGAATCAATAACACCACTACAACATGAAAATACTCCTTCCTTGCGCCAGACGATTCCTGGCAATGGCCGCGCTGCTTGCGCTGTGGTCCGCTTCTCCTGCCTGGGCGGCCGACCCTGCCGCCAGCGACCAGGCCAAGCAGACCTGGCAGTTGCTGGACTACCTCGCGGTCGACTACGGCGGCGCGGTCAGCGATGGCAAGGTTCAAAAGGCCAGCGAGTACGAGGAAATGAAGGAGTTTGCTGCGACGGCGGCGCAGCAACTCGCGGCACTGCCGAGCACTCCAGCACTCCCGGACCTGCAACGGCAAGCCAAAGCGCTCGGCGATCTCATCGCCGCGAAAGCCGACGCCAAGGCCGTAGCCGACAGCGCTCATGCGTTGGCCGCGGCACTGGTGAAGGCCTATCCGTTCCCACTCGCGCCGGCCAAGGCGCCGGATCTCGCGCGCGCCAAAGTGCTGTTCGAGGCCAATTGCGCAGCCTGCCACGGGGCCACCGGCCGGGGCGATGGCCCACTCGGTGCCAAACTCGACCCGCCGCCGATCGCGTTCACCGATCATGAACGTGCACGTTCGCGCAGTGTGCTCGCGCTGTACCAGGTCGTTTCTCAAGGCGTGACCGGCACGTCGATGCCCAGTTTCGCTACGCTCCCCGACGAGGATCGGTGGGCATTGGCATTTTTCGCCGGGACACTGTCGCACGACGACGCCATGCGCACGCGCGGTGAGCAGGCCTGGGGCAAGGACGCTGCCGCCAAGGCCGTTTTTCCCGATCTGGCTGCCGCGGCAACGTTGACGGAGGCGGCCTTGTCCGAACGGATGACGCCAGACGCGGCACGCGACCTGACTGCCTACGTCCGCAGCCACCCGGAGGTGACGGTCGCAGCCAGCGGCACGGGTGGGCTGGGCCTGGCCCGCACGCGCCTGCAGGAGAGCCTTGCCGCAGCCCGCGCAGGCGACCAGGCCAAGGCGACGCGCTTGGGCTTGTCCGCCTATCTGGATGGCTTCGAGCCGCTCGAAGCCGCTTTGCGCGCACGCAATCAGGCGCTGCTCACCGCGGTGGAAAACGCTATGCTGGCCTATCGCGGCGCGCTCGCCAGCGGCAAGCTGGAACAGGCCGACGCCACGGCGCAGAAGCTGGACTACCTCTTCGCCCAGGTTGATACCGAACTGGGGGCGGACAAGGCCGACCCGCTGACCACCTTCATTGCGTCGATCACCATCCTGCTGCGCGAAGGCGTGGAAGCGCTGCTGATCGTCGTCGGCATGCTCGCTTTCCTGAAGAAGGCCGAGCGGCGCGATGTCTTGGCCTACGTCCACGGCGGCTGGATCGTCGCGCTGGCCTGCGGCGGCCTGACCTGGGCCGTGGCCACCTACTTCGTGAGCATCAGCGGTGCCAGCCGGGAGGTGACCGAAGGGGTGTCATCCCTTTTCGCCGCCATCGTCCTCTTGAGTGTCGGCCTCTGGATGCACCAGAAAAGCACGGCCGGCAAATGGCAGGCCTACCTGAAGGAAAAGCTCTCCGCAGCAATGACTCGACGCTCGGCATGGGCGCTGTTCGCGCTGTCGTTCATCGCGGTCTACCGGGAAGTCTTCGAGACCGTGCTCTTTTACTCGGCGCTGGCCGGCGACGGTAACAATGGCGCCTTGCTCTACGGGCTGCTGGGCGGGGTGGCCATCCTCGCGGTCCTCGCGTGGCTCATGCTGCGCACCAGCGCCCGCATGCCCATCGGCAAGTTCTTCAGCCTCAGCTCGCTCCTGGTGGTAGTGCTCGCCGTCGTGCTCGCAGGCAAGGGTGTTGCGGGTCTCCAGGAGGCGGGCTGGTTGAGCGCCAGCCCGATCCATTGGCCGCGCATCGAAGTGCTTGGGGTCTATCCATCTGCCGAGACCACCATCGCACAAGCCGTCGTGCTTGCTATTGCCCTGGCAGGCTTCGCTCTGAACTCGGTAAAGGCCCAGCATCCTCGGCCCGCGTGAGATCCATCGTTCTCTCCGCCAACCGTGACGGACGGCAGGGGGAATTGGGCACGCAGTTCGCGAGCCTGACTGCAGAGCCCCGGGATGCCCGCATGGATTGGTTGTCCGGCTGCATCCATTTATTCGATAAGTGCTGAATTATCGAATATGAACGAGACCCAAGCTGTTTCGCCCTCGGTGCCATGCCCCATATACAGCGCCTGCGCGCATTCTGCGCCCTGGTGGCCGCCGGCCCCGAAGGACTGACGCCTAGCGTCCTCGCCGACCAACTCGACGTGGCCCGTAACTCCCTGTCCTTCTACCTGAAGGAACTGGTCCATGGACGCTCGAAGTCACACGGCTGTGTACGAACGGCGCGGGCGCTGGGCTACGTGCGCCTGATCACCTACACGCTGCGGGTGAGGGCGGCGCCAGCCTGCGCGTGGCCTGCTGGTGTCTGGTCGGGCTGAGTGGCGGCGGCAACTGGAACCGTGCGCGCCGGCCTCGCCCGGACACGCCCGAAGCGCCGCGCATGCCCAAGCTGCTGTGGGAAGCGCAGTGGGTGTCAGACCTTGCCCCGGCTACCAATGCGGACAGCAGCCGATGCCGATTGCCGCTCGCACAGACGCGCACCTGGCGCCACGCTTCCCACCATGTTCCGCTGACACCCGTCAGCAGCATGCCCAGGCAGTCTCGATCTTCAAGACTGCGACGCGGTTCCGACCGCGTTGATCACACCAGTTCGCCCCGGCATCCCAGCGCGAACGGCCATCGGTTCTCCCGATGGTGATGCCACCCAAGCTGTTCCTCAACCCACGCGGGGGTTCCACACCTTCCCCGCCTTGGGTCGGGTGTGTCTCCGCCTCTTTGTTCTCAGGAGATTCACCATGACCACTTCCACCGAAAAGTCCTTCTTCGACCTGCACATCACCGGCCTCGGGTATCTCAATCGCATCCGCGAAGTGAAGCCCAAGAAAGGCGATGCGTTCCTGGCCTGCGACATCGCGGCGCTCAACGGCCCCAGCGACGACGTGGCCTACGTGCGTTTCGACACGCGCGTCTCGGGCTCCGAAGCGCAGCACCTGGTGCGCCGCTGCATCCAAGCGGTCGATGCCGAGAAGAAGGTGATGATCGGCTTCCGCCTGGGCGACCTGTGGACCGACACTTTCACCTACTCCAAGGGCAAGCGTGCCGGCGAGCAGGGGGTGAGCCTCAAGGCCCGCCTGCTGTTCGTCAGTTGGATCAAGGTCGATGGCAAGCTCGTCTACAAAGCCGAGCCCAAGCCGACCGATGCCGACGACCGCGACGTGCGCAACACGGTCCCCGCGACGTCCGCCGAGCCGCAAGCCGCTGTGTCAGAGCCCGCCAGGCCCGCCGCCGAAGCTGCCGACGAAGCTACTGCCGATGCCCCCGCATTGGAAGTTGCCGAGTCGTTCTGATCCGCAAGGCCCCGACCCCCGGGGCCTTGTCTTCTTCCCACTCGCGTGCGCATGCGACCGTCACCATGACGGCCGTGTGCGTGATCGCAGCTTCGTCCGCAGGAGTTCTTCATGATCACCATTCCCGGCCAATTGGCCATCAAGACCATTCACGGCCGCAACGGCGACTTCAACGTCGGGCGCCTTGCGACCTCCATCGGCGAGTTCGTCGTGAAGAACGCCGAACTCGACCAGTACGCCGAAGGCAAGTACGAGGGCGATTTCGCCATCGCGGAGATTCGCCCGTCCACGTACACCGCCAACGGCCGCATGGTCATCGAGACCCGCGCCCTCCTGGGCGGGATGACCTTGTCCAACATCGACGCCCTGAGCCGTGACGACGCCCGCCGGCTGAGTCCGCAGGAAGTCGATCCGATCGACGAGGAAGCACAGACCGCCACGCCGACGCCGACGACCGCCCCCAAGGCGGCCGGCCGGAAGAAGGCACGCAGCTCGCGCGACCCGCTGGTCGATACCACGCCATTCGGCAGCGAACCGGCTGCTGCGTCTGCCGAGGCTTCGGCCCATGCGGACGACGACGGCGACGCGGCACTGTTCGGCGCGCTCTGGCCGCTGGGCGATGTCGTCAAGCTCGATGCCACCGTGGATCGGCGCGTGCTGCGTCAGCAGCGCGACCGTCTCGGCGACCTGGGCTACGAGTTCGCTCCGCTGTCCCAGGACTGGCACCTCGCCAGGGTCTGATCCCATCGCCATTTCACGCCGCATGCCTGCGGCTTTCCACCACCCGCCGGGGTTCCTTCCCCGGCGGGAGGACTCCGGCCCTTTCTCACAGGAGTCATTCCATGGGCTGGACATTCGTTCGATTGACGCGCGATCAGTTGATCCGCGAGCTGACCGCAACCGAGGACACCGAGCGGTCGCGCAATGAGGTCATCGACCACACGCTGGTCGGCAACGTGCTGTGGACGGTGGTGCGTGTCACCGCCAAGCAGGCCGGTGTCCTGGGTCTCGCACCCGGAGAGTCGGCCACCTTGATCGGCTGCCATCTGCTGGAAAGCGAGGGCCGCGAATGGGGCTACAAGTCCCTGGTCGAGGCCGAGCACCCGTACTACTACTCGTGCCCGCTGCGCTATCTCGACATGGCGCCGCAGCGCTGCGCCACCTGGCGCGCAAGGGTGCATGCCTTCCACCAGCAGCCGACGCGCAAAGCGGCCGGCGATGCAGCCACCGAGTGAGGCGCACATGGACACCATCCTGTCGTCCTTGCCGCCCGAGTTGCTTCGCTTCGTCGAAGACCAGTTGGCCAACAACGAGGTTTCCGACGACGACGAACTGCGCGAGCACTTCATCGCCAACGGCCTGAGCGAAGACCAGGCGTGGCAGGCGCTGACCTACCGCGCGCTGTACCTGCGACACGTCTTCCTCGAAGGCTTCACGCCGATCCTCAGAGGCCAGGAGGCGCTGTGCTTCAACCCGCACAGCCGCGGCTGGGAGCCGGTGCCGAACCCATAGGCCGGACCTTCCTCGGCCCGCTTCCTCATCCCTTTCACCAGGCCCTGTTCAGCAGGGCTCTTCTTCGTCCCACGCAATCGCGCGCATCCGGCCTCGGCCGCCGGATGCCGATTGCTCCATTCCGCAAGGAGATCATCATGCAACTCGCATCCCGCTTCGCCTCTCGTTCCCCGGTGCTGCGCGCCGACCATCCGCTGTCGGACGATCAGATTCGCACCGTGGCCCCGTCCATCTTCGCGGACACCCCGCACGAAAGCCGCTCCGAGCGGTACAGCTACATCCCCACGGCGGCTGTGCTGACCGAACTGCGCAAGGAAGGCTTCCAGCCGTTCATGGTGTGCCAGACCCGCGTGCGACACGAGGACCGCCGCGACTACACCAAGCACATGCTGCGCCTTCGCCACGCCCGCCAGATCAACGGCGCCGAGGCGAACGAGATCATCCTGCTCAACTCGCACGACGGCAGCAGCAGCTACCAGATGCTCGCCGGCATGTTCAGATTCGCCTGCCACAACGGCCTGGTGTGCGGCGACACCTTCGCCGACGTGCGCGTGCCCCACAAGGGCGACGTCACCGATCACGTGATCGAAGGCGCCTACGAGGTGCTGCACGGCTTCGAGCGCGTGCAGGACTCGCGCGACGCCATGCGCGTCATCACCCTCGACGACGGCGAGGCCGAAGTCTTCGCCAGGTCGGCGCTGACCTTGAAGTACGACGAGTCGGGCAAGGCCTTGCCCATCACGGAGACGCAGATCCTGCGGCCTCGTCGTTTCGACGACAACCGTGCCGATCTTTGGTCGGTCTTCAACCGGGTCCAAGAGAACCTGGTCAAGGGCGGCCTGACCGGCCGTGCCGCCAACGGGCGCCAGCAGCGCACGCGGCCCGTCCAGGGCATCGACCAGAACGTCCGGCTGAACCGGGCGCTTTGGCTGCTCGCGGACGGTCTGCGCAAGCTGAAAGCCTGACCCCCAAGCGGATCGTGCTCATCGCGGCGCGGTCCGCTTTTCTTTTCCCGAAGAGCTTCCGGCAAACAGGGTTGCACTTCGCGGCGGTTTTTCGCTCCCTGCGCCGTTCTCTTTGAAGCACGCTACGCCCATGTCCGTCGGCGCAGCCGACAACATGCCCAGGTAGCTCAGACCTTCGAGGCTACGGTGCGTTGCGACGCACTGGTCGGTTTCTTCGCCACGACGCTTACCGCGTCTTCTTCCATCCCCCCGGGGCAGTCACTGCCCTCGCGGGTGGTGCTGTCTCCGCTTACTCCGAGGACATCACCATGCCTGCACCTTCTTCCCCCAAGACGCTCTATCGCCTCGACGAGTGCCCCGACCTGATGGCCGACGGCTGCGTCGGTGACGAGAACGGCAGCCTCGTCTTCATTTCGCTCTGGGCGCGCGATACCGCCGTCCAGCAATTCCTGGCCCGCCTCACCCTGGGCCGGGACGAACAGGGACTGGATCAGTTCCACGTCATCACCGAACAGGGCGCGAGCGTCCCGGTCTTCGTCGGCAATGTCGAGAGCCTGGAAAAGCGCAGCGCACGCGCCTACCGGCGCACGCTGTTCGGCTCGCTGACCAACATCTGGCTGTTCGATCGTCGCTGCGTCAGGCCCGACAAGGCCAACGCCAGCGCGCTGGCGCTCCTGCCTCGTGATTCCACGCACCGGCTCGACCGGCTGTGGAAGCTGGTGCGGGATACCTGCCCGCTGCCGCTTCTCGATCCCTGGCGCGATCCCGTGCTGGAACTGCTGCAGGCGAAGTCGATGCTGACGCGCCTGCCGTTCGCAATCGGACCTCTGGAAGGTCATCGGCTCGCCATCGACGTGCCGGCGCTGACCGAGGTGCTCGGCGGACTGATCCGCAGCGGTGCACTCGACGCGGGTACGCCTGCTCGCCGCATCCCCTCTGCACTGCCGCTCGAAGCGGTGGCTTGAGGTTCGTTCATCGGACATGCACGCGCGCATGTCCGCATCCCTTCACCATCAATGCCAGGAGAATCCCATGGCCCTCATGTTCCCGCGGCTCGCCCGCAATTTCGTCAAGAACGGGTACTTCCCCACGGATGAACCCACGCTCGAAAGATCACTCGCCGCACTGGCGCCGGCCAACGGCTCCATGTGCATCCTCGATCCCTGCGCCGGCGAAGGCGTGGCGATCGCCGAAGCCGCCCACGCCCTCGGGCGCGGGCAGGTCCAGGCTTTCGCCGTCGAGTACGACGCCGAGCGTGCGCGCCACGCGCGGCAACTGGTCGATCGCTGCATCCATGGCGACCTGATGGACACTCTGATCAGCCGGCAGAGCTTCGGACTCTTGTTCCTCAACCCGCCGTATGGCGACCTGTCCAAGGATGCTAACGGCAACGTCGGCTATCAGGGTCAGGGCCGCGCCCGGCTGGAAAAGCTGTTCTATCAGAAGGCGCTCCCGCTGCTGCTGTACGGCGGCGTGTTGATCTACATCGTGCCGCACTACGTCCTCGATGCCGAGCTGGTCGGATGGCTGACCCGGCACTTCGCCGAGCTGCGCATCTACCGCGCGGTGGAGACGCAGTTCAAGCAGGTGGTGATCTTCGGCCGCCGTGTTCGTCAACGCGACCAGGCGACGGATTCGGTCAAGGCCACGCGCGCGCTGCTGCTGCAGATCGGGCAAGGCGATGTCGAAGCCGAGGAGCTGCCGGTCGAATGGCCGTTCCTGCCGTACACGGTGCCTGCCAGCCCGGCCGAGCCGGAGCATTTCTACCGCGTCACGATGGAGCCCGAGCAGTTCGCCGAGGAAGTCGGCCGGCTGCAGGGGCTTTGGCCGACGCTGGACACGCACCTGGGCGCCGCGCAGCAGTCGCTGCGGCCTCCGGCGCGAGCCTTGTCCCACTGGCATCTCGCCTTGGCGCTGGCCGCAGGTGCGATCTCCGGCGTGGTGAAGTCCAAGACCGGGCGCGTGCTCGTCGTCAAGGGCGACACCCACAAGGAGAAGGCGCTGCAGACCGAGTACACCGAGCGCGACGATGGCTCCGTGGCCGAGACGCGCATCCTGACCGACAGGTTCGTGCCGGTCATCCGCGCCTGGGACATGACACCGGGCTCACCGACCTGCGGCGAGGTGCTGACCATCCGCTGACCGCTGTTCCCTGACGGCTTCGCCGTCGCTTCGTTGTTCTTTCCACCGCAGCCTCGCGCTGCTCTTTCTTCCCACCCCGGGGCATGCCATCGCCCCGCGGGGAGGTGCATGCCCCATTTTTCTTTGGAGCATCACCATGTCCCTCGATACCGAAGTCGTATCTGCCGCCGACGGCACGCCCATCCAGGGCGACCTGCTCGAAGCGGCCGCTTCTCCCTTGGCTCTGAGCCTTCAGGATTTCGTCACCGAGTTCGGCGATGAGCTGCTGGAATCGCTCAACAGCGCCAACCCGCCCGTCTACACCGGCCAGGCCCGGCCGCACCGCCAGCTCGTGCTGGCCAGTCTCAAGCGTAAGCTGTTCGGCGCGCAGGCCGAGGTGGTGCACGCCGTCACCGAGCTGCTGGCCGACCGCGGCGAACGCGCCGCGATCGTCAACGGCGAGATGGGCTGCGGCAAGACCACTGTCGGGATTGCCACGGCGGCCGTGCTGCACGCCGAAGGCTACCGTCGCACGCTCGTCTTGAGTCCCCCTCATTTGGTCTACAAGTGGCGCCGGGAAATCCAGGAGACCGTGGCCGGTGCCAAGGTCTGGGTGCTCAATGGCCCCGACACGTTAGTCAAGCTCATCAAGCTGCGCGAGCAGTTGGGCGTCCCGGCACGCGGCCAGGAGTTCTTCGTGTTGGGTCGCGTGCGGATGCGCATGGGTTTCCACTGGAAGCCCGTCTTCAACGCGCGGCGCACGCAGCACGGCGAAGTGGGCGCGTGCCCCGATTGCGGCCAGGTCATCACCGACCTTGACGGCGAGCCGGTCAACCCGGTCGAGCTGGAAGCCGAGGACTACCGCCGCAAGTGCAGCCATTGCGCCGCACCGCTGTGGACGCTGATCCGACCGCGAAGTCTGTCCGCCAGTGACCAATCTTCAGCCGTACTCAAGGCACTCAAGCGCATCCCGACGATCGGGGAAGTCACCGCGCAGAAGCTGATGAAGAAGTTCGGCGATGGCTTCCTGGCCTCGATGCTGGGCGACAACATCCATGAGTTCATCAACCTCATGGATGGCAACGGCGAACTGATCTTCTCCGACCGACAGGCCACGCGCATGGAGCGCGCGATGGCCAACATGGAGTTCGGGTTCGGCGCGGGCGGCTATCAGCCGTCCGAGTTCATCAAACGCTACCTGCCGCAAGGCACGTTCGACCTGCTCATCGCCGACGAGGCGCATGAATACAAGAACGGCGGTAGCGCCCAGGGCCAGGCCATGGGCGTGCTCGCAGCGAAAGCGTGCAAGACCTTGCTGCTGACCGGCACGTTAATGGGTGGCTACGGCGACGACCTGTTCCACCTGCTGTTCCGAGCCCTGCCGGGGCGAATGATCGAAGACGGCTACCGCCCCACCAAGAGCGGCAGCATGACCTCGGCCGCGATGGCGTTCATGCGCGATCACGGCGTCCTCAAGGACATCTATTCCGAGAGCACCGGCACGGCGCACAAGACGGCCAAGGGCAACAAGGTCTCGGTGCGCACGGTCAAGGCGCCGGGCTTCGGCCCGAATGGCGTGCTGCGTTGCGTCCTGCCGTTCACGGTCTTCCTGAAGTTGAAGGACATCGGCGGCAACGTGCTGCCGCCCTACGACGAGGAGTTCCGCGAGGTGGCGATGGACACGGCGCAAGCCGCGGCCTATCGCGATCTGTCTGGCCGGCTGACCGCGGAGCTCAAGCAGGCTCTGGCGAAGCGGGACACGACGCTGCTCGGTGTGGTCCTCAACGTGCTGCTGGCCTGGTCGGATTGCTGCTTCCGGTCGGAGACGGTAGTGCATCCGCGCACGCGCCAGACCTTGGCCTTCGTCCCGGCTCAGTTCAACGAGCTGGAGGTGATGCCGAAGGAGCGCGAGCTGATCGAGATCTGCAAGCAGGAGAAGGCGGAAGGTCGCAAGACGCTGGTCTATTCGGTCTACACCGGCACGCGCGACACCACGTCGCGCCTGAAGGTGCTGCTGGAGCAGGAAGGTTTTCGAGTGGCGGTGCTGCGCGCAAGCGTGGACGCCTCCCGCCGCGAAGACTGGATCGCCGAGCAGTTGGATCGTGGGATCGACGTGCTCATCACCAACCCGGAGCTGGTCAAGACGGGCCTCGATCTGTTGGAGTTTCCGACGATCGTGTTCATGCAGTCGGGCTACAACGTCTACAGCCTGCAGCAGGCCGCAAGACGCTCATGGCGTATCGGCCAGAAGCAGGCCGTGCGCGTGATCTATCTCGGCTACGCCGCTTCCTCGCAGATGACCTGCCTGGGACTGATGGCCAAGAAGATCATGGTCTCGCAAAGCACGTCGGGAGACGTACCCGAATCGGGACTGGATGTGCTGAATCAGGACGGTGATTCCGTCGAGGTGGCACTGGCCCGGCAATTGGTGCATTGATCCCACATATCTTGGCGGCCCCTCGGGGCCGCTTTATTTTTGGTGAACGGCTTCGCGCCCTCGGCTCAGAACTCCTCGTCGAATGTTCTCGACGTTTCGGTTCATCAAGTGCCTGACGACGTTCGCGTACAGCCAGCGCTTAAAGCCCTTCAAGTTCGTTCCGTGTCTGGCGTAGAACGCCTCCGGCGAATTGAAAACTCCGTAGTCCCGGTTGATTCCCTCTCGCTGGATATAGGTGTCGCAACCTTTCCAGTCCACCGCCGGGTTCTGCAAGTCCGGCGTCGCGGCTCCATATCCGCAGAAGGAACCCGACTGATGGGCGAAGCGCCTCTGGAGCGAAGACAGATAAGGCTTGTCGAGGATGAACCCTTCCAGGTTTACCCAACGGCCTTCGAAGAAGACTTCTACCCAACTGTGGATGATGCTGCGCGGTGCAAGGAGATACCACAGACCAGTGACAGCACCTTTCTGAAGCTGCTTGTCTATGGTGAAGCCATGGAATCGACATGGCACGCCCACTGCACGCAGCAGGGCCATCAACAAGGTGCCTTTCGTGTTGCATTGGCCGATACCTTCGGCCAGAACTCGTGAAGCCGGCAAGTCGTCGGACACGTTGTAGCCGAAGGCCACCTCGTCTCTCACGTAATCGTAGACAGCGCCAATGCGCTGGAATACCGGCAGCATCGACCAGCCACGTGCGGCAACAAGCCCGGCAATGCTGGGATGGGCGTAGTCGAGCAAGGCTGTGGGCTCGGTCAAGTCGCTTGTAGGACTGTTATCAACCATGGCTTTAGGTGAAACACAATGCATTGTCGGTAGTGCCTAGCCCCAGGCCGCCTCCAGGCGCTTCTGCAACAGCAACAGCAGCAGAACCGCGACCGCCACCCCTGTTGCCGCGGCCACGGAGGGCAGGTCTGGCAGCGCAAAGCCGAACAGATGCCGGAGCAGCGGGATGCCGATCACGATGACCAGAAGGGCCAGCGTCGCAAGCACCATCCCCCACAACGCTCGATTGTGCAACCGCATGATCTGTCCCACACCGGCGCTGAACGAGCGATTGGCCAGGATCAGCGCAATGTTCGAGGCCACCAGCGCGATGAAGGCGGAGGTCCTCGCCGCTTCGTCGGACCACCCGAGCCGCAGCAGCAACCAGAACAGCAGACCGACCAGCGTCAGCACCACGGTACCCTGTAGCAGGCTCCGCGCGATCATGGACAGCGAGAACAGCGGCGCGCCGGGATCGCGCGGCGGCCGCTGCATTACATCGCGTTCTTCGTCTTCCGCCTCGAAGGCGATCGAGCAGACGGGATCGATCACGATTTCGAGGAACGCGATGTGCATCGGCGTGAACAGCAGCGGCCAGCCGAACATCAGGGGGACCAGCGTCAGCCCGGCGATCGGGACGTGCACCGCGAAGACGAAGCGCATCGCCTTGCGCAGGTTGTCGTAGATGCGCCGACCCAGCCGGATCGCCCGCACCAGCGTTGCGAAATCGTCGTCCAGCAGCACGAGCGACGATGCCTCGCGCGCGACGTCCGTGCCGCGCCCGCCCATCGCGATGCCGATGTGAGCAGCCTTGAGCGAGGGCGCGTCGTTGACGCCGTCACCGGTCATCGCGACCACTTCGCCGTTGGCCTTCAGGGCCTGGACGATGCGCAGCTTCTGCTCGGGCGCAACCCGCGCGAAGACCGTCGTCGTCGCCACGCTGCGCCGCAGGGCCGGCTCGTCCAGCAATGCGACCTCGTGGCCCCGAAGCGCGCCGCCCCGGCCGTCGATGCCCGCCTGGCGGGCGATGGCCAGCGCCGTCCCCGGGTGGTCGCCGGTGATCATCACCACGCGGATGCCCGCGCGCCGGCAATCCTCGACCGCCTGCGGCACGTCGTCCCGCAGCGGATCGGCGAACCCCACCAGTCCGAGCAACCGGAATTCGAAGCCTTGCTGGGTGTCGGGCCACTCGGTGCCGGACCAGGCTGCACCCGCCACCGCCAGCACGCGCATGCCCTGGTCGGCCAGCGTGCCTGCCTCGGCCAGCATCTGGTCGCGCTCGTCGTCGGGCAGGCCGCACAGCAACGCCACGGTCTCCGGCGCTCCCTTGGCCGCCACGACATGCCGATCGCTGCCAGGCATTCGCCAGACATGGGACATCACGGGCCATTGCGGGCTCAGGCTGTACTCGTGCACCAGCTCCCAATCGGCTGGAACATGCCCGGGGCGACGTTGCGCCGATTGGTGGAACGCACGCTCCATCGGATCGACGGGCTCGCGCTCGCTGGCCAGCACGCCGTAGCGCCGCAGCTCGTCGAACGCCTCGCCCGGATCGCCGTCGCGGGCGCGCCAGGCCGTCCTGCCTTCGGGACCGAAGCGCATCAGCGCCTCGATGGCCATCTTGTTCTGGGTCAGGGTGCCCGTCTTGTCGGTGCACAGCACCGTGGCCGCACCCAGCGCTTCGATGGTGGCCGCGCGGCGCGTCAGCACGCGATGCCGCGACAGCCGCCACGCGCCCATGGCCATGAAGACCGTGAGGATCAGCAGGAACTCCTGCGGCAGCATGGACATCGCCATGGTGATGCCGGCCAGCGCGCCGCCCAGCCAGTCGCCGCGGGTCCAGGCGAACAGCAGGCCGACGGCCACGCTCACCACGAGGCCGAGCGCGGAGAACCAGCGCACGAGCTGACGGGTCTGCCGGTGCAGCGGCGTGGCCTGCGTCTCGATGGCCCCGAGCGTCTTGCCGATGCGGCCGATCTCGCTGCGCGCGCCGGTGGCCGTCACGCATGCCACCGCCTGTCCGGCGACCACCATCGTGCCGGCATGGACCTGGACCACGGCAGCATGCGCGGAAGGGTCGTGGTCGGCCGACTTGAGCACCGGCAGCGATTCGCCGCTCAAGAGGGATTCGTCGACGGCCAGGTCGTTGGCCTCCAGCAGCCGGGCATCGGCCGGCACGCGGTCGCCCTCGGCCAGCTCGATCCGGTCGCCGACCACGAGTTCGGTGCCCGCGATCCGTTGTCGCTGCCCGTCCCGCCAGACCAGCGCGCGCGGGCTGGTCATGTCGTGCAGCGCTTCCAATACCCGCTCGGTGCGCCGCTCCTGCACCAGGGTGATGGCGACGATCACGACCAGGAAGGCCAGCAGCACGCCGGCTTCCGAGACGTCGCCCAGCACGAGGTAGATGGTCACGGCCGCCGCCAGGAGCTGGAACATCGGCTCGCGCACCACCTCGCGCAGGATGCGCCACACCGTCCGCTTCGGCGGCCGCGGCAGTTCGTTCGGCCCCTCCTGTGCGAGCAAGCGGGCCGCCTGCTCGGAACTGAGCCCCGCGGACGGATAGCTGTCGGCTGCGCTCATGGTGCTAGAGGCCCAGTTTCGCGCCGGCGCCGAACAGGGTAGCGAGACCTAGCAGCGCGAAGATGGCGGCGGCGATGGAGTGCACCAGCTTCATCGGAATCTTGGCGGCGAGCTTGTCGCCGACGAACACCGCCGGCACATCGGCGATCAACATCCCGAGCGTGGTGCCGATGATCACGATCAGCGGCGCGCCGTAGTGCGCGGCCATGGCCACCGTTGCGATCTGCGTCTTGTCGCCCATCTCGGCCAGGAAGAAGGTGACGAGGGTTGCGCCGAAGACGCCGAACTTCCGGGCGACCTGGGTTTCCTCTTCCTCGATCTTGTCGGGGATCAGCGTCCAGACCGCCATCCCGATGAAGGACAGGCCCAGCACCCAGCGCAGGATCTCCGGGCTGACGTTGGCGGTGATCCAGGCCCCGAGCGCGCCGGCCAGGCCGTGATTGACGGTGGTCGCGGCCAGGATCCCCAGGATGATCGGAAACGGCTTCTTGAAGCGAGCCGCGAGGATGAACGCGAGGAGCTGCGTCTTGTCGCCGATCTCGGCGAGCGCCACGACCCCGGTCGAAACGAGGAGAGATTCCATCAGAGTACCCAGGCCGGACGCGAGACGATTGACCACGACGTATCCCCGGCCTTGTCGGAGACATCGTGGTCAAAGGTCTTGCCAAGCTTGGGACTGCTTACGCCATGACCTGCGGGTCAAGTGTGTTGACGTAAGCCTCTTCGCGATGAAGAGCGGCTACTCCCCAATGACGCGCACATTGTAACAGGCCCGTCGCGCCGGATCGAGGAGGGAGTGCCGCTGCAGTGTTCTCCGCACTGGTGGCGATCACGCCATGAATCGGGTGCATTCCAGTTCCCTTTGTTTGCTGCCCGAGCGCTCTATGGCGGCGATGGTGAGGGCTCCGTGTTCCAGGGAATCGCCCCATGCAACCACTCACCTGCGTCGCTCATCGCCTGGCTGTGTCCGCCGTGCTGGCCGGCTGCGTGCTCGTCACCGGCTGCGCCGCGACGGGCACGGCGAGCAACTCGACTGTCCATGACTCGCTTCCCGAGCCTGCGGTGTTGGTCAGGACCATCGCCCCGGAGCCCGAGCCGAGCCTGATCCCGGTGGCCCGCTACGGCCGCTACACGCTGGTCGAGATGGTGCCGGAGCCGGCGCAGCGCGACCTGCTGCGCCAGGTGATCGAGATTTCGATTCCGCGGACCCTGGACGCAAGCGTCGGCGATGCCCTGCGGCACGTGCTGCTGCGCACCGGCTACCGCCTTTGCGATGCGCCGGACGCCGCATCGCTGTTCACGCTGCCGCTGCCGGCGGCGCATCTGCGGCTCGGGCCGCTGCCGCTGCGCGATGCCTTGCTCGTACTTGCCGGCTCGGCCTGGGAACTGTCCGTCGATGACGCTTCGCGCTCGGTGTGCTTCACGCGCGCTGCCGCCTCGCGCTCCGCGAGCGCAAGCCCCGCCCCGGCCACCCCATCATCGAGCGCGCCGGTCGCCGAACCCGCCCAACTCGAGGAGTCACAGCCATGATCGTCCCGCAGCTCCAGTCCGAGAACGCCGGCCGTGCGCGCTGGTTGAAGATCGCAGCCGCCGCGTGGCTGTTGCTCGTGAGCGCTCTGGCTGTGGTCAACAGCGTAGGCCTGTCGCGCCTGACCGAGCAAAGCCAAGCCAGCGCCCAGGATGCGCACGTGCAGGCGATCAACACGCGCGTCGCCGAACTCGAACAGCAAGCGGCGGCCTCGAAGAACCAGCCCAAGCCCGTCACCCAACCCGACTTCGAGGCCGCCCGCAAGACGCTGGACGAACGCCTGGCGCAGGTTGAGCAGGCCCAGGCGGGAGACACCCATGCGGGTGACTTCCAAGCGCTGCAGGCGCGCGTGGGCGACATCGAAGCGCGCATGAAGAGAACCGCCGCGCCTGTCGCGATACCCCGGCGTGCCGCCGAGCCGGCCAAGCCCAAGGTGCCAGAGCCTCCGTTCAACGTCGTGGGCGTGGAGTTGCGCGGCGGCGAGCGCTTCCTGTCGGTGGCGGCACCTAGGGCCTCGTCGGTGCTGGACGTTTGGCTGCTGCGCGAAGGCGATGCCGTGGGCGCTTGGCATTTGCTGGCGATCGAGGCGCGCGCCGCCGTGTTTAGCGTGGACGGCCAGACCCAGCGCATCGCGCTGCCGTAGGAGCCGGCCATGAAGCGCGCCGCAATCTGCTTCGCCGGCATCCTCGTTCTCGTCGCGAGCGCGGCCCGGGCACAGTCGGCGCCGGTCGCCTCCTCGCGCGCGGTGCCCGCCCAGGTCCAGAGCAGCAACGATGCCGCGCTGGACGAACGCCTGGCACGCGATTGGGGCCTGCGGCCCGAGGAGTGGGCGCGCTACCGCCAACTGATGCAGGGACCGCTGGGCATCTACTCCCCAAACCTCGATCCGCTCACGGCGCTGGGCATCGAGGCGCGCAGCGACGAGGAACGCAACCGCTATGCGGAGCTGCAGGTGCAGGCAGAATCGAAGCGCGTGGGCAAGACGCTGGCCTACCAGCGGGCCTACGACGCGGCCTGGAAGCGGCTCTATCCGGGGCAGCAGCGCGTGAGCATGCCAGGCGCGAAGGCGCCGGGCGCCGGCAACCGGGGCTCGGGCCGGCTGGCTGTCTTCGTGAAAGCCGAGTGCCCGCCGTGCGAACAGCGCGTGCGCCAGTTGCAGGCGGCCGGCACCGCCTTCGACCTCTACATGGTCGGCAGCCGCCAGGAAGACGCCCGCATCCGCCAGTGGGCGACGCAGGCCGGCATCGACGCCGGCCGCGTGCGCTCGCGCACCATCACGCTCAACCATGACGCCGGGCGCTGGCTGTCGCTCGGCCTGCCCGGCGATCTGCCCGCCGTGGTGCGCGAGGTCAACGGCCAATGGCAGCGGCAGTAGCGGCAACAACGTTGGTGCACCGCGCCTGCTGCACGGCCCTGGTCCTCGGCCTCTGCGCCAGCGCAGCCTTCGCCTTCGGCCAAGAGGTGCCACCGCCCGCCTACCAGCTCGCCGCACAGCAGGCGGGCGTGCCGTCCCCGGTGCTGTTCGCGGTAGCGCTGCAGGAGAGCGGCGCACGGCTGCGCGGCCGCCTGATCCCCTGGCCGTGGACGCTCAACGTCGCCGGCCGGGCCGAACGCTACGCCACACGTGCGGAAGCCTGTGCAGGCATCCGTCGGGCGCTCGCCCGCACGCCGGCCAACCGCGTCGACGTCGGCCTCGGTCAGGTCAACCTCGGCTACCACGCGCACCGCTACGAGCATCCCTGCGATCTGCTCGACCCATATCGCAACCTCGCCATCGCCGCGGAAATCCTGCAGGAGCAGCACACGCCGGACGAGGACTGGCTGGTTGCCATCGGCCGCTACCACCGACCTGCGGGCGGAGCGCCAGCCGCTCGCTACCGCCGCAGCGTCCACCAGCACCTGACCCGCGTGCTCGGTCCGGGCGCTTCACTTCCTTCTACCCGGAGCCCCATGCCATGAACCGCATCTTCCTTGCCGCGACTGTGGCGCTGCTGGCCACCACCGTCGACGCGCAGGACCGCAGCCCCGTCACCAAGAACAGTTCTCCGCCGCTGATCGTGGTCGAGGACAAGGGTGGGACCTCGGCGCTGCCGTACTACCAGGCCTTGAACCCGCAAGACGCACAGCCCAGTCAACCGGCTGCGCCGCAGCCGGCGCCGCGCATCGGCGGCCCGGCCGATGCCGAGGCGGCCATGCTGCCGGTGCGCTCGGCTCGGCTCACACCGGGCGACGAGCCGCGCCGCGTGATCCGCGTGTCGGGCCTGACGCCGCTGTTCCTGGTCGGCGATGACGACCGCTCGCGCGCCTGGCTCAAACAGCGGGGCAAGGACTTGCAGGCGCTGCGCGCCGCGGGCCTAGTGGTTAACGTGGCGACGCCCGAAGCACTGGCTGCGCTGCGCCGCCTGGCGCCGGGCTTGATGCTTTCACCGGCCTCGGGCGACGAGCTGGCGCAGCGCCTGGGGCTCAAGCACTACCCGGTGCTGATCACCGCCACGGGCATCGAGCCCTGACGTGACGTGAAGCACCCGCCATGGCCCGGTCCCAAGCCGTCGAAGTCTTGCTGCGGCCAGCGGTGGAGCTATACACCGTCGCGGTCTGTGCGGGCGCCGCGATTCTGTGCCTGGTGGCCCCGTGGTCGCTCGCGCTGAGCCCTTTGCAGGGCCTGGGCAGCGCGCTGGCCTTCCTCACCTTCGGCGCGCTGCGCTTCCACGACGCCTGGGCCATCCTGCGCTACCGGCGCAACATCCGGCGTCTGCCGCGCTACGTGATGACCAGCCGAGACGTGCCGGTCAGCCAGCAGCGGCTCTTCGTCGGCCGGGGCTTTCGCTGGGACCAGCGGCACACGCACCGGCTGATGCAGACCTACCGGCCAGAGTTCCGCCGCTACGTCGAGCCGACGGCGATCTACCGGGCAGCGCGGCGCATGGAAGAGCGCTTGGAGTTCGCGCCGTACCCGCTCTCGAAACTGGCGAAGGCGCTGGCCTGGGACAGCCCGCTCAACCCGGCGCGTCCACTGCCGCCGGTGGGCGGCCTACCTCGCCTGCACGGCATCGAGCCGCACGAGGTCGACGTGACGCTGCCGCTGGCCGAGCGTGTCGGTCATTCGCTCGTGCTCGGCACCACGCGCGTCGGCAAGACCCGCCTGGCCGAGCTGTTCATCACGCAGGACATCCGACGCAAAGTCAATGGCCAGCACGAGGTCGTGATCGCATTCGACCCCAAAGGCGACGCGGACCTCCTGAAGCGCATGTACGTGGAGGCCAAGCGCGCCGGCCGCGAAGGCGAGTTCTATGCCTTCCACCTCGGATGGCCGGACATCAGCGCCCGCTACAACGCGGTGGGGCGCTTCGGGCGCATCTCGGAAGTCGCTACGCGCATCGCGGGACAGCTCTCCGGTGAAGGCAACAGCGCGGCGTTCCGCGAGTTCGCCTGGCGCTTCGTCAACATCATCGCGCGTGCCTTGGTGGAGTTGGGGCAGCGGCCCGACTACCTGCTGATCCAGCGACACGTCATCAACATCGATGCGCTGTTCATCGAGTACGCGCAGCACTACTTCGCCAAGAGCGAGCCGAAGGCCTGGGAGGTCATCGTCCAGCTCGAAGCCAAGCTGAACGACAAGAACATCCCGCGCAACATGATCGGACGCGAGAAGCGCGTCGTCGCGCTGGAGCAGTACCTGTCGCAGGTGCGCATCTACGACCCGGTGCTCGACGGCCTGCGCAGCGCGGTGCGCTACGACCGGACGTACTTCGACAAGATCGTTGCGTCGCTGTTGCCGCTGCTGGAGAAGCTGACCACGGGAAAGATCGCGCAGCTTCTCGCGCCGGACTACTCGGACCTCTCCGACCCGCGGCCGATCTTCGACTGGATGCAGATCATCAGGAAGCGGGCCATCGTCTATGTCGGGCTCGACGCGCTGTCCGATGCCGAGGTGGCGGCGGCTGTCGGCAACTCGATGTTCAGCGATCTCGTATCGGTGGCTGGCCACATCTACAAGTTCGGCATCGACGACGGCCTGCCGGGCGCAGCGACGGGCATGAAGGTGCCGATCAACGTGCACGCCGACGAGTTCAACGAGTTGATGGGCGACGAGTTCATCCCGATGGTCAACAAGGGCGGCGGTGCAGGCGTCCAGGTCACGGCCTACACGCAGACCCTCTCGGACATCGAGGCCCGCCTCGGCAATCGCGCGAAGGCGGGCCAGGTGGTCGGCAATTTCAACAACCTGTTCATGCTGCGCGTGCGCGAGACCGCTACGGCCGAGTTGCTGACGCGGCAACTGCCCAAGGTCGAGGTCTACACGACGACGGTGATGAGCGGCGCCACCGACAGCTCCGATCCGACCGGCAACACTGCGTTCACGTCCAACACGCAGGACCGCATCAGCAGCAACAGCGTGCCGCTGATCGAACCGGCGCATGTCGTGGGCCTGCCCAAGGGGCAGTGCTTCGCGCTGATCGAGGGCGGCCACCTGTGGAAGGTGCGCATGCCCTTGCCGGCGCCCGACCCCGACGAAGCCATGCCCAAGGATCTGCAGGAACTGGCCGGCTACATGCGGCAGCACTACGTCGAGGCCGGTGACTGGTGGGATAACAACTGGCTCCCTGGCTTGCAAGACCAGCCGCTGCCCGACGATCTGCTGGCGGGCTTCAAGCAGATGGCGAGCATGGACGAAGGAACCATCGCATGAGCGACCCTGCCGTCGCCGTCCAACGCCAGCAGGTTCGCCAGCAGGGCCTGATCGCGGGGCTGGTGACGTTGCCGTTTCGGCTGTTCGGGGTGTTGATCGGCTCGCTCCTGCTGTGCATCGTGATCGAGTGTCTCGGCATGCACTTCTTCTGGCCCGAGCAGGGCTGGCGCCACGCGCAGGGCATGCTGAACTACGAGCTGTCGCAGGTCTCGGAGCATTTCACGCGCAGCGCGCTGGTGCAGGAGCCGGGGCGTAGTGCGCGCCAGCTTGTCGAGTGGGCCTACCAGGGCTTGTTCGTGAAGACCGGGCTGCTGGACTGGATACGCGACGCCGCGGCGCAATCACGCGCCGGTGCCAAGAGCCAGGCGCAGGACTTCCGCTACTACATCGGGCAGCTCTACGTGCATGTCGAGAGCTACGTCATCGCCTCGGCCTACACGGTGCTGGTGTTCCTCGTGCGGCTGCTGGTACTGATCCTGACCTTGCCGCTGTTCCTGATGGCGGCCTTCACCGGCCTGGTGGATGGCCTGGTGCGCCGTGACGTGCGCGGCTTCGGCGCCGGGCGCGAATCGGGCTTCGTCTACCACCGGGCGAGGGCCAGCCTGATGCCGCTGGCGGTGCTGCCCTGGGTCACGTACCTGGCGCTGCCGGTCAGCGTGCATCCGCTGCTGATCCTGCTGCCCAGCGCGGCGCTGCTGGGCGTCGCGGTCTGCATCGCGTCGGCGACGTTCAAGAAGTATCTCTAACCGACCACCGGACTGGCACTACACACTACGAGCTTCATCGATCCTCGGGTCATGGCGACATACAGGTTCTGCGCGCTCATACCCTCCGTGTTCAGCAGCACGGCCACTTCCGCTTCCAGTCCTTTGAGGAGCAGCGTGCTGCCGACCGCGCGCTTGGGCAATGGGCGCCCGAGAAGCCGGTTTTCCTCGCGCACCCGTCGGGCCGTTTCTGCCAGTGCAACGGTGCCTGCCGAGGCATCCCTCAGCGCTTTGAGCGCGCCGTAGAGGATGGCCGGCCGATGCACACGTACATTTGGAAGTGCCCGCAGCTCCGACAGCAATTCAGCCGCCGCAGCGAGGGACGGCGCACGCACGAAAGCCAGCGCACGGCTCTCCGCCGCATTTGGCGGATTCCTCGCGGTGCCCCGTTGCAGCGAATCCAATCGCCGCATCAATTCCGGCACCCCCACGTTGGTCATGACGCTCTGCGCCAGTGACAGCAGTTGGCCCAACGCACCTGCCAATCCCACATCGAAGCCGTTGGCAAAGGCGATGAGGTCTTGCAAATCGACAGCCTCGACCGTCGAGGCGCCCGGCGTCTGACTGGCGAAGTTCTGCTGCGCCGCCCGGTTTCGGCTGTCGGCGATAATGAGTACGCGAGCGTCAGCGGTGGGTGGTGCCGTCCTCGCCGCAGCCAGGCGCTGAGCATGGTCATTGGGTGGTACGGTCCGCATCCAGGTCACATGCTCCGACGGGCCGCTCCTCAGATCGACAGACTGCCCCGCTGCAAGCAGCCGGCGGGCCTCCAGCAGCCATTGACCCAACGCTTCCGCGCCCGCATTGCGCCACCGCCAGGGTGTTGCCAACTCCCCGACGACAGGGAAATGCGCACACACCTGTTGGTCCCAATCAGCCAGTTCGTTGCCTCGGAAGCCGAAGATGGCCTGCATCGGATCGCCCAACACGCAGGTCGGCAGAATCAACGAGAGGAAATAGACGATGTGGTGCTGAGGCACCGAACAGTCCTGGTATTCATCCACGACGAGGTGCGCATACGAGGCTTTTAGCACGTCGTTGACGTGGCCGGCCTGCAGTAGCTTCCAAGCGGCGTCGCGGATCGCCGGGTAGTCACGCGCAGGTGTGGTCAGCCGCAGAATCTCCGAATCGTGAGCGCTGCGGCGTGGAAAGGTCGAGATGAGCCGGATGGCCCAACCATCGACAGTGCACAACCGATAGGCGCCGGTCGGCACACCGGCGCGGTCCAGTCGATCACGCAGCGCCGCGACCCCGGCGTTCGTGTGTGTCAGCACGAGGATAGGTTTGGCATCCCGATGGCTCGCCAGCGCATGGGCGATCAACTGCGTCTTGCCGCAGCCCGCCGGCGCAGTGACGGTGCCGCGTGCGATTGCACGAAGGTCGATTTCAACGGGGTCCATGACCGGCCCACCCGAATACCTGGTCCATCAGCGCACGGAATTCCGGATCGCAAAGATGCAGGTCCGGCGCAACGATGGTTCTTGCCACGTCCTCCATCCAGGAGATGGATTTGAACCAACCCGCCTTTCGGATGCGCGCTGCCTGACCAAGAATGGCCCTGCGCTCTGCGGATAAGACGCCAGTATTCTGGATCTCGTCCCAGACCTGCTGGAAGGTGAGCGTGTTGTTCGAGACGGTGCGCAGGTGTTCGACGATCAGGTCGCCATGCAATTCGTTGGCGTAGCCGATCAGCCTCTGACATGCAGCCGGCGTGAGGCTGCCGAACAGTTCGTCCTCCAGCGCCCGGCCCGTGCGGTAGGCGACGACGGTGCCGCCGTTCTGGACAAATGCCTGCTCGATGGCTGGCGTGGGCTTTTTGTCGTCATCGCGCAGCACCATCACCCGATAGCCGAGGGACTGGAAGGCTGTCGCACGGGCATACGCTCGATCGGGCTCGCCACCGCCGCAGTCGACGAGGGCCACACCCAATGCAGCCAGCGACGCATTCCCCTGGTCAAGCCGGTACAGGTCCAAGCCACGCAGCAGGCCGATCTCGCTGGCGCCCTCACACACGACCACGGAGCCGGCCAGGAAGGCCTCGGGATAGAGGCGAATCGTGCTCTGGATGCCATCGTCGGCGCCAGTTAAACGAGCCTCGTGGGCATGAGGGCCGCGGCGCAGCACGAAAAGCTGGCTGCCCGACAGTTCTCTCAGCGCCACGGGGGAATGGGTGGTGAGGAATACCTGTAGCGGAGCAGCGGCTTCCTTGGCGCCGAGGGAGCCCAGGAACCGGGCGATGCGATGTGGCTCCAGCCCGTACTCCAGTTCATCCGAGAGCACGATCGACGCCTTGCCGGCCGCCTTGCGCTGCAGACCGGCGACGAGCAGGCGCGTGGACCCGACGCCGAGGCTGTGAAGCGGGATGCCGCTTTCGTTGTGCAAGGAGATGGTGCCGCCACCAAACGACACCGAATGCGAATCCAGCAGTGCCTTGGCCTTGGCGCCGATGTGCACGCCCAATTCCTGGGCCGTCGCGGTAACGATTCCCAGCGCTTCCGCCAACTGTTGCTCGGCTTGGTCTCCGAAGGCGCTGCGCGCATCTCGGGCAGCCTTGACCAAGGCGGCTGAAGCGTCGGCTCGTTCCTCCGAGATGCGATTCAACACGGAGCCACGTTGCCACCCCAGGTTGTAGTCAGCCAGCGCACCGATGCGGGTGGGCGCCAAAGCGAGGCGATCTTTCCATGCGAGCGTCTTGACGATGCCCTGCTGTGCAGCGCGCTCGGAGACCAAAGTCCATGATGGTTCCAAGTCACTCGCGACGATCAGGTTCAAGCAGAGCACGACCTCCGCGCCGACGGTCGGTTCGTCTTCGACGACGCCGGTGGTGGGGTGAAACCCGCGGAGGAACGCGCCAAAGCCTTCCAGCGTCCTCATGGCATCGTCCAGATCGCCCAGTGTCAGCGTGATGCTGATCGGGTTCGTGATGTCCAGGTCGAAGAAGTCCGCATCCGAGAACTGGACATTGCGCCTGGCCCCCAGGCACAGGTCGATCGCATCCAGCACGGTGGACTTGCCACTGTCGCCCGGCCCGATCAGGCAATTGATGCCTGGCGCAGGACACCAGGCCAGCCGTTGAATGCCACGGAAGTTGGCGATTTCGATTCTTCTGATTCGTGCCATGTCTTGTTTCTCTCAGGTGCGGCTGCAGGCGCTCTACGAGGTTTTCGTACCGAAGTGTTCGGCGAAGTAGTCGATCATTTCTGCCGCCTGCGTCCCCTCGCGGAACTGCTTCTGTTCATCAAAGTCGATCGACGGCACCAAGTGGATAAACTGGTCATCGGCATATAGCGACATCACGGCTTGTGGGTCCAACAGCGGCGGGCGCAGGCCGGTCAGTGCGTTCGCCGCCTCGATGGCGGCGCCGATCACGACGTCGGCAATCTGCACGGCTGGACTGGTCTTTGAATCGACCTGGGTGACGGACGACAGCTTGAGCGGGAAACTGATGCTCCCGATCTGGGTCTGCCTGAATTCGACTTCATGCTGATGGTCGATGTAGCGCTGCAGCAGCTCGTGGTACGTGAGCAGGTTCTTGGACTGGTCGTGCTCGACCCGGTACGGTCCTGCAGCCATCACCTCCATCCGGCTGATCAGGGACTGGAGAACCACCATCGCGGCATCGGTCGAGACGCCCGGCGTGGCAATCGCGGACAGACATTCGGGCGAGTTCAGCGCGAGAGGACCTAGCGCTTCGGGCAGTTCACGCCAATTGAGCTGCCTGGCCGCTTTCACCAATGCATCCAGGGCTAGCAGAGTCTTTTCCTTGACCGCGCGCTGGAAGGCCGCAAGCAGATCATCAAATGCCGCCTTGCCGAGCAAGGTGGGACCGACGGTATACAGCAGCGAAGCCAAGGCGTAGTTCTGTCCGTCCTTATAGAAGTCGTGTCCGCGCTCGTAGTAGAACGGCTCGACGCCATAGTCCAAGAACATGAGGAGCAGCAGGAAGCGCTTGTCGCAGACGTAGGTCACGCACTTGTGCTGAGAGAGCACGGCGCGCTGCAACTCCATCAGCGGCTGCCGATAGCCAGGTCGGCGTGCCAGGGCGTGGTATTTGAGTTCGGGTGCTTGCAGCTTGGGGAAATGTTCCCGAATCAGTCGTGCAGCTTCTTCATCGCCGATGGACACCGCCGCAGCACCCTGAAAACGTTGCTCCGCGTTGAGTAGGTCGAACCCCGTGTAGCCGCTCTCGTCGATGTGAAAACACTCCATGTCTGCCCTCGTTCGCGTCACCACCCGAGCAGCGTTGCGGCTGCATCTATCTGTTCGTGCTCGAAGGCAAGCGCGAAGTCGTCCAGCTCGGTCGCACGCAATCCGACCTCCGGCCCGAGCGCCAAGTTGCGCCAGTTCGATACCGCAGCGTGCACCTCGCCCAGCACGGTCAAAGCCTGTTGCTCGTCCAGGGCGAAGTACGAGGCGCGAGCCAGCAACATCCGCACGTCGGTGATCGGTCCATCCCGTTCGGACAGCCAGGTCTTGGATTCGCGGTCCTTGTCCGGGAACGGATTGATGTCGAAGGCGGGGGCCAGCCGCCACTGGCCATGCGCCACGTGCAGGAACCCGTGGTTCTGCAGGTGGTCGTCCACATTGGTGACCAGCAGGTTGAAGACCAGCCGGCGCCAGAGTTGTCGCAGGTCTTGGGTGGGGGCCTGCCCGTGGGTGCGAATCGCATCGGCGATCTCGGTGTAGCTGCGATCCTCCTCGCGCGAAGCCTGCAACAGCGAGGCGGCCGACTGGTAGGGGATGCGGCCGTCGGCCTCGTCGCGGTCGAAGCGTTGGATGACGGCTACCGGCACTTCGCTTCCCGATGGCCCCAGACAAACGACCCGTGCCGGCGCCGCGTCGATACCGGCCCGCGCCGCCAGCTTCAGGGCCAGCACTTCGCCACGGGTGACGCTGCGCGTGTCGCCCACGCTCGGGAACTTGCCGATGGCGAGCCGGCCGTCCTCGTCCACCAGCGTGCATTTCGGCCGCATGCCCCCCAGCGACGTGCCCTTGCCCTGCAGGTAGCGCAGGTCTTCGGCGGTCTCCTGGCCGCGCTCCACCGCGCGGCTGGCCTGAAAGACGCGCTCCAGTTCGATCAGCGGCGGCGTGCTGCGGCGGCCGGCTTGCACCGTGCGGTGCCAGGTGCCGTCCGGGTCGCGCAGGCGCAGCGCACCGACGCGGCTGAAGTCGTCCACCGCCAGCAGGTAGTCCAGTTCGGTAAGGGCTGGCAGCTTCGGATCATCCTTGCGGCGCTTGGCGTGATCGCGGGCGATGACGCGCCGGCCCCAAGCGTCCGGCGCGGTATCGGCGATCGCTCCGTGGAACACCGAATCGTGCGCCGACGCAGCCTTGTGGGGCTGGTGGCCCGGAATGAGCTGCAGATCGGCCGACAGATTGAAGCGCGCCGGGCTGGCCAGCCAGCTCTCATCGTAGGCGAAGGCACTGTTCTCGCGCCGTCCCTGGCGGACATACACCAGCGAGCCGACCGCCAGCCCCGCCTTGCCAATACAAAGTTGAATCTGCCGACGCACCGGCGCTACTGCGACCATCAGAGTGCTCCCGAAGTGCCGGACTTGCTGCGCACGCGCTTGGGCAGGTTCGCGTCCATCAGCGTCAGGCCGATGTCGTCCTTGGCGGTATCCAGCAGGTTCTCCAGCGCCTGAATCTCGCCGAAGACATGCAGCGCACGGGCGAAAAAGTGGATAGGCACCCGCACATCGCCTTTTTCCATGCGGCGCACGGTGGTCAGCGAAGCGCCCATGCGTTCAGCGAGCGACGCCTGGGAGATGTGGCGCCGCCGGCGGGCGAGTGAAATGTCGCTGCCGAGCTTCTGGATGGCCCGCTCGACGGGAAGCGGAAGCGGTGAATCCACTTTAAGAACTCCTGCGGGACGTTAATGAGGCGTTGGTGGTTTGATGGAAGCGATTATAACTTGATTGCGACTGTACTTAAATAATCGCTTCCAAGGGGACTTTTATGGATGCATAAATGCTCCAACGGATCGGTTACGCGGAAGTCGCCGTCGGACCTGCATGAATCCGGTCGCCCTCGAATTCCCATTCCCTGCGGCGCTGGCCGAGTGCCCGCCGGAGCATCGACACCATTCGCCTCGCCGAGGCTTCAACGAGGAATGGCACGATGCAATCGACCTGCCGCCGCACATCCGCATGGCGCCGCCCGATGACCGTGGCCCCGGTCGCTCTGGTTCTGTCGCTCGCGGTGCTGCACCCGGCTTACGCCGACGATGCCCCGGAGCGCGAGCACCTTGCAGCGCTAGTGCGCCAGATTGAACTGGCCGACCGCCTGGCAAACCAGTTGGCCGACCAGACCGCTACCGCACAACAGAAGCGCTCTCGTTACCACTTTGACTACGACCGTCTGCGCGCCGATCTGCATCGCGTGCGTGCTGGCGTGCGCGACTACCTGGTGCCGCAACGCGCTCAGCCGCGCGATCCCGTGCCGTTGGCCGGCGACTACACGCGCAGCGGCACGGCCAGCGACAAGGAGGCGCCGTTGCCATGACGCCTTCCGCCGATCAGGTCGCCGCCTTCCAAGCCAACGGCGGGTTCGCGCCCGCGGCCGTCTCCACCGTCGTGCTCGGTTTCGTCTTCGCCGTTCTGCTGCTGTGGGGCGTGTGGGCGATGCGTACCGCCTATGTCGGCTGGGCCGAGCACCACCTGACCCAACGCCAGTTCCTCGGCGTCATCGTGCGCTTCGTCGCGATGTACCTGGTGCTGGGCTCTTTCCTCCTGTCCTGACCCCATGAAAGGTGTATCGCCATGAACGCTTCCCCGACTCTTCACCGTCTCGCTGCACGGCCTGCGCGCCTCGCTGCGCTGCTCGTCCCGCTGGGCATCGCCGCCATGCCGTCGCAGTCGTTCGCCGCTCTTCCCACGCTGGAAGATCCGTCGCGCGGCACCGGCAGCGGCATCATGCAGACGCTGCAGAACTACGGCTACGACATCGTGCTGCTGATCGCGCTGCTCGTGGTCGCCTCGATGTTCGTCGGCGTCTGCTACCACGCCTACACGCGCTACGCCGAAATCCACACCGGCCGCGCGACGTGGGGCCAGTTCGGTTTGACCGTGGCTGTGGGCGCGATCCTGCTGGTCGTCGGTATCTGGCTGCTGACCAAGGCCACCGGCGTGCTGTAAGGGCCGGCAACCATGGCCGGCGCCCTGGAGAGCCCGCCGCGCGACGGGCTCGTGACCTTTCTGCCGCATCGCCTGAACCGGCATCCGGTGGTCGTGCGCGGGCTCACGGCCGACGAGCTGTGGGTCTGCGCCGGCCTGTCGGGCGCAGTCGGGTTCGTGGCCGGCGTGCCGCTGGCCTGGCTGACCCACAGCATTGCGATGGTGCCCACGCTGGTCGTCGCCGGCATCGGTATCGGCGTCTTCGTGGGCGGCGGCATGTTGCGGCGGTGGAAGCGCGGCCGGCCTGACACCTGGCTGTACCGCCAGGTCCAGTGGCGGCTCGCGCTGCGCTATCCCGCGCTGGCGGCCCACGCGGGCGGCGGCCAGCTCATCACCCGCTCGGGCTGGTGGACCACGCGGCGCCAGCGGCCCGGCCTAGCCATTCACCGAGGTGCAGCATGAGCCGCTTCAAGAACGAGGTCATGCACCTGCAGGCGCATGTGAAGACGCTGCGCCTGTTCGCCGCCGCACTGTTCGTCGTGGCACTGCTGCTCGGGTTCGGATGGTGGAGCGCACCCAAGAGCCTGACCATCCACGTACCGCCCGACCTGCGCTCGGGCAGCACCCGCAAGTGGTGGGACGTGCCGCCGGAGAGCGTCTACGCCTTCACTTTCTACATCTGGCAGCAGGCCCAACGCTGGCCGACCAACGGCGAGCAGGACTACCCGCGCAACCTGCATGGGCTGACGGCTTACTTCACGCCGAGCTGCCGGGCCTTCCTGCAACAGGACTACGAGTTCCGGCGCGGCAACGGCGAGTTGCGCCAGCGCGTGCGCGGCATCTATGAGATTCCCGGCCGCGGCTACGGCGACGATCCCGCCGCGCGCGTGCGCGCCGTGTCGGCGAACGACTGGATCGTCACGCTGGACGTGAGCGCCGACGAGTACCTGGGCGCCGAGCAGATCAAGCGCGCGCTCGTGCGCTACGCGCTGAAGGTCGTGCGCATGGACATCGATCCCGAGCGCAATCCCTTCGGCCTTGTGCTGGACTGCTATGCGCGTGCGCCCGAGCGCATCGAAACCCCGCCGCCCCCGGCGCCAGCCGGCAAGCCCGCCAGCCCCGGCGCCAATCTGCAGGGAGACACCCCATGAAGCGCTTCTTCGCTCCGGCCCTGGCCGGCGTCCTGTTGTGCCTGGGTTTCGCGCCCGCGGGCCATGCCATCGAAATCCTGCGCTGGGAGCGCCTGCCGCTGGCCGTACCGCTCGTGGTCGGCCAGGAGCGTGTGGTGTTCATCGAGCGCAACGTGCGCATCGGCGTGCCGGCCGGCGTCGGCGAGCAGTTGCGCGTGCAGAGCGCGGGCGGGGCGATCTACCTGCGCGCCAATGCGCCGATCCCGCCCACGCGGCTGCAACTACAGGACGTGGAATCGGGCGCGCTGATCCTGCTGGACATCGCGGCCGAGCCGGCGAAGGCGGGCCAGCCCGCGCTGGAACCCGTGCGCATCGTGGAAGGTGACGTGCCGGCGACCCGCTACGGCGAGCCGGCCAAGCCAGCGGCGACGGCGGAGGACGATGCGGAACGCACGGCACCTGCTGCGAAGCGCGCCACGCCGGTGGCGGTCGTGCTCACGCGCTATGCGGCGCAGAACCTCTACGCGCCGCTGCGCACCGTGGAACTCGTTCCCGGCATTGGCCGCGTCAACCTGCGGCGCGGCCTGGAGCTTTCCACCTTGCTGCCGACGCTGCCGGTGCGTGCGCAGGCGCTGGCCGCTTGGCGGCTCGAAGACCAGTGGGTGACGGCGGTGAAGCTCACCAACACCTCCGCGCGCGGGCTCGACCTCGACCCACGCGCGTTGCAGGGCGACTTCCTCGCCGCGACCTTCCAGCACCCGAACCTGGCGCCGGCCGGCCACGCCGCCGACACCACGGTCGTCTACCTCGTTACCCGTGGCCACGGCCTGGCCGAGTCGCTGCTGCCCAAGCTCTCACCGATCGACGTGACGGTGAACCTGCCGCCGGCAGCGGCGGCCGGCCAGGCCGAAGGAGGCGACCGCCATGAAAAGTAACCCCCTCCTGAAGTGGCTGCTGATCCCGATGGCGCTGGTGCTGCTGTTCGTCGGCATCAAGCTGTTCTCCGGTGATCGTGGCGCCAAGCCCGCGCCCGCCAACAGCGCCAACTCGCTCACGCCCGAGGAGATGAAGGCGCTGGGCATCGAGGGCGACACGCCGCGCGATACCGTCGCGACGCTGGTGGCCCAGGTCAAGCAGTTGCGCAACGAGCTGCAGACGGCGCTCAACGACAACAAGAACCAGAAGAGCGAGAACGAGCGCATGCGCGCGCGGGAGAGCGCGATCGACCAGCGCATCCAGTCCGCGCTCGAAGGCGAACGCGGCCGCCTGCAGCAGGACCGCGAGCAGTTGGCCGGCGACCGCCAGCAGACCCGGGGTCTGCTGCAAGACCTGCAGCGACGCCTGGACGGGCTTTCCGGCAAGGGCGGCCAGGCCGACCTGCCGGTGGGGCTTGGCCTGGAGGAAGGCGACGGCAAGGGCTTCGGCGGCACCCAGGGCGGCGCCGCGCGCGGCACCAGTAGCACGCGCTGGGTCGAACCGAACGACGCAAAGCCCTCAGCGAAGAGCGGCAGCGGCGGCACCCTGAGCTTCCCGACCAGCTTCGGGCCGGCGCAGAAGACGCTTTCCGGCACGACCGACAGCGTGGCAAGCACGGTGGCAGACGCCGGCAGCCGCGCGGTGGGCGCGTCGGCCAAGCCGGTCTACACGGTGCCGTCGAACTCGACGCTGATGGGATCGATCGCGATGACCGCGCTGATCGGCCGCGTGCCGATCGACGGCACGGTCAATGACCCGTATCCGTTCAAGGTGCTGATTGGGCCGGACAACCTGACCGCCAACGGCATCGACATTCCCGACGTGGCCGGTGCGGTGGTCAGCGGCACGGCCTCCGGCGATTGGACGCTTTCCTGCGTGCGCGGCCAGATTCGCTCGGTGACGTTCGTCTTCAACGACGGGACGGTGCGCACCATGCCGGAGGACGGCAACCGCAACCAGAACGGCAATGCGTCGGGCGGCAGCGCGAACAGCGCCACGCACGGCGGCCTGGGCTGGATCAGCGACCCCTACGGCATTCCTTGCGTTAGCGGTGAACGGCGCAGCAACGCGCAGCAGTACCTGGGCTCGCAGGCCCTCATCACGGCGGCCGGGGCCGGCGCGGCGTCGCTGATCAAGTCGAACAACGGCAGCGTGGCCGTGGTCGCCAACAACAACGGCTCGCTCGGCACGGTCGGTATCAGCGGCAACGAGGCGATGGGCCGCATCTTGGCCGGTGGCGTGCGCGACATGGCGGATTGGGTCAACAAGCTTTACGGGCAGGCCTTCGCCGCGGTCTATGTACCGCCGGGCGCCAAGGTCGCCGTGCACCTGGAGCAGCCGCTCAACATCGACTACGACGCCAAGGGGCGTCGGGTCAATCACCGCATCGGAGGCAAGCATGCGTCGGACTTGGATTGAATCGGCCGCGGTCCTGTGCGCGGTCGCAGTGCTGGGCGGCTGCGCCACCAGCAAGGACGAGCTGCTGCCGCACGGCGATCACACGATGCTCGATGTGTGGAACCAGGAGACAGGCGGCAGCGCCGGTGGCGGGCAAGCTGCCCGGCAACTGCTCGACGCGCGCCAGGGCTTGCGCCGCTCGCTGACCGAGGCCGATGCGCAGGCAGCGCCCGCCGCCGCTGCCGCCTACACGCGCACCGCAGCCAACGAGATCTACCGCCAGTTCCACCGGCTGCCGAACCCGGACCTGGTGATGTACGTGTTCCCGCACCTGGCCGGCAGCGATCCGGTGCCCGTGCCCGGCTACACCACCGTCTTTCCCTTGTACCAGCGGGTGCAGTACGCCATGCCTGGCGAGCGCCTGGAGGACTACTGATGGCCTGGACCTTGCCCTGGCCGCGCAAGGCCCTCGCATTGGCTGGCTCGGACCCGCAGGGCGAGGACGCCTGGTCGCGGCACGTGACGACGCTCGCAGCGCACGGCATCCCTGAGCCAGGCACCGCAGCAGCCGACCGGCCGCGCCGTCCGGCCACCGAGGCGGACATGCAGGCCCTCTATGGCGTGTCGCCGTCCTTCGCCGATCTGCTCCCTTGGGTGGAGTACCTGCCGGGTTCCAAGAGCATGCTGCTGGAAGACGGCCAGTCGGTCGCAGGCTTCTTCGAGCTGGCGCCCGTGGGCACCGAGGGCCGCGAGATAGCCTGGCTGTGGCAGGCACGCGATGCGTTGGAGAACGCGCTGCAGGACTCTTTCGACGAACTCGACGAGAACCCCTGGGTGGTGCAGCTCTACGCCCAGGACGAATCGACCTGGGACAACTACCTGCGCGGGCTGGCCGACTACGTGCGGCCGCGCGCCCTGGGCAGCGCCTTCACGGACTTCTACCTGCGGTTCTTCGGGCATCACCTGCGCGCCATCGCCAAGCCCGGCGGCCTGTTCGAGGACACGACGGTGACGCGCCTGCCGTGGCGCGGCCAGGTGCGGCGCGTGCGCATGGTGGTCTACCGGCGGGCGAACACGGCCAGCGCATCCCGGCGCGGCCAGTCCCCCGAGCAGGCGCTGACGACGATCTGCGACCGGCTCGTGGGCGGCCTCGCCAACGCGGGCGTGAAGTCCCGGCGCATGGCAGCGGCCGACATCCACGACTGGCTGCTGCGCTGGTTCAACCCGCGTCCGACGCTACTCGGCGCCGGCGCCGACGACCGCGAGCGCTTCTATGCGCTCACGCGCTATCCCGAGCAAACCGAAGACGGCGAGATCGAGTTGGCCAGCGGGGACTTCGCGCAACGCTTGTTCTTCGGCCGGCCGCGCTCGGACATGGCGAACGGCACGTGGCTGTTCGACGGCATGCCGCACCGGATCGTCGTGATGGACCGGCTGCGCATGCCGCCTGCGACCGGCCACGTCACCGGCGAAACGCGCAAGGGCGGCGATGCCGTCAACGCGCTGTTCGACCAGATGCCCGAGGACACGGTGATGTGCCTGACCATCGTCGCGACGCCGCAGGACGTGCTCGAAGCGCACCTGAACCACCTGAGCAAGAAGTCGGTCGGCGAGACGCTGGCCTCGGAGCAGACGCGCCGCGACGTGCAGGAAGCGCGCGGCCTGATCGGCAGCGCGCACAAGCTCTACCGCGGCGCACTGGCCTTCTACCTGCGCGGACGCGACCTCGCACAGCTCGACAGCCGCGGCCTGCAACTGGTGAACGTCATGCTCAACGCCGGTCTGCAGCCAGTGCGCGAGGAAGACGAGGTGGCGCCGCTGAACAGCTACCTGCGCTGGCTCCCCTGCGTGTTCGATCCGGCGCAGGACAAGCGCCAGTGGTACACGCAATTGATGTTCGCGCAGCACGCCGCCAACCTCGCGCCGGTGTGGGGCCGCAGCCAGGGCACGGGGCATCCTGGCATCACGTTCTTCAACCGCGGCGGCGGGCCGATCACCTTCGACCCGCTGAACCGCCTCGACCGGCAAATGAACGCGCATCTCTTCCTGTTCGGCCCCACCGGCTCGGGCAAGAGCGCCACGCTCAACAACATCCTGAACCAGGTCACGGCGATCTACCGGCCGCGCCTGTTCATCGTGGAGGCCGGCAACAGCTTCGGCTTGTTCGGCGACTTCGCCACGCGGCTGGGCCTCAAGGTGCATCGCGTGAAGCTCGCCCCCGGCGCTGGCGTCAGCCTCGCGCCGTTCGCCGACGCGCACCGGCTGGTCGATACGCCCAGCCAGGTGCAGACGCTGGATGCCGATGCGCTGGACGAGGACCAGGAGCCCGCCGCGCAGGCGGCAAGCCACAGCGAGGAATTGGACGAGCAGCGCGACGTGCTCGGCGAGCTGGAGATCACAGCGCGGCTGATGATTACCGGCGGCGAGGACAAGGAGGAAGCACGGATGACGCGCGCCGATCGCAGCCTGATCCGCCAGTGCATCCTCGATGCGGCGCAGAGCTGCGTAGCCGAGCAACGCACCGTGCTCACGCGCGACGTGCGCGATGCCCTGCGCGAGCGCGCCCGCGACACGTCGCTGCCCGAGGTGCGGCGCGCGCGGCTGCTGGAGATGGCGGACGCGATGGATATGTTCTGCCAGGGCGTGGACGGCGAGATGTTCGACCGGCCCGGCACGCCCTGGCCCGAGGCCGACATCACCATCGTGGACCTCGCCACCTTCGCGCGCGAGGGCTACAACGCGCAGCTCTCCATCGCCTACATCTCGCTGATCAACACGGTCAACAACATCGCCGAGCGGGATCAATTCCTCGGCCGGCCGATCATCAACGTGACGGATGAAGGCCACATCATCACCAAGAACCCGCTGCTTGCGCCCTACGTCGTGAAGATCACGAAGATGTGGCGCAAGCTCGGCGCTTGGTACTGGCTGGCGACGCAGAACATCGACGACCTGCCCAAGGCCGCCGAGCCCATGCTCAACATGATCGAGTGGTGGATCTGCCTCTCCATGCCACCGGACGAGGTGGAGAAGATCGCGCGCTTCCGCGAGCTGAACCCGGCACAGAAGGCGTTGATGCTGTCGGCCCGCAAGGAGGCGGGCAAGTTCACCGAGGGCGTGATCCTCTCCAAGAGCGTGGAGGTGCTGTTCCGTGCGGTGCCTCCCAGCCTCTACCTGGCGCTGGCTCAGACCGAGCCGGAAGAGAAGGCGGAACGCTTCCAGTTGATGCAGCAGTACGGCATTGGCGAGCTGGATGCGGCCTTCAAGATCGCCGAGAAGATCGACCGCGCGCGCGGCATCGAGTCGCTGGCGCTCGATGCGCTCGGGTGACGGAGAACACCATGCGGATCACTCGCTTCGTTCCATCCCGCTCCGTCGCATTGGTCGCCGTGCTGCTCGTGGTTGCCCTGATCGCGACGGTCTGGCTCGGCATGCAGCCACAGGCGCCGATCGCCGAAGGGGCTTCCACGCCGGCCGAGTTCAATCCCGCGCCCACGGCGGCACCTGATGCCACGGCCGGCCCGCCGTGGCGCTACGGACGCGCCGATGCACGCTTCACGGTGGTGGAGTACGCCGACCTCGAATGTCCGTTCTGCCGCGCCTACTTCGCGGTGCTAAAGCAGTGGATCGACGCGCACCCCGAGGTGAACTGGCAGTGGCACCACCTGCCGCTGACGACGCACGAGCCGGCCGCGACCGCCAATGCGCGCCTGGTCGAGTGCGTCGGCGAAGCCGGCGGCGCGGCCGCGTTCTGGCAGGCGGTCGAATGGGTCTACACGCACACCCGCGGCGACGGCCAGGGCCTGCCCGAGGGCCTGGGCTATCCCGGCATCACGCCGGCCGCCCAGCAGTGCCTCGACAGCGACCGCCCTGACACGCTGATCCGCGCGCAGTCGGCGAGCGCCGCGCAGGAGGGCGTCAAGGTCACGCCCACGCTGCGCCTGCAGGACCGCCAGTCCGGCAAGACGCTGCTGCTGCATGGCCCGGTCGAAGGCGATGCGCTGCTGTCGGCCATCGACCTGCTGGCGGCCGGCGGCACCGCCGAAACCGCATCGAAGGAAATGCCTGCCGAGTCACTCGGCGACATGTCCAGGTAGCCCCGATCTTCAAGGCTACGCCGCGGCCCCGGCCGCGCTGATCGACCCCGTTCGCTTCGCATCCTGGACGCGAACAGCCGCCGCGCTGCGGTGGTGGATGCCTGTTCTTCCTTCGCTTGTTGTTCATCCCACGCGGGTCGCCCACGCCCGCAGGGGCGGCATGGCGTTCCCGCACCTTCTTTGGAGACTGCCATGCAACCCAAGACCCATGTTGTCGATGGCGTGACCTTCGTGGCCACGCCTTACCGCGCCGGAACCTTCATCCGCGAGGATGTGTTCTGGCGCCAGTTCACCATCACCTGCCAAGGCCAGGTCGAGTACCCCGAGGACGATCCGACCTACGGCACCTACTGGGTGCCTTCCATCCTCGAACTCGGCGAACGCGGCCTCATCGAGGACGCGATGGCGCTGGCCCTGGCCTGCGTGTCGGAGCACGAGTTCGACTTGAACCCGGACAGCGACGCGCTGGACTTCCGGCCGGAGCTGGTCCTCGTGCGCGATTCCCTGAACCGCCTCGTGCTCACCGGCCAGGTGTGGGGTGCCGGCATCCGTTGGTCCGAGCCCATCACCTCAGACGAGGAAGCGGCCGCCGTCGCCAAGCAGGTCGATGATCTGCGCGGCGAGGCCTCCTACGAGGCCGGCTGGGACAACTACAGCACGGCCGAAGGCCTGCGCCTGCGTGCCCGCGTGCTCGCCGGCCGGCTGGTCGATCCGTTCTGGCAGGCCCATGCCCGCCGCGCCGTTCAAGCCTCAACGGCTGCGGTCGCCTGATCCCCACGGGAGCTTTGGCTCCCGTTCTTCTTCCGTGCGCTGCTTGCGAAAGCGGGGTGTGCGCGGTGCGCATTCCTTGTCGCAGCGGACATGCCTTCGGCGTTCGACTAGGGGTCTTGCTTTCATTCCCAGGACGCCCGCCATGACGGCCCCCTTGTTCAATTCCATCCCGCAGCGGCGGGCCACGCGCATCGCGTGCGCGGGAGGGTTGCTGCTTGCCCTGTGCGGCCAGGTCGCTTCTGCCGCCGACGTGCTGGTCGTGACCGACAGCCGCCATCCGGTGCAATCCACGGCCGGCGCGCGCGTGGTCGAGCTGGACCTGCCCGAGCGCATCGAGGCCGAGCTGGCGGCCGGCCTGCCCAACGACCCCAGCCGCGCCGCCGCACTCGTGCAGCAGCGGCTGCGCGATGGCGGCCAGGCCTTGCAACGGCGCATCGGCAGCGCTTACCAGGGTGTGGCCGATGCCTGGGGGCTGGGCATCGCCAAGGTGCCCGCCGTGGTGGTCGACCGCCGCTACGTGGTCTACGGCGAGCCCGACGTGGCGCGCGCCGTCGCCCGCATCGAAGCCCATCGGAGGACGCAGCCATGAAACGCCTGCTGTCGGCATCGTCGCGCCGCGCGCGCCTTGCCATCGCTTCGGTGCTGCTGGGCGGCGCGGCATCGAGCTTCGCCCTGAACACCGCCACCATCGTGTCCTCGGCCCTGTCGCCCGACTGCATCGAGTACCGCGTCGTCGGCATCTGCTACTGGCTGTTCTGCACCACGTTCGGCTGCTCGGTGCGCACGTCGGTGAAGGTGCGGCACTACGTTCCGGACGCGGTGGTATCGAGCTACAGCAATACCGGGCAGAACCCGTGGGTCGAGGTGCGTGCGATGAGCGCGCCGAACACCACGGCGCAGGCCGGCGGCGACGGCACGACGAACCACGACAACGAGAACAACCTCGCCAAGTTCAAGAACGCGGATGTCATCGGCCACCCCGGCGGCTACGTGTTCAGCCAGTTCGCCAGTTCCTTCGGCTACTCGTGCGAGGGTGCCGGCACGGCCTTCATGCCGTACCTGCTCAGCACGCTGGACACCATCGCCTGGCGCTACAACATCCCGGAAGCCTTCTACCCCGAAGCGCTCATTCCGGGCCGGCGCGAGATCGGCACGCGCACGGGCATGAACCTGTGGGGCAACGTCTACGCGCGTGGCGGCTTCCTGCACCAGACCGACGACCACAAGAGCGGCGCCGTGGTCGCGCAGCGCGCGGGCGACGTCGTGACGCGCCGCAACCAGATCCACGTGTACCAGCCGCTGCTCGCCAGCTCGCGCGACGGCTACTGGCCGGCCGGCGCGCTGATGGAGACCGACGCCTCGACGGGCAAGTGGCAGCCGCTCACGCCCACGCTCTCGAACAGTTGCGTCGTCTTCCCGCACAGCGGAAGTCTCACGCAGGCGCAACAGGGCGATTACGCCTGGGCGCTGTGGCGGCCCTATGCCTGCTGTCAGCGCCGCGGCCAGGTCTTCCTCGGCAGCGTCGATTTCAACTGAGGTGCGCCCCATGCAAACGTCTTTCCTCCGTCTTGCGCAACGCGCCAAGCCCTACACGCTCAGCATCGTGCTCGCCTGCGCCGTCACCGCCGGGGCCGGCGTCGCGTGGGCGCAGACCCGCATCAACCCGACCGGCGTCGGCGTGAGCGGCAGCGTCATCGGCGACGACGTGCTCTACAGCATCGGCGGCGGCCGCGCCGTGTCCATGGGCGGCGCCGGGAACATGCAGAGCATCGGTGTGGGCATCGGCTGGAACAGCAACCTGATCTGCGGCGACATGAGCATCACGACGACGCTGCAGAACCAGTTGAACGGCATCACCAACGGCTTCCAGCAGATCATGAGCAACGTGATCCAGAGCGCGACCAGCGCCGTCGCCTCGCTGCCGGCGCTGATCATCCAGCGCGCCGATCCTGGCCTCTACAACCTGCTGACCAACGGCGTGCTGCAAGCGCGGCTCGACTTCGACCGCAGCAAGCTGACCTGCAAAGCGATGGCCAATCGGATGGCGGACATGGCCGGCGGCCAGGCGGGCTGGGATCAGCTCGCCGAGGGCTTTGCGCTGCGCGATGCGGTGAGCAGCACCGATGCCGTGTCGGCTGTGGAACAGGCCGAATCGAACAAGGGCAACAACGGCGTGCCCTGGGTCGGCGGCAGCAATGCAGGTGGCTCGGGACAGGGCTCGATCAAAGTGGTCGGCGATGTGACCCGCGCCGGCTACAACCTGCTCAACAGCCGCGGCGTCGCCGACACTTCGTCGATTCCGCGCGCGTCCTGCGGCAACCGGCTGACCTGCCAAACCTGGTCCTCGCCGCAGGCCGCAGCGGACTTCGCCACGCGCGTGCTCGGCGAACGCGAGCAACGCACCTGCGAGACCTGCACCAAGACGCAGACGACGCCCGGCGTCGGCCTGACGCCGGTGATCCAGGAAGAGTACGAGACAAAGCTGCAGGCGCTGCAGGGGCTCGTGACAGGCTCGACGCCGATGACTGTGGCGAACCTCGAAGCAGCCGGTAGCAATTCGCTGCCGATCACGCGCGGCGTGATCGAGGCGCTGCGCGACGAGCCCGACCAAGACCTGCTCGGCAAGCGCCTGGCGTCCGAGGCCGCACTGTCGAGCGTGCTGGAGAAGGCGTTGCTACTACAGCGCACGCTGCTGACCGGCAAGAAGGAGCCCAACGTCGCCGCCAACGAACTGGCCGTGAAGGCGGTCGATCAGGAGAACAGCGCGCTGGAGCAGGAGATCAACAACCTCAAGACCGAGCTGGAGCTGCGGCGCACGCTGGCCGGCAATTCGGCGATGGCGATCGTGCAGCGGCACGGCACGCGCGCTGCTGGCTCGCGCGGCATCTTCGAGGGCGACACCACGCGCGACCGGCTCAAGGAAGTGCAGAAGCCGAGGAACCCCTGATGGCCGCGAGCGCATGGGCCTGGCTGCGGCCCGCCTGGTTGTTCAACCGGCGCGTGGCCCTCGTGCTGCTGTGGGTGCTGGCGGTCGCTGGCATCGCGGTGGGCGTGAACGTGGCCGGCATCCACGTCGTCGGCAGCGTCGACGGCTGGGATCGGTGGCTGCGCGAGCACTCGGCCCACTTCTTCGTCTGGCGGCTGCTGCTCTACGCGGCCACGGCCTACGGATGGCTGTGGATGCGTCGGCGCCTGCGGGCACGCGAGCCATCGGCCGAAACGCATCAGCGCTTGCTGCGCGTCGAGATCGCGGCCGTCGTCACCCTGGTTTTGCTCGAAGGCAGCCAACTGCTGCGCAGCGGCTGAACGACTGAGGCGAGGAACACGCCATGACCCTCTACACGACCGACTACCTGGAGTATTACCTGACGCTCGTCGGGTGGATCGTCAACAACGGCATCTGGAACATCCTGGTGGCCAGCGGCGTGTTCGCGCTGCCCTTCGTGGTGATCGTCGTTCAGGAGTGGCTGCGCGCACGCGCCGAAGGCGCCGACGAAGGCAACAAGGGCGTGCTGTCCTCGATGCGCATCGAGAACCGGGTGTGGGTGGCGATCGTCGTCATCCTGTTTGCGGGCGTGCCTTTCATCCCAGTCGACCTCAGCACGATCCGTTTCGACACGACGCGCTCCGCGCAGTGCCAGGTCAGCGTCCCGCAGCCCAACGACACCGGCTGGTCGAACGCGTACACCACGCTGAACAACCAGAGCGCATTGGTGCCGGTGTGGTGGTTCTTCATGCACTCGATCTCGAAGGCGGTCACGGGCGGCGCGGTGGCGGCGATCCCCTGCGGCACGGACCTGCGGCAGATGCGCATGGACGTGGACGCCACGCGCATCGACGACCCGGTGCTGGCCCAGGAGGTGGGCGACTTCGTGCACGACTGCTACGGCCCGTCGCGGGCCAAGCTGTTCATGAGCCGGCCCACGCTTTCAGACGACCAGATGAACGACGTCACCTGGATCGGGTCGAGCTACTTCCTGGACAACGCGGGCTTCTACGACACCTATCACTCGAACACGCCCCGCACGGCCTGGCCCTACGACGCGACGCGCGATGCGGGGCTGGCCCAGGTGGACAGCGGCGGGGGCTACCCGACCTGCAGGCAGTGGTGGTCCGACGGCAACAGTGGCCTGCGCGCGCGCCTGCTGGCCCAGGTCGATCCCGACCTGCTGACGCGCATCGGCCGCTGGGCGGGCTTCCTGTCGCAGGCCGAGGTGAACGACTCGGTGATCCGGGCCGTGGTCTCGCCAAGGCAGCAGAAGATGAACCAGGGCTCGGTCTACACCGACTATGGCGGACAGATCGAGAAGACGCTGCCCAACATCGTGACGCGCGGCGCCGGCGACCTGGGCATGACGATGGGCTCGCTCGGCTTCTTCCCGGCGATGGACGTGGTGCGCCAAGCGCTGCCGATGGTGCTGTCGCTGCTCAAAATGGCCCTGGTCATCTGCATCCCGCTCGTGCTGGTCTTCGGCACTTACGAGCTGAAGGCGCTGGTCGCGGTGAGCTGTGTGCAGTTCGCGCTGTTCTTCGTGGACTTCTGGTTCCAGCTCGCGCGCTGGCTCGACTCCACCATCCTCGATGCGCTCTACGGCTGGGGGTTCGGGGCGAACCGGCCGCACAGCAACTTCGATCCGCTGATCGGCCTGAACAACGCCTTCGGGGACATGCTGCTGAACTTCGTCATGGCGACGATGTTCATCGTGCTGCCGACGTTTTGGGTGGCCTCGCTCGGCTGGGTTGGTGTGCGTGCCGGAAACGCGATTCAGGGACTGGCCGCCGGAACGCGCGATGCACAAGCCGCAGGAGGCAAAGGCGCTGGGGTGGCGCTGAAGGCTGTGAAGTAGCTACGTCTGATCGTCGTCAGGATCATGTGGGTCAACCCGCAGATCGTTGGACGTGTAGAGGCCAAATCCGGCAGGGCCGTGCCGCCACTCGGTCTGTTGCTCTTCGTCGTAGCTGCCATCATCGTTGCGGATTAGCCAGGCACCTGCCAGCGCAAACGCAAGTAGCAGCGCCAGCCAGAACGCGCTGTAGAGCAGCACAGCCAAGGCCGCAAGTTTGACGACCAGCGACACAGCCCGAGCAGCGCCAGGCGCCAAACCCTGCGCACGCAACCAGCCCTGTGCGCGCCGGTCCAGACGCGCGCAGCCACGCCACGATCGTCCCAGCGTGCGGCCGAGACCTTCTGCGAAGGTGGTCTGTGCGGTGGTCTTCATGGTGCTACCTCATCGTCGTTCTATCGTTTCTCGTGCTGCCTATCAATGTTCAATCCGCTTCTCGATTTCTCGTCGGGCCTTCATATCTCTGACCCAGGCGTAGATGATCACCTTCGCCTTCGAGTCATAGCGGAAGAACAGCCCAAACCGCCTTCCGATGGATGCCTGTCGCCAATGCGCGTGGGCTTGCTCCATCGCGCTGCCCTGGCGATATTCAGGACGTCCCGGCTCGCTTGGCACCCGGTCCAACATCAGCCTGCTCAACGCTTCAAGCAGCTTCCCGTTGGCATTCGACCCGCCCGTCGGTTGCTCGTTCTTTGCCTCAACTTCCGCGGCCGCTTGGAGCTTCGCCAGTTGGCCGACCACGCGATCGTGAAACAGCAAGGTCCAGCCGTGCCGCTGCATCAGAGCACCACGTCGCCATCGAAGTCCTCGTCCATTGCGGCGGGATGGCCGGCGTGCTCTACGAAGCTGCGGGCCAGTTCATCCGGCAGATCCCGAACATGCTGACCGGACTGGATGTCGCGCTCAAGGAGAGCCAAGAACGCGCCGATGGCGGGGTCTTCGTGCTCAGCAGCCGCCCGATGGACGAGCACCTCGCCGTTCTCTCGCAACTCAAAGCCCACCTTGTCGCCAGCCTCGACGCCCAGCGCCTGGCGGATCGCCTTGGGCAAGGTGATCTGTCCCTTGGAGGTGATGGTGGCGATTTCGTGGACGGACGGCATGATGGTTCTCGGCCTCTTTGCACTCATGGTAAGGAATTTTCCTTACCTAGACAAGCGAGCTGCTCTTCGGGGCAAGGTTTGATTAGATTTTGCTTGAAAAGTAACCTATGAGGCTATTTTTGGAGCAACGGCTTGTCTCGGTCTCAGCGAATGATTGGATTCTGTGGTAATTTTCAACCATGGATGCAAATTCCCGGCACCAAGTAATCAAGCGCCTGCAGACGGGCTTGCCCCGCGGGGCGCCATTCGACCTGACCACCCTGGCGCCGCTCGGGGTGTCGGCCCAGCTCGCCGCGCGCTACGCCGAAGGCGGCTGGCTCGTGCGCCTGGCCCACGGCGTCTATGCCTTCCCGAACGACGATTTCGGGGTGTACGGCGCGCTGAAGTTCCTGCAGCAGCGCGTACCCGGCCTGCACGTCGGCGGCAAGAGCGCGCTGGCGCTGCAGGGCGTTCGGCACAACCTGGGCAGCCGCGACACGCTGGTGCTGTGGGGCGATGCCCGCTTCGCGCTGCCGGCCTGGTTCACCTCGCGCTTTCCGGCACGCTACGTCCACGCCAGCCTGTTCGGCTGGCCGGACGACGCGCTCGCCGGCAAGACCGTGGCCACGCCTCCCGGCCTGCCCGAGGGCCTGCGCGTGTCGGTCTCCGAACGCGCCGTGCTGGAGCTGCTGTACGAGGCCGGCACCAAGCAAAGCCTGGAGGAAGCCCGCAACCTCTTCGACGGCGTGCGCTCGCCGCGCAAGGACCTGCTGGGCCAACTGCTGGCCTGCTGCACGAGCGTGAAGACCGTGCGGCTGTTCCTCACCTGGGCGCGCGAAACCGAAGTGGTGGACGCGGACGATCTGCTCGCGCGCTACCCGCTGCGCACGGGAAGCGACAAGCGCTGGATGAGCCGGCTCGCCGACGGCACCTTGCTGAGCCTGAACCCGCATGGATAAGAGCTACGCCGACACCGTCCGCCTGCTGCTGACCGTCGCGCCCGAGGTCTTCGCCAACGAGATCTTCGCGATGAAGGGCGGCACGGCGATCAACCTGTTCGTGCAGGACATGCCTCGCCTGTCGGTCGACATCGACGTGGTGTACCGGCCTTGGCAGGTACAGCGCGAGCAGGCGCTGGCCGCGATCAACGGCGAGCTGGCCGCCATCTCGCAGCGGGTCGCCCCGCTGGGCATCCAGACGCGGCTGGTGCGCAGCAAGGATCTCGGCGACACCAAGCTGATCGTCGAGAACGACACCAGCCAGGTCAAGATCGAGGTGAATGTCGTCTTCCGCGGCACGGTGCTGCCGGTCGAACGCAGGCCGCTGAGCGCCAAGACCGGCGACCTGTTCGGCGTCGAATTCGAGGCGCCGATCCTGGCGCGCGACGAGCTGTATGCCAGCAAACTGGTGGCGGCCCTGGACCGACAGCACCCGCGCGACCTGTTCGACGTGTGGCAGCTCTACGAATCGGGCGGCCTCAGCGACGGCATGGTCGAGTGCTTCGTGCTCTACCTCGCAGGCCACAACCGGCCGCCCCATGAAGTGCTGTTCGGCAACGACAAGGACATCGCTGCGGAGTACGAGCGCGCTTTCGTCGGTATGACCGAAGTGGCCTGCTCTCTGGACACGCTGCTGGCAGCTCGTGCACAGATGCGGCAGGAACTGCCGCGGCGCCTGACCGCGGGGCACAAACAGTTCCTGAGCGGACTGGTACGCGCCGAGCCCGACTGGTCGGTGGTGCAATGCCCGCACGCGGCCGAACTGCCTGCCTTGCGCTGGAAGCTCGCCAATCTGGAGGCGTTTCGCAAGCGGCGCCCGGCTGACTTCGCAGCACAGGTCAACGCCCTCGATGAGGGGCTGGGTCGAGCCTGACGGCGATCCTGCTGGTCATCGACGACCGTTTGATGGCGGCCGGGAAGACGTTTCAGTCTTTGGCGCTGTTTCAACGACTGCTGAAAGGCAGGTCGTTCCTTGAAACATCACGCTCGTCACTATTCGGCTTGGGCCAGCTCCGCATTGGTTGTGGCCGGCACACCCTGGTTGCCCTATATCCAAAGGCTTCCTAAAGGCCAAAGGGCTGGGGAAGGGGCAAGGGAATGGGGCCAAGGGGAATGGCCCTACCCGAAAAGGCCAAAAGGCTCTCCCGACCCGCCCGCCGTCCGGGGTTCGCCATGCTCTCGCTGTTCCAACGCAAACGGCCGCCGCCTGCCTCTGGCGCGGCGCCGACTCCCACCCCTCCCGCCGATCCCAGCAAAGGGCTGATGCGGCCGGAGCCGGCCGCATCGCTGCTGGCAACGCCGCGCCGGCAGCGGCTGCTGGAACACATCTGGCAGCGCACCTCGTTGTCGCGCCGCCAGTTCGCCACGCTGTACCTGGCACCCCTGGAGCGTTACGCCGAGCTGGTCCAGCAGTTCCCTGCCTCGGAATCGCATCATCATGCCTACCCGGGCGGCATGCTGGACCACGGCCTGGAGATCGTCGCCTACGCCCTCAAACTGCGGCAGTCGCACCTGCTGCCCGCCGGCACCACGCCGGAGGCGCAAGCCGCCCAGGCCGAAGCGTGGACGGCCGGCACTGCCTATGCGGCGCTGCTGCACGACGTCGGCAAGGTCGCCGTTGACCTGCACGTGGAGTACGCGGACGGCACGGTCTGGCATCCCTGGCACGGCCCGCTGCGGCGGCCGTACCGCTTCCGCTACCGCAAGGAGCGCGAATACCGGCTGCACAGCGCCGCCACCGGACTGCTCTACGCCCGGCTGCTCGATCCGGGCCTCTTCGACTGGCTCGCTGGCTACCCCGACCTGTGGGCCGCGCTCCTGTACGTGCTGGCCGGCCAGTACGAGCACGCCGGCACGCTCGGCGAACTGGTCGTGCAGGCCGACCAGGCCTCGGTAGCCCAGGAACTCGGCGGCGATCCCAGCAAGGCACTGGCGGCGCCCAAGCACGCCCTGCAGCGCAAGCTGCTCGATGGCCTGCGCTTCCTGCTGCGGGAGGAACTCAAGTTGAACCAGCCCCAGGCCTCGGACGGCTGGCTGACCCAGGACTCACTTTGGCTGGTGAGCAAGACCGTTTCCGACAAGCTGCGCGCGCACCTGCTGCAGCAAGGCATCAATGGCATCCCGGCCAGCAACACGGCGGTGTTCAACGTGCTGCAGGACCACGGCATCGCCTTGCCCACGCCGGACGGCAAGGCGATCTGGAAGGCCACGGTCGCGAGCGATGCCGGCTGGTCGCACAGCTTCACGTTCCTGAAGCTCTCGCCCGCGCTGATCTGGGAGGCGGCTGAACGGCCCGCACCGTTCGCGGGGCGTGTACAGGTCAATGCGGAGCAGGACGAGCCGACGGCGCAGGCATTCCCGCCGGCGCCCACAACGGCCGACGCCGAGCCCGGCAAGGCCGGCCCGCCGAGTACGCCGCGGATTCCACCGGCACCGAAGGTTCCCGACAACGGCGTCGATGCGCTGCTCGAGCTGCTGGACCTGACGCCCGTATCCGCTGCACCGCCCTCAGCATCGGCATTAGCATCAGCACCAACAGTCGAGCAGGTGCCGGTGTCGGTGCCAAGCCTTGCCTCCGATTCCGTAGTGCATTCGCCCGATCGCCCCGAGCCCTCGGGCGAGCACTTCATGGCCTGGCTGCGCCAAGGCATCCAGGCCCGCAAGCTGGCCATCAACGATGCGAAGGCCCTGGTGCACACCGTCGCCGGGACCGCGTACCTCGTCAGCCCTGGCGTCTTCCAGCGCTACGCCCAAGAGCATGTCCAAGTCGCAACGCTGGTCATGCAGGAGAACATCGAGGGCTGGCAATGGGTGCAGAAGCGTTTTGAAAAGCTCGGACAGCACCGCAAACAGTCCAGCGGGCTGAACATCTGGACCTGCGACGTAACGGGGCCGCGCAAGACCCGGCGGCTGCACGGCTACCTGCTGACTACGCCCGACGCGCTGTTTTCGGAGCTGCCGCCGGACAACCCCTACCTAAGCCTCGCCAACGAGGCACCAAAACGCGAAAATCCCGCGACAGGGGAGAAGGACAACACGCAGTAGTGGCGTTATTCCTCATTGGCCAGCTTCCGTGTTCGGGGCTTTGCCGCAGAGGGTTTCGCCAGTTTGACTTCGGTCAGCGCCATCAAGTGGGCAGAACTGCATTTCAGCGCGCGAGCGATCTTGAGGATCAGAGGAAGCGTCGGTACGTGCTCGCCACGTTCGATCTTCCCCATGTGGGAGCGCTCGATGTCCGCCAGGTGAGCCAACGTTTCCTGGGCGATGCCCTGGCTGGTTCTCACCTTGCGAACGGCTGCCCCAAACGCCTTGGCTGGAGCTGCTTCATAGGTTGTCGTGCCGGCTGGTCGGCCTCGTTGTATGGGACGCCTTTGCATTGCCAAAAGCGTCGACCAAGGCCACGATTTAAACCACGTTAAACTTAACTCACAAAGCGGCCTGAAGCGGCCACAGCGAGTTCACCGCCTGGGGGAGCCGGACGTGAAATCCAGCGATGCCTGCGCCGAAATCAAGGTGGCCGTGCTCGGCGAATGGGTGCCTTCGCAGCTCGCCGAAGTGCTGGCACTCCAGCGCGTCGAAGAGCCGGAGACAGCGACGGCGTTGATCGGCTGCTCGGCCTCGGCGCAGACGCACGACTTGTCGCGCGAGCAGTTCGACTTCGCCTTGTCCACAGTCGCGTGGCAATGGCCCGGCTGGACGTGCGAGCCGCTGTGGCACGACACGCTCGCAGTTGCCGTCGCCAAACGTTCCCACCTGCTGGCCTATCGCGAAGTGCCGCGCCAGGAGGTGCTCAAGCAGCCGATGATCTGCGCGCAATCGACGGCCGACGATCCGTGGCGCACGGTGCTGCAGCAGTTGTTCGGTGGTGCGCTTCAGGAACATCAGCAGACGGTCGCCACCTTCGATGTAGCAATGACACTCGTGTCTGCAGGGTACGGCATCGCCTTGGCGCCGGCGACGCGGCTGGCGGGCTACGCGCAGCGCGGTATCGCCGTGCGACCGCTGGCAGGCGCGCCACTGGTCGTCATGGCCTATCTGCTCCATCGTTGTGCAGCCCTGACAGAGCCACAGGCGAGATTCGTTCGGCGCGCGCGCTCGATGTCTTGAGCAAGCGCACCGTCTTCACTCGCGTTCGATGACTTTCAGCAAGGCCGTGCGCCGTCTCGACAGCGGCCCGAACCTCTCCATCACCTTCTTCATCTCATCGCCGCGGGCCAGGGCATCCAGGATGTCTGCCCAGTCCTGCATGATGATCTTGCGCGACGACAGAAATTTGGTGTGGTCGTAGGGCGCGCGAGAAGAATCCTTCTTCCTTTTCGAGTGCGCGAGTTGCAGGTCCACTCGGTTCTCGGGGTAGCTCAACAGACCCAGCAGCGTAGTGGCAGTCGAGCGGAAGCCATGTCCTGAGAAGCGACCGAGGTATCCCATGCGTTCCAGCGCCTTGTTCAACGTCGTGGCAGACATCACCTGTCCGGGTTTGCGGTAACTCGGGAAGAGCACTTCGCCACCTCCGGTCAGCTTCCGCAGTTCCTTCAGCGCCGTGACGGCCTGCTTCGATAGCGGGACGATGTGGGGCTGGCGCATCTTCATGCGCTCGGCAGGGATGATCCAGATCGCGTTGTCCGGATCGAACTCGCACCAATGAGCCTTGCGCAGTTCGACGGTGCGAACGTAGGTCAGCGCCATCAGCCGCAAGGCGAGAACGGTGGTCCTGTAACCACCATCCTTGTCCACGCTGTTCAAGAACTTCGGTATCTCGGACCATGACAACGGCGGGTTATGCCGAACCCTCGGACGCTTGACCGACCGCTTCAGCAACGCAGTGGGATCTTGCTCACAGAACCCTTGCGACGACGCATACGCGAAGATCTGCCCGCACCACTGCCGGATCAGGATGGCAACGGTAGGAGCGCCGCGCTCGACTACGCCTTGAATGATGGGCCGCAGATGAGATGCCTTGATGGCACCGATCGGCAGCTTGCCGATCTTGGGGAACACGTCCTTCTCCAGGAAGGACTTCACTTGGTGCGCGTAGTAGTCGCTCCATTGCAAGTTGCTGGCCATCCACGCGCGGGCGACGGCCTCGAAGGTGTGTTCGTTCCGCTCGACCTGGTTGGCGATCTCGACCCGCTTCTCCAGGGTCGGATCGCGACCTTCGCGAACCATGTTGGAAGCCCATTCGCGCTGCTGCCGAGCCGCTTCGAGCGTGACCTGGGGGAAGGAGCCGATCGAGTAGATCGCCGGCACGTTCCCCAGGCGGTACCGGTACCACCAGAGCTTGCTTCCGTTGGGCTGAACGCGCAGGAACAAGCTCCCGCCGTCCCTGAGCGTGTACGCCTTGGGCTTCGCCTTAGCGGCTTCGAGCTCGCGAACGGTGAGGAGCTTGAGGGCCATGTGTATAACGCCTTTCGGTGCGTTCGTTACTCACACCGTTATACACATTCGCCGTGGCTCGGTCTAGCTTGCCGCAGACCTCATCAGACGCTCAACCCGTGCGAATCAACAACTTACGCTACTTCTCTGGACGTCCAAAGCCCCCGGCGGACGACATTCGTAGTTATCGACCATCAGCAGCATCTTCGTCTCCCGCCGCCTCAGATCTGGCCATCCAGGCCGGCCTGCACCAGCTCGGCCGCGCGCAGCACCGCACGCGCCTTGTTCTCGGTCTCCTGCCACTCGTTCTCGGGCACCGAGTCGGCGACGATGCCGGCGGCGGCCTGCACGTACAGCGTGCCGTCCTTGACCACCGCGGTGCGGATCGCGATCGCGAGTTCGAGGTCGCCGAGAAACGAGATGTAGCCGCAGGCGCCGCCGTAGATGCCGCGACGGGTCGGCTCGAGTTCGTCGATGATCTGCATCGCACGGATCTTCGGCGCACCGGTGAGCGTGCCTGCCGGGAAAGTCGCGCGCAGCACGTCGATCGGCCCCGTGCCCGGCTTCAGCTGGCCCTCGACGTTCGAGACGATGTGCATCACGTGCGAGTACTTCTCGATCGCCAGCCGGTCGGTCACCCGCACGCTGCCGGTCTCGGCGATGCGGCCGACGTCGTTGCGCGCGAGATCGATCAGCATCACGTGCTCGGCGATCTCCTTCGGGTCGGCGAGCAGTTCCTGCGCGAGCGCCTCGTCCTGCGCCGGCGTGGCGCCGCGGCGGCGCGTGCCCGCCAGCGGGCGGATGGTGATGCGGTCGCCGTCGGGCTGGCGCTCCTGGCGCACGAGGATCTCGGGCGACGCGCCGACGATGTGGAACCCGCCGAGGTCGTAGAAGTACATGTACGGCGACGGATTGATCGAGCGCAGCGCGCGGTACAGCGTCAGCGGCGAATCACGGAACGGCTTTTCGATCAGCTGGCCGACCTGCACCTGCATCACGTCGCCGGCCGTGATGTATTCCCTGGCGCGCGCGACGGCCGCGAGATAGTCGTCCCGGGCGAATTCGCGACGCGTGCCGGTCTCGACGCCCGGCTCGGGCGAAGGCATCGCCAGCGGCCGTGACAACTGCGCGTAGAGCTCGCGCAGGCGCTTGCGGGCACGCTGGTAGGCCTCGCCCTCGGCGGGATCGGCATAGACCATCAGGTAGATCTTGCCGGTCACGTTGTCGACGATCGCGAGTTCTTCGGTGAGCAGCAGGAACACGTCGGGGACGCCGACCGGGTCGCGCTTGTCGCGCCCGGCCGCGCGCGGCTCGATGTGGCGCACCGCGTCGTAGGCAAAATAGCCGGCCAGCCCGCCGCAGAAGCGCGGCAGGCCAGGGCGCACCGCCACCTTGAAACGCTTCTGCCAGGCATCGACGAAGTCGAGGGGATTGCCCCGAAAGCGCTCGATCGTCGCGCCGTGCTTCACCACCTCGGCGCCATCGGCGGTCGAGCGGATGATCGTGTTCGCCGGCAGGCCGATGAACGAGTAGCGCCCGAAGCGCTCGCCGCCCACCACCGATTCGAGCAGAAAGCTGTACGGCTGCTGCGCCAGCTTCAGGTACAGCGACAGCGGGGTGTCGAGGTCGGCAAAGCACTCCAGCAGCAGCGGAATGCGGTTGTAGCCCTGGGCGGCGATCGCCCGGAATTCGATTTCGGTCATGACTCCCTCGCGGCACTGCGGCCGGGTCCGCTACGGGCCCGGAGGCGCCCTCCGAGGGGCACCAGGCGATGTTTCAGGAAACCCGGCCGTGGATGCGGCGCCGCGCGGGCGCTAGCGGCTTGGCCGGTGCGTGGCGATCAGTGCCAGCACCACCAGCGCCAACGACGCCAACCGTTGGCGTTGCGGGCCGGGCGAAGTTCCTGAAGCCTGGACATGAGGGCGAAGACGAGGGGGAAGAAGTCCAGGGTGTTTCCGGACGTCGCGGACTATAACACCACCGCCGGCGCAGGCGTCAACCGGCTTCGATGCGCGCGGCCGCCTCGAGCAGGTCGGCGACGACCGCGTCCGCGTCGATGGCGCTCACCGGCAGCCCTTCGTTGTAGCCGTACGGCACGATCATCACCGGCATGCCGGCCGCGCGCGCGGCCTGCGCGTCGTTCAACGAATCGCCGATCGCCACCATCTGCGACGGCGCGAGTCCGAGCCGCTCGCAGGCGTGGTGCAGCTGCATCGGATCGGGCTTGTTTCGCGGCAGCACGTCCCCGCCAATGACGAACTCGAACTGCGCGGCCAGCCCGGTGCGCTCGAGCAGCGCGTCGGCGAAGACCTGCGGCTTGTTGGTCACGCAGGCGAGCCGCAAGCCGCCGGCGCGCATCGTGGCCAGACCCTCGACCACGTTCGGGAACAGCTTCGCCGAACGGCCGTTCTCGCGCTCGTAGTGCCATTCGAACGACTGCATGGCGCGCACGGCACTCGCATCGTCGACGCGCCCGTCCAGCGAGCCCGACAGTGCGCGGTGCACGAGGATGCGTGCGCCTTTGCCGACGAAGCTGCGCACTGCCGACTCGGGCAGCGCAGGCCGTCCGAAATCGGCGAGCATCGCGTTGATCGCCGCGACGAGGTCGGCAACCGTGTCGAGCAGCGTGCCGTCGAGGTCGATGGCCGCCCCGCGGGCACGGAAGAGGCGCACGGCCACAGGCTCGCGCGGTCTCAGACCGACGCCAGCGCCGCACGCAGCCTGGTGAACACGCCACGGTAGCCGCCGTCGGCATCGGCGGCGCCGAACACCGCCGAGCCCGCGACGAAGGCGTCGGCGCCGGCGCGCGCCACCTCGGCGATGTTGTCGACCTTCACGCCGCCGTCGACCTCGAGCCAGATCGACTGGCCACCGGCGGCGACGTGCGCGTCGATGCGCGCGCGCACGGCGCGGATCTTCGGCAGCGTGGCCGCAATGAACTTCTGCCCGCCGAAGCCCGGATTCACCGACATCAGCAGGATCAGATCGAGCTTGTCCATCACGTGGTCGAGATGGCAAAGCGGCGTGGCCGGGTTGAACACGATCCCGGCGCGGCAACCGCAGTCGCGGATCAGTTGCAGCGTGCGGTCGACGTGGCCGGACGCCTCCGGGTGGAAGCTGATCAGGTTCGCGCCCGCCTTGGCGAAGTCCCCGACGATGCGGTCCACCGGGCTGACCATCAGGTGCACGTCGATCGGGATCTGCACGTGCGGGCGCAGCGCCTCGCACACCAGCGGCCCGATGGTGAGGTTCGGCACGTAGTGGTTATCCATCACGTCGAAGTGGATCAGGTCGGCACCGGCGGCCTCGACAGCGCGCACCTCTTCGCCGAGTCGCGCGAAATCGGCCGACAGGATGCTCGGTGCGATGCGAAAGGCCTGCGTCATGGTGGAGTCCTGCCCGTGGTCGGATGAGGGGCGCAGCCCCGCCTTGTCTACAATCGCGATTCTAGTGCCCTTCCCGACCCCGATTCCCGTGACCGACAAGCGCTACCAGTTCCGCGTCGACGTGCAGGCGGCCTACCTGCCCGAGCAGTCGAAACCCGAAGATGCGCAGTACGCGTTCGCGTACACCATACGCGTCACCAACACCGGCAACGTCGCGGCGCAGCTGATCAGCCGCCACTGGATCATCCGCGACGACAGCGATCGGGTGATCGAGGTGCAGGGGCTGGGCGTGGTCGGGCAGCAGCCGCTGCTCGAGCCGGGCGCGGGCTTCGAATACACCAGCGGCAGCCAGATCGCCACACCCACCGGCGCGATGCGCGGCAGCTACTTCTTCGTGGCCGAGGACGGGCACCGCTTCGAGGTACCGATCGAGGAGTTCGCGCTCAGCATGCCGCGCACGCTGCACTGATGAACCGCGCGCCCATGCGCCGTGCGTCACTTCCGGCCGCGCATCGTCCACCAGACGAAGAACACCATCAGCGCCAGCACGCCGCCGGCTTCGGCGAACAGGATCCACGCCTCGTCCATGCGGGCGATTCTAGCTCGCTGGTCGGCTGGCTGGCGGCCGGGCGAGTCGCCGGGCTGGCCGCCCCGCTGTTCCGGCGCACGCGAGCCTTACTGCTGCTGGCCGCCATCACTCCGGCCGTTTGCACCGCAGCGCAGTCCCTGCCGCTCGCGCCCAGCCAGCTGCCCGGATGGCATGACGACTCGCTCGCCGGGTTGCACCGCGCGATCGAGCGTCAGTGTGCGCTGCCGCATCCGCCGCAGCCGTGGCCGGCGCTGTGCCCGAACCTGCCGCCGGCCCATGCACTGAAGGGATGGCTCGACGCGCAGTTCGCCGCCTGGCCGCTGGTACGCGAGAACGGCGCGCCGGGTCTGCTCACCGGCTACTACGAACCGGTGGTCGACGGCAGTCGCCACCGCGAGCACGACGACCAGGCACCGCTCTACCGGCGGCCGCCCGATCTGGTGCGCGGCCCGGATGGCAGCCGGCTGCGCGCCGCGGCCAGGCCAAAAACACCCGACTCGCCGGACGCGGCCGCTGCGCCGGACGCGGCCGCCGCATCGGGTCTGCCCGCCTCGCCCGGTACGGTCGTTTCGGCAAAGACGCTGCAGCCCTACCCGTCGCGCGCCGAAATCGAGACCGGGCGTCTGCTCGCAGGCCGCGAACTGGTCTGGCTCGACGACCCGGTCGAGGCCTTCTTCCTGCAGATACAGGGCTCGGGGCGCGTGCGCTTGCGCGACGGCGGCACGATGCGCGTCGGCTTTGCCGACCACAATGGCCAGCCCTACTACCCGATCGGTCGCGAACTGGTCGCGCGCGGCGCGCTGGCACCCGAAGCCGTCGACGCCGAAGCGATCAAGGCGTGGCTGCGCGCGCATCCGGCCGAGGCCGCAGCGGTGATGCGACGCAACCGCCGCTACGTCTTCTTTCGCGAACTGCCCGACGGCGACGACGGACCGCCCGGGTCACTCGGCGTGGCGCTGACGCCGCTGCGCTCGGTGGCCACCGACCCCGCGCAGGTGCCGCCGGGTGCGCTGCTCTTCATCGATTCGACGCACCCCGATGACGGCGCGCCGCTGCGGCGGGCCGTGCTCAGCCAGGACCGTGGCGCGGCGATCACCGGCACGGTGCGAGCCGATCTGTTCTGGGGCGCGGACGATGCGGCCGGCCGGTTGGCCGGTCGCACGAAGCAGCCGCTGCGGATGTGGCTGCTGTGGCCGAAAGGGCTGGCGAAGCCGGCGATCAACCCTTCGAGTAATCGGCCAGCATCCGGTTGAAGCGATCGGGCGGTGCGTAGCCCTGCAGCCGCTTGCCATTGGCGAAGAACACCACCGGCGTGCCGGTGATGCCTAGCTTGCGCGCGAGTTCGGCCACTTTCGCGAGCGGCGTCTCGCAGGTGCCGGTGTTGCCCGGAATGCGGTTGTTCAGCAGCAGGTCGTTCCAGGCACGCGCCTTGTCGGCCGCGCACAGCGCCTTGCGCGCCTTGGACTCGGAATCGGCCGCAAGGAAGGCCATCGGGAACGTGTAGATCGTGAGGTCGTCGAGCTTGACCAGGTCGGCGCGCAGGCGCTTGCAGTAGCCGCAGTTCGGGTCCTCGAACACCGCCACCACCCGCTTGCCGTTGCCCGCGACCTGCTTGATCGCCAGCTCGAGCGGCAGCGTGCCGAAGTCGATCGCGAGCAGTTCCTCCATGCGTTCCTGCGTGAGGTTGCGCTCGGCCTTCAGGTCGATCAGGCTGCCGTCGAGGAAGACGTACTGGCCGGTTTCGTCGGCGTACATCAGCACGTCGTTGCGCACGCGCACCTCGTAGATGCCGCGCATCGGCGTCTTGCGGACCTCGTCGACCGAATAGCGCCCCTTGAAGAACCCTTCGACCGCAGCCTTGACGCGGGCAGCCCCCGGGTCGGCAACGGTCGCGCCCTGCGTCTGCGCGGACGGCGCGGCCGCCCAGAACGCCAGAGCGGCGACGAGCGCAACCGCTGCGACGGCCACGCGGGTGAAGCTCAACGAATCGGTCATCGGTGCGTCATCCTCGGCTGCGCAAACTTCCTCGCGCGGGTAGAAACGGCGCGGCACGCGTCAGCGAACCGCCTGCGCCACCAATTGTCGCCTGAACCAGCGCGAACCTGCTACTGCGCGCCAGCCGAGCGCCAGCGCCGATTCGACCAGCGGGGCCAGCGCCGCCGGCGCCGGACGGCGCGTCGGGTCGAACAGCCGCTGCAGTGCGTCGGTGGCGCTGCGCATCGCGGCGACCGGTTCGGCGCGTGCGCGCGCGTAGCGGCGCAGCAGCAGCCGATCGCCGGGATCGCCACCGGAGGCGCCCTCGCGCAGTACGCGCACGAGCGCCGCCACGTCGCCGAAGCCCAGGTTCATGCCCTGCCCGGCCAGAGGGTGCACCAGATGCGCAGCGTCGCCCACCAGCGCCACCCGGTGCCCGACCATCGAGGCAACGCGACCCAGGCGCAGCGGAAACGCCTGCACCCGCGAGATCGCACTCATCGTGCCGAGCGCCGCGCCGGCGGCCTGCTGCACCCGGGCCGCGAGTTCGCCGGGGGTCATCGCCAGCAGCGCGTCGGCCAGTTCGGGCGGCGCCGACCAGACCATGCTGACGCGTCCCTGCGGCGCATCGGGTGCCGTGGCCGGCGGCCAGGGCAGCGGCAGCGGCAACAACGCCAGGATGCCGTCGCGCCCGAACCACTGCCAGGCGATGTCGCGATGCGGGCGCCCGGTGTCGAAGTGCGCCACCAGCGCGCGCTGCGGATAGTCGGAGACGCTCCAGGTCAGCGCCGCCGATTCGCGCACCCGCGACCCCGCGCCGTCGGCACCGACCAGCAGCCGCACCGACAGGCGGCGCCCGCCTTCGAGGTCGACTGAAATCGTCGGCTCGGGCACGGTGCCCGACGCCGACTGCAGCGTGCGCGGATCGGCGTCGACGCGATCGAAAGCTTCGTCGACGATCTGCAGGCCCGCGAAACGCACTGCCTGCCCGAGCGCGCGCATCAGGTTGCGCTGCTCGACGATCCAGGCGAGCGCCTCCACGCGCGCTTCGTAGGCGCTGAAGTGCAGCACATCACGATCCGAGGTGAACGCGGGAAACACGCGCATGTCGTAGACGGGCGCGATGCGTGCGGCGTCGAGCGCGTGCCAGACGCCGATCGACTCGAGCAGCGCGCGCGTGGCCGGAGACAGCGCGAAAACGCGCAGATCCCAGGGATCGACGTCGTCGCCCGCAACGGTGCCCGCATCGACCGACGGCGGCGCGCCAATCAGCGTGGTCGGCAACCCGATGCGCGCCAGCGCGAGCGCGGCAGTCAGGCCGACAGCGCCGCGGCCGACGACCGCGACGTCGGCCTGCATCGCGGCAGGGCTGGAAGGCATCGGCGCATTATAGGGCGGCACGCACGCCGGGCGCCGACCCGGTTCTGCTATGATTTCCCGCTTTCGGGCGCGGCGTTCCGGCCTGCGCCCCGGCGGCCAAGTAGCTCAGTTGGTAGAGCAGAGGACTGAAAATCCTTGTGTCGGCGGTTCAATTCCGTCCTTGGCCACCATCCTCACGCCTGCAGGTCGCGCCGCTTCTCCTCGAACTCCGCCTTGTCGATCTCGCCGCGCGCGTAGCGCTTCTTCAGGATGTCGAGCGCGGTCTCGGCTGGCGCAGGCGGCGGTGACGGCGGCGCCGCGCCGCCTCCTCCACCGCGCGCGAGCAGGCGCACCAGCAGCACGATCCCGAGGATGACGAAGATCCACCACAGCAGGCCGTGGACCATGCCGATGCCCCAGGTCCAGCCCCAACCCCAGCCGTCCATTCCGTGCCACATGTCGGGATCTCCTCGAGATCGAATGCCGCGGGCGGGCCGGGCGACCGGGTGTGGGCGCCAGCCGCCGGCAGATCATTGGCCGTCGCGGTCGAGCCACCACGGTCCCGAGCGCTTCAATTGCTCGCGCTGCTGCTCGGTGAGGACCTTGTCGAGGCGGTCGGCGGCGTCGAGCGACTGCTCGAGCGACTGCTGGCGCAATTCGCCCAGCCGCTGGTAGCCGGCCAGGATCGCGGCGCGGTCGCGCCTGGGCGCCAGCCAGGCGTCACGCAGCTTCGCCATTTCTTCCTGCGCCGTGCCGGCGAGTTCCCAGTGCTTCCTGCGCAGGTCGTCCTGGATCGCGAGCACCTGCTTGCGCTGCGCATCGTCGAGGTCGAGCGCCCAGAGCGCGCGGCCGATGCCCGGGCCCATCATGCCGTGGCCGCCCATCATCCCGAAGCCCACTCCCAAGCCCGGGCCGTAGCCGCCCATCATCCCCGGCCCCATGCCATAGCCGGGACCGTAGCCACCCATCATCCCGGGGCCCATCCGGTAGCCGTAACCACCCCCTGGGCCGTAGCCGGGACCGTAGCCCATCATTCCCGGTCCCATCCGGTACCCGGCGGGCGGAGGCGTGCCGGGCGCTGGCTGCGACGGTTGCGACGATTGCTGTGCAAGAGCCGCGCCAGCCACCAACGCAAGCGCCAGGAACGTCGATCGAGGCACGCCGAATCTCATGGGGATCTCCTGTCGCGCAGATTGCGGAAGTGCGGCTCGTCCCGTTGCGCGCACGGGCGTCGACGCCGCCGGTTGCCGTTGGTCCGGATCGAGGCGACCGGCTTGCAACCGAGTCGGCGCAAGCCTCGGGTCGCTGCCGCGAACGCGAGCGACGCGCTCAGCGCACCAGTTCGGCGCGCAGCGCGCGCAAGGCCTTCTTCATTTGCGCTGCGTGCTCGGGGCCGATGCGGATCATGATCTTGCGCCCCGCCGACCGTTTCTCGAGCAGCGGATCGGCGAACCGGTAATGGACCTTCGGCTGCACCAGCCTGAATCCGCTCGCGCGGCCGGTGGTCGACCGTGACCACGAAGCGGCGCGCGAAGTCCTGCATGTTCAGCACCTGCGCCAGTGCATGCGCATGGATTCCTCGGTCTTCAGGCAGTCGTGTGGGTGAAATGAAGGCATGAATCGCCTGCGAAGCCTTGTGGACAGAGGACCTTCGGGGTTTGCGAGAGGGCTGGAAACTGCGCACATGTTGGCATGGCTACTGCCCTCGAGCGACAGCGGCCGCTCCGGGATGCGTATCGCTTCCCGGGTTTTCGTCCGCTCTCCACGGTGCGCCGTGTCTTCAGTGATCCAAGGACGCGTGTCATCACCCTTGTGCGGCGCTCGGAAAAACGCTCTGTGGCTGCTGCGGCCGGGCGCAGATGGGCTGGTACGACCGGCGAACCCGACGCGTACGGGACCTGTCCTGTGGCGACACCCGCGTCGACCTCGAACTCGAAGTCCGCCGCGTTCAGTGCCGAAGCTGCACGGCGGTGAAGCGCGAACGGCAGCGCCTTCGTGGCCTGGGTCGGCCCACCGCTGCGAGACATCCTGTGCGCGCGTTTCGAGCGCACGGTGGGCAAGGACAACTGCGTGAGCTTCGAGGCGATGAAGCTGCAGATTCCGGCCGATCGCCACCGCTGTCACTACGTGAAAGCCAAGGTCGTGGTGCTGCGCAGAGCCGACGCGACGCTGGCGATTCTGCACGGGCCTCGCATGCTCGCCGAGTACACCGCCGAAGGGCGACTTCCGGCCCCCGAAACACAAGGCTGCAGCGTAGCTCCGCCGCGACAGCCGCCGGGGCTCGTCAGGCGTACCCATCGTCGCCGGGAACAGCCAGCTGCTGGTCGTCGCAATTCACGCCTCTGCCGACGTGATTTCGATTCAGCCCTCGGAACGGATCACTTGACAACCGGTTTCCCTTATTGGAAACTGGTTGTCATGAAGAAAAGAGCCGTCACCGCACCCGCGGCAACCCCCGGGACTGCAGCCATCACCGAACTCGCGCTGACCGTGTTTCGCCTCAACGGACTGCTGTTGCACTGGGGCGACCGCCTGGTCGAGCCACTGGGTCTGACCAGTGCCCGTTGGCAGATGCTTGGAGCCATTGCGCTGGCGCAGATGCCGCTGACAGCGCCCCTGATCGGCGAGGCCATGGGCGTGACACGGCAAGGCGCGCAGAAGCAGCTGAACCTGCTGCTCGAGCAGGGCTTGGTCGAGACACGGTCGAACCCCGCGCACCGCCGCTCCCCGTTCTACGCATTGACGCCGCAGGGTCTGGCCTTGTACCGCCAGGCCGATGCGATGTGGGTTGCCACTGCAGCCGAGCTGGCCAAGGCGACCCCGGCCGCCCAGGCGCTCGCTGCGACGCAAACGCTTGAATCCATCCAGCTCCAGTTACAGACCGTTGTTCCTTCCCCGGAGATCAAGTCATGAAATCGAAGCTGCACGGATTTTTCGGATCTGTGGCGCTTGTGTGCATCGTCACTTTTTGGGTGGCCACGGTCATATCCGAGCTATTCCTGGATCAGGGCAATGTGACCTTTGTCAAGAACGCGATACTGACCGGCATGTGGGTGTTGATTCCGGCAATGGCCGCCACGGGCGGCAGCGGGTTTTCGCTGGCGAGTGCACGTCGTGGGCGGCTTGTCGATGTCAAAGGGCGCCGGATGAAGGTCGTCGCCGCCAACGGACTGCTGGTGCTGCTGCCCAGTGCCTGGGGGCTTGCGTCCTGGGCGAACGCCGGGCAATTCGATCGCGCGTTCTACACACTGCAGGCGCTCGAGTTGGTGGCCGGTGCCGTCAACGTCACGCTGCTGGCGCTGAACATGCGTGACGGGCTGCGTCTGGCTGGCCGACTGGTGCCGAAACGCCCAGCCTCCGATAGCGTCTGATGGTGCGTGTGCCTGTGCGCCCCGATGGCTGAGCCCGAGCGGCACATCACCCGCTCCAGCACAATGCCGGGCGCCCCACCAACGGTTCGATGACCGCCGGGGCCAACAGGGTCCGCCGTATTACGCGGCGTGCTTGCGTCACGTCCATGCCTTCGGCTTCGGCGATCCCTGCCACCGATGCTGCCCGTTGCTCGTCCAGCAGGCGTTGCCAGTGGCGTGCACGGCCGGGTGCCCGCAGCAACCTCCGGAAGCGCTCTCCCGACCGGGTTTCGCCAGGCGCATGGGGAAGTGTCCACCTCCACGCAGGCGGACACCCGAGCGGCGTCCACGCACGCACCATCGTGAGCTCGCGCCGTTTCGGGCGCGCCGCGCACCGTGACCCCGCCTACTCGCTCCCCCGACGCGGCGCCTTCGCCGCAATGCACCGGCGCAGCCAGCAGGACTGGCTGCAGCTCACCGGTGCCACCACGTTGCAGCTCATGGGCGGCAGCGGCCACTGCGTGCAGCGCGACAGGCCCGATGCCGTGGCTGGCGCCGTGAGAGAACTGCTCCAATCTCCGGCTTGAAGCCCGTCATCTTCACCATCCGTGACCACCTGGCCAGGTCGTCGTGGATCACCGCCGCGAGCCGTTCAGGCAGCCCGCCTTCGATGACGAGTGCGTTCTTGTTGACCAGGCCGGCGATCACCTCCTTGTCGGCCAGCACCTCTTGTGCGGCATCGTCGAGCTTCAGGACGATCTCTCGCGGGGTGCCGGCGGGTACGGACGAACCGTGCCGGACGCTGCCGTCGATACCCGGTAAACCAGCCTCGGTAGCCGTCGGTACGTCCGGCAACTGCGGCAGGCGCGACGGCGCCAGCTCCGCGGCCCGCAACCCGCGCGCAGGCCGCAACGATCGGGTCACCACGAGCCACGGTGCTCCGGCACGCGGGTGATCAGCGGCAGGGCAGCAACGAGCAGCACGGCGATGACGGCGTAGACCCAGCCCTGGACGCCGCCGGGGTCGGGGGAACGGGCGAGGATCGCCGTGACGACCGACACCGTAGTGATCGCCCCGATCTGCAGGGACGCGGTGCGCAGCGCGGCGAGCGTCGAGGAGTGCTCGGGCGCCAGTTGCAACCCGGCGTTGCGGCTGGCCGGGTTGATGGCCCCGCGCCCGGCCCCGACCAGGAATGCAGCCCCGGCGAGCCAGGTGTACGGCGTCACGCCGTCCGGCGGTTCGACGGCGAGCAGGAGTAACCCGACCGCGATGACGCTTGCGCCGGCGTACAGCGGCAGCCGGTGCCCGGTGCGGCGCAGCGCCAGAGCGGCAATGACGGAGAGCGCGATCGCGGCGAGCCCTTGCGCGATCAGCAGCGTGCCGGCGCCGAGCGCGTCGATGCCGTAGCGGTTGGCCGCGTAGAGCGGCAGCAGCGTCACCACGCCGTGGGTGATGCCACCGTAAGACAGGTTGACCAGGTTGACGGCACCGAAGCCCGGCCCGCGGATCAGGCGCGGCGCGACGAACGGATCCGCGCGACGCGCGATGTGGCCGAAGAACATCCGCAGGGCCAGCACCGTGACGAGTGCGGGCAGCACGAACGCCGGCGACCACAGTGTCGCATGGCCTTCGCCCAGGTTGCTGGCGGCGAGCATGCCGCCGAGCAGCGCAGCACCGAGCAATGCCATTCCCGGCGCGTCCATCCCGCCACGGGTTGCATTCGCCCGCGGAGAGTCGGGCGGAATGTAGCGCGACGCCATCGCGATGATCGCCAGCCCGATCGGCACGTTGACGAAGAACACGCCGCGCCAGCTCCAGTACGTCACGAACAGGCCGCCGAAAACCGGTCCGATCATCGCGCCGATCGGGAAAATGCTGCCGAACAGACTCACCGCACGATCGCGCGCGTCGCCGAAGTGATCGACGATGATCCCGGTGGCCGACGGCGTGAAGCCCGCGCCGCCGGCCGCCTGCACCGCGCGCAGCGCGATCAGCACGTAGATGTCTTCGGCCAGCCCGCAGCACAGCGACGCGGCCGTGAACGCGACGACCGAACCCAGGAACACCCTGCGGCGGCCGTAGCGCTCGCTGAGCTTGCCGCTGATCGGCAGCATCAGCACGAAGCCCAGCGCATAGGCGGTGATGGTCCACGCGGCCCAGTTGATCGTCGTGCCGAGCCCGTGCTGCAGGGAGCCGAGCGCGGTCGCGACGATCGTCGAGTCGACCGACATCATCAGCAACGCCATCGACACCGTCGTGAACGCCGGCACACGATGCACCGGACGCGCGGCCTGGACCTGGCGAACCCCGAGCGCCAGCTTCAAGGATTCACGCGCCGACGCGCCGACGCGACCGACGCCCGGATGTCACCCTGCGACTTCGGCACCCGGATGAATCCGCCTGACGCGATGCAAGGTGTTGCGGTCGGTATGGTGCATCTCCCTGCCCGTTGCGGCGAGCTTCAGGACGAGGTCCGAGGCGTAGCTGAAGGTGCCGTCGTCATGGAGGGTGAAGGTGCTCTCGAAGGCGGTCGCCGAGGCCCGTTCCAGCAGATAGCGGTTCTGCGACAGGCCGTACGATCGCGACCCGGGCTCGGCCGTGAAATGCAGCGTCCTGTCACGCGGCCGGGCATTGCCTCCGGCCAGGATCGCCAGGCCACGCGGCACGGCAAAGCAGCGCATGATCTGTCCGTTCGCCTTGTCCCACAGAAGATAGCCCACCTCGTCGTGGAACGGATCCATGGCTTCCTCGCCATGGCGCCAGGCGGTCATTCCGTAGTTCAGCCCCTCCATCGTCTGCCGGCCGTTCTCGACGACCGGAATCGGCCGGAACCAGGCCTTCTCGAAGTAGCCGGTCTCCGAGGTCTCGTCGTCCCGGTTGTGATACGAGAGGTCGACACCCACGTCGCCCTCCCATTCTCCGACCAACGGCGTCAATGGGCCAAGCTTCCGGGGTCCGAGGATTTCTGCCATGACAGCCTCCGCTTCGTGAGCAGACATGGCTTCGAGGGTAGTCCTCGCCAATGCACAGGGCTGCCAGCAGGGTTTTTCGGTCCTGCAGCCAGTCTTCGCCGGTGATCGACCGCTCGTCGGCCGCGCGGCTGCGCGACGTGGTGGAAGACCCGACCATTGCCGGATGCAGACGACCTGCCGTCCTCGCGCAACCGGGAGCGCCTGCCAGCCCGGGGCTCCTGCCGCGCCGTGGCGCCGCGTGCGCGCCGCGGGCGCGGCGCTGCTGGCTCTGGCGCTGGCGGGCTGTGGCGCAGCAGACAATGACGGCGCGGCCGGCACGGCGGCGGATGCCGACACCGCGGCGGTCGCTGGCAGCGCGTCGGTGCCCGTCGGCGCGTTGCCAGGCAACGACCTGGCCGGGGCACTCGATCGGCTCAACGCTGCCCGCGCCGTCGCGCGCACCTGCGGCACGACGCCGATGCCGGCCGTCGCGCCGCTGCGCTGGAACGCGGCGCTCGAGCAGGCCGCGATCGGTCATTCGGAGTGGATGCAGGCGAACAACACGTTCAGCCACACCGGCGCCGGCGGATCGAGCGTCGGTACGCGCGCAACGGCCGCAGGCTATCCGTGGAAATCGGTGGGCGAGAACATCGCCGCCGGACAGCCCGACGTGGCGCGCGTGATCGCGGCCTGGCTCGCAAGCCCCGGACACTGCATGAACATCATGCATGCCGACTTCGTGGACGTGGCACTCGCGCTGAAACCCGGCACCTCGTCGAACACCTACCGCACCTGGTGGACGCTGGACTTCGGCCGGCCACAATGAGCCGCCAGCGGATCAGCGCACCAGTTCGGCGCGCAACGCGCGCAACACCGTCTTCATCCGGGCCGCGTGCTCGGGGCCGATGCGGATCATGATCTTGCGACCCGCCGACAGCTTTTCCAGCAGCGGGTCGGCGAACCGGTAATTGACCTTCGGCTGCACCAGCCGGATCGGACCGCTGACCTCGGGCGCGGTGAGCATGTCGTCGATCGCCTCGACGAGGCGATCGTGGAAGTGCCCATGCGGGAAGCCCATCGCGCGATATTCCTGCTGCAGCAACGGATAGAAGCGCAGGTAGATCGAGACCATCGTCTTCGGATCGAGCGACCCGGCCAGCCGCACGAAGGTGTCGTAGCGCGCATAGTTGGCCGGCTGCAGCGTGATCGAGCCTTCGGCCGACGCCACCGCGAGCGGGCCGGGCACACGCTTGACGGCGCTCAATTGCGCCGGAATCAGCTCGCGCGGCAGGTGATCGACCGTGACGACGAAGCGGCGCGCGAGGTCCTGCATGTTCAGCACCTGCCCCAGTGCGTCGCGCCGGGCGAGCCCGAGCAGCGCCTCGAGGATCGGCGCGTCGCTGTGCTCAGGCGACGGCATCGTGGCGGCGTCGGGCAGCGCGCCCGGCAGCGGGTTCCTGGGTGCGTCGGTCACCAGCGCGGCAAGGGGCGGTGCGCCCGCTTCGGGCTGCACCGGCGCGGGCGCCGGCGCGGCGTCGGCCGAAGGACCCGCTGGTGCACTGGCGGTCGTGGGCGGCGGCACCGGCTTCGGCGTGTCGCGCTGCCAGAGATAGATTCCGCCGGCGATTCCAGCGATCGCCAGCACCACGAGCCACCACGGCGGACCCGCGGTGGAAGGCGGAGGTGCGTTGGGAGGCGGCATGGGCGTCGCTTTCCGGAAGATTGCTCCCGAAGACGCCTAGCGTAACTCAGATCACGCCTTGCGCGATCATCGCATCGGCCACCTTGACGAATCCCGAGACGTTGGCGCCGTCGACATAGTTGATGCTGCCGTCCTCGCGCCGCCCGTGGCGCACACAGCTCTCGTGGATCGCCTTCATGATCGCGTGCAACCGCTCGTCCACCTCGGCGTGCGTCCAGCCGAGGCGCTGCGCGTTCTGGGCCATTTCGAGCCCCGAGGTGGCCACGCCGCCGGCGTTGCTCGCCTTGCCTGGTGCATAGAGCACGCGCGCGTGCTGCAACACGTCGACGGCGTCGACCGTACAAGGCATGTTCGCGCCCTCGGCAACGCAGACCACGCCGTTGGCCACCAGCATCTTCGCATCGTGCTCGTCGAGTTCGTTCTGGGTGGCGCACGGCAGCGCGATGTGGGCCGGAATGTGCCACGGCTTGCGGCCAGCCTCGAAGCACAGCCCGAAATGCGCTGCGAACTCCTCCAGGCGCCCGCGACGCTCGTTCTTCAGCGTCATCAGCGCGGCGAACCGGTCCGCGTCGAAGCCTTCGGGCAGGTGCACGGTGCCGCCGGAATCGGACGCGGTGATCACTTTCGCGCCGAGATCCATGGCCTTTTCGATCGCGTACTGGGCAACGTTGCCCGACCCCGAGACCGAGACGGTCATCCCTTCGAACGAGCGGCCGGAGCGCCGCAGCATCTCCTGCGCGAAATAGACGGTGCCGTAGCCGGTGGCCTCGGGGCGCATCAGGCTGCCGCCGTAGCTCAGACCCTTGCCGGTGAACACGCAGGACGAATTGTTCGCCAGCCGCTTCATCATGCCGGCCATGAACCCGACCTCGCGCGCGCCCACACCGATGTCGCCGGCGGGAACATCGGTGTCGGCCCCGAGGTGGCGGTGCAGCTCCAGCATCAGCGACTGGCAAAAGCGCATCACTTCGCCGTCGCTCTTGCCCTTTGGGTCGAAATCGGAGCCGCCCTTTCCGCCGCCCATTGGCAGCGAAGTGAGTGCGTTCTTGAACGTCTGTTCGAACGCGAGGAACTTCAGGATCGAGAGGTTCACCGACGGGTGGAAGCGCATGCCGCCCTTGTACGGGCCGATCGCCATGCTGTGCTGGATGCGAAACGCGCGGTTCACGCGCGTAGTGCCGTCGTCGTCGACCCAGCAGACGCGGAACTGCAGAACGCGATCGGGCTCGACCAGGCGTTCCAGCAGCGCATCGTCGGCATAGTGCGGGAACTCGTGCAGGAACGGCCAGATGCTGCCGACGACTTCCTTGACCGCCTGCAGGAATTCGGGCTGGTGCGGATCGCGTTGCGCGATCGACGCGAGGAACGCTTCCGGGCTGGCGTGTTTCACCTGGACTCCTGGTTCGTCATCGTGGGATGGGGGGCGACTCGCCACCCGCGATGCATGTCAGGAGCGCGCGAAGCGCGGGCAGCGAAACGCCGAATCGCGAATCCTAGCAGGTTCGCCGGATCGGCTACCGTGGCGATTTCCCGACCTGGAGCACGACCGGCCATGAACCGCCCCACCCGCATCCTGATCCTCGGCGCCGCCGGACGCGACTTCCACAATTTCAACCGCGTCTATCGTGACGATCCCGCGGTGGAAGTCGTCGCGTTCACCGCAACGCAGATCCCCGGCATCGCCGGGCGGCGCTATCCGCCGGAACTGGCCGGTCCGCGCTATCCGGACGGGATCCCGATCGGCGACGAAGCGGATCTGGAAACCCTGTGCCGTGAGCAGCGGGTCGATCGCGTGGTGTTCGCCTACAGCGACGTCACCCATGCCGAGGTCATGCACTGCGCGTCGCGCGCCCTCGCCTCGGGTTGCGACGTGAGCCTGCTCGGCCCGACGGCGACGATGCTCGCGTCGACCCGCCCGGTGATCGCCATCTCGGCGGTGCGCACCGGTTGCGGCAAGTCGCAGGTGGCGCGCTGGCTTTCGTCGTGGCTGCGCGAACGCGGCTGGCGGGTGGCCGTGCTCAGGCACCCGATGCCCTACGGCGACCTGGTCGCCGCGCGGGTGCAGCGCTTCGCGACATTGGCCGACCTCGACGCCGCGGGCTGCACGGCCGAAGAGCGCGAGGAATACGAACCACATCTTGCCGCCGGGCATCTCGTGTTCGCGGGCGTCGACTACGCCGAAGTCCTGCGTCGCGCCGAGGCCGAGGCCGAGCTGATCGTCTGGGACGGCGGCAACAACGACTTCCCGTTCGTGCGCCCTGGCCTGCACCTGGTGCTCGCGGACGCGCTGCGCCCCGACCAGGTCGACACGCACCATCCGGGCGAGACGGTGGCGCGCATGGCCGACGTTCTGATCGTCAACAAGATCGACGCCGCGCCGACGGCGGCGGTGCAGGCACTCGAGCAGCGATTGCGCGCGGTCAATGCGCATGCGCCAATCGTCCGGGCAGCCTCTCCGGTACTGCTCGACGACCCGCGAATCGTCGCCGGACGGCGCGCGCTGGTCGTGGAGGACGGTCCGACGATCACCCACGGCGGCATGGCGATCGGCGCCGGCCACGTGGCGGCGCAGGCCGCGGGCGCGGCCGCGATCGTCGATCCGCGGCCCTTCGCCGACGGGTCGCTGGCGGCAACCTTCGCCGCATTCCCGCACATCGGGCCGGTGCTGCCGGCCATGGGCTACGGCGCCAGGCAGCGCGCGGAACTCGCGCGCTGCATCGTGGCCAGCGGTGCGGAAGTGGTGGTGGCCGGCACGCCGATCGACCTTGCCGCGATGCTCGGGCTGACGCTCCCGGTGGTGCGCGCCCGCTACCGCTTCGAGCAGCGCGGCGGCGCGCGGCTCGACAGCATCGTCGATGGCTGGCTGGGCACCCTCAACGCCGCAGCATCACAAAGTCGATGACGCGGGTGCTGCCACGCAGGCGGCCGATCGGGGTGTCGATGTGCTGCGCCACCTGCAGGAACACGCCAAGGCTCTCGAAGTACAGCACTGTCGCACCCACGCGCACCGGGATTCCGTGATAGTGGCCGCGGCCGTCACAATCGATGGTGCGGGCGCTGCCCGGCATCGCCGGGTGCACACCGGCGGCCACCACGGTGGCGCCTACGACGCACTCCTGCGACAGCGACGAACCCTCTTCAGCGTAGTCGAGCTGGAAACGGGCACCCGCCGCGAGCGGCAACTGCAGCCCCTGCACCTGCACGTCGAGCACACTGTCGCCCGGGTACACGACGGTCAGGCCACGCACGCTGATGCCGCGTCGCGGCGCGCGCGGATTCGGGGCGAGCGTCTCGTGGAGCACCGGACTCAGGCCCGGCGGCTGACCCGGCCGCCCGCCGTCGAATCGCTCGCGAACCTGGCGCGGTGGGCGCGCTGGTCGCTTCGTTTCGAGGGTCCAGTCGAAGGCAGCCACCGGCTCGCCACGGCCCACCAGGCCGGCTGCCGACAGCGCATCGAGCAGCGCCGGCGCCAGCCCGGCAGCCTCGGCCCGCTGCGTCGCGGGCACATCGACGGATCGCGTCGCCGCGCTGGCCGGATCGACGCACAGCGCAAGCCCCAGCGCGAGCCGCCACAGCAGGGCGCGCACCAGTGCGAACCGCACCACCGGCCGCACGCCGCCACGACACGGGGACGACGCCGGACAGGACACCTCGTCAACGGCCCGCGGGTCGTGCAAGGCCGCGGCGGCGTCCACCATGGGCGGCTTCGAGCCGGGCGATGCGCGCATCGAGTCCGTCGAGCGCGGCACCGAGCGCGTCGAGTTCGTCACGCACCACCAGCTGGCGACCGTCGCCCGCGAGATGCGCGACCGCCGAGCTTGCGGCGCGTGCCCGCAGGTCGTGCGCAGTGGCGCGACCCGACTCGACGCCGGCGCCGATGCGACGCGCCAGCGCATCACCGACCACGCGGCTGAGATCTTCTTCGACGTCCCAGTGAAGCTGCCTGGCGACGTCGCCCAGCGCTGCGGCGAACGCCGCCTCGCCCTCGATGCGCAGACGCGGCATCAGCGCTGCGGGGCCCTCGCGCAGCAGCGCAAACGCCGCATCGACCGAGGGCCGCAGCAACATCCGTACCGCAGCCTCGGGCTCGCCTTCGACGGGCCACGGCAGCCACGCCAGTCGCCCGTCGTCGAGGACTCGCGCGAGCAGTTGCGGCGGCGGCAGCCCGGGCAGTGGCGCCGCGTCGACACCCACGCGCACGACGCGACCGGCAAAGCCAGCCAGCCGGGCGCGCGCCCAGTCGTGCTGGCGCAGCAGGTGGTCGAGTGCCGACAGCAACGCGGAGGCGCCGCCATCGGCAAGGCGGCGCGCAAGCGGCACCCCGCGCCCCGACGGGATCGTCAGTTCAACTGCTGGATGCCCGCAAGCACCCAGCCACCGCTGCCGCTGACCGGCTTGACCAGGTTCCAGACCTCGTCGAACGGTCGCGCCTCGCCGCCGGCATCTTCACGGATCATCCCGGTGAAGCGCAGGCTGGCGATGTACTCGGCGGCGGTGGTTTCGATCCCGAGCAGCTGCGCATCGAGCGTGACCACGTCGGTGCGGTTCCCCGCGCCCTTGCGTTCGCCGATGTCGAGGGCGAGTTCGGCATACATCTCGGGCGTGGTGAATTCGCGCAGGTCCGCCAGGTCTGCGGCATCGAATGCGGCCTGCAGACGGACGAACTGGACCTTCGCGTTGCGCACGAAACCTTCGGCGTCGAAATCGGCCGGAACGCCCCAGCCATCGGTTGGCGCCACGCTGGCGGGTGCCACCGGCGTGACCGTGCGCCGCTCGGCGGTACCGCCGCCGCCCTGCGGCAGCGGCGCATGGCGCACGGTAGCCTCCTGCCCGAGACCGGCCTGCGAATAGCCTGCACCCTGGAAGGCAGGCTGGCGTCCGCCCGCGGTGCGTCGACCAGCCAGCATGCGAAACGCCATGAACGCCGCGAACGCCAGCAACGCAATCAGCATGAACGCGGCGAGTTCCTCGCCGAAGCCGAGATGGCTCGCGAGCGCGGCCAACCCCAGACCGGCGGCCAGGCCGGCGATCGGCCCGAGCCAGCGGTTGCCGGTGCCGGGCGCAGCCGCCCCCGCCTGCCGCGTGGGCGCCTGCGGCGCGGCGGCCGGTTGCTGCGGCGCTGCGCTGCGCTGGGTGACCTTGCTGGATTGCTGGCCGATGGACTTGCCACCGCCCAGGCGGCGCGCCTCGGCCTCGGGAGCGACGAGCGCGATCGAGGCGGCCAGCGCAACCAGCACCGACAGGATCCGGAACATCAGTTTCATGCACCCTCCATGTTCAGGGCCGTTCGAACGGCCCGTGTATCGGGGCCGAGCCCCGTTGCTTCAACCAGAACCCACACGCGACCGGACCGCTACGCCTGGAACCCCTCGTGCAGCGCGACGACGCCGCCGGCGAGATTGAAGTAGCGAACCCGGGAAAGGCCGGCCTCTTCCATCATCTTCTTCAGCGTGTCCTGGTCGGGATGCATGCGGATCGACTCGGCCAGATAACGGTAACTGGCCTCGTCGCCGGCCACGCGCTTTCCGAGCCACGGCAACACCGAGAACGAGTAGAGGTCGTACAACGGCGCCAGTTCCTTACGCACCTGCGAGAACTCGAGGACCAGCAGGCGGCCTCCCGAGGCGAGCACACGGCGCATCTCCGCCAGCGCGCGCTCCTTGTGCGTCATGTTGCGCAGGCCGAAAGCCACCGTGACGCGGTCGAAGTAGCCATCGGGGAATGGCAACGCCTCCGCGTCGCACCGCACCGCCGGCTGCAGACTGCCGTCGTCGAGCATGCGATCGCGCCCCACCACGAGCATCGATCCATTGATGTCGGTGAGCCAGACCTCACCCTGCGACCCCACGCGGCGTGCGAACGCGCGCGCCAGGTCGCCGGTGCCGCCGGCCACGTCGAGTACGCGCATGCCCGGGCGCACGGCGGCCTGACCGATGGTGAACGCCTTCCAGAGCCGGTGCAGCCCGGCCGACATCAGGTCGTTCATCAGGTCGTAGCGCGTGGCCACCGAATGGAACACGCCGGCGACGCGCGCCGCCTTGGACGCCTCGTCGACGGTCTCGTAGCCGAAATGGGTGGTGCGGGACCCGCTCATCGACACAGCGAGGTTCAGTGCTTCGGTCGTTTCGCGGCGCTCGCCTGGATCGGGGCCGGCGCGTGCCGGCTCGCGCCGGCCGCTTCGAGCCGTGCCAGGTACTGCTGCCACAACTCGTCCTGGTTGTCGCCGAGCCAGTGGAGGTATTCCCACGCGTAGATGCCGGTGGCGTGGCCGTCGGTGAACGTGGGCTGGAGCGCGTAGTGACCGACCGGTTCGACCGAGGCGATGCCGACGTCGGCCTTGCCGGTCTGCAGGTTCTCCTGACCGGGTCCGTGGCCGCGCACCTCGGCCGACGGCGAATACACGCGCAGGAACTCGAACGGCAGGCGGAACAGCTTGCCGTCGGCGAACTCGATCTCGAGGACGCGCGAGCCCTGATGGACGACGACGCGGGTGGGTGACGGATTGGCGTGAGCAGAACCGGCCATGACTGTGTCGCGAATCGGAGCGCGCCGACGACGGCGCGATGGCGCATGTTAGCCCAGATCACGGCAAGGCCCGGCCGCACGCCGGGGTCGCGGCCGGTGTGCCGCGCGCGTTGCCCGCGCGCAGTACGTCGCGGCACCCCGTGGCACCCCGTGCCACCCGTTACGTACATGTGCGGATGTTCGCGCCGGCAGGCGCCCGCTAGCATCACCCCGCGGCGTCGGCATTGGCGAGCGAACCCATCCGGGCTCGGACACGGCCGGCGCGGGAGGGAAAAGCCATGACGCGATCAAGGCGAGAGGCGTCGTCGAGGCGCCTGGGCAAGTTGTTGGTCATCCTCGCGGCCAGCAGTGCGCTCGTCGTCACCGGTTGCGGTGGCGGTGGCGGCGGCGGGCAGGACACCAACACGCCGCCCGCCTCCGGCACGCCTCCCACCATCACGCCTGCCGCCAGCACGCTGACCCCGCCGACCGACAAGGCGACGGCGCTCGACTACCAGTACCAAGCGGTCATCGAGACACGCAAGGCGGTCGAGGCGATTCTGGCGGGCGACAGGGTCGCGGTACAGGCGCTGGTGGACGGGCGCCACGCCGACTGGGATCGCTACTGGACCACCGAGTACCCGCTGCTGCTCGGGCGCATGGAAACCGCGATGGATGACCTGAAGCAGAGCGAGAACCACATTCACAAGTTCGTCTACGGCCTCGGTCCGGTCTATACGAAGGAACTGGCCAGCGAGAAGGTCGTTCCGCTTCCGATCGTCCTGGGAGCCATTGCGGCGATCACCGCCATCTACGCTGCCGAGAAGAGCGGCTACCAGGAGCGCTGGCAGGCCGCCAACGACGCCGAGCATCAGAGTCTCGTCGACAAACTCGGGCAGATCTACCGGGATAGCGGCATGCCGACTTCCAGCGCCGATGCCCAGGCGAAAATCGATGCGGGGATCATCCAGACGTTGCGTCAACTGCAGACAGGGATCGACACGGCCAGGACCTTCGTAATCGAGAACTTCACGATCCCCGCCTTCAGCTCGTACCTGCCGGACGACATCTCGGAGATCGTCGACCTGAAGGACCTGTTGAAGCAGCTGGGGGAGATCAAGGACAACGTCGAGACGATCTTCACGACCAGGGAGTGCCGCCAGGTCGTCCAGACGAAGGCTCGCGGCGGCGACGGCTACGGGCTGCATCCCGAGCGCTCGGCTCTGCCGATACCGCTGGCGAAGTCGGTCGCCACGAAGGCGGCGGATGGCTGCCGCATCTACTTCTGCTCGACGAAGGCCGGAACCTGCCCGAGCCTGCCGGCTGGCGACTGGGAGGCGGCCGTGTTCGCGCCCGGGCATCTGCGCGGCACCGACACCGACGTCGTCAGCGGCCCGGGCGGTTCGGTGGCCATCCAGACAACGCTCGTGCCTGCCGCCGACATCGGCGCACCGCCCCCGGTGGCCCAGTGCAGCAAGGTGCAGAACGCGGGCGGCGACCAGGCCGACACACGCAACGTGCCGCTCGGCGCGACCTCGGGCAGCTTCACGCTCACCTACGAGATGTGGAGCATCAAGGATCGCATCCGAGTCCTGCACGACGGCGCCCCCTTGTTCGACTCGGGCTGCGTCAGCAACGGCAAGACCCAGCTGATTCCGTACTCGGGGCTCGCCAGCTTCGTGACGATCCAGGTCGAACCGAACTGCACCGGCACCACCAGCGGCACGGCGTGGAACTACACGGTGGCCTGCCCGGCGGCAAACTGACGAGCCGGTGCCGGGGTACGGCCCGCCGACCCTTGACCCGACCCGCGGCACGGCGACATGATGAGCGCGTCCCCGACTCCCGCGGGCGGTGCCAGGTGTTCGAGCAGACCGACGTGCGCCGCGTGCCCCGGTGCCGCTCGCGGCGCAGCGCGCTCGCGCACGCGCTGACCGGCTGCGGGGTCGTCGCCGCTGCCGCGATCCCCGGCGTCGCGACTGCAGGCGCCGCACTCGAAGTGCGCGTCGGGGTCGTCGGTGTCAACGATGTCACCGACGTCTCCGCCTGCTGCACCGCGCCGCCGGCGCGCTTCGACGGCGCGGCGCTCGCGACGGTCGCCGTCGGCCCACACTCCAGTCCGCAGTGGCTGCGCATCGACGCACCGTTGGCCGGTGCAGTGCTCACGATCAGGCCGGTGGTCGATCGCGCCACGCTGTACTGGCGCGACCGTACGAGCGGACGCTGGGAGACCTCGGTCACCGGCGACCACGTGAGCCCCGGGGGGCGCACGCTCGCGGTGCCGGAGATGGCGCTGCCGGTGCCGGAGGTCGCCGACAACGGACCGGTCTACCTGCACGTGGAGCAGCCGTCGTTCGCCGTGCTGCGCTTCGAGCGGCACGCCAGCGGCGAATACGCCGTGCTGCAGACGCGGCGCCTGAACGTCGACCTGTTGCTGCTCGGTTTCGTCCTCGCGATCGTTGGCTACAACCTGGCGGTATCGACGCTGATCCGTGACCGCGTGTTCCTGCTCAACGCGATCACGATCCTGTCGATGATCGTGATCGCGGTGTACCTCGCCGGCTACGGCCCGCTGTACGTCTGGCCACAGTGGCCGGCACTGGGCGACCAGGCGATGAACCTCGCGATGGCCATCGGCAACGCAAGCGGCGCGCTGATGGTGCGCGAGCAACTGGCGCGTGGCGACACGCACCGGGCGTGGCTGCGCGCCCTGCTCGCGCCGGTCGCGCTGGCCCCGCTCGCGTGGCTCGCCGGGATCGTCGGCCCGTACCACGTCGGGCGCCACGCGCTGCTGGTCGTCGGCGTGCTCACGCTGACGACCATCGTCGTCGCCCTGGCGCACGGGGTGGTACGTGGCGACCGCAACGCGAGGCTGCTCAGCCTGCCGTTCCTGTTGGCGATGCTGCCGGCCGTGGGAACCGCGGCACTGCAACGTCTCACCGCGGCCGGAACGCCCGGCCTGCCAGACCACGCGTTCGGCGCGTTCCTCGCGCTCGAGGCGCTGCTGTTCTCGCTGGTGCTCGCGGCACGGATGCGCGGCGCCGAGGTGGATCGGCGCGCCGCCGACGCGGCGCTGCTGGACGCGCGGCGCGACGCGAGCGCGCGCATCCTGCGCGCGCAGGACATCGAGCGCCAACGCTTCGCGCAGGATCTGCACGACAGCGTCGGGCAGCGCCTGCTGTTCCTGATCAACCGCCTGTACCTGCTGAGACAGGACGCGGCACGCCAGGGCTTCGCGGGCCAGGCCTCGGTTGGCGACGCACTGGACGACGCCACCGATGTCCTCGACGGCATCCGGCGCATCTCGCGCGCGATCCACCCGGCGACCTTCGACCACCTCGGCTGGCGCGGGGCACTCGAGTCACTGGTCGAAGCGATGAACCGCGACACGACGGTGCATTGCACCGCGACGTTCGACATCGTCGCCGACGAACCGGCCGGCGAAACCGGACTGCACCTGTACCGGATCGCGCAGGAGGGCTTGAGCAACGTCGTTCGGCACGCCGACGCAACGCACTGCACCGCGCACTTCACGTGCCGCAACGGGTGGGTCCGGCTCACGATCGAAGACGACGGCGTCGGAACGGGAGATCGCGCCGACCCCGCCGCCGGAAGCGGCGGACTCGGGATCGTGTCGATCGACGAACGCACGCGGCTGCTCGGCGGCCACTGGTCGATCGGGCCAGGCGCATCGGGCGGAACCCGGCTCGAAGTCTCGGTGCCCTGCCCGCGCGGCGCCGTACCGCGCAACAGCGACCTGTCACGGAGCCCAGCGCGGTGAAGCAGCACGTGCTCATCTGCGACGACCACCCGCTGTTCCGGGCAGGACTGCGCGCCGCGCTCGCCGAGCACCCCACCGTCGAGGTGGTGGGCGAGGCCGCCAACGGACGCGATTGCGTGGGGATGCTCCTGTCGCTCGAACCCGACGTGCTGCTGCTGGACCTCGCGCTGCGCGAGATGGGCGGCTACGAGGTGCTCGCCTGGATCCGCGTCCACCAGCCTGCGCTGCGCACCCTGGTGCTGTCGATGTATTCGGAACCCGCCTTCGCCGAGCGCGCACGCGTGCTCGGGGCAGCGGGCTTCATCGCGAAGGAGGACGCGCTGACCGAGATCCACGCCGCGCTCGAACACCGGCGCGACGCGTTCTACGCGAGCGCCTCGGTGAGGATCGCTCCCCGCAAGGCGGGCCCCACCGCCCTGGCAGGCTTCGACGAACGACTGCTCGCGCTGTCGCCGACCGAGCGGCGTGTCATGGGCCTGCTGTCGCAGTCGCTGACGAGCCGGGAGATCGCCGAGCACCTTGGCATCAGTCTGCGCACGGTGCAGACCCACCGGACGCACATTGCCGACAAACTCGACGTACACGGCGTGAACCGCCTGATGGAACTGGCCATCCGCTACCGGCAGATCTTCTCGTAGCGATCAGTCCCGCGATCCTGGCGGACCGGGCGGCACGGCGTCGGTGGCCAGCGACAGCCGCTCGTAGCCGGGCCCACGCTCGATCAGCGACGCGAACCGGACCGGGCGGTCGCGACCGGATTCGCGCAGCACTGCGCGGGCGCCGGCATGCGCCCGCTTCGGAGGCAGTACGAGACTGGGCAGCCCGCCCGCGGCGGCATCGCCCGGCAGCAGCCAGGCATCGACGAAGAACAGCGCCTCGCCGATCTTCACGCCCACGGGCACCGGCCGCCCGGGCCAGCACCGCAGGCCCAGCCGCAGACCGCGAAGCTGCAGGTAGCCGGTGCCGGGCACCAGTTCGATCGATTCGACCGTCGCCAGCGACAGCCCGGAGTCGGGCGCGATTGCGACCAGGGCCCCGAGCGTGGCGCGCGGCGCCGAACCGTGGCGCAGGAACAGCAGCTGCGCCGCGTCTTCGCCCTCGAGCTGCTCGACCGCCTCGCCCTCGGCCATCACCAGCGCGGCCGGGTCGCCCCGGTCGACGTCGCTGCCCAGCGCGACGCGCATGATCGTGTTCTGCTCCCAGCGGCGGCTGTATACGTACTGCGTATCGGCGGCCTGCGCGGTGCGCACCTCGGCAATCGGCAGCATGTCCGCGGCGTGGATGCGCGGCAGCCCGAAACGCAGCCGCGCATTGCGCGCGACAGCGGCGCCGTCGCCGCGGGGTTCGGGGTCGCCCCCCGGTGCGACCAGCAACGCGGCATGCGTCCAGCGTCGTCCGAGATCTTCGAGCAGCGCCTCGATGGCGTTGCGCCCGAGCGGCAGTGGCTTGCGCGACACCGCCTCGCCGGTCGGGGCCAGCCACTGCTGGCGGCGTCGTGCAATGCTGGCCGGCAGCCTGTGGGTATCGAGTCGCACCGCGAGCCCGGCGCCGAGCACGAGCGTCGGGCCATGTGGATTGGATTCGGACGCGCCATTGTCGATGCGGTACCCGACCTTCGCCGCCAGGCGCGCGGCGAGCCGCTCGGCCAGGCCCGCCTCCGCGCTCGCACGCGACGGCAGCGCCGCGGCCCGCAGCAGCAGCGGATAGACGAACAGCGCGCGTGCCGTCGTCGGCTTGACCAACGGCGCCTCGTCGATCAGCGCCTCGTCCTGGAAAGTGGTGCGGCGCATGTGCCGCGCAAGCACGCACAGCGCCTCCCAGTCGGCCGGCAGCGGCGCGACCCGATGGCGCAGCAGCAGCGCGACGATGCGCGCCTGCGCGTCGAGCGCCCGGGCCAGCGGCATCGCGACACGCAATGCGTTCGTGGCGCCGGGGATGATCGAGCGCGTGTCGTCGCCGTGGGCGCCGAGCATCAACGAATAGGCCCGCTTGAACAGGTCGCGGCTGGCGCGCAGGCTGGCCAGCGCACGCCCCAGGCGCTGCCACTCCGGCTCCGCGCAGGGCAACGCGAGCCCCGCCAGAGGCGCCAGGCATTCGTCGATGGCGCGCACCTGTTCGCTGCGTGTCTGATCGAGGATCTCGAACAGCGTGTCGGCCGCGTGGCCCGGCCGTGCGAGCCCGGCGAGCAGCGCGTCGATCGCCGACAGCCGCTGCCCCGCGTCCGCGGGCAACGCCGCGAGCCAGTCACGACACGAGGCAGCGTCGCGCACGCGCACGAGATCGGGGGGCGCACCGTGAGTCATGGCGGTGTCGGCATCGTTGCGGGGTCGTCGTTGCGAACGTCAGTGTGCGCTGGCGCGAGCCGTGCGCAATGGCATTGCCGCACACCGCACGCCGGCGCGGGACGGGCGGCGCCAGCGGGCCGACAGCCGGTCGATCCGGTCAGGTCAGACGCCCGGGTGCAGCGTTTGCACGAGCGCTTCGAGATAGGTCGGCAGGCGCGCCGCGACCGACGCGCGCCGGGCCTCGACGGCGGCATCGCGCCCGACGGTCGCGCGCCCCCAGACCGGCTCGGGGAAATGCCGGTCGTCGTGCCAGCGCGGAATCACGTGCCAGTGCAGGTGCGGCACGAGGTTGCCGAAGCTGGCGAGATTGATCTTGTCCGGCCACAGCACCGCGCGCTGCACCTGCTCGACGGCGAGCACGACGCGCATCAGCGCGGCGCAGGTGGCGGCATCGAGGTCGCTCATCTCGGCGACGTGCGCATTCCAGATCACGCGCGTGAACGCCGGATAGTCGGGTTCGGCAGCCAGCACGACGCGCCACTCGCGGGTACGTGCCACCAGCGTACCGCCATCGTCCGCACACAGCGGGCAGTCCATCCTCGGGCGTGTGGTCATCGCATCGGGATGCGTGTCAGACGAGCACGCGCTCGATGCCACCGTCGTTGGCGCGGCGCACCCAGGTGGGCAGCCAATCTTCGCCCAGCAGGTGCCGCGCCAGTTCGACGACGATGTAGTCGGCCTCGGCCCCGACGGCTTCCTCGTAACGCGCCAGGCCTTGCAGGCACGACGGACACGAGGTCAGCACCTTGACCGGACCGGTGAAACGGCCACCCGACGCGTCGTTCGCGACCGCCACCGGCAGTGCGCGCAACGCCGCCACGTCGCGGCACATCTCCTCTTCCTTGCGGAAGCGCACCTGCGTGCTGATGTCGGGTCGCGATACCGCCAGCGTGCCGGATTCGCCGCAGCAGCGGTCGTTCTTCTCGACGCGACCGTTCAGCGAATCATTGATCAGCGCATTGACCACCTGCAGCGGCGCGTGTTCCCGGATCGGACTGTGGCAGGGATCGTGGTACAGGTAGCGCGCGCCGGTCACGCCGTCGAGCCGCACGCCCTTCTCCATCAGGAATTCGTGAATGTCGACGATGCGACAGCCGGGGAAGATCGTCTCGAACCGGTAATCCTGCAACTGGTCGTGGCAGGTGCCGCAACTGACCACCACCGTGCGGATGTCGAGGTAGTTCAGCGTGATCGCGACCCGGTGCAGCAGCACCCGGTTGTCGGTGATGATCTTCTCGGCCCGGTCGTACTGGCCCGAGCCGCGCTGCGGATAGCCGCAGCAGAGATACCCCGGCGGCAGCACCGTCTGCACGCCCACGTGCCAGAGCATCGCCTGGGTGGCCAGCCCGACCTGCGAGAACAACCGCTCGGAGCCGCAGCCCGGAAAATAGAACACCGCCTCGGAGTCGACCGTGGTCGCCCGCGGGTCGCGGATGATCGGCACGTAGCGCGAGTCCTCGATGTCGAGCAGCGCGCGCGCCGTCCTTTTCGGCAGGTTGCCGGGCATCTTCCTGTTGACGAAGTGGATCACCTGCTCCTTCAGCGGCGCCCGGCCGACCGTGGCAGGCGGCTTGCGCGTCTGCTCCTTCGCCAGCCGCCGGAACAGGTCGCTGGCGAGTCGCTGCGCGCGGTAGCCGATGCCGACCATCGCCGCACGCGTGGCCCGGATCGTGTCCGGGTCGGTGGCGTTCAGGAAGAACATCGCGGCGGCGTTGCCCGCGTTGAACTTCTTCTTGCCCATCTTGCGCAGCAGGTTGCGCATGTTCATCGACACGTCGCCGAAGTCGATGTCCACCGGGCACGGCGCCAGGCACTTGTGACAGACGGTGCAGTGGTCGGCCACGTCGGAGAATTCGTCCCAGTGGCGGATCGATACGCCGCGCCGCGTCTGCTCCTCGTAGAGGAACGCCTCGACCAGCAGCGAGGTGGCGAGGATCTTGTTGCGCGGCGAATAGAGCAGGTTCGCGCGCGGCACGTGCGTGGCGCACACCGGCTTGCACTTGCCGCAGCGCAGGCAGTTGCGCACCGAGTCGGCGATCGAGCCGATGTCGGACTGCTGCAGGATCAGCGATTCGGCGCCCATCAGCCCGAAGCTCGGGGTATAGGCGTTGCGCAGGTCGCCCGGCAGCGCGGGATCGTCGAGCAGCTTGCCGCGGTTGAAGCGGCCGTCGGGATCGACGCGCCGCTTGTAGGCGCGAAAGTCGGCGACTTCCTCGTCGCCGAGGAACTCGAGCTTGGTGATGCCGATGCCGTGCTCGCCGGAAATCACGCCGTCGAGCGAGCGCGCCAGCGCCATGATGCGCGCCACCGCTGCCTCGGCCTCCTTCAGCATCGCGTAGTCGTCGGAGTTCACCGGGATGTTGGTGTGCACGTTGCCGTCGCCGGCGTGCATGTGCAGCGCGACGAAGACCCTGCCGCGCAGTACCTTGCGGTGGGTCGCGTCGAGCGCCTGCAGCAGCGGCGCGAATGCCAGCCCCGAGAAGATGTTCCCGAGCGGCGCGCGCACCTCGGTCCTGAAGGACACGCGGATCGTGCGGTCCTGCAGCACGCGAAACAGCGTGGCGTCGGGCTCGTGCGCAAGCCGCTCGTCGAGCGCCGCCCGCAGGTGCCCGAGGCCGAGTCCGGAGAGCGCATCGCGCAACGACGCGAGCGGCTCGTCGATGTGCCCGAGCAGGAAGCGCCAGCGCCGGCGCGCCGCCCGGATGACCTCCAGCGCCTGCAGGCGGCGTGCCGCCGCCATCTCGCGGTCGGCGGCCTCGTCGCGACCGGCCACCGGGCGCGGCAGGTGGGCCTCGTCGGCGAGCAGCCGCTCGAGCGCGTCGAGCGTCGCCAGCTTGTTCTTCGTCGACAGCTCGATGTTGATGCGCTCGATGCCGTCGGTGTACTCGCCCATCCGCGCGAGCGGGATGACCACGTCCTCGTTGATCTTGAACGCGTTGGTGTGGCGCGCGATCGCGGCGGTGCGCGCGCGGTCGGCCCAGAACGCCTTGCGCGCCTCGGCCGAAGCGGCGACGAAACCTTCACCGGCGCGCCGGTTCGCCAGCCGCACCACCTCGGAGGCGGCGCGTGCGACCGCCTCGTCGTCGTCGCCGACGATGTCGCCGATCAGCACCATCTTCGGCAGGCCGCCGCGGCGCGACTTCGTGGTGTAGCCGACCGCGCGCAGGTAGCGCTCGTCGAGGTGCTCCAGACCGGCGAGGATCGCGCCGTGCGGCCGCTCGTCGAGGTACGCCTTGATCTCGACGATCGACGGCACCGCGTCCCTGGGCTGGCCGAAGAACTCGAGGCAGACGGTGCGGATGCAGCCGGGCATCCGGTGCAGCACCCAGCGCGCCGACGTGATCAGGCCGTCGCAGCCTTCCTTCTGGACCCCCGGCAGCCCGGCGAGGAACTTGTCGGTGACGTCCTTGCCCAGCCCGGGCTTGCGAAAGCGGCGCCCCTCGATGTCGAGACGCTCGCTGCGGATCGGCTCGCCGCGCATCGCGCCGTCCGCGCCGAGCTGCGCGGGGGCGTACCACTTCAGGTCGAACTCCGCAGCCGGCGCCTCGTGGATCTTGCCCAGGTTGTGCCCGATGCGCGTGACCTCGAGCCAGTTGCCATCCGGATCGACCATCCGCCACCAGGCGAGGTTGTCCAGTGCAGTGCCCCACAGCACCGCCTTCTTGCCGCCGGCATTCATTGCGACGTTGCCACCGACGCAGCAGGCGTCGAGCGACGTAGGGTCGACCGCGAATACCAACCCCGCGCGCTCGGCGGCCTCGGTAACCCGCCGCGTGACCACGCCTGCCCCGGAAAGGATTGTCGGCACCTCGTGATCGACGCCGGGCAGCCGGATGCGCTCGACTTCGCCGAGGCGCTCGAGCTTCTCGGTGTTGATCACCGCCGACATCGGCGTGAGCGGAATCGCGCCGCCGGTGTAGCCGGTGCCGCCGCCGCGGGGAATGACCGTCAGGCCCAGGTCGATGCAGGCGGCGACCAGCGCGGCCATCTCGGCCTCGCTGTCGGGCGTGAGCACGACGAACGGATACTCGACGCGCCAGTCGGTGGCGTCGGTGACATGCGAGACGCGGCTCAGGCCGTCGAAGCGGACGTTGTCGCGCGACGTGTGCCGCGACAGCCGGCGCATCACGCGTGCGCGCAGCGCCGCGGTGCCCGCCCACTCGTCTTCGAACGCAGCGACCGCCGCGCGCGCCAGTTCGAGCAGCCGGCTGACCCTGGCGCTGCGTGCGCTCGCGGCTGGGCCGTCGTGCTCGCTCAGGTCGAGCGCGCGCCGCTTCTCGATCTCGCCCAGCCGGTGGTGCAAAGCCTGCACCAGCAGGCGCCGGCGCTTCGGGTTCTCGAGCAGGTCGTCCTGCAGGTACGGATTGCGCCGCACGACCCAGATGTCCCCGAGCACTTCGTAGAGCATGCGTGCCGAGCGCCCGGTGCGCCGTTCGGCACGCAGTTCGGCGACGATCGCCCAGCCCTCGGCGCCGAGCAGTCGCATCACGATCTCGCGATCGGAGAACGACGTGTAGTTGTAGGGGATCTCGCGCAGGCGCACCGCGCCGGCCGCCTGCCCGTCGGCGACGGGCGGCGATTCGGGACCCGGGCCGGCAGCCGTATCGGAGAGAGGAGCGCTCATCGAGCCGGGCATTTTATCCGAGCGCGATCGCAACGGCCGGCACGCTGCGGGTTCGGCGGCTCAGCCCCCGGAGAACGGCCGCAGCAGCAGGTGCCACCACGCATCCGGCACGCCCATCAGCGCGGCGGTCATCAGCAGGTAGCGCAGGCACTTGCCGAGCGCCATCCAGCCCACGCTCGGCCAGAACGGCAGCCTCAGCCAGCCGGCCAGCGCACACAGCGGGTCACCCACCGCAGGCAGCCAGGCGAAGAACAGCGCCTTCGGACCCAGGCGCTCGAGCCACCTCAGGTGGACGGTACGCTTGCCGCGGGCAACCGCTTCGTGCGCACCCAGGCCCAGCCAGTAGTTGACCACGCCGCCCAGCGTGTTGCCGGCCGTGGCCACCAGGATCGCCGGCCAGAACTGCTCCGGAGCGAGCTTGACGAAGCCGAAGACGGCCGGTTCGGAGCCCATCGGCAGCAGCGTCGCCGACACGAAGGCCACGGCGAAAACCGTCGACAGCCCGTTCCCGGGCAGCGCAAACCAGTCGAGCAGGGTCCGAAGCAGGCCATCCATCGGCCGCGCAGTCTATCAGCGAGCGCGGCCGCAGCCCCGTGTGCAGCGTCGCCCGCTTCGCGAGACGGTAGAATCTGCCGCTTCATGTCGATCGACTACCTCAAGCGCATCCTCACGGCGAAGGTCTACGACGTCGCCGACGAGTCGCCGCTCGACGCGGCGGACATCCTGTCGACCCGGCTGTCCAATCGCGTGCTGCTCAAGCGCGAGGACATGCAGCCGGTGTTCTCGTTCAAGCTGCGCGGGGCCTACAACCGCATGGCGCGGCTGTCGGCCGCGCAACTGGCGCGCGGCGTGATCGCCGCGTCGGCCGGCAACCACGCACAGGGCGTGGCGCTGTCGGCGCGTCGCCTCGGCTGCCGCGCGGTGATCGTGATGCCGGTGACCACGCCGCAACTCAAGATCGACGCGGTCAGGGCGCTGGGCGCAGAGGTGGTGCTCACCGGGGAGTCGTACAGCGACGCGGCGGTGGCAGCCACCGCGCAGCAGGCACGCGAAGGGCTCACCTTCGTGCATCCGTTCGACGACCCCGACGTGATTGCCGGCCAGGGCACGATCGGCATGGAGATCATGCGCCAGCACCAGGGACCATTGCATGCGATCTTCGTCCCCATCGGTGGCGGCGGGCTGGCGGCCGGCGTGGCCGCCTACGTGAAGCAGGTGCGGCCCGAGGTCCGCATGATCGGCGTGCAGACGGAAGACTCCGACACGATGGCACGCTCGATCCGTGCCGGCCGGCGCGTCGAGTTGCACGACGTCGGCCTGTTCTCGGACGGTACGGCCGTGAAGAAAGTCGGCGAAGAAACCTTCCGGCTCTGCCGCACCCTGCTCGACGACATCGTGGTGGTCGACACCGACGCGATCTGCGCGGCGATCAAGGACGTGTTCCAGGACACGCGCTCGATCCTCGAGCCGGCCGGCGCGCTGTCGGTGGCGGGTCTGAAGGCCTGGGTCGAGCGCGAACGGCTGCACGACGAGACGCTGGTCGCGGTGGCCAGCGGCGCAAACATGAACTTCGACCGGCTGCGTTTCGTCTCCGAGCGCGCCGAGATCGGCGAGCGGCGCGAAGCGGTGTTCGCGGTGACGATCCCCGAGGAGCGCGGCAGCTTCCGGCGTTTCTGCGAGACGGTGGGGCCGCGCAACGTCACCGAATTCAACTACCGGATCGCGGACCCCACGCAGGCGCACGTCTTCGTCGGGATCCAGACCTCGCGCCCTGGCGAGGCCGCGCAGATCGCCGCCGGCTTCGAGACCGCAGGCTTTCGCACGCTCGACCTCACCGACGACGAACTCGGCAAGATGCATCTGCGCCACATGGTGGGCGGCAACTCGCCGCTGGCCAGGAACGAACTGCTCTACAGCTTCGAGTTCCCGGAGCGCCCCGGTGCGCTGATGCGCTTTCTCTCCAGCATGAGCCCGAACTGGAACATCTCGCTGTTCCACTATCGCAATCACGGCGCCGACTACGGCCGCATCCTGGTCGGCATCCAGGTGCCGGCCGGCGAGAAGAAGCAGTTCCGCGAGTTCCTCGCCACGCTCGGCTATCCGCACCGCGACGAAAGCCAGCACCCGGCCTACCGGCTGTTCCTGGGCGCGCACGCTTCCTGAGCGTCGCGGCAGTCGGCGGCAAGCCGGGGGGCGGGGCTCTTGCTCACGAACGCCACGACGGTATCGGCAAAGGCGCGCCCGCGGCGCCCGGCCTGCGCCTTTGCACGCACCCGGCCCCGGGTGATTCCGATCAAGCCAGCGGCACCGGAATCCGATAATATTCAAGCTCTTATGGAATTGCTTACGCTCGGCCTGAACCACCAGACCGCGCCGCTCGTGCTGCGCGAGCGCGTGTCGTTTCCGGGCGAGGCGCTGCGGACGGCGCTCGCCGAGTTGCGCGAGCGCCTGTATCCGGTGGCACCCGAGTCGGCGATCCTCTCCACCTGCAACCGCACCGAAATCTATTGCGCGACACACGAGCCGCAGGAGGCGAAGACGGCGATCTCCGGCTGGCTCGACGCCCGGCACTCGCCCGTCGGGCCGGCGCTGCTCTCGCACCTGTACGCGTTGCCCAACGGCGACGCGGTGCGCCACGCGTTCCGCGTCGCCGCCGGCCTCGATTCGATGGTGCTCGGCGAGCCCCAGATCCTCGGCCAGATGAAGCAGGCCGCACGGGCCGCACACGAGGCCGGCGCACTCGGATCGCACCTTCACCAGTTGTTCCAGCGCTCGTTTGCGGTCGCCAAGGAAGTGCGCAGCACCACCGAGATCGGCGCCCGATCGGTGTCGATGGCCGCCGCCGCGGTGCGGCTGGCCCGACGCATCTTCGAAGACCTGCGCGAGACGCACGTGCTGTTCGTCGGCGCCGGCGAGATGATCGAGCTGGCCGCCACGCACTTTGCCGCCCAGCACCCGAAGTCGATGGTCGTGGCCAACCGCACGATCGACCGCGCGAGCCGGCTCGCGCAGCGGCTGGGCGCGGCGAGCCTGCGGCTGGCCGAGTTGCCCGAACGGCTCGACGAATTCGACATCGTCGTGTCCTGTACGGCGAGCTCGCTGCCGATCATCGGGCTGGGCATGGTCGAGCGGGCAACGCGTGCACGTCGCCGCAGGCCGATGTTCATGGTCGACCTGGCCGTACCCCGCGACATCGAAGCCGAAGTCGCCCGACTCGACGACGTCTTTCTCTATACGGTCGACGACCTCGGCCGGCAGGTCGCCGCGGGCCACGAGAATCGCCGCGCGGCGGTGGCACAGGCCGAGGCAATCATCGAGACCCGCGTCGATGCGTTCATGCAGTGGATGTCCACGCGCCGGGCGGTTCCCGCGATCCGCTCGCTGCACGCGCGCGGCGAGGCGATCCGGCACGCCGAGCTCGAGCGCGCGCGTCGCGCGCTGGCCCGCGGCGAGGCCCCCGCAGAGGTGATGGAGCAGCTGGCGCACGCGCTCACCGCGAAGTTCCTGCACGGACCGACCGCCCTGCTGCACGGGCCGGACGCACAGCGCGCACACCTGTTGCCGATCATCGACCAGCTGCTTCCCGACCGCTTCGCGCCAGCGTCGCCCGACGCCCGGCGGAGCGACGACGCGCACACGGCCTCCACCTAGGCGGGCCCGGGCATGAAGGCCTCGATGCAGGCCAGACTCGCGCAACTCGAACGCCGCCTGGCCGAAGTCAACCTGCTGCTGTCCGGCGAAGACGCCGCACGCGACCTGGAGGCATTTCGCCGTGCCGGCCGCGAGCACGCCGAACTGATGCAGGTCATCGATTGCTACGAAGCCTGGAAGCGCGCCACGGACGACTTGCGCACCGCCGAGCAGATGCGCGCGGAGCCGGCGCTGCGCGAGTTCGCCGACGAGGAAGCAAGCGCTGCGGCCGCCCGCGCGGCCGGCCAGGAGGCACTGCTGCAGCGGCTGCTGCTGCCGAAAGACCCGAACGACGAGCGCAGCGTGCTGCTCGAGATCCGCGCGGGCACCGGCGGCGACGAATCGGCGCTGTTCGCCGGTGCGCTGCTGCGCATGTACCTGCGCTTCGCCGAGCGCCGCGGCTGGCACACCGAGATGGTCTCGGCCAGCGAGTCCGGGCTGGGCGGCTACAAGGAGGTGATCGTCCGCATCGACGGCGACGGCGCCTGGTCGCAGCTGAAATTCGAGTCCGGCGGGCACCGCGTGCAGCGCGTGCCCGAGACCGAGGCGCAGGGTCGCATCCACACCTCGGCCTGCACCGTGGCAGTGATGGCCGAAGCCGACGAAGTCGGCGAAATCGACATCGACCCCGAAGAGATCCGCATCGACGTGTTCCGTGCCTCGGGCGCCGGCGGACAGCATGTGAACAAGACCGAGTCGGCGGTGCGCATCACGCACCTGCCCACCGGCATCGTGGTCGAATGCCAGGACGACCGCTCGCAGCACCGCAACCGCGATCGCGCGATGCAGGTGCTCGCCACCCGGCTGAAGGATCGCCGGATGCGCGAGGCACAGGCACGCGAAGCCGCGCAGCGCAAGTCGCTGGTCGGCTCGGGCGATCGCTCCGGGCGCATCCGCACCTACAACTTCCCGCAGGGGCGCGTCACCGACCACCGCATCAACCTGACGCTGTACAAGCTGCAACAGGTGATGGACGGTGACCTCGGCGACCTGATCGCCGCGCTGTCGACCGAACACCAGGCACGCCTGATCGCCGAACTCGGCGAGGGCGCCGCGTGACTGCGGGCGGCGCACCGGCCATGGGAGCAGCCGCTGTGACTGCGCAGGCGGCGGTGCCGACCTGGGAGCGGCTCGTGCTCGCCAGCGGCCTGCCGCGGCTCGAAGCCAGGGTGCTGCTCGCGCATGCCAGTGGTCGCCGGCGCGAGTGGCTGCTCGCGCACGGCGACGAACCCGCCGACGCGCGCGCCGCGGCTGCCTTCACCGGGCTGGCGCAACGGCGCCGCCACGGCGAACCGATCGCCTACCTGACCGGCGTGCGCGAGTTCTTCGGCCGCGACTTCGAGGTGTCGCCGGCAGTGCTGATCCCGCGCCCCGAGACCGAACTGCTGGTGCAGGCCACCCTCGAGCGAGCACCGCGCGATGCGCACGTGCTCGACCTGGGCACCGGCAGCGGTACGATCGCGATCAGCCTGGCCTGCGAGCGCTCCGACCTGCGCGTGCTCGGCACCGACGCCGCCCCCCAGGCACTGGCGATGGCGGGCCGCAACGCGCGGCGACTGGCCGGCGACGCTCTGGAGAGCGGTCGCATGAGGCTGCGCGCCGGGCACTGGTGGCAGGCACCCGAGACGCACGAGCGCTTCGATGCCGTCGTGTCGAATCCGCCGTACGTGCCGACCGGCGACCCGCACCTCGCACAGGGCGACCTGCGCTTCGAGCCGCCGCAGGCGCTCGCCGCCGACGCCGACGGGCTGGCGGCACTGCGCGAGATCGTGGCGGGCGCCGGCGCGCGGTTGCAGCCCGGCGGGTGGCTGTTGCTCGAGCACGGTCACGACCAGGGCGCGGCCGTCTGCACGCTGCTGGCCGACGCCGGCTTCGCGGCGATCCTGACGCTCGCCGATGCGGCCGGCCTGCCGCGCGTGACCCTCGGGCGCCGTCCCGAATAGCCCCGGTTTGACGCTGGGTCCGGCTCGTTCCTAGAATCGACGTTCCGCCGCATCGCGGCGCAGCCGTTCCCCCCGAGGCATTCAATGGACGCAAAGGCATTCATCCGGAAGACCGTTACCGAAAACCCCATCGTGCTGTTCATGAAGGGCACGGCGGAGTTCCCCCAGTGCGGTTTCTCCGGCCGCGCGATCCAGATCCTGAAGTCCTGTGGCGTCAGGAACCTCGTCACGGTCAACGTGCTCGAGGACGACGAAGTCCGCCAGGCGATCAAGGAACACGCGAACTGGCCGACCATTCCGCAGCTCTACATCGGCGGCGAATTCGTCGGCGGCTCCGACATCATGTCCGAGATGTACCAGTCGGGGGAACTGCAGAAGCTGATCCCGCAGGCCGCTCAGGCCTGAAGCGGTCTCGGCGGCGCCGGTAGAATGGCGCCGTGACTTCCGGCCGGCCCATCGTTGCGATCGCCGGCGCCAGCGGTGCCTGCGGCGGCCTGCGCGCTGCCGAAACAGGAGAACCCGAATGACAATGAAGATGCTCGTGGCCACCGACGGATCGAAGAACGCGCTCAGTGCAGTGAAGTACGCCGCCCAGATGCTCGGGCACATGGTCGATGGCGGCTCGATCACGCTGATCAGCGTGCACGACGACGTCGCGCTCAGACATGCGCGCCGCTTCGTCGGCAAGGAGGCCGTCAACGATTATCTTCGCGAGCTCGGCGAACAGGATCTCGCCGAGGCGCGCAGGTTCCTCGACAAGACCGGCATCGCGCACGACATGATCCTGCGCACGGGGCACGTGGCCACCGAGATCGCCGCGGCGGCCGAGCGCGGCAAGTTCGACCTGCTGGTGCTCGGCTCGAAAGGGCGCAGCGCGGTGAAAGACCTGCTGATCGGCTCGGTCGCCCGGCGCGTGGCCGAGATCTCCAGGGTTCCGGTGCTGCTGGTGAAGTGAGCGGGATGCAACCGGCAGGGGGCACGCCATGTGGCTGATCGTCGGCTGGGTGATCAACGCGGCGAGCCTGCTGCTGCTCGCCTGGCTCATGCCGGCCGTGACGGTGGCCGGCTTCGGCACCGCGCTGGTCGCAGCACTGGTGCTCGGGCTGCTCAATGCGGTGATCCGCCCGGTATTGCTGGTGCTCACACTGCCGGTGAACCTGCTCTCCCTCGGGCTGTTCACGTTCGTGATCAACGGATTCACGTTCTGGCTGGCGGCACGCTTCCTCGAGGGTTTCGAGGTGCGCAGCTTCGGCTGGGCGGTGCTCGCGGCGATCGTCTACAGCCTGATCAGCTGGGCGGTGAGCGCGCTGCTCGTGCGCGGGCGCTGAACGGCGCCGCGCGGGCGCGCGCGGCGCGCGCCTCAGGTCATGAAACCGAGGTTGGTCACCGGAAAGTTGCGCAGATTCGGGAACACCTCGTCGACCTGTGCACCGCTCAGGCCGAACCAGCGAGCCAGCGTGCCTGCATACTGGTCGACCGATACCGCGGGCAGCAGGCGGCCCTGGCCCACGTCGTCATCGGTGTTCACGCCGACGACCGGGAAGCGCCCGTAGATGTCCTTGCCGCGTACCGCGCCGCCGCTGACGAAGTGGTGCGCGCCCCAGCCGTGGTCGGTGCCGTCGCCGTTGCTGGTCAGCGTGCGCCCGAAGTCCGACGCGGTGAACAGGGTCACCTCGTTCAGCGCATTGACCGCCGCACTCGCCAGCAGCGCATCGAAGTACTCGAGCGCCTGCCCCACTTGCGCCATCAGGTTGCCGTGATTCACGCGCTGCCGGTCGTGAGTGTCGAAGCCACCGAGGCCCACGAAGAACACCTGCCGGCGTGCGCCGAGCGCCCCGCGCCCACCGATCACGCGCGCCACCGTCTGCAGTTGCGCTGCAAGCGCATTGCGCTGCGTCGTCCCGGGCACCAACGGCACCGGTGCCACGGCACTGTCCGCCAGCATCGCGGCATTCAGAGCGGCCTGCGCGTCGATCGAGCGTGCGCTCACGCGGTTGATCTCGCGTTCGAGCAGATGGGGACGATCGGCCGTCACGATGGAGCGCAGCACGCTGGCAGCGACCGGAGAGCCGAACTGCGAACCGCTCAGTCCGGCGATCGGGATCGCGCCGTTGGGCCCGACCTGGTACTGAAGTGTTGTCTGACCGGCCAGCCAGACCGCGTTGCCCGACAACGACATGCAGGTGAAAGTGGACGCGGCATTGCGGCTGGCAAGCAGATCGCCCATGCGGCCGCCCCAGCCGTAGCGCGAACCCTCGGGCGCGTAGGCCTGCCAGGTCGACTGCTGGTCGTTGTGCGAGAACAGCTTGGGCGGGCGCAATACGCTGTTGGTGTTGTACTGCGCCTTGCTCATCGGCGCGATCAGCGGCCCGACGTTGGCAACGATCGCTACCCGCCCGGCATCGAACAGCGACTTCAGCGGTCCGAGGTTCGGGTGCAATGCGAACGATCGCCCCGACTGCGGTGACACTGGTTCGACCGGCAGCACGCCGCCGGCGGCGCCGGGCGCCGCGAGCGCGATCGGGTCGGGCGGCGCTGCGCGCAGCCGCAGGTACTCGCTCCACGAGGCCGTGTCGGTGGCGATCACCGTGTTGTGGTGATCGTTGCCGCCGAAGAAGAACACGCACACCAGCGCACGGTAGTCGTCGGCGGTTTGCGCCGCGGCCGCACCGATGGTCGCGAGGTTCAGCGCGAACGGCATACCGGCCGGGCCGAGCACCGACAGCAGGGACGAGGTACGCAGGAACTCGCGTCTCGATGCATCGATCCGTTGCATGTCCGGCCCCTCACTTCTGGACGAGATAGTCGGGCGACGCCATGACCAGGAAGATCGCCAGCTTCACCCGGTTCAATCTTGCCGTGGCGGCCGACTGCGCGTTGGTCGACGACACGGCAACCGATCCGACGGCATCGATCAGCTGCGCGCGCAGATCGGGCGACATGTCGCCGGCGATCAGCAGCGCGCCGATCCGGTCGGCCAACGCATCGGGACGGTCGGCCAGTCCGATCACTTCGCCATAGTCCGGCTGCAGGTCGCGCGGGCTGCCGCTGCCAAAGCCGCCCGAAATCGCGCTGCGCAGCGTGTTCAGGTAGCCGGCGACCGACGATTCGTGCGTGATCTGCATCTCGGGCGCGACCAGGCCGGCGGTTGCGATGTCGCTGTTCGGCGGCACATAGCCAGGCCGGAAGAAGTTGAACACCGACGGCGAGCGCATTGCCGTCTGGCCCAGACTGGTATTCGGGTTGTCGGTGTTGCCGATCAGGTAGCGGCCCGACGCCGAGCGCGCGCCGAATGCCCGCAGCCAGTGCGCGATGCGCAGCACCGGCTCGCGCAGCTTGCCGTAGTCGGGCGCACCGGGAAGCGGACTGCGGGCCTCGGGGTCGAGCAGCACGGCGCGAATGACTGCCTTCATGTCGCCGCGCACCCCCGAGCCGTTGTCGTTGAACGCCGACGTCACCCGTGCGACGTAGGCGGGTGACGGATTGCTGGTCACCAGTCGCTGGATCAGCTGCCTGCCGATGAACGGACCGACGTTCGGATGCGCGAACAGGCGGTCGAGTGCCACGCGCAGGCTCGCTTCGGGGTCGGCCGTCGCCTGCGCCGCAACCGTCGTGCCGAGGAAGCGCTTCTCGGACGTCGAGTGGTACTTGGGGTACGCCTGCATCGGCTGCACGTCCCGGTCGGGGAAAGCGCTGCCGCCGAAGAAGCGCGAATCGGACTTGTCCGGACCCGCCCAGCTCCAGCCGGTGAAGACCCGCGCCAGGCCGGTCACATCCTCGTTGGAGTAGGTCTCGATCGGTTCGTTGCGGCTGTCGAGCCGCACCGTTCCGTCGGGCGCGAGTTCGTGCAGGCCGATCGTGAACAGCTGCATCACCTCGCGCGCATAGTTCTCGTCGGGCACCCGACCGCGCGACGGGTCTTCCTTCTGGTTGCGCAGGTGCGACAGATACAGCCCCATCATCGGGTGCAGCGTCACGTCCTGCAGCAGCGTGCGGAAGTTGCCGAACGCGTTGCGCCCCAGCATGTCCAGGTAGCTCGCGACGCCGCGCGGATACTGACTCACCGTGCCGTCGGCGAGCGACACGACGAAGATCTGCGACAGTGCGAACGCGATCCGGTGGCGCAACGGGCCCTCGCCGGCCACCGCGGTGCGCCAGAAGCTCTCGTAGACAAGGTTCTGCTGGTTCGTCGACTGGCCCACGGCAGCGGCGGCCTCGACCTGTTCATCGAAGTAGGCCTGGTGACGGAACTGCCGGTGCGCGAACTGCTCGTCGATCCAGGCCGGGAATCCGATCCGCTGCGTGCGCTCGATCTCGGCACCCGAGCCGCCAAAGCCCGCCTGCGACAGGAAACGCACCACGTCCTTCTGAAGGGGTTGCTGCTCCTTCGGAAGTGTCGGTGGTCCGCTGGATCCATCGCCGGCGCCGCACGCCGCCAGCACCCACGACAAGGCCGCGATCTGCGCGCCAACCAGTACGCGCCTGAACAACGGTCTCATGAGATCCCCGCATCGCCAGAGCCGGGGCGCGGATCGCGACGGCCGCGGCGCCTTCCCCTCGTTGCGCGAACGATCTCAAAACAGCGTGACGGATTTCCCCGTGCGGCCGACCGGCGGCGATTCGCGCCGGACGGACGGGTCAGACCCCGGGTCGATCGGCCTCCCGCAGCACCCAGCGCTGGATTTCGTCGAGCAGCCGCGACAGCGCGCGCCCGAACGCCGCGACCGCCTGCGCGGCGGATTCGTCCGCCAGCGGCTCGCCCTGGGCGAAACGCCGCCGCGCGATCGTGCGGCGCGCTGCGCGGTCGACGAGTCCGGCAACCAGTTCGATGCGCACTCTGCCCGGCGGCGCCTGGTCATCGTGATAGAACTGCTCGAGTCGCAGTTCGAGCAGCCAGTCGCCGCGCACCGGCGCGGTCGCGGAAGCGACGTCGGCGAAGACGTCGGTCGCGGCGAGTCGCCGTTCGAGCAGACGCGCGATGCGCACCGCCGGCCGCTCGGTCCAGCTCGCGAACTGGTAGCTGGCGCGTGCGCCGGGCGAGCGACTGTAGGCGATCGCGGTGCTGTCGAGAAACGCATAGGCTGCGATGCCCTCGACGAGCAGCGTGTGTGCGCGCGCAGCAGCAGCGGCATGCGCGCCTTCCACGCCCGCGGGCGGCGCCTGGGGCGCCGGATCATCGAGCTCGTAGCGCAGATGCGCGGGCGCCTGGCCCGGGCCGATGCAGCCGGACAGGCCCGACGCGATCGGCGTCGCTGCGAACATGCCGAGCAGCCGCCTGCGCAATGCCGCCCTCACGGCAACTTCTCCCCGGGTCCGAGCTGCGCCGGCGAAGGCCCGAGCAGCGCGGCGCGTGGATCGCCGAGCCGCTCGGCCGCGCGCGACAATTGCTCGGCGCCGTGGCGCAGTTCGCGCGCGGTGACGCGCAATTCGAGCGTGCCGGCATCAACGCTGGCGTCGAGTTTCCGCGCGATCGCCGCCGAATCGCGTTCGAGTGCCTTCGCAGCCGCGGACAGGTCGCCGAGCGTCGTGTGTGCCAGCCGGCCCAGCGGCTGCAGTTCGCGCAGCAGCGCGCCCCCGTCACCCGCCACCTGTCCGATCGACACGGCGACGTCGTGGCTGGAACGCTGCATGGCGAGCGCCGTCTCGCGGATGCTGTCGGCGGCGACGTCGAGTCGCTGCAACCGCTGATCGAGCCCCCTGGCCAGATCACGTACCGCCGTGACCGCATCGGCCAGCGTCTTGCGATTTTGCGCGTTCAGCAGCTGCTCGACGTTCGCCAGCGCCCCTTCGCCGGTCACCGCGAGCCGGCTCAACGCCCCGGCAATCTGCTGGAGGTCGGAGGTGCCTTCGGGAATCACCGGATAGCGCTCGCCCGGCAGCACTTCGTCCAGTTCCGGACCCGGCGTGCCTGGCGTGACCAGGTCGATGCGCGCCAGACCGGTGACCAGGTTGCGCGCGATCACCGCCGTGGTGTTGCGGCTGACCGGCGTCTCGCGATCGACCCGCACGACAACGCCGACGCGATTGATGTTGTCGCGCGAGATCGAGTACTCCTGCACGCGGCCGACCTTCACGCCGCGCATGTTGACGTCGCTGCCGAGCTGCAGGCCGTCGAGCGACTGCTGCTCGAAGTGGATCGCATAGTAGCGGTAACCCGCCGCCCCCCCGCCGTGCGCAAGCCAGACGTAGGCGATGCTGGCCGCCGCGACGAGGGCCAGCACGACCGCGCCCACCAGCGTATATCGGGCTTCAGGCTCCATCGGGCGACTCCTCCGCGAGCATTCTACGGCCCGCGAAATACGCGCGGATCCACGGATCGGGATTCGCGGCCACCTGCGCGAGCGTGCCGTCGGCGATCACCCGCCCCTGTCCGAGCACGACGACGCGCTGCGCGATCCCCGCCAGCGTGTCGAGATCGTGCGTCACCAGCAGCACCGTGATCCCGAGGTCGCGATTGAGCGAGGCGAGCAGCGCGTCGAACGCGCGCGCGGTGATCGGATCGAGCCCAGAAGTCGGCTCGTCGAGAAACAGCACTTCGGGCTCGAGCGCGAGCGCCCGGGCGATCGCGGCGCGCTTGCGCATCCCGCCGGAGAGCTCGCTGGGCCGCTTCGCGCCCGTCTGTGGCGCCAGCCCGGCCATCGACAGTCGCAAGTCGACCAGTGGGCCCACCAGGCGCGCGGGAATCCCGCCGTGCTCGAGCATCGGCGTCGCCACGTTGCCGGCAACGGTCAGCGACGAGAACAGTGCGCCATCCTGGAACATCACTCCGATCCGGCGCCGCAGCGCGGTCAATTCGCGCACCGACGCCGCCCAGACGTCGGCGCCCAGCAGCCGGATGCGCCCCGCGCACGGCCGTTGCAGGCCGATGATCTCGCGCAACAGCACCGACTTGCCGCTGCCGCTGCCGCCGACCAGTGCAACCAGTTCGCCGCGCCCGATCTGCAGGTCGACGCCGTCGTGCACGAGTTGCGCACCGAATCGCGTGCGTACCGCTTCGATCTCGATGGCGAACCCGCTCAAAGCCCGAGTTCCTGGAGCAGCACCGCGAACAGCGCGTCGAGCAGGATCACCGCGACGATTCCCTGAACCACCGTGGAGGTGGTGTTGATCCCGATCGACCGGGTGTCGCGGCTCACCGCAAGACCCATACGGCAGCCGATCACCGCAATGAACAGCGCGAACGCGGGTGCCTTGGCCAGTCCGATCACGAAGTGACGCGGCGCGAGCGCATCGTGCAGGCGGTCCACGAACGTGGACGGCGTGATGTCGAGCATGCGCTCGGCGATGACCATCGCGCCGAGCGCGCCCATCACGTCGCCCACGAACACCAGCAGCGGCAACGACACCACCAGCGCCAGGACACGCGGCACCACCAGCACCTGCTCGGCCGACAGCCCGAGCGTGCGGATGGCGTCGATCTCCTCGGTCAGCTTCATCGTGCCCAGCTGGGCGGTGAACGCGGCACCCGAGCGGCCGGCAACGATGGTGGCGACGATCAGCGGCGAGAACTCGCGCGCCAGCCCGAGCGCCACGCCGTCGACGACGAAGATGTTCGCGCCGTATTTCTCGGCCTGCAGCCCGAGCAGGTACGCGATCACGAGACCGATCAGGAAGCTCACCAGCGCGACCACCGGAATTGCCGTGACACACACCTGCGCGAACTGCGCAGACAGTTCGCGCCCGCGCAGGATCGCCGGGCGCATGGCAACGCGCGCCAGCTCGACGATCACGCGGCCCAGAAAGTCGAGGTGGCCGTGAAGCAACCCTGCCCACTGCAGGCTCGACACGCCGAGCTGGCCCAGGGCCCCGCGCCGGCGCAGCGGCGCCGCCGGCTGCAGTTCGGGCAGGCGCTCGCGAACCAGTTCGAGGATCCGCGCCTGCGCGCCACCGAACTCGCGCAGGCCGACCTCTGCGACCGGTACGCCGGCCTGCTCCAGATGGAACCAGACGAGCAGTGCCGCTGCGGTATCGACCTCGACCAGGCCGGAGCCATCGAGCGCGACCCGGCGACGCCAGTCGCCTTGCACGGCCGGCAACGCGCGCAAGGCCGCATCGAGCCGGGCGAGGCGCGACAGCCGCCAGCTGCCCACCAGCCGAAGCACGCTGCCATCGGCATCGTGCTCGAGAAGACAGCTTGCATCGGTCGGGGTCATCGCAGTGGCAACCGGGGGCGCAGCATGGCCGAAACGGGTGTCATCAGCGTTCGACACTAACATAGGGGGCAGGCACGCCGGGCGCAAAGCGGGTGCAGCCGGCAAGGAGACGAATGAACGCAGAAACGCCGTCGATGCCGGCCTGGACAGCGTGGCGCAAGGCCGAGCGCAGCCGCCTGATTGCGGCGCGACTGGCCATGCCAGCGAAGCAGCGACGCGAGTTCGCGCGCCGGATCGGCGCCGTACTCGACCCGTTGTTGCCCGAGGTGCGCGGTCTGGTCGTGGCGGTCTACTGGCCGATCCGCGGCGAACCCGACCTGCGGGCGTGGACCGGATCGCTGCGCGAGCGTGGTGCGCGTTGCGCGCTGCCGGTCGTTGTCGCCCGGGGTGCCCCGCTGCTGTTTCGTGAATGGCGCGCCGGCGCCCGGCTCGTTCCCGGCGTCTGGAACATTCCGCAACCGTCCGACGGCGAGACGCTCGTGCCGCAAGTGGTGATCGCCCCGCTCGTCGGCTTCAGCCGCGATGGCTACCGCCTCGGCTACGGGGGCGGCTACTACGACCGCACCCTCGCCGCCAGCCCGGCGCACACCCTGACGATCGGCGTCGGCTACTCGGCCGCAGCGCTGCCCGCGTTCGAACCGCAGCCGCACGACATCCCGATGGACGTCATCGTCGACGAGCGCGCCGCGACACGCCATCGCCGACAGCGTCCCACCTGAGGTCCCACTTCACCGGTGGGAGCCGAAAAACCTTGACAGCCCACCGGGGATCCACTCAAATCGGTCGGACACAGGGGATAGGCCGATACGGGTGCGCAGGTGGAAGCCGACACGCTGCTGCGCGAAATCGTCGAATACTGCCGCAGGGCAGGCGTCGCAGAATCGACCTTCGGACGCTTCGCGGTCAATGACGGCAAGTTCGTCAACCGCCTGCGCGACGGCGGACGGATCACGACCGCCACCGCCGAGCGGGTGCGCCGGTTCATCGCGAGCGATGCGCGCGCCGCCGCGCGCCACGGCCGCGGATTCCTGATCGATGCACCGGCCGGCGCACCGCTGCCGCTGCCGCGCACCGATCCGCAACAGCCGCCGGCCCACGTCGACCGCAATTTCCGCTTCTTCGACAACCGGCAGAAGTACCAGCTCTTCGTCAGCACCTGCTCGGAGAAGGCGGTGGTCGCGCAACGCGTGGCCATGGAACTGGTGAACATCCATCCGTCGCCGCCCGCGGTTCGCGTCTTCGACGCTGGCTTCGGTGACGGCACCGTGCTGGTTCGCGCGATGCGCGCGATGCACAAGCGCTTCGCGACCATGCCGTTCTACATCGTCGGCAAGGAAATCAGCGTCGAGCACGTGCGGCTCACGCTCGAGAAGATGGCCGACCGCTTCTTCGAGCATCCGGCCACGGTGCTGGTGTTCACCAACCTGAACTACACCGAGGCGCCGTCGCTGGCGCCCGCGTCGCTGGCCGCGGCGACCACCCTGGTCTGGCACGAGGTTGCGCTCACGGGCGCCACCTCGCACGACTTCGAGGAACAGATCGCCGCACTCGGGCCGTTTCTCGCCGAGAACTGGCGCGTGAACATCGATCCGGCCACCGGCAACCCCGTCTATGCCCGGCCGACCGTGCTGGTACTGTATCGCGACGACCACCGCTTCCTGCTCGAGTCGGTGATTCCGAAGCGCGGCGGCGGCGAGGCCGGTTACGACCTGGTGATTGCGTCGCAGCCCTACCGGGCGCGCGCCGACCTGCAGTTCAAGGCCTCGCGTGTGATCGCGCCACTGGCGCGCAGCCTGGCCCCCGGCGGGCGGCTGCTGGCGATCCATTCGCGCGGCGACGATCCCGGGCTCGAGATCCTGCAGAAGATGTGGCCCGGGGAGAACCCGTTCGTGCACGACCGCCACCGGATGCTCAAGGCGGTCAAGGCGGCGCTCGGCGCGGGCGCGCGCGGCCTGAACTTCAATGCCTATTCCGACGCACGCTCGCTGTTTCGCTTCGACATGCACGCGCTGCCTACCGAACTGTCGGCGTCGATCGGCACGTCGATGCTGTTTGCCGCCTGGAACGCCGCGATCTACGTCGGCCAGATCGACGACGCACGGCTCGAGAGCGCGATGGGCGACCGGCGCTACCTCGAGGTCACCGGCGAGGTGCTGCGCCGCTACAACGGGCTATGGTTCCAGGACGAGTCGTACATCATCTCGCGGCATCGCGACTGAAGGACGCGGGCATGAACCCCGGAGACGCAAGCACAGGTACTGCGGCAGCAACCGGCACGACGGCGGCGCGCGCCGACGCCGGCCTGCGCGAGGCCATCGTCCGCCTCGCGCGTGGCGCATCGATCGAAACCTCGACCCGCAACATCGCCGATGTCGGCGGTTATGCGCGCATGCTCGCACCGGGCACCGACGTCCACGTCACGTTCCTGCCGGGCACCCCCTATCACCACGTCCTCAGCACGGCCACGCGGCTGCGCCAGGTCGGCCTGAACCCGGTGCCGCACCTGGCCGCGCGCCGCTTCGCGAGTGCGGCCGCGGTGGCCGACTTCGCTGCCCGACTGCGCGACGAGGCCGACGTGACGCGCGTGCTGCTGATTGCCGGCGACAGCGACACGGGGGCCGGCCCGTTTGACTCGAGCCTGCAGGTGCTCGAGACCGGCGTGCTCGAGGCCTGCGGAATCCGCAGCATCGGCGTGGCCGGCTATCCGGAAGGCCATCGACGCATTGCACAGCAGGCGCTCGACGACGCGCTCGGGCGCAAGATCCGCTACGCCGAGGCGCACGGCATCGAATTGTTCGTCGTCTCGCAGTTCTGCTTCGAGCCGCAGCGCGTGCTCGACTGGCTCGAACGACTGCGCGCACGTGGCGTGACGCTGCCGGTGCGCGTCGGCGTGGCGGGCCCCGCGACCGTGCGCACGTTGCTCGCCTACGCCGTACGCTGCGGGATCGGCGCCTCGATGAAGGCGCTCGGCTCGCAGCCGGTTTCGCTGAACCGGATGCTCGCGCGCCACGGCCCGGACGACCTTGCGCGTGCCCTCGCACCGCAGGCGGCCGGCCTGGGGGTATCCGGGCTGCACCTGTTCGCCTTCGGCAATTTCGCGGACTCCGCACAGTGGATCCGCGACACCAGCGCCGGCTGAGCGCTCAGAACAGCCCCACCACCTTGCCGTCGACGAGGTCGATGGTGTCGGCCGATGGCGCCTTCGGCAACCCGGGCATGGTCATGATGTCGCCGCAGACCATCACCACGAAGCCGGCGCCCGCCGACAGGTGCACTTCGCGCACGTTCAGCACGTGCCCCTCGGGTGCGCCGCGCAGCTTCGGGTCGGTGGAGAACGAATACTGGGTCTTGGCGACGCAGACCGGATAGTGCCCGTAGCCGTCGTCCTGCAGCTTGCGGATGCGCGCGCGCACCTTGCTGTCGGCCGTGACTTCGGAGGCGCGATACACCGCTTTCGCCACCTTCTCGATCTTCTGCCACAGCGGTTCGTCGTCCTCGTAGACGAAGGCCGGACGGGCCGGCTTCTGGCACAGCGCGACCACCGCGTGCGCGAGATCGACAGCACCGCGCCCGCCCTCGGCCCAGTGGTTCGCGGTGACCATCCCGATGCCGAGCTTCGCCATCCGCGCGCGCACCGCCTCGATCTCCTCGTCGGAATCCAGGGAAAAGCGATTGATCGCGACCACCGCCGGCAACCGGTAGACGTCGCGCAGGTTCTCGACGTGGCGCTCGAGGTTGACCATCCCCCGGGCAAGCGCCTTCGCGTTCTCGTGGCCGAGCTCGCGCGGATCGACCCCGCCGTGGTACTTGATTGCGCGGATCGTCGCGACGAGCACTGCGGCATCGGGCATCAACCCGGCGCTGCGGCACTTGATGTCGAGGAACTTCTCGGCCCCGAGGTCGGCGCCGAAGCCGGCCTCGGTGACCACGTAATCGGCCAGCTTCAGTGCCGCGCGCGTGGCGATCACCGAGTTGCAGCCGTGCGCGATGTTGCCGAACGGACCGCCGTGGATCAGCGCCGGGTTGTTCTCGAGCGTCTGCACCAGGTTCGGCTTGAGCGCATCCTTCAGAAGCACGGTCATCGCGCCGTGCGCATTCAGGTCGCGCGCGCGCACCGGGCGCCCCTCGCGGTTCCAGGCCACGACGATTTCGCCCAGCCGCGTGCGCAGGTCGTCGAGCGAACCGGCCAGGCAGAAGATCGCCATCACTTCGGAGGCGACGACGATCTCGAAGCCGTCTTCGCGCGGAAAACCGTTGGCGGTGCCACCCAGCCCGACCACGATCTCGCGCAGCGCCCGGTCGTTCATGTCGACGACGCGCCGCCACTCGATGCGCCGCGGGTCGATGCCGAGTTCGTTGCCGTGCGCGATGTGGTTGTCGATCAGCGCCGCGAGCAGATTGTTGGCCAGGCCGATCGCGGAGAAGTCGCCGGTGAAGTGCAGGTTGATGTCCTCCATCGGCACCACCTGCGCATACCCGCCGCCCGCGGCACCGCCCTTCATGCCGAACACCGGTCCCAGCGAGGGCTCGCGCAGACAGATCACCGCCTTGCGGCCGATGTGGTTGAGCGCGTCGCCCAGCCCCACCGTGGTCGTGGTCTTGCCCTCCCCGGCCGGCGTCGGACTGATCGCGGTGACCAGCACCAGCTTGCCATCCGGGCGGTCGCGCAGCGACGCGAGATGGTCGAGCGAGATCTTCGCCTTGTAGTGTCCGTAGGTCTCGACGTGCTCCTCGGGAATGCCCAGCTTTTCGAGGGCGATGCGCGAGATGCGCTGCATCTTCGCGGCCTGCGCGATCCGGATGTTCGACGACACGTTCGGGAGCCCGTTCTAGAAATCGGTGTGCATGGCGCCAATCGGGATGTCGCCCGGATGGAACGGCGTGACCTGGTAGACGTGGTAGTTCAGCCAGTTCGCGAACAGCAGGTTCGCGTGGCCGCGCCAGCGCACCAGCGGCGGACGCGACGGATCGTCGTCCGGGTAGTAGTTGCGCGGCACCTCGATCGGCAGGCCCCTGGCGACGTCGCGGTCGTACTCGGCCTTCAGCGTGAGCGGGTCGTACTCGGAATGACCGGTGACGAACACGTGCCTGCCGTCGCGCGAACCCGCCAGATAGACGCCGGCATCGTCGGATTCGGCGAGGATCGAAACCTCGCCGACCCGCTCGATGTCGGTGCGGCGCACCTCGGTGTGCCGCGAATGCGGCGCGAGGAAGACGTCGTCGAAACCGCGCAGCAACCGGTCGGTGGGCGCGAGCGTGCGGTGCTCGAACACGCCGAACATCTTGCGCGGCAGCGGATGCTTCGGGATGCCGTAGCGGTGGTACAGCGCCGCCTGTGCGCCCCAGCAGATGTTCAGCGTCGAGGAGACGGCCTCGCTGGCCCAGTCGATGATCGCCGCGACCTCGGGCCAGTAGTCGACCTCCTCGAACGGCATCTGCTCGACCGGCGCACCGGTGATCACCAGGCCGTCGAACTTCTCGTGGCGCACCTGCTCGAAAGTGGTGTAGTGCTCGAGCAGGTGATCGGCGGCAACGTTTCTCGACTCGTGGGTGGCGGTGTGCAGCAGCGTCACGTCCACCTGCAGCGCCGTATTGCCGAGCAGCCGCAGCAGTTGCGTCTCGGTGGCGATCTTGGTCGGCATCAGGTTGAGGATCGCCACGCGCATCGGACGGATGTCCTGGCGCGCGGCGCGCTCCTCGCCCATCACGAAGACGTTCTCGCGCTCGAGCGTGGCGCGGGCGGGAAGCGTCGACGGGATCCTGACCGGCACGATGGGCTCCGGCAGCGTCGGGCGGGCGCGGTGCGCCCGCCCGGACCGTCATCAGGCGTTGAGCGCCTGATCGAGGTCCCAGAGGATGTCGTCGATGTCCTCGACGCCGACGCTCAGCCGCACGAAGTCGGGACTCACGCCGGCGGTCTTCTGTTCCTCGACGGTGAGCTGGCTGTGCGTGGTGGTGGCCGGATGAATCGCCAGGCTCTTGGCGTCGCCGACGTTGGCCAGGTGGCTGAACAGCTGCAGGCTCTCGATGAACTTCTTGCCGGCGTCGACCCCGCCCTTGATGCCGAAGCCCATGATCGCGCCGCAGCCCTTCGGCAGGTACTTCTTCGCGCGTTCGTAGTCGGGGTGGCTCCTCAGACCGGGGTACATGACCCAGCCGACTTTCGGATGCTTCTCGAGGAACTCGGCCACCGCCTGTCCGTTCTGCGTGTGGCGCTCCATCCGCAGGCTCAGCGTCTCGACGCCCTGGATCGTCTGCCAGCTGTTGAAGGGCGACGCGCAGGCGCCGATGTCGCGCAGCACGTGCACGCGCACCTTGATCGCGAATGGCGGCAGCCCCATGCCGACCAGGCTGGCGTAGACCAGCCCATGATATGACGGATCGGGAGTCGTGAAGTTGGGGAAGCGTCCGCTGGTCCAGTCGAAGTTGCCGCCGTCGACGATCATCCCGCCGATGCTGGTGCCGTGCCCGCCGATGAACTTGGTGGTGCTGTGAACGACCACGTTCGCGCCCCACTCGATCGGCCGGAACAGGTACGGCGTGGCAAAAGTGTTGTCGATCATCAGCACGATGCCGTGCTTCTTCGCCGTCGCGGCGACCTCTTCGATCGGAAACACCGCGATGTCGGGGTTGCCCAGCGTCTCGCCGTAGAGGATCTTCGTGTTCGGGCGGATCGCGCGCTCGAAGTTCTTCGGGTCGGTCGGGTCGACGAAGGTGACCTCGATGCCCAGATTGCGCAGCGTGTGGTTGAACTGGTTGTAGGTGCCGCCGTAGAGCCGGCTGCTGCTCACGATGTGGTCGCCCGAATTGCACAGCGTGAAGATCGCCTGGGCCTGCGCAGCGTGCCCCGAGCTGGCTGCCACGCCTGCGACGCCGCCTTCGAGTACCGCGATGCGCTGCTCGAGCACGTCGCTGGTCGGGTTCATCAGTCGCGTGTAGATGTTGCCGAGTTCCTTGAGCGCGAACAGGTTGGCCGCGTGCTCGGTGTCGCGGAACTGGTAGCTGGTGGTCTGGTACAGCGGCACCGCGCGGCTGCCCGTCGTCGGGTCGGACTTCTGGCCGGCGTGCAGTTGCTGGGTTGCAAAGGCGAATTTGCGTGCTTCGGTAGCCATCGAACGTCCCCTTGTGAGTGTGGATGGATCGTGAACGGGTCAGCCGCTCGCCATATTAGCCGGCTCCTCCGTGCTCCGGGAGAGCCACTGTGCCGTCGGGGTCATACCGCCGAACGCGAACAGGTGCAGCGCGAAGGGGTCGAGCGACGGCTGCGCCAGGCGCGCCACGGCGATCCCGCGGATCAGCTTCGTCGGGTCGTGCGTGGCCGCAAGCCGCGTCAACGATCCGACCCGCCCTTTCAGCGCTCGCAGCGAATTGCCGATCCCGCACTGCACACCCAGCTTGAGCAGCCGCGCGACCGTGGTCGGCCCGGCCACGCCGATGCGCAGCGGCACATCGACGCCGCGGGCGCGCAGATCGGCGGCCCAGCGGCCGATCGCCGCACCGTCGAAGCAGAACTGCGAGACCACGAACAGCCGCAGGCCGTGACTTCGCGCATAGCCGAGCTTCAGATCCAGATCCTCGCGCAGCGCCGATTCGGGAATGCGCGGATGCCCCTCGGGATAGCCGCAGACCCCGGCGTGCGCGAAGCCGCAGTCCTGCAGCAGGCCCGCGCGCAGCACCTCGAAACTCGAACGGTAGGGGCCAGCGGACTCGCGCAGGTCACCGCCCACCAGCAGCACCGATTCGGCGCCACCGCGGCGCAGCTCGCCCAGCAGTTCGCGCGCCGCCGATTCGCTGCCGAGGCGGCGCGCCACCACGTGCGGCACGGGCATCAGACCGAGTGCGCCCGCCCGGGAGGTGGCCGCCGCGATGGCCCGCGCATCGAGGTTCGGCGTCCAGGGGATGAATACCTGGCGCCTGCGCGCGAAAGCCACCGCGTCACCCAGTTCGCGGGCCGGGATCTCGATCGAGGCGCCGGCCAGCAGTTCGCGCGCGAGCGCGTCGGCGCCGGACGTCCGGGACGGGGACGACGTCACCTTCGCCACCCTAGTCCAGTGAAACCGGGGAATCGGCTGCGCGCCGCGGTCTGCGAGGGCGCGGGCCAGGGCGCAGCGCGCTGCCCAGGCTGGGCGCCTGGGCAAGCGCTGCAACGACGGCAGCGCGCCGTCGCGGAACCCGGCCCGCAGGGTGAGCGCCTGCAAGGGGCGCACCCGGCGTTGCGAAGCCTTGATGTGGGGCCTGCCACATCGGCGGCTTCGCGCCTGGATTGCGCCCCTTGCAGGCGCTCACGCACAGCCGATTCCCCGGTTTCACTGGACTAGAAGCTGCGGCGCCGGGAGACGCCGAAGGCCTCGTCCCAGAACCACAGGCCCCCGTGGCGGCGCAGCACCTCGCGGGTGATTTCGAGGTAGCGGCCCGAGGCAAGCGCCTGTTCGAGCCGCACGTCCTCGATCTGTCCCACGTAGACGGCGGCGTTCCAGGCCGCCAGCAGCGTCGAGGTACCGATCGACCCTTCGATTTCGGCCGGCAAGGTGTGCATTTCGTGCCGGAACAGCGCGCGCTCCTCCGGATTGGCGTTGAAGTTGTACGATCTTGCCGCCGGGCCGAGCGCTTCGCGCACCGCCTTCAGGATCTGGTGGCGGTCGTGCGCAAACGGGTTTTCGCCCGGCCAGACCCCCTGCAGGATCTCCTGACCCGGGTCGCCGCCGTGCGACTGCACCACCAGCAACCGCCCGTCCGGCCCGAGCGCCCTGGCCAGCGGCGCCAGCACGCGCGAGGCCTTGAATTCGAGCGGTGCGCGCAACCGGTAGGGTTGCGACGCGATCACCAGATCGTAGTCGGCGCGCGTCGCGCCGCGCCGCGGGATCACCGAATTGAGCAGGAAACGGTGGTCTTCGCGGTAGATCACCAGCACGGCGGGCCGCTCGTAGCCGAGCGCGCCGGTGACCTTGTTGACGACGGTGCCCCAGTTCTCGGCGAGCAGCGGCTGCAGGCCGGTGATCTGCTTCTCGAATTCACGCGCGGTGGTGCCGGTGAGCGCCACTTCGTGCCAGTTCAGCGTCGAGGCGGCAGTGACCGACTGCGGGTTCAGCCACGGCGCCTCGCGATAATAGAGGTTGGTGATCACCAGCACCGTCGACGGGTGCTCGAAGAAGCGGTCGGGCGTCTTCTCCAGCGTCAGCCGCACGTCCTCGAGGCTGATCTCCTTGGCGACGACGTAGAACGGCAGGGTCGGATAGCGCAGGTGCATCGAGCGCAGTACGCGCGTGAGCACCGTGCCGTCGCCGACGCCGGCGTCGAACATCCGG